>Ga0194129_10005594_pt1 | contig 15922 bp, 12 predicted proteins | sample TA2KigCa35mmetaG_FD_150862 | JGI IMG/M metagenome (GOLD analysis project Ga0194129, IMG submission 150862) | Freshwater microbial communities from Lake Tanganyika, Tanzania - TA2015038 Kigoma Deep Cast 35m | ecosystem: Environmental > Aquatic > Freshwater > Lake | place: Tanzania: Lake... | reverse complement strand
TCGGACGGAGTTGAAGTGCTCGCCGCAACCGCGACACAAGCAACGACTACTTGTCAGTCGACTTGCCTTCATAGGTTGTCCGGCGCATAAACGTTGCACTGACGCAGGCGGAACGTCAGGGTCGCAGATAACGACCACCTTCGTCGCGGACGCTTGGTCATGACGGGTCGCCCCCGACGGATGGCTCGCGGCGCTCGGCGCGGGAGGCCAGCCACTCGTCCAGCTCTTGCGCCGACCAACCAACAGCCCGCGCTCCAAGCTTGAACGGGCGTGGAAATGTTTCGTCGAAGTCGTGCGGTCGACGGGGATTACGCCGAAGTTTCGAATAAACGCCGGAGCGGGAAAGGCCAGTCAACTGGCGTACTTCGTTTAATCGGAGAACTCGAATCATCGCAACTGTCCTCGGTTTTTGTTGACCGTCTGGACACTACGCAGGACCTCCGATTACGTCGAGAGCGTACGATGCGTCAAAATTCCTAGATTATTCCCCAGCGTCGAAATCCGAAGACAATCTTTTTTAGTCTTAAGCCCCGATCATTCCGAGTCTCGGCAGCGACTTGCTACCGGCTTTAACTTTTTCAAATGCCTGAGGACGTTGCGGTAGGTCGTTTTGAATTGCACGTGATTAGCAAAGTCCCCGTCGACCCACGTGCCACCGGGACCAGAGGGATAAAAGTTTTCGGTTTTATCTTGGGTCCAGTCCAAGTCACCCGGTACCCAGGAACCTTGCCTTTTTACTTTCTTGTTCCGCCTCTCGGCCCGCACATGGGACAACCGCATAAGGCGAAGCACCCATTCTCGTGTTGTAGTTGGATTTCTGGAATTAGTTGTAGATTCGCGTTTCAGAAAAATCTGGGTCGCTATAAATCGGTCGTCCGATGGCGGTCGCCCCCTGCCCCTGCGAATCGCTGGCTCTGTTTCCTCCGACTTTAGTTTTGGTGGTCTGCCGCGCTTGTACCGGCCAACACGCAACTTGTTCTTGGTGGACGGCATAGCGTTTCAGCCGGAACGCACTAGCGGCGTTACATTCGGCTGCCGCAGAGCATCAAGGTAGTCTGCCCACCGCTGCATCATCACGCTCCGCTCAACCTCTGCCTTTGAGCAAGTCGCTCCAACGCAGAACGTGCGTGTTCTTGCTGAAGATGTCCGTAGTGAGCCTCAATCATCGCGATACTCGTGCCGCTTACTTGGGCGACCGTGAACAAGTCCAAGCCGTCCGTTACCAAATCCGTAATCGTGGAGTGCCGTAGCGTATAGGCCACCGTCGCGGCGGGTAGTTTCGCGGTTTTTACAGCCTCGCGGATTTGATCGCGCCAAGCGTATCGCTGCCATTGCCCACCATCTCGGCGGCTAACAAGCCACGCCGCTGGATGCTTGCCCCGAGCGCATTCGCTGAAATGCGCTGTTGCCTGTGACGAGAGCGGGATACTTCGCGCACCGGTTTTTCCAGCGGGTATCCTTAACGTGCGACTTCGCGAATCAAAGTCGCTGACGCGTAAATTGGCGATATCGCCGGGCCGCACCGGTATGAGAGTTAAGGACACCAGAAACGCTCGGACTTCATCGCTGGCATTCGTGATCAATAGCCGACGATCCTCTGCCGATAAATACTGCTTCCGTCTACGAGTCGCATTTCTTAACGGGCGTAATTCCTCACGCCAAGGAAGATCGCTGATGATCTCCTGTCGTTTATGCGCCAGATTTAGAGCGGCGCGAAGCACCGTCGCGTTTCTGTTGAAAGACGATCTCGCTTTGGAGTTTGCTAGAACCGATTTCTTCCACTCCGCGAGATGCCGCGGCGTAAGTTTTGCTAACTTCACGCCACCTATCGGTAGGGTATCAATCAAGCGACGAAACCGTCCCTTTGCATCTTGGGCGGCCTCCTCTGATCTCTCTACAGCGAGGTAATCGGCGTAGGAAGCGCACGCCGATGAAACCGTCAGATCGCCAGATAAACCACCGGCGCTTTTATGTCGGAACCAAGGCATCGCCACGCTCATCGCGGCGTCATAGCGATCCTTTTCGGCAAGGTCGGCGAAGTCGCCCAGCGGATGCGAGTGGTAGCGCTGCCCGTCGTAGAACCTCGCTAACCATGTCCCCGGCGTATCCGTCGAGATCCTCCGAAACCCGATGAACTGGCCGGAGGTGAGCCGCTGCCAGTAGGGGTCGCGTCGAACAGCGAGTTTGAGGCGCTGATCTACTCTGTTTAGCGAGAGAGCCATACTGCGTCTCCGAGAGTATGAAACGAGTATGAAACTATACGCTCCCGGACACCCTCGGACTACCTTGGTCTAGTTTTAGCAGGAAAACTCGTATAAGGCTCGTTTAATAGGGTTTTTATTAGATTTCCTTGGACTGTGCTGGACACCCCACAGCCTAGGAATCCCGCCCTCCGAAGGCAGGGGTCGTGAGTTCGAATCTCGCCGGGCGCGCCATCAAAACCCGATTACGCTTATTTTTTGACCGGCGCCGGTTTCTGCGTACGCGCATAGTTCTCGAGGCTGGAAAGACTGGGGTCAACCCACTTCTCGGGAGCCACTTGGTATTGCGGGAACCGCTCGAGCACGCGCTTCGCTACTTCAGGCGGTACGGCATTCACGCTGGGCACCGTGGTGAACGAGCCGGCGTAGAGAATGTGGCCCGGTGTCTGCCCCATCAACATCCACGGCAACCACGGAGTCACGCGATTCCACACGCCAGTGTGCGGCAGATGAGTCAGCGCAGGATTTTCGAGATCGTCGCGACGGATCTGATAGCGGAACATTTCGGATACGCGGTTCATCGGACCCGAGGACTCTCGCTGCCACACGGCAGGATCGAGTGCATTGCGGTAATAGAGATGGATGTCGCTCTGCATGATGACGGTGTCATCGTTGAGCAAAGCCCAGTCACGCAGGAAGGGTCGACGCGGTGGCTTCACGGCATTGAGGCCGCCATAGCTCGGCGGGTCGGGGTAATAGTCGGAGATCACATAGTTGAACGGATCGTTGGCCACATCGACCACGCGAACTTCTTCGTTGGTGTAGGGGTTGAGCCAGCTGTCCATCAGTTCGCCGGTCTTGAGATCGCGATAGAAAATCAGTTCGCGACACATGCGCTGATAAGAATCGTTCGGCTGCTTGACTACGCGAATCGACGAAAACACCTCGAAACCAAACAAAGGACGAACCGCTTCGCCGTCACGCACGCCCTGCACCATGCCAGTGACGTAACCGTTGACATACTTGCCGGGTGCCGTGTCACCCTCGATACGCGCTGTGGTTTCGCGGTTCCAGACTGGATCTTTGAAGAGCGCACGCAGTGCATCGTTTGACATCCGCGGACGCGATGATGATTTCGAGGTTGCCGCGTCAGCGCCCGACGACATCGCCAAAGTTCCGGCTGCGCCTGCCACCACCGTTCCCGAAGCAGCAATGAAATCGCGGCGACTGTGAACGCCTGCAGGCTTGATTTCTTCGGTCATGGTGACACTCCCTCTGATCTGATTGGTGTATTTCGACAGCTTGCGAACAGGTCGAGCGCAGATTTGCGAGCAGCAGTGTCGACCTGCAGCAAACTTAGCACGGAGTGAAAGATGTTGTCGTGGAAGAACGGTCGTCCACGTTCAGCCTGCAGGCAGCCGCCGTCGAGACCCATACGGTCGAGAAATCCGTTCGAAGCCCAGAACACCATCGGGACACGGGTCTCCACCTCGGGCGCAATGGCGTAAGGCAGTGCGTGCAAAAAAATTCCATTTTCGCCGAGCGATTCACCGTGGTCCGACACGTACAGCAGCGCCGTATCCGCGCGATCGGCGAGCGCCTCAAGAGAGCGCACCGTACTCGCCAAAAGATGATCGGTGTAGAGCACCGTGTTGTCGTAGGCGTTGACGATATCGCTCACCGGACACTTGGAAAAATCGGTCTCGCGGCACACCGGGGTGAAACGCTCGAACTCTCGCGGGTAGCGCAAGTGATAGCCCGGTCCATGACTGCCGAGCATGTGCATCACAACGAGGCGTCGGCCCGCCGGTTGCATCAAGGTTTTTTCAAACAATCCGAACATGGCACCGTCCATGCACGGACTGTCGCCGACACAAAACTGTGGATGCTCCTCGCGTAGCGCCCTGATCTCCGGCACCGCGCGACATACACCCTTGCAGTTCGTGTTGTTGCCGAACCAGTCGACGTCGAAACCCGCCTTGGAGACGATGTCGATGAGATTGTCTCGCGCACGGGCTTTTTCGGCGGAGAAGCCCTCACGACCGAGATCAGAGAACATGCAGGGCACGGAGATCGCCGTCGACGTGCCGCAAGACGAGACATTCGTGAAATTGACGAGCTGCGGAATTCGCGCAAGTTCGGGTGTCGTCTGTCGAGCGTAGCCGTTGAGTCCGAAATTGGCGGCCCGCGCAGTTTCGCCCACCACCAACACCACGATCAAAGGACGCGAGGCATTCGCTTGCTGCCAAACCGCACCGGGCTTGGCGTCGCTGCCGATGGCCTCGTAGGGAAGTTCGGGCTTGGTGATCTCACCCACGTAGCTGCCAAGACCCGCCAGGTAATTGACCGGCACCAGGAGATGCCGAAGCTCGCGATTATTGCGCAGCGTCGAGGCATGATCCTGATAGAAAAAGGCTGCAATCACGCCTATGCCCAGCACCGTCAGTCCGAGAGCTGCGCCACGGTGAGCGAGTTCTCGTCGCCAGCTCGCGACGATGAGCCCAACCCGCATCACCAACAAAGCGGGCAATACGCCAAGCAAACCCACGTAAACGAGAAGGTTGACGTTGACGAGCTCGCCCGCTTCGACCCCATCGGTTTCGAATACGTTGCGAATCATCACTTTGTCGATGCGCACGCCGTAGGCGTCAACAAAATAGGCGGCGAGTCCCGCGACCAACAACGCGATCGCAAGCAATGGACGAGCGAGTGGTCGCAACAACGTCAGCGGCAACAAGAATATGTTGATGATCAAAAATGCCAACAGACCGAATGAGGCGAGATACATCACATCGGCTAACGATGCGGCGGGGCGAATCTCGAGCACTCGAGTCCAGAACGGCACATTGAGGGCGATCAAACACCAGAGCGCAGACCATGCGGTCAGCGTCGTGGAATGGAACTGCAGTCGCGGGAACTTGAACTTCATGAAGGGTCGGCTAGAAGCTGCGCTTGGTCTCGACGATGACCTGCATGCTCTTCAATGACTTGTCGCCGTTCACCGGAAAAGCCAGATCGATATGCAACACATTTCCAAGTGCAGAACGGCTATTCCCGAGCCGCAAACCCACGCCGACATCCCCGAGGATTTCGTGTGTCTTGCTCGCATAGGGGTCGCGTCCCCAGGTACCGCCGACGTCAACGAATGCCGCAGCGCCGACGTGTACGAGTCGAAACGGATACCAGTCGGTGAAAGCTCGCTGCTCGAGCGTCAACAACCATCGGCCTTGTCCACCCTGATAACGCAGCGGATAGCCACGCAGGCCGGTGTCGCCGCCCAGCATCAGCTCGCGATCCGTGTCGAGTTTTTCGCCGGCATCCACAGACAGCCCCGCAAAGAAAAGACGTCGCTCGGACTGACGATGGTAATAACGCGCCAAGGCATTCAATAAAGTGTCGACGAAATTGTCCTCTTCATAGCGTCCATTGAGCGAGCCGGCGAGCAGCAAGCTGCGCTTGCCGCTCAACTCGAAGCCCTTGCTGGCGCGCGAGTTGAACACCAGCGCATTGCGATCGGCACCCAGACCCGTGGTCGCATAACCGATACCCAACGCGGCATTCAAACCATATTGGAAATCCTCGGTGCGCTCGATCTGGTCACGGTTGCGCACAGCGCGAAAATCATTTTCGACCCACTCGACAGCAGCCCAGGGATAAACGAGTTTGCGATCGGGGGGCAACACGCTCTTGAAAGTACTGCCCGGGACTTTGGAAAAACGCCACTCGTCGCTGGTGACCCCCACTGTCCAACGGGTCACGAAATTCCCTTTCAGTCCCTCGGAGAAACCAAACCACGCATTTTGCAGTCGCTGCTCGGTGCCATACTCGGCGACCCGTTCACCAAGGTCATAGCGTGAATCGATCCGGGTGGTGTCAAAGAATAAGACACCGCCTGCACGATGAGTATCAAGCGCGTAAAAGGGCTGCTCCAAAGAAAAGCGCTTGGCGCCGCCATCGCTGAAGTCGGAGTACTCGGCCTCCAGCGCCCACCAGGTACTACCAAGTTGTCGATCGACGAATCGTACCGAAGTGATATCGCGCTCGACCTCGTTCAATTGCTTGACGTTGATCTGCGAGCCACGGCCGAGAAGGTTCAGCTCCTCGAGCTCGATACCCGAAGTGCTTTTGCCACCCTTGCGACCAAACGAGACGCCCGGATTCAGCGTCCACACATCGCGAGTCACGACTTCAACATCGACCACCCCATCGGTGTAGCGTATCGGACGTACGGCGGCGTCATAGAGATAGCGGGTGTCGCGCAGTAATCGCTCGCTCTCCTCGAGCAGCCGACCCTGGTAGACATCGCCCTCCTTGAACAACAGACGATTCACGATGGTCGATTCGCGCGTATTGATATGTAGTCGATTGGCGGCGCGGAACAGGTAGTTATTCTCGTCCGCACGTGCAGTGTCGAATACGTCGAATCCACGTATGGTGACTTTGCCGATCTTTGCGCCTGCTGACTCGAGCGTAGCGTCATCCGGAACATCGACCGGACGGTTCTGCTCGAGAGCATCGTTGCGAGCCGTCAAAAGCGAGCGAACGCCGGAAGCCGATGCGGGCGGCGGCAACAACGCGAGCAGAGCGGCAGCGGCAAGCAACGCAAATCGCAGCACGTTGATCGATCTTGCGCGCGAGTCAATCATGCGGTGCATGCCGCTTATTTCCACCTTCAAAGAATTTCAGATAGAACCCAAAGCACATCAACCACGCAATCAGTGCCGAAGCCAGATCATGCGACAAAAAATGTGCTCCGCGTGACTGCTGGGCGAGCGAAAACAGCCCGCCAAGCACAAGCACCCCGACCAGCGCCACCTGCGCACGCTGCGGGTACGGGTCCCTCCAAAGAAAATAGAGCGCAAACAAGGCGAACGCCGAAGACGAGTGGGCGCCCGGAAAGCACGCGGCGTGGGGCAACCCATCAGGTCGAGGCAGAGACCACTCGGCGTACGGCCGCGTACCCCCAAAGCCCGCGACATCCCAGGGGCAATCGACATTGGTCAAGGTTTTGAGCCCGCCCACGACAAGTGGCACCAAGGCCATGCAGAGCGCGAAGTAACCGAGCGCGCGGCGGTGTACACGCAAACTCGGCACTCGAAAGCTCGCCGCCCAAGCGCCGATGGCGAGCACACCGATGAGGCGCATCAGATCGCGACCGGCGGTATGCAGCACTTCGTTCATCCAGAGGCTGTCTCGCCCAATCCACTGGCCGTCGCTGGCGCTGAAAAAGAGCGTGCTGGCGATGCCGCGATCGGCATCGAACCACGCGAGCACGATCAGGGCGAGCGCACCGAGCAGCAACGGAGCCCAGAAGTGACTGAGGTACAAACTTGTGGCGTGATGGCGTGTGAGCACGAGCTGCAAAGAGATGGCCGATGACGGACTTGCGAGGCTGGCAGACGGGTCACGCGGCGCGACAATGTGACCGGCACTCACCTGACAAGTTCCGCGGCACATTGTCGACGACGACCGCGGTGCGAGAGAAGAGCGATGCGCCCCATTCGCCCAAGCGCTTTGACCGCGAGTTACCGTGCGGTCATGATGACCCCCCATTGGAGGTCCCACCATGAAACAGTTGTTCGCATTTTTACTGGCCCTTGCCGCCCCCTTCGCGCTGGCCACCGCCGAGGTCGGCAAAGCGGCTCCCGAATTCCGCCTGCAAGATCAGACCGGTGCCTGGCGGTCGCTCGCCGATTACCGCGGCAAGTGGGTCGTGCTCTACTTCTATCCCAAGGACAACACCCCGGGCTGCACGACGCAGGCCTGCGAATTCCGCGACGAAATCTTCGCCTTTCGTCGTGCCAACGCGGTGATCCTCGGGGTCAGCGTCGACAAGGTCGACTCCAAAGAGGCCTTTGCCAAAGAGCACAGCCTGCCCTTCCCGGTGCTCTCGGACGCGAATACCGAGACCACCAAGGCCTATGGGTCGCTGACCAGCTACCCGCAGTTCAAGCTGTTGAATATCGCCCGCCGCGACACCTTCATCATCGACCCCGAGGGTCGGGTCGCGAAGCGATTCGACAATGTGAACCCCAACGGACACTCGAAAATGGTCCTGGCCGAGCTCGCCGCGCTGCAAAAACGCTGAATCTGTCCAGTCAGGCTTTCACCTGAGCATCCGCGGGCCGGTGCTCTCACGGCAAAGTGAGACTCCGGCCCGATTTATGTTCATCCAGACGATAAAACTTTCGTGCCTGTGACCGATATAGGAGCTGAGGGGGCCATCCAGCCCCTACTCGTAACCTCCGCACGGAGACGGCCATGCTCGATCTGCCAAATCTCGCCATCAGTGACCGCCACGCGCGCGGCCTGCGGCGTGATATCGAGCGCCGGATCCGCGACAGACGCCTGAGCTATCGGCTCGAGCGCTGTCCCCGCAAGTTCGGGCCGCGGGTGCGGATGGTTCACGAGCTCCTTTACTCGACCCTCGGGCCCGGTCGCGCGATGCTGCTCGAACGCAACAAGAAGTTTGCCATGTGGGTCTGTGGCGAACTCAATGCCGATGGACTTTATCAGTTGCGTGCGGAGGCACTGCGCAAGCGGGATAACGAGGTGCTCGACGAGAGCTACGACTTCCCGCTGCTGGCCACAGCTCACTTCTACGAGCGACTCATCCAGGGTCTGCGCTACGAGGGGCATACGCTGATCACCACGCTGGTCGATGTGGTCCGTTTGCTGATCGAAGAAGTGGGTATCGACGAGGCCGCTGCAGAGGAGCGTTGGCCCACTTGGCAGCGTCACGGCAATGCGTGGTTTGCGCTCGAGTACGGCATGGTCGCAGGCGACATCCCGCGCTATGGCGAAGTGGTACTGCGGACCATCATGCCGCTTGCCAGCCTGCACTCAGCGCGCTTTGCGGAATGGGAAGCCATGCGCGCCGAGGGCCGACTGGTGTCGGTGTCTTTACCTCAGGCGTCACGCGAAGCGTCGACCAACGGAAAAACGGCCGATACGACCTCGCGCCAAACGACAGCGCGCGTCTGGCGCTCGTCCAGCCCCGCAATGTCGATGCGCTGAATCTCGTACCCCAGCTTGCGCGCGAGCTGAACCGAGGCGTATTGATCTGCGACGCTGCCCTTCGGCAAAAAAGCCAGCAGCAGCTCGACGTCGTCGAGCCCCTCACCCAAAAAAGTCCGACCGTCGATGAATTTATTGACGTGAAGCACGGCATCCCATGACACCTCGCGCTCGAGCAGGCGACGGATCCGGGTGACCGTCGGCCGGACCCGTGATGACTCGGCTCGCACCACGATCATCAAAACTTCATCGGCCTCGCGTACGAGTGTGGCGTCCCAAAATCGCTCGAATCCCCGCTCGGTGGCGTGCTGTGTGCCGTAATAGGTTTTCGCGACTGCAAAGTATGCGAGCCCGATACTGAACGGCAGCGTGAGATCGATGATGAAGTTCGAGTAGCTGATACTGAAAAACGTGATGATGATGAGCAGGGTCTGACTGACCGCGAAACTCTTGTTGATCAGGTCCTGGTCGACACCCATCAGGAATGCCCGCGCCAGTGCCGCAAGCATGACGAGAGCGAGCGCGAGACCGAGCAAAGGCGATGTGGTGCGCAGTCCCGTACCCGACAGCAGATCGTCGATGGCCGTGGCGAGGATGGTGTTGTCCTCGGTCAGTGTCGAAATCGGCGTTGGTTTGACGGTGGATATGCCGGGTGCCGATGCACCGATGATCACGATTTTTCCTGCATAGCGAGACCAGTCATGGGTCTTGCCACCACGCAGGGCCTCATAGAGTTCGGTAAAAGAAATCCGCGTGTAGTCGCCGCGTTTGTTGCGCCAATTGAGCTTGACGTCAAGCTGATCGTTGGCAACCGCCGCGCCTCCAGCGAGCTGCGCCACCACGGCCGCCGTCGATGGCAATTCATAGGCCCCGGCCGGCAACCAATACGGGTAGCGGCGAATCATGCCGTCGGCGTCGGACTGCAGGTTTGCCGCGCCCATGTTGCGCTGCAGGCTCTCGAGTGCCGGCAAAATGGCCGCCACGGTCGAGGGCGCCGTAGACGCAGCGTCTGCGAGACGCGCGCCGGGAATCAGCCGAGCCTCGAGCGCGCTCGCCCCATCGTTGGCCTGCGGCAGGCGAACGAAAGGAAAAACGAGCTGCGGGTAACTTCGAGCCACTTCGTCGAGCGCACGATCACCGTCGGGATCTCGCAGATCGCGCTCGGAAATGATGCGATTGACGAGTACGGCTTTGGGTTGCGCTTCGGCAATGTTGGCGATGGCCTCTGCGATGACCGAATTGCTCCAGGGCCAACGTCCGTAATCGCGACCCACGCGCTCCAGCGATCGTTCATCGATATCGATGATCAGGATATTGGGGGACGGCACCGGGCTCGAAATGCGCAAAGCGAGCAGTTGATCGTCCACGTTCTCACCGTGATCAACCACCATACCCCGCAAAAAATGATCACCGAAGACGAATACGCCCATGACCACCGCCAACAGCAAGTAGAAATGCATCTCCCAGCGACGCGTGCGACTGCCAATCAATGGCAATACTTGTTCGATGATTTTTTTGATCGTGCCGCCGTACTTGATCATGGATTGCCTTTTCTGTACCGCGTGATGCGTGTGGCCGCCGCAGAGACGCGGGCAGCGGACTCAAGATCGGCGCTCGACGCTCCGGCGAGCGTGGCGATGCGATCGGCAATCGAGGGCGTCGTGGCGCGCAGCAACTCGACGTCTGTACCCTGTACGGCAGCAGCCGCCACCCGCTCGAGAACCGTCACGAGCGCGGCGGAGTCATAGCCTGCTCTTGCCGCGAGGCGTGCACCCTCTTCGTCAGCAATGAAATCGAGTGCTGGATCGAGTGGCCGAAGGTAGGTGTCGATGATTGGCGTACGCAGCTGCTGCAGATGATGCTGCCGGCGGACATGTACCATCTCGCGAGCCAATACCGCTGCCAACTCGTCTTCACTGCCCAGCAGATCAAAGAATCCGCGACTGAGGATGACCCAGCCGTCGGGCGCGGCAAACGCCACCACGGAGGGAGAGTCGACCACCACGAAGCGCCACTCTTGTTCGGGCCTACCACCGAGTCGGCTCGCCAGTAGCTGACCTACCTCACTGACATAGGACTGCAGATCCGCCTGGAGGATCGGCTTGGCGACGCCCAGCACAATAGCCGCGAGCTCGGTGCTCACGGTGCTTGCGTCCGCAAGCTTTGTCGTATTCTCGTTCACAGACTGCGCAGACCTCGACATGCGCAGATCGCGCAGTTGCAGTCCGCCCTCGGCGATGAATCGGTTACGCGCTGACTCATCGATCACGGGTGCACTGATCTTTGCCGCGGCGGCGAAATCGGGTCGCCCGGCTTTGAGTGTTTCGCGGGTCAACGGCGCGTTGCGGCCAGGGACGCCCCGAGTTCCGCTCGTAAGCACCACATTGCCGGCGGCAGCCCGCCCGGTGTCGGCCGCGGCCAGACCCGCGGCGGGAGCCGCGTTCGACACCCGCAGCGCCGACAGCCTCACCCACCCGGAACCACCCTGCGCCGTCTCGACACTCCGCCAAAATCCCCGACGCTCTCCGGCGATCACCCGATCCCCGGCACGGACCCGACCGACCGCGCGAGCGGAGGGCAAGGGCTCGGCACGCAGTACCTCATCGACGGTGAAGAACGCGCGTTGCCCGGAGCTCGCGGCCACCCCAAACGACATGCCCGCCATGAACAACATGCCGGATAGCCATAGCCTGATGAGCTGTGAGAAGCGCATCCGCACAATCTAAAGCCACCGTTGGATACTTTGAAGTCCCGATTGCAGGAGCCCGCCCTCCGCCTCCCTATAATGGGCGATATGGCATTCGGGAACAGAAAGCCTGTGCTCGCCCAAGTCGCGCTAATTGCGGCAGGGCTTGCTGCGGTCTGCTCACCCGCCGCGGCCGTCGATCGTATCGTGGTGAATATCGAGCGCATCGAGTCGGGGGCAACTGTGCTCGAGAACACCGAGCTCGACCTTCAACTCGACCCACGCACTGCCATGCCGAGCGGCACCCTGCGCATGGGCTCCACACCGATCGGGCCACTCGCCATGACTCTCGCGCTGCAGGAGGAAGGCGCGCGTGGTTTGCGCTTCAAAGGTGAGCGGCTGCGGCTTGCCGGGGGCAGCTTCACCCTCGGCGCAACGCTCGCCGGGCGTAATTGGACTTTTGATCTAGACGCCACCGACGTCGCGGGTGATGCGCTGCTGCGACTCGGGCGCAACATGGTGAGCGTGCCCAAAGATTTCACGGTGCAGGGCTCGCTGGATGCATCGCTTCGTCTCGCCGGGCGTACCGATGCAAGTCTGCCCACGGTGGCAACCTTGGGCTTTCGCAGCAAAAGTCTCGGCTTCTCGAATGAAGCAGGCACCATTGCCGCCGAGGGCGTTGATCTCGACAGCGAACTCAAACTGCAAGCGACCGCCAGCGGGGGTTTCGATTTCTCGGGCCGGCTCGAAAGCGCGCGCGGCGACGCACTGTTCGACGACATCTACATCAAGCTCGGCTCCTACCCCACGCGCATCAGCTTCGCAGGTTTGCTCGAAGGTAATCAGCTGGAGATTTCTTCATTCGACTTCAAGCAACAAGACTTGCTGCATGCCAGTGCAAGTGCGCGGCTTTCGCAGGCACAGGACTTCCTCGATGCACCGACCGACCTCGAAAGCCTGCAAATCGATTCAGCCACCCTCGCGTTGCACGAATTGCGCTTTCCGGCCGTCTATGCGAGTTACCTGCAAACGGCTCTTGCAGGTGGCGCACTCGATTCCCTCGAGTCCTCGGGCAGCATCGCCGGAACACTGCAGATCCGTGACAACCAGCCGATCTCGGGCAACCTGCAACTCGACGATCTGTCCTTGCGCGACACCAAGGGACTCTTTTTCATTGAGCACCTGCGCGGTCGTGTGAGTTGGGTTCCGGACGACGAGGAGCCCCTCGAGCCCTCGGTGATCACCTGGGACTCGGCGGGTACCTACGATATCAGCGGCGCGGGCTCCTCGATGCGTCTGGTGCTGCGCGGTCGGTCCGGATCTTTGCTCGAACCCGTCCGCCTGCCGATATTCGATGGCGCAATCAATGTTCAGGAACTGCGCGTTCGCAATGCGGGTCTGCCCTCGATACAGGTGCAGTTCACGGGCGAAATCGAACCCATCAGTCTCTCCGAAATCAGCAAAGCCTTCGGTTGGCCCGCCCTCGGCGGCTTCGTGACCGGGCGCATCCCGGCGGTCGAATACAAGGACGACACGCTGAGCGTCGGCGGCAATCTCGAAGCTGAAATCTTTGATGGAATCATCCGTGGCAGCAATATCAAACTGAGCGATCCTCTCGGTCGATGGCCACGACTCACCGCGGATCTCGCGCTCGAAAATCTCGACCTCGAAACCATTACCTCGACCCTCGAGTTCGGCACCATCACCGGGCGCATCGAAGGTCGTCTCGATCAACTCGAGCTTTTCGCTTGGGCACCGGTCGGCTTCGATGCGTGGCTGCGTACGCCGGCAGGTGATCACAGCCGCAAGCTCATCAGTGTCGATGCGATCAACAATATCGCCAATGTCGGCGGCACCGCGGGCACCGGCGTCGCCGCCGCCATGCAGGGCGGTCTATTGCGCTTTTTCTCGCGCTATCAGTACAAGCAACTCGCCATTCGCTGCGTACTCGAAGATGATGTGTGCCAGCTCTCGGGCGCGCCGATTGCCGGCAATCGGTATTACCTGCTCAAGGGCGCGGGGTTGCCGCGCGTCGATATCATCGGCAACTCCGGGCGCATACAGTGGTCCGAGTTGTTGGACCAGATCGCCTGGCAGATCCAGACTGGCGGAACATTCACGGTTGATTGAATTCACGCAGAGGTGAACACATGAAGAGCCTGTTCAAGCTCAAGGTATCCATCGCCACGCTGCTGCTGTCGGCTTGCGTCACCATCAACGTCTATTTTCCGGCAGGTGCTGCCGAAAAAGCGGCTGATCAAATCATCGACTCGGTCATCAAGGGCAGCGGCGGCGCACGACCCAGTCCGGCAAGCGCGCCATCCGGCGCGGCATCGGGACGAACAGATGCGGCATCCGAGCGCGCAGCACCGGGCGGCAGTGCGCTACTCAAAGAAAATACCTCTCTGCTGCAGTTCGTGGCCGTGCGCGTGCTCGATACTCTCGTGCCAGTCGCACACGCCCAGCAACAGGCAAACATGGATGTCTCATCACCCGAGATCCGCGCCATCACCCAATCCATGCAGGCGCGCTTCGGTCAGCTCGAGCGTTTCTTTGACGCGGGCTTCATCGGCCTGACCGCCAAGGGCCTCATCGATGTACGCGATATCAGCGCAGCAGCACTGCCTGATCGTGCGCTGGTCAAAAGACTGGTCGCCGAAGACAACGCAGACCGCGATGCGCTTTATGAAGCCATCGCCCGTAAAAATGAGCGTCCCGAATGGGAGGCCGATATCCGCCGTATTTTCGCTGAGCGTTGGGTGGAGCGCGGTGCAAAACCGGGCTGGTACTTCCAGGACAACGAAGGCAACTGGAAGCAGCGCTGACCAAGCGGCGCTGACCAAGCACCCCATCTCTGGCGGCAATGAACAACACCGCGGAACGCAAGCCGGCACGCTGGCGGTGGGCGCTCGTGCTGCTGCTTGGCTTGCCGGGGCTGCTGCTCGGCGTGGTGCTGTTGCTCGCGGTCGTTGGCATTCTGCTGCGCGATCCCATCGTCAACTCTTCGCCAGTCCGCAACGAGATCAGCCTCGCGCTGCGCGAACTCACCGGTCGTGACATCACACTGCGCGGTGAAATCGATATCGACGATTTCCCGTGGATTGCCGTTGTTGTCGGCCCGGGCACCTTCGGCAATCCGCCGGGTTTTGTTGGACCGCCGTTGTTGTCGTGGCAGGAAATCCGTTTACGCGTGCACTACAGCACGCTCTACGAGCCGGCACCGCTGCTCGATCGCATCACGATCACCGGCTTGGTGATCGAACTGCGTCGCGATCGCGAGGGTCGCGATAACTTCAGCGACATCGGCCCCATCGAGCCCAGCGGCCCGCCCGAAGCGGCGCTCGCCATGCCAGCCATCGAGCTTCGCAATGCGATCATCCGCTACACCGACGAAACTCAAGCCACCGAGCCATTGGCTGCCCTCGATGGAGTAAACCTCACCGTCGAAAAAATCTCGCGAGGCGCGGGCCTGCCCGAGGGCGCGCACTGGCAGGTCGGCGCGTTATCGTTGACGGCTAACGCAAAGATGACGCAGCCAAGCTTGGCGGGGCCTCTCAATGTTCGCGTGCGCGGCTTGGATGCACGCATTCCTGAAGACGCGGATATGTCGATCGACGTCGCCAACGTCGAACTCGGTTTCGATGCGCTGCGTGCAAATATCAACGCGCTCGTATTTCGCCCGCCATCCTTCGCGGCCGCGGTCAGTCTCGATGCAATCGCGCTTGATCAGCTGCTGCGCACGGCAGGGGTCAACCCCCCCTTTCGCAGCACACCGAGCTTGCTGCGGCTGCGCAAACTCGCGATGCAGGCGCGCTTTGACGGCAAGCTGCTGCGTCTCGAAGACCTTGCCCTGAAAATCGACGACTCAAGCATCCGCGGTCGCTTGCTGCTCGATGACCCTGTGCGTCTCACACTGGAGATCGACCGCATCGATCTCGAAAAATATGCGGCGGCCTTTGGTGGCGAGTCGGACTATGACCCTGAGGCGCCGCTGGCGTTTCCGGGCAAGCTCCTGCAA
>Ga0194129_10005593_pt1 | contig 15927 bp, 10 predicted proteins | sample TA2KigCa35mmetaG_FD_150862 | JGI IMG/M metagenome (GOLD analysis project Ga0194129, IMG submission 150862) | Freshwater microbial communities from Lake Tanganyika, Tanzania - TA2015038 Kigoma Deep Cast 35m | ecosystem: Environmental > Aquatic > Freshwater > Lake | place: Tanzania: Lake... | reverse complement strand
CTACAGCCGCACGAAGAACCTCAGCTCGTTCGTGGGTACCGCCCCCCTGAACGACCCGCGCTACGTCGCCATCGTGCTCGTCGACGAGCCGAAGGGCCTCGTGTTCGGCGGTCAGGTGGCGGCGCCAGCGTGGCGCGAGATCGTCGAGCGGGCGCTGCTGCTCGACGGCGCCTCCGGCATGGCGACGTTTGCGCCGAGCGTCGACGAGCTGAAGGCGGCGGCGAAGGCCGCGGCGAGCGCCAAAGGGGCCGGCGGGTCTCTGCCGACGGAGCCGACCATCGTCGTCCTCGGCGACGAGGCCCGCCCCGCCGTGGAGGGGCTGGTGCCGGACCTGCGCGGGCTGTCGGCGCGGGGCGCCCTGCGCGCGGCGGCGGCGGCCGGTCACGAGCTGCAGCTGTCGGGCAGCGGCCTGGTCGTCGCGCAGGAGCCCCTGCCTGGCGTCACCGCCGACGGCCCCATCGCGGTCAAGCTCGCCCTGGGCGACGAGGCGCGGCGGTGAGCATGACCCTGCGCGCCCTGCTGGACGGGCTAGCCGACGTCGACGACGCCGCGGCCCCTCTGGTCGTCGACGCCGTGACCGTCGACTCGCGCAAGGCGTGCGGCGGCGTCGTCTTCGTCGCCGCGCCGGGTGCCACCCCATCCTCGCGCGACGGCCACGACTTCGCCATCGACGCCGTCCGCGCCGGCGCCAGCGCCGTCGTCGTCGAGCGCGTCGTCCGCGGGCTGGCGGCGCCGCAGGTGGTGGTGGCCGACGCCCGCCGCGCGGCGGCGGTCCTTGCCGAGCGCATGGCCGGCTCGCCGTCGCGAAAGCTGTCGCTGGTCGGGGTCACCGGCACCAACGGCAAGACGACGACGACGTTCCTGCTGGCGCAGATCGCGCGCGCCGCCGGTCGTCGCGGCGCGGTGTTCGGCACGCTGGGCGTGGGCGCTCCCGAGGCGCCGCAGCCCTCGGGGTTCACGACCCCCGAGGCCGAGGTGCTCTCGTCGCGGCTCGCCGCAGTGAACGCCGACGGCTTCGACGTGGTCGGGCTCGAGGTTTCGTCGCACGCGCTCGCCACCCGACGCGTCGACGGCCTGACCTTCGCGGCGGCGGGCTTCACCAACCTGACGCAGGATCACCTCGACTTCCACGGCACGCTGGACGCGTACTTCGCGGCGAAGGCCCGGCTCTTTACCGCGCTGCTGCCGGCGAGCGCCCCGGCCGTGCTGCCCGCCGACGACGACGAGCACGGCTTTCACGCCCGCCTGCGCGCTGCGCGTCCCGACGCGATCACGTATGGCGCGGTGCCCGCCGCGCGGCTGCAGGCGACGAGGGTCGAGGCCAGCGCCCGCGGTCTGTGCCTGCGCCTGTCCTTCGACGGCCGCGACGTCGACGTGCGGGCGCCGCACCTGCTCGGCGGCTTCAACGTCGACAACACGCTGGTGGCCGCCGGGCTTGCCCTCGGGCTCGGGCTGTCGCTGGAGGACGTCGCCCGTGGCCTCGCCATCGCGCAGCCGCCGCCGGGCCGCATGCAGCGCGTTCCCGGCCGCGACGGCGACCCTCTCGTCGTCGTCGACTATGCGCACACGCCCGACGCGCTGGAGCGCGCGCTGCTCACCGCGCGCACCCTGTCGGCGGGCCGGCTGTTCGTCGTCTTCGGCTGCGGCGGCGACCGCGACGCCGGCAAGCGCCCGCTGATGGGCAGGATCGCCGCCGACATCGCCGACGCCGTCGTGATCACCGACGATAACCCGCGCTCCGAGCCGAGCGCCGCGATCCTCGACGCAGTGGCCTCTGGCATCGGCGGCCACCTGTCCGAGGTGAATGACGCCCGCGCCCTCGCCAAGGGCACCTGGCTGCGCGTGGGCAATCGCCGCCTCGCCGTCCGCGCCGCGGTGCGCGCCGCCAGCGACGGCGACGTCGTCATGATCGCCGGCAAGGGCCACGAGCGAGACCAGACCACCGCCGGGATCAAGGTGCCCTTCGACGACGTCCGCGAGGCCGCCGCGGCGCTGGCGCGCGCGTCACGGCCGGCGTTTCTGCCGGCAGGCTTCGTCGAAGAAGCGCTCGGGGTGCGCTTCTCGGCGACGACGACGGCCGTCTTCGCCGGCGTCACCACCGACTCGCGGGCCATCGAGCCGGGCGCGCTGTTCGTGCCGTTGAAGGGCGACCGCTTCGACGGCCACGACTGGGTCGAGCGCGCGCTGGCCGACGGCGCCGCCGCGGCCCTCGTGGCGCGCAAGCACGCGCTGGCCGCCCGCACCGATCTGCCGCTGCTCGTCGTCGACGACCCGCTGTCGGCGCTGCAGCGGCTCGCGCGCGCGTGGCTGCTGTCGCAGCCGGCGGTGCGCATCGCGCTCACCGGCAGCAACGGCAAGACGACCACGAAGGAGCTGCTGGCGGCGTCGCTGCGCTCCTGCGTCGGCGACGACGCCGTGGTCGCCACCGAGGGCAACCTGAACAACCACATCGGCGTGCCGCTGACGGCCCTGCGCGTCGAGGCCCACCACCGCTTCGCGGTCCTCGAGATGGGCATGAACCACCTGGGCGAGATCGCGTCGTACTGCACGTACGCGCCGCCCCACGCTGGGCTGGTGACCAACATGGGCACGGCCCACGCAGGCAACGTCGGCGGTGTCGAGGGCGTGGCACGGGCGAAGGCCGAGCTGTTCGAGGCGCTGCCCGGTGACGGCATCGCTCTCGTCAACGCCGACGACCCGCGCTGCGTGCGCGAAGCGCAGACCAAGGCGCTGTGCCGGCGCGTGTCCTTCGGCGCCGCGCCGTTCGCCGACGTGCGGCTGGTGGGCGTGGTCGACCTGCTCGACGGCGGCCAGCGCCTCACCCTCGCCCACAAGGGGTGCGTCGTCGTCGTCAACATCCCGCTCGAGGGCCGGCACAACGCGCAGAACGCCGTCGGCGCGGTGGCCGCCGCGGTGGCGCTGGGCCTCGACTTCGAGCGGGCGGTGCTGGGGCTCGCCGACGTGCGCGCGGCCCATGGTCGCCTGCAGCGTCGGCAGCGCGGCGACGGCCTGCTGGTGCTCGACGACAGCTACAACGCGAACCCCGACTCGATGGAAGCCGGCCTCGAGACGCTGCGCTCCCTGGGCGCGCGCGCGCGGCGCATGGCGGCGCTCGGCCCGATGCTCGAGCTCGGTGAGCACGCGCCGGCGGCCCACCGGCACATCGGCGCCGCGGCGGCGCAGGCGGGGCTCGCGCGGCTCTTCTGCTGCGGTGATCTCGGCTGCCACATCGAGGCCGGCGCGCGGGCCGCGGGGCTCCACGACGTCGTCTGGGCCGCCGACTCGGCGGCGCTGGCGCCTCTGGTGCAGGAGGCGCTCGCCGGCGACACCGGCGACGTCGTGCTGCTGATCAAGGGATCGCGCGGCGCGCGCATGGAGCGCATCGTCGCGGCGTTGTTCCCGCAGTCGCCTGCCCCCGTCGAGGGACGTCGCTGATGCTCTACACGTTCCTGTACTCGAGCTCATCCGGCGCGTCGTTCTTGAACGTGCTGCGTTACCCGTCGTTCCGCATCGTGATGGCGGCGTTCACGGCGCTGGTGCTGACGCTGTTTCTGTACCCGCCGTTCATCCGACGCCTGCAGGTCTTCAAGTATGGGCAGGAGGTCCGCAAGGACGGGCCCGAGGCCCACCTGAAGAAGCAGGGGACGCCGACGATGGGCGGCATCCTGATCCTCGGCTCGGTGTTCGTCTCGACTGTGCTCTGGGCCGACGTCACGAACGTCGCCGTGTGGCTGCTGCTGCTCGTCACGATGGGCTACGGCGCCGTCGGCTTCTACGACGACTACAAGAAGATCAAGTTCCGCGATCCCGCCGGTCTCGCCGGGCGTTGGAAGCTCTTCTGGCAGTTCACCATCGGCGCCTTCGCGCTGGGCATCTGGGCGTGGGGCAAGGGCACAATCCCGTTCGACACGCACCTGTCGCTGCCGTTCGTGCCGCTGAAGATCGCGTTCCCCACCATCCCGCCGCTGGTCTACCTGCCGCTGGCGCTGACCCTGCTCGTCGTCGGCACGTCCAACGCGGTGAACCTGACCGACGGCCTCGATGGCCTCGCCATCGGCCCGGTGATCGTTGCCAGCTTCGTCTTCCTCGTCCTCGGCTACGCCGCCGGGACAACCATCAAGGGCATGGATCTCGCGACCTACCTTCACATTGTTCCGGTCAAGGGGTCGGTCGAGCTCTGTATCTTCTGCTCCGCCGTCTGCGGCGCCGGCATCGGCTTCCTCTGGTACAACGCCTATCCCGCGCTGGTCTTCATGGGTGACGTCGGCGCCCTCGCCCTCGGCGGTGCGCTGGGGATGCTCGCGATCTTCACGAAGAACGAGCTGCTGAGCGCGCTGCTGCACGGTGTGTTCCTGGCCGAGACCCTCTCGGTCATGATCCAGTCGACTTATTTCAAGTACACCAAGAAGAAGTTCGGCGAGGGCCGCCGCGTGTTCAAGATGGCCCCCGTCCACCACCACTTCGAGAAGGACGGCTGGCCCGAGCCCCGCGTCGTGATCCGGTTCTGGATCGTGAGCGTGATGCTCGCGCTGATCGCCCTCGCCTCGCTGAAGCTCCGCTGACGTCGCCCTGCACGAGGACCCTGCCCCCGCCATGAAGCTCTTGCACGATCCCCGTGGAGCCCGCGTCGCTGTCACTGGCGGCGGCAAGACCGGCGCCGCCGTCGCGCGCACGCTCCTGCGGCTCGGCGCGCGAGTCGAGGTCCACGACGACGCCACAGCCGACAAGGTCGCCGCCGGCCTGCAAAAGCACGGCCTCGACCCGGCGCTGGTGACTGTGGTCGCTGGCGGCCTGAGCGCCGAGGTTCTGAGCGGCGCCGATCTGATCGTGCTGTCCCCCGGCGTGCCTCGCGCTCATCCAGCCCTCGCCGCGGCGCTGCCGCGTGTCCCCTGCGTCAACGAGCTCGAGCTCGGGTACGCGCAGCTCGCGCGGGGCCCGGCAGGCGCGGCCGGCGTCGTCGTCCTCGCCATCACCGGCACCAATGGCAAGTCGACGACGACGACGATGGCCGGCGCCATCGCCCGCGCGCGCGACCCCCACGCCTTCGTCGGCGGCAACCTCGGTACGCCGTTGTGCGCCGCGATCGAAGACGGCCTCGTCGCCGGCACCGCCGACGCGCCGCGGCTGCTGGTCGTCGAGCTGTCGAGCTACCAGCTTGAGACCATCGCGCACCTGCCGGTGGACGCCGGGGCGGTGACGAACCTGACGCCCGACCACCTCGACCGCTACCCGTCGGTGGACGCCTACTACCAGGCGAAGGCGCGGCTGTTCGCGTTGGTGAAAGAACGCGGCGGCGTCACGTTGAACGCCCGCGACCCCGAGACGCGCCGGTGCCTGTGGTCGGCGGTGCCGGGTCGAGCCATACCTTGTCACTTCGACGTTTCGCCGGGTGATCATGGTGTGGAGATCACGACGGGCGGCCTGCGGATCGCGCGCGCTGGTGACGTCCCCGTCACCGTGGAGCTCGCGAACCCGCGGATCGTGGGTCACCACAACCGTCAGAACGCCGCGGCCGCGGCGGCGCTGGCCGTGCTCACCGGGCTCGACGCGGCGACGGTGCAGTCGGGGCTCGACTCCTACGCCGGCATCGCGCACCGGCTCGAACGCGTGGGCACGCACAACGGCGTCACGTGGTGGAACGACTCGAAGGCGACCAACGTCGACGCCGCCGTCACCGCGCTGCGCAGCTTCGCTCCCGTCGCCGACGGCGAAGGCGTGCACCTGATCGCAGGTGGCCTTGGCAAGGGCGCGCCGTACGCGCCGCTGGTCGACGCCAGCCGCGGCCGCGTCGTCGCCGTCTACACCATCGGCGCCGACGCCCCGGCCATCGCCGCGGCCTACGCCGACATCGTCGACGTCGTCGAAAGCGGCGACCTTCGCCGTGCCACCGCCGCCGCCGCGCAGCGCGCGCGCCCCGGCCAGCACATCGTGCTGTCGCCAGCGTGCGCGTCGTTCGACCAGTTCCGTGACTACGGCCACCGCGGCGACGAATTCCGCGCCTGCTTCGCCGCGCACGCCGCCGGCGAGGTCGACGATGCCGACGACCAGAGAGGTCACCGATGAAGACGCTGTCCCGGCTGTCCGCCCGGCTCGCAGAGTTCCGGCCGCGCTTCGATCTGCCGACCCTGTGCGCCGTGCTGTTCCTCGTCGGCCTCGGCGTGGTGATGGTGACGACGGCGTCGTCGGCGCTGGCGGCCCAGCAGAACCACGACGTCTTCTTTTACGCGCGGCGGCAGGCGATCTTCGCGCTTGTCGGCGTGGTCGCGTTGTTCGTCGGCGCCGCGCTGCCGTCGCAATTCCTGAAGAAGCACAGCTACCCGCTGTTGATCACGGCGTTCGTGCTGCTGGTGCTGGTGCTCATCCCGGGAATCGGCCGCGTCGCCGGCGGCGCGAGACGCTGGATCGAGATCGGGCCCATCAGCCTGCAGGCCGGCGAGGTGATGAAGCTGGCGTTGATCGTGTGGCTGGCGCGCTCGTTGTCGGAGAAGGTGCAGAACGGCCACATCAAGACGTTCACGACGGGGGTGCTGCCGCACCTGTTGATGCCGGGCTTCGCGGTGCTGCTGCTGCTCGGCGAGCCTGACTTCGGCACGAGCATGATGCTGCTGCTCGTCACCTTCGTGCTGCTGTTCGTCGCCGGCGCGCGCCTCGGCCTGCTGTTCGCGGCGGTGATGGGTCTGGTGCCAGTGGCGCTGCACCTGATCGCGTCGAGCGACTACCGGATGCGGCGCATGCTCGCGTTCCTCGACCCGTGGTCGCATCGTCAGAACATCGGTTACCAGATCACCGAGAGCCTGATGACGTTCGGCAGCGGCGGCGTCTTCGGCGCCGGCTTCGGCGAGTCGAAGCAGAAGCTGTTCTTCCTGCCGGCGGCGCACACCGACTTCGTCTTCGCCATCGTCGGTGAGGAGCTCGGGTTCATCGGCGTGCTCGCCGTGCTCGGTGCGTTCGCGCTGATCGGCGCGCGCGCGTTGAAGGCGGCCTTGCGGCGCAACGAGCCCTTCGGCTCCTACCTGACCATCGGCCTCGCGGCGCTCCTGCTGGTGCAGATGCTGTTCAACGTGTCCGTGGTGCTCGGCCTCGTACCCACCAAGGGGATCACCCTGCCGTTCGTCAGCTACGGCGGATCGTCGCTGGTGTCGTCGATGTTCATGGCCGGCATCCTCGTGCGGCTGATCGCCGAAGGCGTGCAGACCCACGAAGGCCGTGACCGCGGGAGCACCGGCGTCTCCGCCGGCCGAGGGCTGACGCTGCGTGGAGGTGTCGCGTGAAGCTGGTGATCGCCGGCGGCGGCACGGGCGGCCATCTGTTCCCGGGGATCGCGGTGGCCGAGGCGCTGCGCGAGCTCGACCCGTCGTCTGAGGTGCTTTTCGTCGGCACGGCCAGGGGCATCGAGACCCGCGCGGTACCGAAGGCGGGCTACCGCCTCGAGCTCATCGACGTCGCCGGGTTGAAGGGCATGGGGGCCCTGCACAAGCTGAAGACGCTGGCGCGGCTGCCGCTGTCGCTGGCGCAGTCGCGGCGCGTCCTGCGCGACTTCGGCGCCGACGCCGTGATCGGCGTCGGCGGCTACGCCTCGGGCCCGGTGCTCGTCGCCGCGCGCACCCTCGGCCTGCCGACGGCCATCTGCGAGCAGAACAGCGTCCCGGGCGTCACCAACCGGATGCTCGGCAAGATCGTCGACGCCGTCTACGTGACGTTCCCGGCGTCCCAGTCGTTCTTTCCCGCGCACAAGACACACCTCACCGGCAACCCCGTGCGCGCCAGCTTCCGCGACGCCGCCCGCCGGCCCGCGCCGCCGGTCGAGAAGGGCCTCGTCTTCACGTTCGGCGGCAGCCAGGGCGCGCGGCCCCTGAACGAGAACGTCCCCCTTGCTCTCGGCCTCCTGAAGCAGCGCGGCCACGACGTCCGCGCGCTTCATCAGGCCGGCAAGGACGCTGTCGACGCCGTCCGCGATCGCTACTCCGACGTTTCTGTTTCTGCCGAAGTAACGCCATTCCTCGATGACATGGTGACAGCCTATCGGCGCGCCCATGTGGTGCTCTGCCGGGCCGGGGCGACCAGCTGCGCCGAGCTCACCGCGCTCGGCGTCCCCGCGATCCTCGTGCCGTTCCCGGAGGCCGCCGACGACCACCAGACGAAGAACGCCGACGACCTCGTCGCCCAGGACGCCGCGATCCTGCTGCCGCAGGCCGACCTGACGCCCGCAACGCTGGCCGACGTCCTCGAGAGGCTGCTGGTCGACGACGACCACCGCCGTCGCCTGGCCGACGGCGCGCGCCGGGCGGGCCGGCTCGAGGCCGCCCTCGACGTCGCGCGCGCGGCCCAAACGGGCTTTCGCGCGCCGCACGCGCAGGCTCGTCTGCCCGCCGCGCCGCGAGCCGAGGTGGTGACCCCATGACCTCGCTGTTCCGCGGGCGCGTGCGACGCGTCCACTTCGTGGGCATCGGCGGCATCGGCATGTCGGGGATCGCCGAGGTGCTCGTCGACATGGGCTTCGACGTCCACGGCAGCGACCTGAAGGAGTCCGACACCACGCGCCGCCTCGCCGGCAAGGGCGCCACCATCCGCACGGGCCACCGCGAAGACAACATCGCCGGCGCCGACGTCGTCGTCGTGTCTTCGGCGGTGAAGAGCGACAACCCGGAGGTGGTGCGCGCCCGCGCCCTCGGTGTACCGGTCATTCCGCGGGCCGAGATGCTGGCCGAGCTGATGCGGCTGAAGCACGGGGTCGCCGTCGCAGGCAGCCACGGCAAGACGACAACGACGTCGCTGGTCGCCGCGATCCTGAATGAGGGCGGTCTCGACCCTACGGTGATCATCGGCGGCAAGGTCAACCAGCTCGGCAGCAACGCCCGGGCCGGCCGCGGCGACACGCTGGTGGCCGAGGCCGACGAGAGCGACGGTTCGTTCCTGCGGCTGACACCGACCATCGCCGTGGTGACGAACCTCGACCTCGAGCACGTCGACCACTACAAAGGCGGGCTGCCCGAGCTGCAGGATGCTTTCACAGGCTTCGCCAACAAGGTGCCGTTCTACGGCCTGTGCGTGCTCTGTCTGGACGACGAGAACGTCGTACAGCTGCTGCCGCGTATCGACCGCCGCCACGTCACCTATGGCCGCTCGCGGCAGGCCGACTGGCAGGCGGTGGACGTCGTGCTCGACGGCTTGTCGTCGCGGTTCCGCGTGCGGCACCGCGGCGTCGATCGCGGCGCAGTGCACCTGAACCTGGTGGGCGCCCACAACGTGCTGAACGCGCTGGCCGCGATCGCGGTGGCCGATGAGCTCGGCATCCCGGTGGCGACGGCGGCACAGGCGCTGTCGCAGTTCCAGGGCGTGCAGCGCCGCTTCACCCACCGCGGCGAGCGCGCCGGCGTCCTTGTCGTCGACGACTACGGCCACCACCCGGCCGAGATCAAGGCGACGCTGGCCGCCGCGCGGGCGGCCTACCCCGACCGCCGCGTGCTCGTGCTGTTCCAGCCGCATCGCTACTCGCGCACCGCGGCGCTGAAGGACGACTTCGCCCGCTGCTTCCACGACGCTGACGTCGTCCTCATCGCGCCCGTCTACGCCGCCGGCGAGTCGCCCATCGAAGGCGCCACCGGCGAGGCGGTGGCCGCCGCCGCGCGCGCCCACGGCCACCGCGACGCCCGCGCCGTCACCTCGCTCGACGACGGCGTGGCGCAGCTCGCCGCGATCGCGCGGCCCGGCGATCTCGTGCTTACGCAGGGCGCCGGCGACATCACGCACTGCGGCCCCGCGCTCCTGTCGAGGTTGCCGGGATGACCATCGACGTCGCTGCCGCCCTCGCTTCCCGTGACCTGTCGTGGCGCGACGCTGCGATCGCGGCGCTGTCGGGGATCGCGGTGACCATCGACGCGCCGCTGTCGCGGCGGACGACCTTCGGCATCGGCGGTCCGGCGGACCTGCTCGTACAGGCCGAGCGCGACGACGACGTCGCCCGCGTGTTGGCACTGGCCGCCGCGCGCGACCTGCCGCTGTTCGTACTCGGCGGCGGCTCGAACCTGCTGGTGGACGACACCGGCGTGCGCGGGCTCGTTCTGCTGCTCGGCGGCAGCCTGGCCGAGCTACGGATCGCGGACGACGGCCGGCGCATCGACGTGGGCTGCGGCTGCTCGTTTCCACGTTTGACAAAGACCTGCATCGAGCTCGGCTGGCCGGGCGCGGTGGGCTGGATCGGCACGCCGGGTCAGGTGGGCGGCGCGCTCTTGATGAACGCCGGCTCGAAGCAGGGCGAGTTGGGCGACGTGGTCGACACTGTCGTCGTCGCTGAGCAGGGCGCGGTGCGCTCGCTGGATCGGGCTGCCTGCGCGTTTTCCTACCGATCGAGCGTCTTCCAGCGCGGGCGGCCTTTGTCCGAAGGTTCGGACAATTCCGCAGATCCAGAAGCGAACAGGTTCGTCTTGACTCGGGCGATCCTCAAGTGCGACAACGCGTCAACAAATTTTTCGGGTGAGCTCGCAGCGACGGCGAACGAGCTCCTCGAGCGGCGGCACCGGACGCAGCCCAAGCTCCGGAGCGCCGGGTCGCTGTTCAAGAACCCGCCGGGTGACTTCGCGGGTCGTCTCATCCAGGCCGCAGGCTTGAAGGGGTATTCGGTGGGTCGAGCGCAGGTCAGCCCGGTGCACGCGAACTTCGTCGTGAACCTCGGCGGCGCCACCGCCTCCGACGTCGTCGCCTTAGCCGACCACGTTCGCGGCGTGGTGGCCGACCGCTTCGGCGTGACCCTCGAGTGGGAGGTCCGCCGCGTCGGCGGCGATCCGCGGGGGTCGCGATGAACAGCGCTGCTGCTCGCGAGCACACGCCGTCCAAGATCCCGGCCCAGCGGGCGCGCACGTCCCCGCGCTTCGCCCTGCCTGGCGCGCTGACGCGCGACGTCCGCTGGACTCCGCTGCGGATCGCCAAGGCCGTCGCGCTGCTCGCTGTCGGCGTGGGCTCCGCCATGGGCGTCGTGCAGGTGCGCGCGTTCGTCGAGCGCTCCCCCGATCTGGCGATCCACGACATCGTCGTCACCGGGCTGCACGCCGACGACCCGCGCGCCGCCGAGGTGCTCGCCTACGCCGCCGTCGAGCAGGGCACGCCCCTGTTCGCCGTCGACCCCGACGTCGTCGCTGCGCGGGTGACGCGCCACCCCTATGTCGCGACAGCGACGGTGACCCGCACCGCCCTTGACCGCGTGGAGATCGCTGTGGTCGAGCGGACGCCGGTGGCATCCCTGCGGCTCAGCGACGGCGTGTTCCTTGTCGACGAAGACGGGGTGCTGATGAAGCGGGCTCGTCCCGGCGATGCGGTCGACGCGCCGCTGCTGTCGCTGCTGCCCGCCAAGCCCGCCGTGGTCGAGCCCGATGCGGCGGCGTTGACGACGACCACGCCGGCGACCTTGCCGCCGCGTCTGATCGAAGCGCTGCAGGTCATCCGCGCCGCCGAAGCCGTCGGGCTCAGCGACCGGGTCAGCGAGGTGATCGAGCTGCCGACCGTCGGCTTCGAGCTGATGCTCGAAGACGGTGCGCGCGCCCGCCTCGGCAACGATCTCTTCGAGACGAAGCTGCGTCGCCTACTGGCGACGGAAGAGAAGCTGCGCGCCCAGGGGCGCCGCTTCAGCTTCATGTACCTCGACGACGCGCGGCATCCCGAGAGGGTTGCCGTGCGTCTCCGGCCGGCGACGGAGACGACGCGGGCCGGTGGCTGAAGACGACCTGCGAGAGCAGGTCAACTCGGGTCCGGCGAGAGCCGGGCCGGGAGGCTTGGATGGTCAAAAAAAGTGCGACCCGACGCGAGAGCCTGATCGTGGGTCTCGACATCGGGACGAACAAGATCTGTGCGATCGTCGGTGAGATCACCCCCGAAGGGCTGATCGACATCGTCGGCATCGGCACCGCTCCGTCTCGCGGCCTGCGCAAGGGGGTGGTCATCAACATCGAGGCGACGGTCGCCGGAATCAAGAAAGCGGTCGAAGAGGCCGAGCTGATGGCGGGCTGCCAGATCGGCTCCGTCTATGCCGGGATCGCTGGTGGGCACATCCGCGGGTTCAACAGCCACGGCATCGTGGCGGTGAAGGACCGCGAGATCAGCGAGCAGGACGTCGAGCGGGTCATCGACGCCGCCAAGGCCGTGGCGATCCCTGTCGACCGCGAGGTCATCCACATCCTGCCGCAGGAATTCGTCATCGACGATCAGGACGGCATCAAGGAGCCGCTCGGCATGGCCGGCGTGCGCCTCGAGGCCAAGGTCCACATCGTCACCGCGAACGTCGCCAGCGCGCAGAACATCGTGAAGTGCGCGCAGCGCTGCGCGCTCAACGTCTCCGACATCGTGCTCGAGCAGCTCGCGTCATCGCTGGCGGTGCTGGCCGAGGACGAGAAGGAGTTGGGCGTCGCGCTCGTCGACATCGGCGGCGGCACCACCGACATCGCCATCTTCCACGGCGGCGCAATCCAGCACACCAGCGTCGTCGCCATCGGCGGCCAGCACATGACCAACGACATCGCCGTCGGCCTGCGCACGCCGCAGGAAGAGGCCGAGGCCGTCAAGAAGCGCTGGGGCTGCGCGTCGTCGAAACTCATCAAGCCCCAGGAGATGATCGAGGTCCCGGGCATCGGTGGGCGTCGCAACCGCGAGCTGCCACGGCAGCTGCTCGGCGACATCCTCGAGCCGCGCGTCATCGAGATCTTCGAGCTGGTGCAGCGCGAGATCGAGAAGATGAAGCTGACCGAGCTGCTGGCCTCGGGCGTCGTCCTGACCGGTGGCAGCACCCTGCTGCCGGGCATGGCCGAGATCGCCGAGGAGGTCATCGGTCTGCCAGTGCGCATCGGCGTCCCGCAGCACGTCGGCGGCCTCGTCGACGTCGTCAAGAGCCCCGTCTACTCCACCGCCGTCGGGCTCCTGCTCTATGGCGCGCAGCAACGGCAGAACAGCCGCGAGCACTTCCGGGCGCGCGACGAGAACATCTATACGAAAGTGAGAAAGCGCATGAGCGCTTGGCTTGAAGACGTCTTGTGATCGGAGACGTCATCCGATCAGCAGTCTAAAACGGCAGAAGAATTCGTCTTCCTTCATCTACTCACAGCAAAAAAATCGAAGAGGTTAAACCCATGATCGAGCTCGAGGACAACGGATCGCAGGGCCCCCGCATCAAGGTCGTCGGCGTCGGCGGCGGAGGCGGCAACGCCATCAACAACATGATCGACCGCGGCATCGCCGGCGTCGAGTTCCTGGTCGCCAACACCGACGTGCAGGCGCTCGACGTCAACAAGGCGCCGGCGCGGCTGCAGCTCGGCAAGGGCAGCACCAAGGGCCTCGGCGCCGGTGCGAAGCCCGAGGTGGGCGCGGGCGCGGCGAAGGAGTCCATCGATCGCATCGAAGAGCTGCTCGGCGGCTCGGACATGGTGTTCGTCGCTGCGGGCATGGGCGGCGGCACGGGCACGGGCGCAGCGCCGATCATCGCCGACGTGGCGCGTCGGCAGGGGGCGCTGACGGTGGGTGTGGTGACGCGGCCGTTCGGCTTCGAGGGCGCGCGCCGGAAGAAGCAGTCCGAGCGCGGCATCGAGGCGCTGAAGGGCGCCGTCGACACGTTGATCATCGTTCCCAATGACCGCTTGTTGGCGATGTGCGACAAGAACACCTCGATGATAGACGCCTTCAAGATGGCGGATCAGGTGTTGTTCAATGCCGTCAAGGGTATCTCGGACATCATCACCCAGCAGGGCGTCATCAACGTCGACTTCGCCGACGCCGTGGCGGTCATGTCGTCGCAGGGCCTCGCGCTCATGGGCATCGGTCGCGGCTCGGGCGACAAGCGCGCCCTCGATGCCGTACAGAGCGCCATCTCGAGCCCGCTGCTCGACGACATCTCCATCGATGGCGCGACGGGAATCCTCGTCAACGTCACCGGCGGTCCGTCGCTGACGCTCCACGAGGTCAACGAGGCCATCGCGCTCATCACCGACGCCGCCCACGAGGACGCCAACATCATCTTCGGCTACGTCGTCGACGAGGCGATGGGCGACGACGTCGCCATCACCGTGATCGCCACCGGCTTCGAGCGCCACAAGCGCGCCGAGGAGCCGCACGCCTACGGGCAGGCCGCCGGGCTCGACGGACAGGCGCCGCAGGCGGCCCAGCAGCGCATCGACGCCGACGTGCCGACGTACATCCGCAACGGCTGGAAGCAGGGCAAGCACATGTCGCCGGCGGCCGAGGCGCCGCAGCACGAGCGTCCCCCCGTCGTCGCGCCCGCCGCGCTGCACGCGCCGCCGCCGCCACCGTCGTCGCTACAGAGCCCTGCGGCGGCGGGCCCGGCCGGTGCGTTCGCGGGCGCAGCCCGCCATCAGGCCGCCTACGCGCCGAACTCCGTCGTCGACGAGGACGAATACGACGTCCCAGGCGGCTCTGGCCCGTCGGCGCCCGTCGCCCTTTCCGTGCCCGTGATGGACACAGCCGCGTTCCAGCCGCCGGTGACGAACTCGCGGCGGCCGGTCGTGTCGATGCTGCCCCCGGTCGAAGAAGAGTCGAGGGCGACGCTCAGCGTGCCGCGCGGCCGTGACGCCCGCGCCTCCGTGGTCACCCGGCGGGCCGCAGACGTCCACACCGACACGGTGCTCGCGGACCAAGAGGAGTACGACATCCCGGCCTTCCTGCGCCGCGGACCGTGATCCGCTGAACGCGCGGCACGAGCGCTGACGAGGCCCGCCATCGGCGGGCCTCGTCGTTTAGGGCCCGCGCCCCGGGCGGTCGGCGGCGCCCTTGCTACATAACCACATACCGAGGTATCAGATCCGCGGCGCAGATCCCCATCCGGACGCCATTTCCCCGCCGTCTCTGCACAACAGCGGGCCGCTGAACGAACGTACAGGTGAGGGCAGCGACGGACGCGAGCCCCGGGAATGGTGGTCTCATGGAAACTGGTTCCTATATCTTGTGTGAGCCGCGACCCGCTCCCCTGCTCATCCGTTTCGGTCGGTCGCCTGGAGCCGCCGTGGAATTCGTTGTCGAACCGTTGCCTGCTGCGGCCCTCGTTCGTCCCGAGCACGAGCGGCACGCGCTGTACGTGCGCTTGACGGCGCCACGAGCCGCGACTTCGCGCCTGGTCGCGGTGCTGCCCGAGGCCGGCGCGACGGTGCGCGCCACCATCGAGGCCGCCCTCGAGCAGAACGAGCCCGTCCGTCGGACCGTGATCGTCGGCGTCGACGCAGCCTTCGTCGCCCACGCCGCGCATCGCGAGCTGGCCCTTGCTGCGTTCGTCGACGTCGTCCGCGCCCTCACCGACGCGGGCGTGCCCTTCCTGTGGCGCACCCGCGCGGGCATCGAGCCCGGCGGCCTGCCGCCGGCGCTGGCCCACGCCCTGGTCGTCGCCGGGCGCCTGTGCACCGTCGAGCTCGGCATCGCGACCGTCGACGACGACGAAGCCTGCGCGCTCGAGGGCGAACGCGCGACATCGGCGCGGTCGCGCCTGCAGCTGGCGAGCGCGCTGTCGGCCCGTGGTGTCCTCGTGCGCGCGCTGTTGGACCCGCTGGTGCCGATGCTGACCGACCAGCAGGCGGCGCTCGACGACCTCGTCGCCGCCCTCGCCCGCGCCGGCGTCCGCAAGCTCGGCGCCCGCTACATCACCCTGACTCGCGAGCGCGCGCGCATGATCGCCGCCCGCCTCGCCGGCATGCAGCGCGCGCTGCTGCAGGGCGTGTTCGCCGACGAACCGTGGCGCCAGCCGGGCGGACGCGACGTCGACAGTTCGGGCCCGCGCGAGCTACACAAGCGCATCCCGGCCGCCCTGCGGCGCGGGGGCCACGAGCGCCTGATCGCCTTGGGTGCCCGCCACGGGGTGGTCGTCGAGATCCTCGACCCCGTCGACGCCGCCGAGTTCGCACGCAGCGCGGCGACGGCGCCCTCGGTCCCGCCCGCGGCGAAGCC
>Ga0194129_10005591_pt1 | contig 15929 bp, 4 predicted proteins | sample TA2KigCa35mmetaG_FD_150862 | JGI IMG/M metagenome (GOLD analysis project Ga0194129, IMG submission 150862) | Freshwater microbial communities from Lake Tanganyika, Tanzania - TA2015038 Kigoma Deep Cast 35m | ecosystem: Environmental > Aquatic > Freshwater > Lake | place: Tanzania: Lake... | reverse complement strand
GGTCTGAGCTGTGCGCTGAGGACCTGATCGACCTAGAGGCCCCGGCGCCGCGGGCGGGGTGCGCGCCGAGGGAGGAGATAGGTTCGTGCTAGGATAAAATGCTGGGGATTAGTCAAGATGTGTTTTTATTTTTTTAAATCAGAAATCATTTTATTGAATGGCAAATCATCGCCTGAGAGATAAATCGGTGACAAAGTTAATCCAGATACAACGGAGTTTTGAACCGTGTATGTAGTCGTCAAATCAATATACTGATCAAGTACAACATCTATTCCACTAGCGTCCTTTTCGTAAATAACTATACGCGACATCTTTGAGTGTTGGGTGCTTGTGGGTAAAGCGTTCCGATAGAAATCAACACTCGGCGTATCAATATAAAAATAAATGTCGTCACTCCTATTGGCATTCAACTCAAAGTCAAAAATTACACTCCCACTTGAGTCAACTATCTTCATAAAGAACTCAGGACTTCCAATCAAATCCCACTTTTCGCCATTTAAGCCTCTTGTGGATATTTGCATGCTGCTTATCCTTGTAAACATATCCAACCGCTCTCTAAATAATAATAAATAAGCAACATAATACTCTTTTCCACCACCTTTAACATACCCACTTGAAATGGTTTCGATGAAATTAGAAAGCATGTTCGAAGGGATTAAACTAGGTTCAATGGCGGATCGTATACACATATTTGGCATCTGGTGTTTTAGGCATGCATGTAGTACAAAGATGGTTTTTTCTTCATGACTAAGATTGGACCAAAAGGGTTCCTTGGATAAAACTTCGCATGATCTTTTAATTCTATGATTAAATTCACCTTGCCTGCTATTTAGAGAACATAGCTTAATATATGATTTTTTTGCTTGATCTGTTTCATCCAAGGCCTCAAGCGCAACTGACATCCAATAAAACTGGACTATTTCACTATTAGACAGGTTTTCCCAATTTAACTGTGCGTCTATCATGCGTTGATATGGTAAAAATGCATAAAGAGTTGCGACCAATATAACTTTATTGTCATTATTGAATATTGTTTCAATTTTATTACTTTCTTTATCTTCAGTCTTTTGCACTAGCGATGATACAATTCGTGTTCCATGATGAGCGCACTCGTCTAAATTTTTTAGAACTACGCAACGCTCCAAACTTTCAATGTGTGACGATTTAGCATTTTCCGACAACGCGTTGTATGAGTAGAAAATTGCGCAACTCTTGAATCGATCTGCTAGCTCTATCTTCTCATTGAGACATATTTTTTGAGCTGAGGCAGACTTTATGGCGAGATGGCTTTTTGAATAACTTTGAAAAAACCCACTTTTAATATTCACCATTAAAGACCTTTTGTACCACTCAAATGCGATTAGATGTTCATTGCGGTCTTCATAAAACATTCCAATCAAAAGAGATATGCCGCTTTTTAATTCACTCTCAGTTTCATCATGAATAAAATAATTTGTTAAGTTCTCTACCGCATACCTTTCATTTGCTAGGATGGTTGACTTGTCTTTTGACTTTAATGCATCGTTCAAAATAAGCATCGATGCCCCCATTGGAGTACCTGATGCCTCCGCTTTTGCTGGGAGACTTTGATGAACGAATAACGCGGCACCTGCAATATCTTTGATTTTGCCCTTGTGTTTAAGCAAGAAGCCAACAATCTGAAGTGGGTTTGCAAACGAATTTGATTGTGAAAATACGATCATCAGCGAAATAAGTAGCGTTATTAATCTTTTCATTTTTTTACTCTTTTTAAATTAAGTTTGAATTAAATCAATTTATATAGAGCTCAATTAGCGAGATCCAAGAGTTTATGGCATTAAGCCCCCCGCAGCACCTCCATCAACCGCCGCCCCTCCACCGGATCACACATGTGGAGATACGCCACAAACCCCACCAGCTGACTCAACGACTCCCCCTCCCGCAGCCCCCGCCCCGACGCCACGTTATGCACCATCGCCCGAACGCGGCGGCGGAGCTCGCGGGGGGGGCGGGGGGGCGTGGCGTCGTTCACCACGAGCCCCGTGACCTGATGACGCGCGCCGCGGCGCATCACGTGCGTCTTGTCGTCGCGCACCACCAGCCCCTCCTCCGCCACGATCGCGTGCACCACCCCCAGGAGCTGCGACACGCTCGGCTCCTCCGCCGCGCTCGCCGGCACGCTGAAGGTCAGGTCGTCGGCGTAGCGCGTGTAGCGCCACCCCGCCTTGGCCGCCCAGCCCGCTAGGCGGCGGTCGAGGCGGAGGCAGGCGGCGTTGGTGAGGGCGGGGCTCGCGGGGGAGCCCTGCGGCAGGCAGCGGGGGCCGAGCGCGAGGTAGTAGCGCTGACCCTCGTGCTCGGTCACCTCGCGCGGCGCCTCGGTGCAGAGGAGGGCGAGCAGCGCGGCGATGCCGTCCATGTAGCCGGCCTGGCGGAAGATCCCCTTGACGCGCTTGAAGGTGAAGCTGGGGAAGAAGTCCGCGAGGTCCATGCTCACCACCAGCCGCGAGTCGAGGTGCTCGAGGGCGTTGCTGTAGATGGAGCGCCCCGCCACGAACCCGTGCGCCGCCCCGTGCACCACCAGCCGCTCCGCGATGCTCCTCAGCACCCACTCCTGCGCCGCCTTCAGCTTGGGCAGCGGCGCCCAGATGCGCCGCACGCCGCCCGTCTTCTTGGGGATCTCGAAGGTGCGGTAGTGCAGCGACGTCGCCGCCTCCCGGTGGTAGCACAGCCAGCGCAGCTCCGAGAGCGTCAGCCCCAGCGCCTCGCACAGGTCCTCGGGGCGCTCTAGGGGCGGGAGCCCCTTCTGCTCTAGGCGGGCGGCGAGGTGGTCGGGGTCAAAGAAGTCGACGCTCACGTCCCCCTGCCAGAACACCTCCTCGCCGAGGTGCGTGATGTGCAGCGCGGTGTAGGCCGCCCACACCTTGGACTGGAGCGGGCGGCGCACCTCCTGCTCCGCCGCCACGCGCTCCACGTACGCCTTCTTCTCGTCAAAGCCCATGGCGAGCACGTCCTGGCGCTCCACGAACACGCCGCGGCGGCGGAGCTCCGCCTCCACGTACCTGCGCGCGCCGCCGGCCTGCTCCACCGCTGACCACAGCTCCGCCTTGGCCTCGAGCGCCTCGCGCTCCACCCCGCTCAGCTTCTCGCTCAGCCGCTCGATCATCTGCTTGACGCGCTCGCTCATGACGACACACTCGCATCCATAAAGTCGCGGCGCGCGAGGTCGGCGACGCGCTGAAAGTAGGCGGCGCGGGCGGCGGCCACCGTGTTAAAGACCCTGTGGAAGCGGCGCGGCGCTGCCCCCGTGTCCTCCCACGTCTCCTCGAGCCGCCTGCTCCGCAGCGTCACCGCGCGACTCCGCTCCACGTCGCCGTCGCGGCGCACGAACACCTTGCTCGCGCGCTCCACGCGCTCCGGGTGCGCGGCGAGCTCGGCGGCGCGGGCGGCGTCGTCGAGGGCGCAGCGCAGCCACAGCGCCTGCGCGTGGGCGCAGGGGCCGAGCTTCTGCTTCTCGCGGTCCTTCATCCACGCGCAGTCGCAGCTCACCTTCCTCATGCCCGCCCCCTCCTTGAGCTGGAACTGCGGCGCGTAGCTCGGCTCGGCGGCCATGTGGGGCGCCTTGGGCTCGGTGACCGCCCCCTGCACCTCCACCTCGCCCGTGGGCAGCTCTGAGCGCGTGAGCGCCACCCGCCCCTGCGCCACCAGCGCGTAGGCGAGCGCCTCGCGGTCGTCGCGGTGGCGGCTCGCCTCGGGGGTGAAGCCCACAAAGAGCTCGCGCGCCTCGAATGAGGGCTCGAGCGCCCCCGGGGTCACCTCGGGGCGCGCGCGCCCCGCCTGCGTCAGCCGCCGCAGCGCGCCGAGCGCCTCCTCGCGGCTCACGCCGAGCGCCTCAGCGAGCGCGGTGGGGGTGCGCGGGGCGCTGAGGGCGGCGAGGGCGCGCGCGTCGAGCGCCTCGGGGAGCGCGCGCGGGAGCGCCACGTCGAGCAGCAGCCCGCGCGACCAGTTGTTGGGACGGAAGCCCATGGCGGCGAGGGTGAAGGTGAAGTCGCCGCAGTCGAGCACCCAGAAGGTGGGCTGCGCCTCCCCCAGAATCACCGCCTCCGCCCCCCGCGCGTAGGGCAGGAGCGCGTCAAAGACCATCAGGTCGCGGCGGTCCCACACCCCGATCAGCTCCGCGCGCGGCCCGCGGTAGGCGCCGCCGGTGCCCGTGAGGCGCCAGCCCCACGGCTCGAGCGTGACGGCGGGGGCGCGCCCCGGCACCAGCTCAAAGCGCATGCCCGAGCGCTCCTTGGGCGGGTCGGCGTGCAGGCGGAGCTGCTGCAGGAGGTTGTAGAGGTCCATGCGGCTCAGCGGCACGCGGCGGGGGCTGAGGGTGGCGGCGGCGAGCAGCTGCGTGTAGCCGCGCTGCCACGCGAGGGGCGCGGGGAGCGCCTTCTCCACCTCGCCGGCGCACCCGGCCGCCGCCTGCGCCGGGTCGGCGCCGAGCAGCAGCGTGACGGGGGTGGCGGTGTTCAGGCGCGCGAGCCCGTCGCGGAGGGCCGCGCCCGCCTCCACCTGCGCGCACAGGCGCTCGGCGGAGCCCGGCTGCGCCTCGTACGCCTCCGGCTTGAGCGTGAGCGCCCCGTAGAGCCGCCCCTCGGGCTCGAGCAGCTCAAAGCGCAGCCCGCTCGGCGAGAGGCTCACCGTGGGGTCGCAGCCCACCCACGCCGCCGGGTCGTGCTCGGCGAGGAACGCGAAGAGCGCCCGCGTCGTCTCCACCGGCGTGATCATGGGGTCGAGCCCGCGGCGCCAGGCGGCGTAGGTCTGGTACGTGTTGGCGTCGGCGGGCTGGTAGCTCGCGCGGAGCCCCGCGAGCTCTAGGAGCGCGCGCAGCCCCTCGCGGACGGCGAGCGGGCGGCGGAGGGTGAGGGCGGCGCGCGGCGGCGCGCCCCCCTCGGCGCGGTGGAGGTCGGTGAACAGGCAGAGGCGCTGCGCCTCCGCGGTGGTCTCGTAGCAGCTCACGCCCTCGTAGCGGAGGCGGAGGGCGCCCCCCTCAGGGCGCGGCGTTGCGTCGGTGGTGGTCATGCGCGGACCTCGGGGGCGGCGGGGGCGGCGTGGGCGGCGCGGGCGCGCGCGGAGCGGCGGCGCGCGCTCCAGGCGGCGCGCTGGAGCGCCTCGGCGGGGTGGGACTGGGCGAGCGACACGAGCGCCTCCTCCACGCGCGCGTCGCCGAGGAGCGCCGCCGCGTCGATGAGGTCGCGCGCCACGCGCTCCGGCAGGGCGCGCGCCTCCGCGAGCAGCGCCACGAAGACCCCCGCGTCGCCGCGGCGGCGCAGGGCGTCTAGGGCGCGCGCGTCGCCGGCGCGCGCCGCGGCGCGCAGGGCGTCGGCGGCGCCGTCGGCGCGGGCGAGGGCGGTGGCAGACACCAGGTCGGCGCCCCGCGCCGCGGCGGCGGCGAGGGCGGGCGCGCGCGCCGCCATGCGGGCGAGGAGCGCGGCGCTGGCGGGGGCGCGCGCCGCCGGCGAAGACAGCAGGCGCGCGTCGAGGGCGAGCCAGCCGCGCGCGGCGGCGGCGTCGAGGGAGAGGAGCGCCTCCGTGTGGAGGTCGCTGGGCGCCCCCTCGGTGAGCAGCGCGCCCCAGATCTCGTCGGCGCCGCCCTCGACGCGCCCCCACAGCCACACGAGGCGGCGCCACGACGCGGCGCGCGCCGCGAGGTCCTTCGCCGCCGCCCCGCGCGCCGGCGCGCCGAGGGTGGCGGCGTGCGCCGCCGCCCAGCCCTCGCGCACCTCGCGCGTCACCACGAGCAGCGCCGCGCGCTCCTCCGCCGACAGCGCCGCCGCCCGCGCCCCGATGAGCGTGAGCGTCATGTCCGCCACGCTCGGCGCGCGCTCCACCGCCTCGGGGAGGCGGGCGAGCAGCAGCGGCAGCGGCGCGGGGCTGAGCGCGCGCAGCTTGCCCTCAAAGCGCGCCGCCGCATCCCTGTACGCGCTGCCGAGGCCAGAACGCCCCCTATCCCTAGTGGAAGCCTTCTGCGCGCGGCTGAGGTCGTGGCTCTCAAAGCAGAGGTCGAGCCACAGCGCGGGGTCGCCCCCCGCCGCGAGCGCCTTCACCGCCGCGCGCCACTCGTCCTCGCCGGTGAGGGGGAGCGAGAAGAGCGCGCGCGCGGGCGCCAGCGAGGGCGCCCCGCGCCCCTTGAGCTCCTCGCGCCACCCCACGAACGCCGCCACCAGCGCCTCGCGGTCGCGGTGGCGCGTGGGGCCGTCCTCGCCGGCGGCGCCCTCCACCAGCCACCTAAAGAGCGCGAGCGTCTCGTCGGAGGAGTCCGCCCGCAGCGACTCCACCGCCGCGCGCTGCAGGTGCGAGGCGAGGCGGTCGCCGCGGAGCGCGTCGCGGAGCGCCTCAAAGCCGCGCGGGTGCCTAAAGTGCTTGAGCGCCGCCACCGCCGTCTGCGCGAACGACTCGTCATAGAGCGCGTCGAGCAGGCGGGTGAGGATGTCGTCGGCCACCTCCGAGGCGCTCATGTAGCCGAGCGCCTCGAGCGCCACCTCGCGCTGGTAGTCCTCCACGTCATCATACACCCGCAGGAGCGCCCGCACCGCCCGCAGGTCCGCGCAGAGGCCGAGGGCGCGGATGGCGCGCGGGCGCCACTCGTAGTGGCCGTTGGGCTCCTTGGCGAGCCGCAGCAGCACGTCGAGCCCCTCGGCGCGGCGGGCGAAGGCCAGGCCCTCCGCGGCGGCCCAGCGGGTCTCCTCGTCGCGGTGGCGCGCGAGCGGGACCAGCGGCTCCGCGCTCGCCCCGCGGTGGCGCACGCGCCAGGCGTAGGCCTCCACCGCGCGGCGGCGCGCCTCGTCGGTGCGGTGGTGGAGCGGCAGGCGGAAGAGCGCCACGAGCGCCGCCTCGAGCTCCGGCGAGGACACGCGCTCCGCCTCGCGCGCCGCCTTGGCGCGGCTCAGGAGGTCCTCGTGGTACACTAGCTCATCATAGCGCCCCGCGCGCGCCGAGGCGGAGAGCAGGGCGGCGAGGGACGACATCTGATAGCCGCGCGCGCGCTCCGCCTCGCGGGCGAGGTCGCTCATCTCCTCCCAGGCGGCGTCCTCGTCGAGCGGCTCATCAAAGCCGCTCACCTTGAGGGCGCAGGCCGCCACCGCGTCGTCATCAAAGCGCTCGTCGCCCATCAGCCCCAGCAGGCGCCCCACCGAGGAGGCGTCGCGGAGGCCGCCGAGCGCCTCAAACGCCACCTCGCGCGGGAGGGTGCCCGCCGGGTCATGGAGCAGGCGATCGAGCAGCGCCCCGGCGGCGCGGGGGTCGCGGAGCGCCACGAGGGCCCGCGCCGCGCGCTCCACCGCGCCGCGCTCCGGGCGCGCCAGCGCCGCGCGCAGCGGCTCGAACGCCGCCGCGTCCCCCTCCGCCGCCAGCGCCTCCGCGATCAAGAGCTGCACGTCGGCGAACGCCGGGCGCTCGCCGGGGGGGGGCGAGAGCGTCTCAAGGAGCGCGCCGCGCGCGAGGGCGCGCGCCCCGTCCGCCGCGCCGTCGGCGGCGGCGAGGAGCGCGTTGAGCGCCTGCACGTCGAGCGCGTCGAGCCCGCGCCGGGCGCCCTCGTCCCCCGTGAGCGCCTTGAGGCGCGCCGCCGCCGCCGCGTCCCCCTTGCGCGAGGCCCTCGGCGCCGCCCGCGCCGCCTCCACCGCCGCCGTCACCCCCCCGCCCGCCGCCTCGGCGGCGAGGGCGGCGAGGGCGCGCGTGAGGCGCACCAGGCGCGCCACCGCCGCGGCGCGGAGGCCGGCGTTGGGGGACGACAGGGCGGCGCGCGAGGCGGCGAGGGCGAGCGCCGGGCGCAGCGAGAGCGTCACCTCGTAGGCCTTGAGCGCCGCCGCGTCGTCGCGGACGCGCACGAGGGCGAGCGCGGCGTCGGCGTCGAGGCGCGCCACGAGCGCCGCGCCCTCCTCCGCGCAGTCGCTCACCCCCGCCGCGAGGAGCTGCTCCGCGAGGCCGAGCTCCGAGAGCCCGAGCGCCTCGCGGCGCTCAAAGAGCGCCTCGCGGGCGGCGGCGCGCAGGGGCGCGGCGCGCAGACTCACCTTAAAGAGCGCCAGCGCGCCCACGGGGTCCACGTCGGTGAGGCGCGCGAGCTCGCGCAGCGAATCGGCGTCGCGCGAGAGGCTCAGCAGGCCCGTGTAGGCCCCAAAGGCGAGGGCGCGCGCGTCATCGCGGCTGAGCGAGAGCGGGGCGGGCGCGAGCGCCTCCACCGCCGCCCCGTCGCGGCGCTTGAGGTGGTCGAGGTCGTCGAGCCACAGCTTGGCGGAATCGGAGTCCAACGGCAGGCGCTCGAGGAGCGCCGCGGCGCGGGCGCGGGCGCGGGCCTCGGGGTGCGCGAGGAGGCGCGCGAGGAGCGCCCAGTGCGCCTCCTCGGGCCAGCGCGGCGCGGCGCCCTTGGGCTTCTCCTTGAGCGCCCCCGCCTTGAACGCCGCGTGCTGGCGCGCGCGCTCCGCCTCCTCGGCGGGGCGGCGGGCGTCCACGTGGCGCCGCCACGCGCCCATCAGCTCCTCGGCGCCGTGCGCCGCCTCCACCCACGAGGCCGCCAGGCGGCGGGTGGCGCGGTCGGCGCTCGACAGCCCCGCCGTGAGCGCCGGCGCCTCGCCGCCCCGCGCCAGGAGCCCGAGGAGGTCGAGGTGGAGCGCCAGCGTCGCCCCCGCGCCCCCCTGCGCCACGGCGCGGGCGCGCTCGCGGGCGCTCACCTCCTCGTCGCCGGCGCAGAGGGCGGCCACGAGCGCCACGCGCGCCTCCGCGCCGCTCGCCGACAGCGCGTGCACGCCGCGGGCGTCCCCGAGCAGCGACAGCGCCCACGCGGCGTCGGGGGCGCGCGCGGGGTCCTTGAGCTGCTCAGCGAGGCGCGGCGCGGCGCTCGCCGGCGCGATGTGACGCCAGAGCGCCCACGACGCCTGCGCCACCGCCCCGTCCTCGTGATCCCGGAGCGCCCACACGGCGTCAAAGGCGTCCACGAACGCCCCCTCGCGCGCCACCGCCAGCCCGGCGAGCGCCGAATCGCGCCAGCGGCGGACGGCGCGCGCGTGCGCGCCCTCGAGCTGGTCGCTCACCGACACAAGCGTCGACACCGACTGCGTGGCGACGGCGGTGGCGGAGGCGAACGCCCCCGCCGCCGCGCCCCCGCTCACCGCGCCCGCCGAGGCGGAGGCGTGCGCGAAGGCGGTCTGCTGCGCCGAGAGCGCCACCACCACCTGCCGGCGCCACTGCGCGTCATCGAGCAGCCCGAGCGGCCCGCCGAGCGCCTCCTGCGCGCGCGTGACCTCCTCGAGGGTGGGGCGGGGCGCGGCGAGCGCGGCGAGCGCCACGGGGAGGGCGCGCGCGTCGCCGGCGCGGGCGAGGCAGAGGGCGGCGCGCGCGCGCACGTCCTCGTGCGCCGACGCCAGCAGGCGCTCCGCCACCTCCACCGCCTCGTCGGCGTTGAGCGCCGAGAGCGCCTCCGCGCGCACGCGCTCCGAGGCGTCCTCGAGGGCGGCCCACAGCAGCGGCGCGCGCCACGCCGAGCGCTTGGGCGCGGCGGCGGCGGCGGCGAGGGCGGCGGAGCGCACGCCCTCGTCGGCGTGGGCGAAGCCGGCGGCCACCACCTCCTCCGCCGCCTCGTCGGCGAGCTTGAGGGCGCGCTTGAGCGCCGCCGTCGACACCGCGCGCGAGGAGTCCTCGAGGCGCCCCTTGAGCAGCGCCACCGCCCCCGCCACGTCGGGGCAGCCGTCCACGGCGTCCACGGCGTAGAGGCGGCCGTCCTCGTGGCGAGACGCGCTCAGGAGCCCGAGCGCGCGCAGGCGGAGCGGCCCGCCGAGCGCCCCCTTGCCCTCCGCCTCCCCGACGAGCGCTCGGCGCGCCTCCGCCCGCAGCTCGGCGGAGGGGTCGTCGAGCAGGCGCTCGGCGAGGGCGAACACCCACGCGAACGGGTCCGCGGGCGCCGCGCCCTCCCCTGCCCCCGCCTCCGCGCCCGCCCCCGCCTCCGCGCCCGCCTCCGCCTCCGCCGCCCCCGTCACCGCCGCCCCCGACGCCTCCCCCACGAGATTCATAAACTCCGTCTCCGAGAGCACGCGCACGCCGAGCGACTTCGCCTTGTCGAGCTTAGAGCCCGCCTTGCCCTCATCGCCCAGCACCAGGTAGTCGAGGCTCGCCGTCACCCCGCCGGCGTTCACGCCGCCGAGGGCGACCACCTTCTTCTCCGCGTCCGCGCGCTTCATCTTGCTCAGGGTGCCCGTGAACAAGAAGCTCTTGCCCTTGAGGTCGCGCAGCCCCCCCCCCGGCGCCGCCGCCTGCGCCCCCCCCGCCAGCCCGCCCCCGGCCTTGAGGGCGTCCATGAGGTCATGCAGGGTGGCGCGGCGCACCTCCACGTGGACGGCGTTGAGCAAGAGCAGGTGCGTGGCGGCGGCGTCGCCGCCCACGAGGTCGCGCAGATACACCTTGCGCGCCTCGCGGGCGAGGGCGAGGTCGTCGCGGCGGAGCAGCGCGCGCTCGAGGGCGCGCCAGGCCGCCGGGTCCCCCGAGGGCAGCGTGAGCGACTGGCACGCGGCGATGGCGGCGAGGCGCACGTCCGCGTGGCGAGACGACAGCCCCACGTCCACGTACGCCACGGGCGCGCTCGCCAAGAGCGGCGCGAGCCCCCGGAAGGCCGCCAGGCGGACCTCCGACTCGTCGTCCTCACAGAGGCGCGTGAGCTGCGCGAGCGCCCGCCGCTCCCCGGCGGCGGCGAGGCCGCACAGGCCGCGGGTGGCGCGGAGGCGCAGGTCGCCGCGCGCCTCACGCGAGAGCGCCAAGAGCAGCGGCAGCGCCCGCAGGTCGCCGAGGCAGGCGAGCGCCACGGGCCCATAGATCGCCACGTCCGCCCGCGCGCACGCCGACAGCTCAAAGAGCGCCTGGCGGTCCTCCGCCGTCACCCGCTCCGGCGCCGGCGGGGTGGGGCGGGGCGCCGAGAGCGCCCGCTCGCGCTCCTCGCCCACGAGGTCGAGCGCCTCAAAGCGGCGGAGCTGCTCGCGCAGCGGCTCGTCACCGGCGGCCAGCAGCGCCGCGAGGGCGGGGCGCGCCAGCAGCGTCGCCGAGAGCGCCGCCGCGCGCGTCTCCTCCACCGAGTCCTCGCGGAGCGCCATCAGGGCGCCCTGCACCTCGGGGTGCCCCGTGAGCTCCGCTCGATAGAGGCGCTGAATCGCCGCCACGCGCACCCCCTGGTGCCCCGCCTTGAGTCCGAGGAGCGCCCCCGCCGGCGCCGGCACGACGCGCTCGAGCGCCGCGCGCGCCGCGCCCGCCGCCCCCTCGAGGCGGTGCGAGAGCTGCGCCTTGAGCTGCGCGAGCGCCGCCTCATCGCGGTCGAGGGCGCGCTCCGCGAGCGCGTCCACGGCGGCGCACGCCACCCCCTCGCCGCCGGTGAGGAGGGCGCGCGTCATCGGGTGCAGCGACTCCACCCCAAAGGCGCGGCGCAGCCCGCGGAGGGCGCCGAGCGCCACCTCGGGGAACACCGACGAGAGGAGCTCGTCGAGCACCGGGAGCGCCCGCGGGTGCTCGCTGGCGAGCAGCGCCCCCATCGCCTCATCGCGGAGCGGCTTGGAGGAGTCCTCGCGCGCCACGCAGGCGAGGTGCGCGAGGGCGGGCGCGTCGCCCCACCCCACCACCGCCCGCAGCGCCGCCGCCCGCTCCCCCTCGTCATGGAGGGCGAGGTGGTAGCGCGCCCACTCCTCCGCCGTGGAGAACGACGCGGCGACCGCCTCGAGGCGCCCGCGGCGCGCCTCGTCGCCCTCCGCCGGCTCCTCCGCGAGCGGCGAGAGCGTGATGAGGTCGCCGGAGGCGAGCGCGAGGGCGGGCGCGAGGCGCCACGCGCCGTCGCCGTCGCGGGCGGGGAGGCGCGCGAGGCAGGCGGCGCGCAGGGCGCCGAGCCCGTCATGGCTCGCCGGGCGCGCGTTGGAGAACGCGTCCGCCCACACCTTCACCGCCCCGTCGGCGCCCACCGAGTAGAAGCGCCCGAGGGGGCCGCTGAGGAGCGCGAACACCGGCTCCGTGTGCAGGCCCTTCCCCCCCGCCGCGCGCGGCATCGGCACGAGGTCATCGAGGCGCGTCTGGCAGAGCTTGAGGTCCTCGCCGTAGCTCAGGAGGTAGGGCCTGCCCTCCGCCTCCACGAACCCCACCGCCGTCACCGCCCCGCCGTGCGCCGCCACGCGGAGCGGCGCGGCCTCAAAGGCGCCGTCGCGCTCAGGCCACAAGAGCACCTCCCCCGAGCTGAGCCCCACGGCGAGCGCGCCGCGCCCATAGGAGATAGCGCGAGCGACCGGCGCGCCCTCGTCGCCCTCGTCGCCCTCGTCGCCCTCGTCGCCCTCGTCGCCCTCGTCGCCCCCCGCCCCAGGCGGCGCGAGCGGACTCGCCCACGCGGACGCCGCCGCGCCATCCCACAGGCGCGCCACCCCCCCCGCGTCCACCCACGCCACGCGGCGGTCATCGAGCGCCGTGGCGAGCGCCACGGGGCCGCCGAGCGCCCCCACGGGCGCCAGCGCGTCGGCGTCGGCGGCGGCGGCGCTCAGGGCGCCCTCATCGTCAAGGGCCCACACGCGCCCCCCCGCCAGCCCCGCCCACGCCAGCGGGCGCCCGCTCGGCGCGGCGAGGGCGGCGAGCGCCTCCGAGGGCGCGCGCTCGCCTCGGGTGAGGGCGGCCAAGGAGAGGCGATAGAGCCCGAGCGCGACCCCCTCGTCGTGGGCGGTGAGCGCGAAAAGGTGGTCGTCGGAGGCGATGAGCCGCTCAACTCGACCGCGGACAGGCAGGTGCAGGCTCTTCATGAGTTCAGCGAGCTCCCAGGGGCGCGGAGGGGGTCACGGGGGACGAGGCGGAGGAGAGGGCGGGGTGGGCCGCGCGGAGGCGGGCGAGCGCCACGAGGCACGCGCCGCGCTCAGCGGCGCCGCGGGAGGACGCGAGCTCCTCAAAGATGGGCGCCACGAGCGCCGCGAAGCCCTCGTCGCGCACGCCGAGGTCGCGGAGCGCCTTGATGAGCGCCACCTTGTTGCGCCAGGCGCTCGTGGACGGCGTGAGGCGCCCGAGGTCCTCCTTGACGGGGTGCACGGGGGAGAGGCGGAACACGGTGCGGCGCAAGAACTCCTCCGCCCACGCCGCCCCCGCCGGGTCCACGGGCGCCTGCGCGACCACGCCGACGCCCACAAAGCGCCGACCGCGCACCTGCTCAGGGCGCTTGCCGAGCGGGGGCTGCGCCGCCACCACCTCCGCCTGGCGCTTGGCCACCGCGCTCTGCGGCGCCACGCTCTGCGCGTGCGGGCGCCACCCCGCCGTCACCTCGCGGGCGCGCAGGGCGGCGTGGAGGGCGCGGGCGACCCCCTCGCACACCCGGCGGTCGCCGCTCTCGGCGAGCAGCGCGAGGCGCTCGGGGTTGAGGAAGCGCTCGGGGTAGTCGGCGATCAGGCGCAGCCCGAGGTCGCGCACCTGCGCGCGCGGCGAGAAGCAGAGCGCGTAGAGCTCGTTGGGCTCAAACTGCGGCAGGCGCGGGTCGATGCGCGCCTCCGCCGAGAGGGGCTCCTTGCTGAGCGCCTTGAGCAGCGCCTGCTGCACGTCGGCGGCGCCGCCCACAAAGAACGGCAGGAGGCGCGCGAAGGTGAGGGGCGCCTGCTCGGTCCAGCGGCGGAGCTCGAGGCGGGCGAAATGCAGGGCGAGGGCGCGCGGCTCCTCCTCCTTGTGCGCGGCGAGGCGCTCAAAGACCTCAAAGGTGAGCAGCTCGTCGGTGAGGGCGCGCTTGGCCGCCGCGGGCTTGACGTTGGGGTCGCGCGCCCGCTGCGTGGCGTGGTGGCGCTCCTTGAGCAGCCCCTCCACGAACGCGCGCGCCCCCCACGGCGCCCCCACCTCGCAGTAGCGGTCGAGGAGCGCGCGCAGCCCGTCGGCGCCGGAGGGGCGCTTGGGCGGCGCGGCGAGGAGGCAGGCGAACTGCGCCATCTCAAAGCGCTGCTCCACGAACGCCTTGTAGGGGCGGTCGTACCCCGACAGCGCGCGCTCGAGCAGCCACGCGGCGCCGAGCTCGTCGATGGAGAAGCTCTTGCCGTCGAGGAGCCACTGCTGAGCGATCTTGGCAAAATCATTATCATAAGAGCGCTGACGGCGCCACGCCGCGCCCTCATCGCCGAGCAGGTCCACCCACGCGCGCTCGCGCCACGCCTCAGCGCTCAGGAGGCGCTTGAGCCACGCGGCGCCAAAGGCGCTCGGCTTGACCCAGCCCTCCTTGACCCAGCGGCGGAGGCGCGCGCGCCCCTCGCCCTCGGGGTGGAGCAGGAGCGCCGCGAGGCGCGCCGTGGAGAGCCCGCTCAGCACGCGCGCGCCCTTCTCACCCTCACCCTCGCCCTCGCCCTCACCCTCGCCCTCGCCCTTCGCCTTCGCCTCAAGCCCCTCAAAGGCCAGCTGCGCCGTCTTGGCGCGCCACGACTCAGGGACCAAGAGGCTCCAGTAGAACTCGAGGAGGTCGCCGCCCGCGGGGCGGTACGCGGGGTCCTTGAGGAGCTCACCGGCGAAGCGCGCCGCCTCGTCGAGGTCGGCGTTGAGGCACTCGGCGAACCAGCCGAAGGTGAGGTCGCGCGACGAGAACACCTGCCGGACGCAGCGGGCCGCGAAGGCGTGGCTGTGGTGGCGGGTGAGGAGGGCGGTCCACTCGGCGAGGGTGAGCTGAAAGCGACCCGCGCGCGGCTCTAGGAGCGCCTCGCCGAGCGCGCGGAGGTCGGCGCGCTCGCTCTGCGCGAACCCCATCACCTGCGAGGCGGTGACCAGCGAGAGGAGCGCCTCGGGGTGCGCCTTGAAGTACTGCAGCGCGAACGCCGACATCTGCGCGTTGGGCGACCACAGGAGGCGGAGGAGGGGGGCGCTGAGCCCGTGGGCGGCGTAGTCGGCCTGCGTGTGCGGGCACAGCTCCGCGAACCACACCCACAAAAACTCATCCACCGCCGGTCTCATGAGCCCCGCCATGCGCCCCACCCACGCGGCGTCGAGCGCCTTGAGGGCGGGGCGGTGGTCCTTGAGCAGCGACTCGGTGGTGAAGGTGAGCACGTCGTCGTGCTGCGCCGCCTCGAGCAGCCCGAGGAGGGGCGCGGCGTCGCGCTGCCACAGCGCCGGGTAGGCGCGCAGGGAGTAGAAATCGCGCGGGTAGTGATAAAACCGCTCCGCGCCATACGCGCGCCGCCCGCGGGGCCCCTTGGCCTCATGGAACAGGATGTGGTTATAGAGCCACGCGCCTGCGAGGGCGCCGCGGCTCACGCCGCGCTTGTAGCCGCGGAGCACCTGCGCCGCCACCTCCGCGTAGAGGGCGGGCTGCGCGCTCGCCACGCCCCGCAACACGCGCCAGGCGAGGCGCGTGAGGTAGGAGAGCGTGCCGCGGGACACGTCGCGGTGCGCGGCGTACGGCGCCACCGAGAAGGGCGCGCGCGGGCGCGCGCGCCCCTCGCTCCCCGCCACGAGCTCAGCGTCGAGGCGCGAGGCGATCACCCCAAAGACCTCCCAGTCGCGCGCGCGGACGCTCGCCTTGAAGATGGCGCGGACGGCGCGCCACGGGCCCCACTTGAGGGGCACCTCGCGCAGCACGTCGAGCAGCGCCTCGCGCGCGAAGGGCTCGTCGCTCTCCCAGAGCGCCAGGATGGGCTCGTGGAGGCGGAGGCGCTCGGGCGTGGGCGCCGCGGAGGACTCGAGGAGCGCCCACTGCGCGCGGTGCGTCTCCTCGATGGACTCGCGGAGGAGGCGGCGGCTGATCTTACCAAAGGAGAGGCTGCCGCCCTTGGCGGCGTAGCGGGCGCGCACGTCGGCGCGCGCGTTCCAGTGGCTGAGCGCGCTGAGGACGGCGTCGTAGGTGTGCGCGCCCTCCTGGGCGGCGGCGGCGGCGCCCTCGGGGAGGGGGTCGAGGAGGGCGAGCTTGACGATGTACTCCGGCAGGCGCCGGTCGCGGCGCTCGCGCCACGCCGCCT
>Ga0194129_10005588_pt1 | contig 15933 bp, 11 predicted proteins | sample TA2KigCa35mmetaG_FD_150862 | JGI IMG/M metagenome (GOLD analysis project Ga0194129, IMG submission 150862) | Freshwater microbial communities from Lake Tanganyika, Tanzania - TA2015038 Kigoma Deep Cast 35m | ecosystem: Environmental > Aquatic > Freshwater > Lake | place: Tanzania: Lake... | reverse complement strand
CAATCTAATGAAGGTGATTCTACACAAGATAATCCAGAAGAACTACCAGAAGGATGTGTAGAATTTAATAGCCAAGGTGTAAAAGAAGTAAAAGTATTGATGTGCAGAGAAAATATGACGCCACACGAAAAAAAAATAAGTAATTGTTTAGATGGAACAGTCGAATTAGATAAATTTGGTAATACAGTATTTAAATATAAAAATGGTAAAATAGTAAATTGTTTACCTAATCAAAATAAAAAAAAATATATTAAATATTACAAAAAATATTTAAAATACAAAACTAAATATTTAGAATTAAAAAATTAATTAGTCACTGGATAAGGTATATTTTTAGAAAAGTTAATCATTTCTAATTCATGTTCTCTTAATTTACTATTAAATTGAGAGATTATCTGACTATCAGACATCATAGAATTTTTACCTAAATCTTCAAAGGAATAAAAATTATCATCACCATCAGTCATAGATATTTTTTTACCATTATTATTTTCATAAGATTCATAATCAATATTATAATCGTTAGTAAAATAACCATCAGTAAATACAAATTCAATAGCTACTTTTTTAGTATCATTAACATTATCTATATTACCGAATAAGCCTTCTCCAGCGAGAGGATCATTTTTCATAACAAAATGAACTGTAATTTTCATTTGATCAGTTACAGTTTTAACAATCTTCTGTAATACAAAAGAAATAATATATTTTGTTTCAGCTTCAGTATATTCTTGTTTCATTTCTGTAAGCATAATAAGTTTTACAGGTGAATTTTTTGGAATATCTGGATATAAGTTATAATCTACACCAATATCTCTATAAAATTTATTAATACCTCTATCATCTACATATTTTTTTAATTGAGAAGTCATAGGTAAATAATTATTATAATCATTAATAACTTCATAAGAATCAGGTAAATTTTTTAAGATATTATTTAATCTATTAACAAAACCACCAACAAGTTTCATAACAATTAATGGAGGAGCGATTTTAGGATCATAAACTGTTGTTGTTACAGGTAGTGTTTGTAAATTAAATACAATTTTTTGATCAGGACATAACATATTTAATGCTGTTAAAACATCTCTATAAGAATCATTAAATTGAGTTGAAACAAAAAATTTATTAAGTTTAATTTTATTAGACGAACATTCTTTTTTATTGTTATTCATTTTAAGAGATTTTAGCATATTTATATCTTCAAATATTTTATTTTTTTTATTATTATAAAAATCTCTAGCCATTCTATTTTTTTTATAAAGTAAAGCTGATGATGTATTATTACTATAACCATCAACAGGAATATCATTAATTAATTTATCTTGATCAGCAAACTCCTTTTGACTAACACCTTCAATAAATGGATTTGTAATATTAATATAATTTTCTTTTTTTGATTCATCTTTTACAATTTTTTGTTTATTTTGTGAAAATAAATATATTACAACAACAATACAAATTATAATTAATACTTCTTTCATATTATAATTTATAATAATAAAATATATTTTATACTTAATTTATAATAAATATAAAACTCTTATACTAAATTCTCTAAAATATTATATCTATCAATAATTTTATTTTCTTTGTAATCATAATTTGAATATAAATCAAAGATACCTTCTTCATCAATAATTTCATCTCCTAAATCTTGAGCATTCATTTCTTCATTATCATCTTCTATCTCATCCATAATTTTTTCTTTTTCATTTTCATCCTCAATATCTTTAAGATTATGTTGGTCTCCATAATAATCAACAGCATCAACAAATAATGTTTTATTCTGTGTTTCTAAATAAAATTCAGAACTGTATAAGATTTGATTAAAATGGTCTACATCTTTATCATATATTGATATATCAAGATTATATAAATCGAATAATTTATTAATAATTTCTAATATAAATAAACAAATATTTGTTTTAATTGTTTTATTATCATTATATGATAAAAGTCTTACAATTTCATCAGTTATATAATTTAATATCATATTATTATTAAAATCTTTTTTAATAAAAAATGAAAATTCAGTAAATAAATTAAAATTTAAATTTTCTTTTAAATTGGTAAAAGGTAAATAATCTATAATAGTATTCATATGTTTTAAAAAATTATGTTTATCAATTTTTGAGATTTTTTTATTACTTTCTTTTTTATTAACAGAAGTAATAATATTTAATTCAAATTTCTTTAAAAATTTATTATAAATAATATCAAGAGGATTATTAATTACTTCAAATTCTTCTTTTTGATAAGAATTTAAATCAGGATTAGTATCTGGATTATTTAAAAGTTTTATATTATATTTAAAATTAATTCTATTAATAAATTTTAATAATTCATATCCTAATTTTTTTAGATATATTGTTCTTCTATAACAAACTTTATTAATAAAATCAGACATTTTAAATGTTTCTTTAAATTGATTAATCTTATCATCAGAATAACCCATTATTTCTGGATAAAAATCTCTTATATCAACATAATATCTTGTAAAACCAAACATTAAAAATAAATTTTTAATACTATAACTTATTTTAATTTTACTATAAGGTTTTTCATTAAGATGATAGTCTTTATTTACTTCTCTATAACCCAAAAGATATTTCTTATGTAAGTCATAAAAAACTTCATATTTTGTATTTTTTTGTATTGTAAATACAAGCACATCTCTTTTATAAAAAGTATGATTTTCTATAATTCTAAATTTGTTATCTTTATCGTATATTTGTATTTTTTCTTCTAATTTAACACCATTATAATCATGATCTATTATAAATATATTATTAGTTAAATTATGTATTTCATCTCCTATTAAAATATCAATACCTAATAATTTTTGTATATTATCAAGTAATATATTTAATGAATTAGTAATATCATTATCATTTTTTTGAAATTTATATGTTAATTTATCAAATGTTTTTTTAACAAATTTTTTCTTTTCATCATTATTTATAATTAATTTTTTTAGCATTTCTTCAGTTAATAAATTATTTTCTTTTTTTATTTTTTCAATAGTTAAATACATTTTCTCTAGTTCAGTATCTTTATAATTAATTACCTGACCTTCTTTATATTTACATTTGATACACATATTAGTATCTTCTTTTGCTTTATATTCGAATGAATGAATAGAACCATCTAAACAATATTTTTTTGCTAATCTTTTATAATAATTAATAACTTGTTCCTTATAAATAAAATTTTTACTATCCTTAATAAGTTTTAAATCAGCAACTACATTACAATTTTTACAAATTAATTTTTTATCTTTAGCAGTAAAATTATGAAATATACCTTCAATACAATTTGTTAAATTACTAAAATCATATATAGGCTGTTTATAATTTTGTATATATGGAATATTATATTTTTTAACTAAATATTTTAGTGATATTCTTGTAAATAAATTATCTAACATAAAATTATTTTGAATTAAATAATTAGGTAAGATATCAAATTTATTATTATCTAAAATATTTATTGATGTATCAGAACTAATATTTTCACCTAAAAACATTTGATCTAATTTTTTTATTATATGTATATCCTGATACATATCTAATTTTAAATAATATTTTGTTAATAAAACTTCATAAATGAATAACTTATTCTTTTTAAAATAATTTTCATCAACAATTAAAATAGAATTTAATAATTCTATTACTGTATGAATAGCACTTTTTTGAATTAATGGATTAAACTTTTTAATTTTAACATTTTCTTTGGTTGAAGTATCAGTCCATAAATTATATTTAGTTATAAAACAAGTAAATAAATAAATTAGATAACATAATATGGTATAATTTTTTATTGGTTTTAATTCACCTGATTTATTTATAACTATATTAATATTTTCAAATAATGAGTAACCTATTTTTTTAAATATTGAATAACTACATATTTTATCAAATTTTAATGATAATATTTGAGATTCATTTAATTCTAATATTAATAAAATAATTATATATGCTAAAACATTGTGAAATTTTATAATTTTCTTTATATCTTTCTCTTTACTTGAATAAACAAAAATATTATTATCTAATTCAAAAAAGAATAAATTACTTAATATTTTATTAATTCCATACGTTTGTATATATTTATCTCTTTTACTTAAATATATATTTTTTAAAAACATATTATGAGTAAATATAATATCTAACGAATCTTTCATTATTACTTTTCTATTACTCCTATTAATATATATTTGACCTGTAAAACCATGAATATTTAATATTGAACTTATTTTTTCAATTAATTTATCTATATTTCTTATTGCTGTTTTATATTTTTCATATTCTGGTAAATCTTCTATATTAACATCCATTTGAACACTAAATGTTACAAAACTTTGTGAAGCATTATCAAACATACCATCATTAATAAATTTCTTTATATCTATAGGTGATTTACAACTTTTACATCTATATTCTGTTGTTTCTGATACTTCAACATATTGCTGCATAAAACTGTATGTTAATTTTGAGAATAATAACTGATTTTCTTTTTTTAATACAGAAATCTGATCCCATGTTATATTATGTTGACATCTAGCATTCATATATTCTTTTGCTTCTTCATTTTCATCAATTTCATTATCATAATCTCTAATTAATAATATTTTTTTTTCTTTTATATTATCTTTAAAATCATTAAAAATTTTTAATAATGGAATTGGAGGAGCTAATTTTATAGGAGCAGTTGGTAATTTAATAATATTACCAAAAAGTCCAGGAAACTCATCTTCATATTCATCATATAAATTAGTATTTTTTTTACCTTTTTCATAATAAATAATATTTTGTAAATTATCAATATCCATCGTAAATAATTGATTATTTAAATCTGGATATTTTAATTTTATATTATCAAATGAGTTAATATAATCATAAATATATTTTGGTTGTTCTTTTAAAATATTATTTTTAAATATATTAATAATAGTTTCTATTAGATAATCATATAAATATGCTGTAATTATTTTAACTATATCATTTTTTGACATACTTTCTGAAATATCATAATTTGGAATAAAATATTTATTTTTTTCTAAATCAAATAACCAATAATAATTATTTTCTAATTTATTTTTTTCTCCAAAAATAGATGATCTAATTTTCGCATTTAATATAGTAGTTATATTTGTAATTGGATTTTCTACTGATTCTGCTAAATTTATAAAATTTTTATTATTTAGACAATCAATCTCATTATAATTATTTATTATAGCAAATCCTACTATATTAACAGGTAAATCTGTTATAGTACGTGTTTGTATTCTTTCAAATTTATTTTTTTTTAAATTATAAAAATTTATTTTTCTTAATGCTGTATTTGTATTTTCATCATTATATAAAAATCCATTTTTTTCAAAATCTTTAAATGCTATATATGGATATTCTCTATAACTAATTAAATCATTAAATAAATCTAAATTTTCAATATTCATTTTTATTATATTTGTCATTTTTGATATAATCTTAACATCTTCATATACATTTACTGTAATTGAATTTCTATTTTGTAATGGAATATATTGTAATTTTTTTATCTCAGATGGATTTCTATAATATTCTGAATATGTATTTATCTTATTAATTATATACTTTATTTTAGTTTCATCTTTTTTCTTTGGTGATTCTATTTTATCTGTTTGTTTTTCATATTTTTCATTATCTTTATGATATAATAAAAAATCATCAACTATAGGTATTAATAATTTTGTATCTAGTAATTTCTGTATTTTTATTTCTAAATTTGAATAATACTTTCTTTTATCATTTAAATTTTCTGAATAATCTTCATTTAATAATTTGTATATTATATCTGGAAAATCTGTTTTTAATTCATTTATATTTAATATCATTTCTATAGCATCATAATCTATATATATATTTTGTGGCACTATAACATCAATATATACATATTCACCTGTACTTATTTCACTATTTTCTATTGTATTAAATATTTCTTTTTTTTCTTCTTGAAATATTTTTAAATATATTATTGTTTTTATTATATAATGATTAAATAAATTCTTTGATAAGGCATCTTTTTTTTCTATAATAGTCTGTTCATATAAATTTAAAATACTATCAATTATATTATTTTTTAATAAAAAATCATTTAATTCTTTACTATAATTTTTTAATATAGAAGCATATCTAGTTAAGTCACTTAATTCTTCTATTTCAGATTTAATTTCTGTTTCAGTCTCTGTTTCTGTTTCTGTCTCTGTTTCTGTTTCTGTTTCTGTTTCTGTTTCTGTTTCTGTCTCTGTTTCTGTCTCTGTTTCTGTTTCTGTTTCTGTCTCTGATTTAGTTTCTAATTTAGTTTTTGATTTAGTTTTTGTTTTTTTATTATTTTTTTTTACTTTAAGACTTGTATTTTTTTTTGTATTAGCTACAGTTGTTCTAGATAATTTAGATTTATTTTTATCTTTTTTAGATTGAATATAAATTTTTTCAATAAAGTCAATAAACTCTTTAATAAGTAAAATTATTTTTATAATATTTGAATTACTATCAGAAGTGAAGAAATTATCTACTTTTATTTCATAGTTAGCTTGATTTCTACTAAATTCTATAATATTATTATTAAAAAGATCTAATTTATCTTTATAATTAATACCAATAAAAGTAAAAAAATAATAACATAAATATTTTTTAATAATATTATTAATTAATTCAATATTTGAATTTTTAGTAACAATAGATTTAATTTTGTCTTGTGAAATAATACTAAATGATAAATCAAGAGTTTTATTAATTTCTTTTTGAAATTTTACAAAATTTGGTTCATTAATTAGTGAATCTAAATTTATTAATTCATGAGTTTTTTGAACTATCCAAACTGTAAAATAGTTGTTTATAGTTTCTTCCCATATTTCATTAATATCATCTATATACATTGTTATTAATATAATATATTATATTAATAATAAAATTTTATAAAACCTTATTTTTTCTTACCTTTGTATAACTCTAAAAATTTATTTTTAAATTCTTCATATAATATTATACTTTCATCAATTGCATTATTTAATATTTTTAATGGAGTAAATAATTTTTCTGTTTTAATCTTTAAAATTAAATTTTTTTCCATAAAGTTAGGTTTAGTTATACCTGAATATATTACTTCTTTCATATTCTGTAGTAAATAATTTATTGGACCACCGCATGTATAATCTTCATTTATTAATTCTAATATAATGGAATTATTTTCCATATTAATATTTTTATATTGTTGATTATTTATATTTTCCTTAATAATTTTTAATTTTTCTATTAATATTTCACATCCTTTAATTAAAATATTATATTCATTAATTTGACCACTAGATTCTATATTAAATATAAATTTATTTTCAGAAATCTCATCATAATAACAACTTGATGCATTAAAAATAGAATTATATTCACCAACAGCTAATACAGCCTTCATAGAACATTCAAATTCTTCACCAATTCTTAATTGAATGAGTAATAATGGATTTTTTTCTGAATATTTTTTATTATTATTTATTTTTTCATTATTAATATTGATTTGTAAATCATTAGTACTAATATTTAATATTTTTTCAGGACCATCATTTTTAGCTTTAATATAATATTCTATATTAGTTGTATCTTCAGGATGTCTTTCATAATTTTTATCATTGAAATTAATATCTTTATAATATTTTAAAGGTAAAAAGTTTAAGAGTTTTAAATCATTAAGTTTTGTAATTGGTAATTGTGATAATCTTTCACGCATGTAGGTATTATCAAAAACTGAATTATTTCTTAAAATATTAATTTTATCAGTATGAAATGCATAAATAGGTATTTGATTTATACATACTTTTCTAAGGGCATTTATAATTGGAAAACTAATATTTTTACCTGATATTTCTAATTTTAAAATTGTAGATTCAAAATCATCAATTGAATTTTCTATTTCCCTTATATTCATATTATTATAATATATATAGTATGATTTTATATATATATTTAAATTATCAAATTTTTTTATTAAATCGTTTTAAAAAATAATAATAATATTATTTATATGAATCAAAATAATCCTAATTTATTATTTTATAGTAAAAAATGTAAAACTTGTGAACTATTTATTAATACTTGTCATAATAATGGTGTTCTAAAATATTTAAAACTAGTTTGTATTGATGATAATATAAGTACTTATTCTGCTAAAGGTCTTAAATTAGTTCCTACACTAATTGTTCAAGGTAATAATGCACCGATTGAAGGGAAAAATGTATTTTCATGGCTTGATAATTTATTAAATACTATTAAAATGAATAATAATGAATCTGTTAAAATTAATAATAAACCTTTAGCAACAAATATAGTTAAAAGAAATATAGAGGAACCAGTTATAATTAATAATAGTAATGTTAGGAATAATAATATAAAAATTAATAAAAATGTGCAAATTATTCAAGAAAATAATAATTTAAATAATGATAATTCACAAACATCAAAAGGTCCTACTGTTAAAAAATCACCTTTTGGATATTTAAAAGATGAAATGGATGGATTTTCAGATTCGTTTGCTTATTTAATGACAGACAATCCACTACCAAAATCATTTACATCTGTCGATAAAGAACAAGCAATTTATACAGCACCTGAAGGTAATAAATTAGATAGAAGAACACAAGAAATGCTTATAAAAACATTAGAAAATGAGAGAATAAATGAAAAAAACGAAATAGAAAAAATATATGAAACAGAACATTATAATATATTAAATAAAAGATAGAAATAATATAAAATATATTAAAAGATAAATAAATACAATAATTATTATGGAACAATTAGTAGTTGAAAAATTTAATTATTTAACTAATCAATATATTGAATTAATTATAAATTTAATAAATTATTGTGAACAAAAAAAAATTTTACCTAAAAAAATAATATTTTTTTTAGATACAATAAAAAAGAATTTAAATGAAAATAAATTTGAAATAATTCAAAATAGTCTTCATTATGTATTAGAAAATAAAGAAACAATATTAAATTTTTCTTTAGATAGTCTAGAAGATAATCATGATAAATCAGATAATCATGATAAATCAGATAATCATGATAAATCAGATAATTTAAATAATATATATCAATTAAAAAAATTAATTAAAAATACAAATCAAAATGAATTAGAAATTATTAATCTTATAATTGAAATAAAAAAAAATGCTAAAAAATTATTAATTAAAGATGATATAATTATAATTAAAAATTATATTGAAATAATGATTTTAATATTAGAAAAAATAAATGTTCTTTTTTAAGTAAAATAAAACATTTAAAAAATAATTATATGTTTAACTATATATGGATAATTCTCAAACCCCATCTGACTACAAAAGTTATTTTTTTGATAAATTTACAAATTTATTTAATTCAATTTTAAATTTATCAATACAAAAAGTTAATAATAAAGAATGTAGAAAAGATTTAGAAAAAATATCATCTATTATTTCAAAATTAGATTTTGAAAAAGTTATTAAAAAAGTTGCTGTAAATAGTAAATTACAAGAAAATTTAATGTTTTTGGCTAATAATAATTTTTCTGATGAAATTTTAAATAAATTAATAGATAAAAATGAAAAATGTTGGTCATTAATGCCAGCTTTTAATATTGATAAAATATTTTTATGTTTATCTGTAAATGATAGACAAGAACTGTATAAGGAACTTAATGCTTTACATATTAGTGCATACACCTATACAAAAGTTATTGAAAGTATTAATTCAAGTAATACTGCTGAAGGATTTAATCCTTTTGAAACTGTTGGAAATGTTGTTAATAATATGGATATTAAAACATTATATGATGGTGTAGAAATAAAGAATTTATCTGCTTATGAAATGTTAATGGAAAGCATTGTTAATCAACAAATGAATGATAAAATGTCCAATTATATGGAAAATATTAAAGAAGATGATGTTAATACAGCAGCTCATAAATTAAATGATGTTTTACAAAGTGATTCTTTTAAAGGAACAAAACAAACTGGTAATATTCTATCAGAAATGTTAGATAATATTAAACATGAAGTTATTGATATGAAACATAAGCCTCAAGAACAAACTAGTGGTAAAAAAGGAGTTGAACAATTATTGGGTATTGCGCAAAAAGTTGCTAAGGATATGATGCATACTATTAAAGATAAAAATGTTAATGTTATGGATTTATGGGATGCTACTAGTAATTTAGCTCAAACTACCACAAATAGTGATGCACTTAAATATGTAGATTTATTAATTAGATCTAATATCCAAAAAGGATTAGATTCACAAAATGGAGGAACTCCAAATACAGAAACACCAAATGATACAACCAATAATTCAATAAATGAAAATAAGAAAAACAAAAAAAATAAATAAAAATATTTAAATGAGTAGAAATATTTTTATTATATAACATGTCAAAAAATTTATATAGAGTGTGTAAAAAGAGCGATTTAGATGAAATTATAAAGAATAATTTTTTTAAACCTATTTGTATAATCTTTACAAATAAAGAAACAGATAAAGAATTGGAAGATAATATCGCAAATCTATTTAAAAATATATCAAAGCAAAATACATATTGTATGCATTTATTAATTAATTTAGATAATTTTATTGATAATATTAATTTTTTTGGTGAAATGCGTAAAAATGCTCCTAATTTTATTGCTTATTTTAAGGGAAAACAAATATCTAGTATTTCTAATTTAGAAAAAAATGGAGAATTATTTATTTCATCTATAAAAGATATAATTAATAAAATAAATACTTCTTATATCCAAAAATTAGTTGTATCTTTTAATCAAGAAGATGTAAATTATAATAAAAAAGAAGAATTTAATAAAAAAAATAATAATCAAGATAATAAAACCAATGAAAATAATGAAAATAATGAAGATAATGAAGATAATGAAGATAATGAAGATAATGAAGATAATGAAGATAATGAAGATAATGAAGACAATGAAGATAATGAAGATAATGAAAATAATGAAAATAATGAAAATAACGAAGATAATGAAGACAATTTAATTAATAATATTAAAAAAAGGAATGTAGAACCAATAAATAAAAAAGAAGATACAAATAAAGAAGATAAAATAGATTTAAATAAAGTAGATATAAGTAAAGTAGATTTGAATAAGGTAGATTTGAGTAAGGTAGATTTAAGTAAAATAGATTTAGATCAACTTAGTATAGATAAAAAAAAAGAAAAGCTCAAAGCATTATTAGAATTAAAAAAACAAGTTCAAAAAAAATAAAATATTTTTATTAAAATAATATTTTATATAATTGATATTATATAAAGATGGAGAAATTTTGGTTGAAAGAACCATCTATGATAATTAATAATTGTTGGGAAATAATTCCAAATAATAAAATGAGTATGATTCAAAAATTAAATGCTATAACTAGATTATTAATAATATTTTTAATTCTAATCATTCTTTTTAAAAGAGAATCAATATATATAATTTTAGTTTTAGTATTCATTATGTTAATTATAATATTTTATTATATGTATATAAATGATGAAAGAATAAATGATGATATATTAGTATCTGATGATGATATTGAACAATATACACCTGATAGTTTTTATTGTCCAAAAAATGGATGTAAAATAAATTGTAAGGATGACTGTCCTAAAGAATTATCAGAAACAAATGGTCCAATTAATTCAATATATAATGATCCAAATTATAGAGATTTAATAATGAAGGATGGTTCATCTAAAAATGTTATATTAGAGGCGGGTTATCTAGATTCTGATGGAAATTATAGAATTGGAAAAGAATATAATTTAGATACAAAAATAGATACTAAAAAAAAATTAAATTATGAATTTAATGAAAAATATAATAAAAGTAAATGTAAAAAACCAACAGCAGATAATCCCTATATGAATATTGTATTTTCAGATTATTTAGATGCAGCAAATGTTCCTGAACCTTGTAATTCAGATCAAACTAAAGATGATGCGCAATATTTATATAATAGTACTGTTTACAGAAATATAGAAGATGTTTATGAAAGACAAAATTCTCAAAGATTATTTTATACACTACCAATTACGACTATTCCTAATAAACAAGGAGAATTTGCTGATTGGCTTTACAAAACTGGTCCACAGTGTAAGGAAAATACTTCTAAATGCACTTACTTTGAAGAGCCATATATGGTTTCTCAAAGATATTAAAAAAATAATTAAAAAAGATATTTAATTTTTGATTTGAAAGATGGAAATATTTTATTTATAATAAAATATTTATCAAAATCATTTTTATTTGGTTCAACGAAATCTTTATTTAATTTATTATAAATCATTTTATTAATTAATGGTTTATTATAATAATACATTCTATAATAATTAAGATACTGATAAGTTTCCATATCATAATTAAAAAATATTCCAATTTTTAAAAAATTATTAAATTTATCTAAAAATATATCTCTATTTTTTAAAGATAAATTTGTATTATCATTTATAAATTTATTTTTACTATAACAATCAATTAAATTTTTACATAAAGTAGAATTTTCTACACCATGTTTTATATCATCATTATTAAAATAATATAAATTATTTATATCATATTTATCATTAATTTTTTCTAATAATAAATTTCTTAAATATGATTTACCACAAGCAGGAAAACCAATCATCATAATCATAACTTTTTTATTATTATTTACTAACTTTATAATATTATTTACAATTATATTAAATTTTTTAACTGTATAATAATCTAATTCTGGATAGGTTATAAATAATTCTTGTTTATTTTCTGTTTTAATATTAAAAAACTTTTCGGGGGTGCGAAATCGTAATTTTGCATTTAGAGCAAATTTTAAATCTGTGTCTGTGTGATCGTTTATTCTTCCACAAGCATCACCTATATAATATTTTAAAATATAATTATTAATATTTATACCGTTATCTAATAATACGTTTAAAGATTTTAATAATGGTTTTCTATAACCATCGTTTTTTAATGCTACAAATACAAAATCAACACATATTTTTTTTAATATATTATTCATTTTAAATATCCACTTTTTTATCATAAAATCGTTTTTAAGTCCCATTTGATTAGTTATAATACCAATTGTATTATGATTTTCATGTAATGAATTAATTTTATTTTCAACTGAATTATAGATAAATTTCCAATCATATTCATTAACTGGAAAAACTTTACCACTTGAAGTTAATATAAGTGTATAATCTAGATCAAATAAAAATATTTTATTATTATTTTTAATATTATTTTTATTATTAAGAAATAAATAATTATCAGTAATTATCCAAACCATATTTTTTTAATATTAATAATTATTTATGAATATATTTTTTTTATTTTATAAATAAAATTTTTATAATATATATATATATATATGTTATTACAAAAGAAATACTTAAAATACAAAGATCGGTATTTAAATTTAAAAAATCAAATTAGTGCAAATAAACAAGTTGCAGGTTCTAATACTAATACTAATACTAACCCAGTTATATTTGATATACTAGTAATTAGAAAAAATCCAGAAAATAAATGTTTAGTTAAAAAGAATAATATGATAGTGGCTGATTATTTATCAAGCTATGTTCTAAATGATGATAAGAGTAATTTTAATGTGCTTGATAATAATTATTTTAAGGATTGGTGTAATTGTTTAGTAGGAGGAACAATTTATAATGAGAATCAAACAATGAACATTTGTAATGAATTATGGACATTTTTAATGGGTCATTTTCAAGATTTAGCTACTTATGATAAAGCAGACCCCACAGGCACAGAAAATAAAGAAAATGATAAAATTAAATTAATAAGAAGATGGACTGAATATTTTAATAAAATTCCTCAACCTGATATTGAAAAAAAACCAGAAATATCTATGGAAGAATTACAAACAATTTTTTGTAATCATTTTAAGAAAGTTGTTCAAGAAACAATAAAAACTAGAGAAAGTTATGTTACAAAAGAGTATCCTCTACACTATTACTTTTATAGTAATCTCCGTAATTTAAAATAAATTAAAACTAAATTAAAATATAACTTAGTTTTTTTAATATTTTTAATATAAATGTAAGAATTAATATATAAATATCTATTTAATGAATTATTCTAATTTTAGTGTTTTTAATAATAATGATGAAAAAATAAAAGAAAGAACAATAACAAATTTAGAAAATAGAAGAGGAAATGAAAATCTTGGTTTGAACAGAGAAGTATTATTTAATAAAGATACAAATAAAAATTATTTAAATGATAGAGATATGTTTTTTAAGTTATCAAATAATACAGAGGATATTGATACTACTGATAATAAATTTTGTGATTATTCAGGTATGCCAATAAAAAATATGCAAATATTAAACAACAAGAAAAATTTAATAAATAATCCATATATTTATGAAAAGAAAAATGAAGGTAATAAAATTTCATGTATAAACGAATTTAATACAGCAAATCAAGAATTTTCAATTATAAATGAGAATTATGAAGAATTAGAAGCTGAAATAATGAATTTAAATGATAGCATAGATTTAATGGAAAAAGATATAGTTAGTCAAGAATACACAAATAATCTGAATAATAAAAAAATATTTAATGTATTTTCTCCATTTTCATTAGCATATTTATGGAAATCAATAATATTATTATCTAAAAATCCAACAACAGATAAATTGTTAACTATGCTTGGATTTAAAAAAAAGGAAGTATTATTAAATGATATGAAAAATCATTCAGAACTAATAAAAAATATAATTTTGGTTAAATGTGAATTACCTTATACAGAAACAATTATAAATACAACATTTATAAGTAAGATTGAAGATATTTATAATATAAAAGTTAGTCAAAATAACGAAAATGAAGATAATGAAAATGATAATAATAAATTTAAATTTGAATTATATTTTAATTATACTTTACAAATACCAGAATTATATAAACCAGAAATAGTAAGTGGTAAATTAAAAGATAATAAGATAAAATTTATTAAACTTATAAATGTGCCAGTTTCAATTCAAATAATAGAAGACAATGTATTAATTGAAGCTGATTTTATACATAATAAAATTGGTTTTACATTTAAGAAAGATGAAAATAATGTAGATAAGTTAGACTATAATATTTTACTAAAGGAAAAAGATTATAATACAATAGCAAAAATGATTATATTTCCTAAATTAAATAAAAAGATTAGAAATAATTATGGGAAAAAATTTACATTAGATAAATTACATTTAGGAGAAGTTTTATATGGTAAAATGTATAATATGGATATAATAAGTAATTTAAATTTAGAAATAGCAATTAATAATTTAGAAGATAATAAAGATTATACAAAAAAGAATATAAGATATATAGATGAAATAATATTAAATCATAAATTATTTTTTTATATTAAAGATAAAACTATAAATAATAGAATTATTTGTAGTGGATTAATAAATTATTAAGATTAGATTAATTTTATTTTTTCTTAATTCATTATATAATTATGAATCAAAATAAAGATCATTTTAGTAATGAAGATATTGATATATTAGTTAATTCATTTGAATTAAATATTAATCAAGGTAATCCATTATTAGATTCCAAAATACCTATATATATTGAATTTTTAAAAGCCAAAAAATATTACAGAATGAATAATATTGATGAGGATTATTTTTTTTATAAAAGATTTAATATAACAAATCAAGATATTAATATTATAAATGATTTAATAAATCGTATTAGAAGTGGGAAAAACTTACATCACAATATGAATTATAATATAAATGGAAATTATTTTAATTCTGGTGATTCATTAGTTAGTTACTCTAATTTTGATGAGAATGAAGATTTAACAAATCAAAATAAATTTGAATTATTATCACAAG
>Ga0194129_10005587_pt1 | contig 15937 bp, 6 predicted proteins | sample TA2KigCa35mmetaG_FD_150862 | JGI IMG/M metagenome (GOLD analysis project Ga0194129, IMG submission 150862) | Freshwater microbial communities from Lake Tanganyika, Tanzania - TA2015038 Kigoma Deep Cast 35m | ecosystem: Environmental > Aquatic > Freshwater > Lake | place: Tanzania: Lake... | reverse complement strand
GCTCGTTCCGTCCGCACAGCGGATGGTGGTGGTGGCGGTCGCGTCGTCGCGCGCCGTGGTGCAACTGCCACCGTCGGCGCCAGTCGCGCCGGCCGCGCCATCGCGGATGACAGCGCTCGTTCCGTCCGCACAACGGATGGTGGTGGTGCCGGCAGCCTCATCGTGCGTGGTCGTGCAGCTGCTGCCATCGGCGCCTGCCGAGCCATCTGCGCCATCCCGAATGACAGCACTCGTACCATCCGCGCACCGGATGGTGGTGGTGGCGGCAGCCTCGTCACGCGTCGTGGTGCAGCTGGTGCCGTCGGCGCCGTCGGCACCGGCGACTCCGTCGCGAATGACAGCAGTCGTCCCGTCCGCGCAGAGGATGGTGGTGGTCGCGGTGGCCTCGTCGCGTGTCGTGGTGCAGCTGCTGCCGGCAGCGCCAGCTGCGCCTGCGACGCCGTCGCGGATGACTGCGCTCGTACCGTCCGCGCAGCGGATCGTGGTGGTGGCGGTGGCCTCGTCCCGCGTCGTGGTGCAACTGCCTCCGTGGGCGCCGTCGGCACCATCGTGGACTACGGCGGAAGTACCGTCCGCGCAGGTAATCGTGGTCGTTCCCGCTGCGTCGTCCTGAGTGACGGTGCAGGGGCGACCATCAACGCCATCCGCGCCGTCAGGAATGACGGCCGTGGTTCCATCCGTGCACGTGATCGTGGTGGTCCCCACGCCATCATCACGGGAGGTCGTACAGCTGCTGCCATCGGCACCCCTCGAACCATCAGAGATGACCGCCGTGGTGCCATCGTCACAGGTGATGGTCGTTGTCCCGGAAGCCGCATCACGCGCCGTCGCGCAGCTGCTGCCATCGGCGCCCGCAGCCCCGTCGTGGACGACGGCGACGGTGCCGTCCTCGCATGAGATCGTCATTGTCCTCGCAGCGTCGTCACGCGCGACGGTGCAACCGCCTCCATCTTCGCCGGCATCGCCCATTTCACCGTCGCGGACGACCGCGACCGTGCCATCAGCGCACGAAACAGTGGTCGTCCCCGCGTGTTCGTCACGCACGACTGTGCAACTCGTTCCATCGGCGCCGTCCGAGCCGTCGACACCGTCGACCCCATCGATGCCATCCGCTCCATCGACGCCGTCTGCTCCGTCAGCACCGTTCGCGCCGTCGTGAACGACCGCGTTGGTGCCGTCGGCGCAGTGGATCGCGGTGGTGCCCGCATCGTCGTCGCGGGTGACGGTGCACGAACTGCCGTCGACGCCGTCGGTCACCGTCGCGTGCGAGCCATCGGCGCAGGTGATCGTGGTCGTCGCAGCGACGTCGTCACGGGTGACACTGCAGCCTTCGGCTGCGTCGCCACCCTCGCCATAGGGAACCGTGGCGCTGGTGCCATCCGGACACGTGATCGCGATTGTCCGCGCGAGGGGGTCCTGGAATGCTGAACAGCTGGCCCCCGGCGCACCGTCGGGGATCACCGAGACCGTGCCATCGGGACAAGATATCGTCGTCGTCCGCGCCGCTTCGTCGCGGAACGTGGTGCAACTCCCACCGTCGGCGCCATCGCGGCCGTGACAAATGACGACCGAGCTGTCGACCTCGTCGTCGTCCAACACACCATTGCGGTTTTCATCGACGCCGCTGTCAACTCGCTCGCCACCGCCGGGACACACCGTCTCGTCCTCGAGAGATGTCACGCGCACGGTCGAGGAGATCGCCGGCGGCACGCCGTCGCGTCCCCGATCTGAGGAACATCCACTCACCAACACGCACGTCACGATCAGCGATGAAGCAACTCGCATCTACCCCTCCTTGCCGCCGACGCAGCAGAAAAGTAGGAGTAACACGCAAGCGGCCGATGGTTCGCAACTGTGGGCGCGCCCCCGCGCGCTGTCTCAGCGTGAGGCAACTTAATACCTGTGGCCCGGTCGTCGCTACCGGCGCGGCAGGTCGCTACCGGCGCGGCAGCAGCTCGACGATCTTGTCGATGACCTTGTCGAAGTGGGGCACGTCGAGCAGCCCGCGCGTGGTCTTCATCTGCTCGCGTAGCTTGTAGTGCTGCTTCAGCGCGCGCTGGCCGGCGCCGGCGAGGTCGACGCCGAGGATCTGCGCGTCCTTGTAGCCGTCCTTGACCATCATCATGCCGAGCGTCAGCCACTTGGCCTGCTTGGCGTACAGGTAGGCGAGCTTGTGGGGCGGCAGGCGCTCGAGCAGCGACGGCAGATACAGCACGGCGACGGCGGTGTGCTTCTTCTCGTCGCGGGCGACGTAGTCGAGGACCTGCCGGACGAGCGGATCGCTGACGGCGTCGCGCAGCGCGTGGAAGCTGTGGTTGGCGATGTTCTCGACGAACAGGTTCATACCGGCGAGCTTGGCCGTCGGCTCGTCGGTCTCGATGATGTCGACGAGCAGCCGGCGCGAGAACGTGCTCGGCGGGTGCACGCGGTCGAGCTTCTTCAGCAGGCGCTGGAAGGCACCGACGTGCTTGGCCTCTTCGACGACCTGACAGGACAGCACCTGCTTGGCCTCTTCGTCGGGGACCAGAGCGACCAGCTGGCCGGCGATGGTCATCGCCGCGCGCTCACCGTAGTAGGTGATGGACAGCAGGCGCGCGAGAGCCACGCGGTGCTCCATCGACAGCGTCAGCTCCTGGTCCCAGTCGATGGCCGTCGACTCGTCCCAGAAGTCGCGCTTGGCCTTCTCGTACAGCGTGACGAGTTTAGGGAAGCGGTCGGGCAACCGCTCTTCGAACAAGGCCGCGTCGGCGTAGCTCACGGACAGGCATGGTAGCGACAACCGGGACGTTCGGGCAGCGCGATCTGCGCCGCCGGACCGGGCATCCCGCCTGCAGCCATCCACCCATGGCCGAAGCCACCCCCAGTCCGCCCGCGAGCCGTGGCGTCCCCCGGCCGTCCGGCCATCGTGGCAACCTCGTCACCATGCGCGGGCGCCTCGCCTCCTCTGTGCCGTCCCGGCTCGCGAAGCTGACGTGGCTCGGCGTGCTGCTCGCGGGCAGCACCCTCGCGGTGTCCTGTGACGGCAGGGGCCGCGAGGGCGAGGGCGAGGGCGAGGGCGAGGGCGAGGGCGAGGGCGAGGGCGACTTCGACGACCACACCGCGGGCGTCGTCGGCAGCGTCGACGACTTCGACGCGCTCGCGGCCGCGGGGCCGTCGTCGGACGCGCTGAAGCTGGTGGTCACGCGCTTTGGCAGCGGGGCCGAGCGGGTGCACTTTCTCGACAGCGCCTTCTACGCGCTGCACGACCAGTACTACTGGTTCCGGCTGTTGAACGGCGCGCGCATCGAGGGCCTGACCGACCCGCGCGACGCCCCGGTGACGACGACGCACGGGCCATTTGCGACCATCGACGCCGTCGTGGAGTGGTCCCGGGCCGAGCTCGCCGCCGGGCGACGGCTGCCGCTCGATCTGCAGTTCGTCGACGGCGGGCTGCGGCTCTACTCGCCGCGCTTCTACCAGCTCGCCCTGTACAACGAGCCGCGCGCCATGGGCCTTGCCACCGTGCTGCGCTTCCCTGCCCGCGACGACGGCACCCCCGAGCGCTTCGCGCTGGAGCTCGAATTCCAGGACCTGCCCACCGAGGCCGAGCTGCGCACGTTCCTGCGCGTGGTCGGCGACGCGCTGCCGGCGGCGACCGGATCGCAGCTGCTGTGGATCACGCGCTCGGCGCCGCAGGAAGACTTCGCCGCGACGCTGCCCGCCGACCTGCGCGCCCGCACGATCTCGTTCGCCGACGTCGTCGTCCCCGGCGCGCGCGAGGTCTACTCCGAGGGGCTCACCGCCGGGCGCGTGCTCGTCGTGCGCCGCGGCGAGGAGGACAAGCTCCTGCAGGCCAGAAGCACCGACGTGCTGATCGTCGACGACGTCCCCGACTTCCTGCCGGCGTGCGCGGCGCTGTTGACGTCGCAGCCGCAGACCGCGCTCGCCCACGTGAACCTGCTGGCGCGCAACCGCGGCATCCCCAACGCCTTCGTCGCCGGCGCCGTCGACGACGCCAACCTCGACCAGCTGGGCCGGGTGCGCGCACCCGTGATCGTCAGGGCGCACGCGCCCGACGACCTCGTCGTGCAGGCCATCGGCGAGGACGACTTCGCCACCTGGCGCACGCTGACGACGGTGCCGCCCACCGCCGTGCCGCCCATCGACCTGGCCGGCGTCGCGCCGACCTACGACCTCGCCACGCTGTCGTTCGCCGACGTCGATGCGCTGCGCCCGATCCTCGGCGGCAAGTCGGCGGGCCTCCTCGCGCTGCTCGACGCCGGCGTCGTCACCGTCGACCGGCCGCTCGCCGTGTCGATCGTGCCCTACGTCGAGCACCTGCGGGCCAGCGGGCTCGACGCCCGGCTGCCGGCGATGCTGGTGGATGCGACCTTCGTCGGCAGCGCCGACGTACGCCGGCTGGTGCTCGAGGGCGAAGCCGCCGTCGCCGCGGACGTGCGCGACGCCTTCTTCGACAACTACTCCCCAGGCCACGTGCTGCGCGACCTGGTCGACGACGGCGGCGTCGTAGGCATCCTCCGCGCCACGCCGGTGGCGCCGGCGACGCTCGCGGCGATCGAGGCTGCCGTCGCCGACCACTTCGGCCGCTACGCACCCGAGCAGGCGCTGCGCTTCCGCTCGTCGTCCAACGTCGAGGACGCCGAGGGCTTCAACGGCGCCGGCCTGTACACGAGCAACACGGGGTTCCTGCAGCCGGGCCCCGGCCAGCCGAGCGTCGCCGACGCGCTGCGCGCGACATGGGCCAGCTACTGGGGCAGCGAGGCGTTCGAGGAGCGTCGCCTCGCGCAGGTGGACCACCGCTCGGGCTCGATGGGCGTGCTCGTCCACGCCGGCTTCCCGAACGACATGGAGCGCAACAATGGCGTCGCCACGTTCACCGTACTGGCCCGCCGAGGTCAGGGGACACAGGCGCCGTCAGGCGGCTTCGTGCTCGAGGTGAACCAGCAGCAGGGCAGCTGGTCGGTGACCAACCCGCCGCCGGGGTCGAACCACCGGCCCGCGATCGACCGCGTGCTGCAGGGTCCCGACGACGACGCCCCGCGCATCGAGCGGGTGGCGGGCTCGACGCTGTTGCCGGCGGGGCAGCATGTCCTGAACGACGCGACGCTGCGGACGATGTTTGACGACGCGCGGCGCCTGACCGAGCGGTGGCTCGGCACCATCGACGCCCGCCTGCCGGTGAGCCAGCGCCGCTCGACGTTGACGCTGGACTTCGAGACCCGCTTCGTCGAGCCCGGCTGGCCGGCGCTGCGCTCGGGGCTGCAGCGCCCGGCGCGCCTGGTCTGGAAGCAGGCACGCACCCTCGAGCCGTCGGCGGCGCGCGTGCCCGAGGCTGTGGCGCAGCAGCCGCTGCCCCGCGACGTGCTGGCCCGCGCGCGCCGCGTCGAGCGCCGCACCTGCGCCGGGCCGCAGGTCTCGGTCTCGGTGGTCGAGGCGGTCACCGATGAGGCGCTGTTCCCCGACATGGGCTTTGCCACGACGCCGTTCGTGTCGTTCGTGATCGTCGACCTCGCTGACGGCGCGCGCCGCTCGGCGGTGCACACCGCGTACGCGTCGGTGGAACACCCGGTGCTCGACGACCAGCGCTGGTCGCTGGACGTCGCCGTCGACCCCACGCGGCAGGCCACGCTGCGCCTCTCGCGGATCGCCATCGACGAAGCCGGCGGCGTCGTCGTCGAGGGCGAAGGCGCCGTCGTCACCGATCAGGCGACGTGCGCGCGCGAGGTGCTGTTCGCGGCGCCCGCCGACTTCCTCCAGGCGCTGCTCGATGAGCAGCGCTGACCGCCGTCGTCCGCGGCCTCAGCGACGACGACGACGCTGGAGCAGCGCGAGCAAGGCGGTTGCGGATCTTGTTGTAGCCGGCGGCGTCGGTCCACTCGGGGCCGGTGACGGCGCGGGCGAAGTCGGGGCCAAGGACACAGCGCACGCCCTCAGGCGCGCGGGCGCAGAAGTCGGCGCGGCCGTCGCCGTCGACGTCGCCGTTGCTCAGCGTGCCGTAGTGGCGCGGCCGGTCGAAGTCGTCGGCGTCGGCGAACGCCGTCGTAGCCCCCGGCTCGGCGAAGCCGTCGCCTTCGCTGCGCGCGCACAAGAGGCCCGCTGCCGCCCGCACGCACCGGTCGTCGAGGTCGTCGCTGTCGACGTCGGCCATGCGCAGCGAAGGCGACGTACCGCTCAGCGTCGAAGCCGCGCTCGTCGGACCACGCCGGACCGTTGACGCTGGTCGCAAAGGGGCCGCCGGCGTGCATGTAGCAGCGGACGCCAGCGTCGGCGCGGGCGCAGACGTCAGCACGGCCGTCGCTGTCGATGTCGCCCATGCGCAGCGTCAGCGCGTTGGCGAGGTCGGCCCAGCCGTTGTCGTCGGCGAGCAGCGGTAAGCTGACGTCGTCGCCGGCGCCGCTCAGCCAGCAGGTGAGCCCCGCAGGCTCGCGGACGCACACGTCGGCCCGGCCGTCACCGTCGACGTCGCTGGTGGTGCTGCCGCGCCGCTGGCCGGGGCCAGCGCCTGCCGCCAGCGTTTGCTCGTGACAGTGCGCCGGCGCCGTGCTGCTGCCGTCGAGAAAGACGCCCAGGTGGTTGGCCACCGCCCGCGTCGCCGAGCCGCTGCTGTTGCCGGTGGTGTTGTTCTCGTACGCGCCGTCGACCCACAGCTGCGAGCTGCCGCCGCCGTCGAGGTTCAGCGCCCACCACGCGCCGAGCTGGCCCATCAGCTGCGCGAGCTCGAGCCCGCGCAGGCCCGTGCTGGTCGACGTGCGGCCGTCCACGACGACCAGCAGCAGCGTGCGCCGATCCTCAGTGAAACCCACCGCCGTACGCGAGTGCCGATCGGCCATGTCGCTGCGGTCGGGGAAGCAGGTCGTCGCTGTGCCGTCGGCGCAGGCGTGCACGGTGCCTTCGTGCACCAGCTCGGGAAACCCGCTGACCAGCGCGGTGGTGCCGGTCGGAAACGCCGACGTCACGATGTCGTTGCGAAAGCCCTCTTCGACGCCATGGGTGCCGAGCCTGCTCTTCACGTGCTTGGTGTGGCTGTGCTCGACGAAGCCATCGCCGAACGCGAGCCAGCCGTAGCGCTCGTAGAACCACTCGTCGGCGTAGGCCGGGTCGGCGCCGGTATTCACCGCCGGCCACGCCCGCCCGCCGCCCACCGCCTGCCCGTACACCCGCAGCGGGCCGGTCTAGTAGATGTCGACGTTGAGCGCGACCTTCGCCCCGGCGCCCGAGGCCCAGCTGCCCGCGGTGCGCAGCGACGTCGCCGGCGACGTGGCGTCGATGCGCACGCCCGGGACGCACAGGTCGGCGCGCACGACGTAGGCGTCGGTGGCCGGGCCGGACAACCGCAGCTGCTGCACCGTCACGCCGCTCAGTCCCGAAGGCGCGATGTCGGTGGTGGTGGCGATGCTGATCGCGCGCGCCGTCGGCGCGGCCAACGAACCGACAACGACGGCGAGCGCGACGAGACGTAGGCCCGTCATGAAGCCATCGTGGCGCAACCGCGGCCGGCGAGGTCAGATCGACGACCGATGCCTCGACGAGCGACTCCTCGACGAGCGACTCCTGGTCGGGGGGTGGCCGCGCCAGCGTCAGCGCGCGCGCCGACGACGCCTCAGCACGACCAGCAACGCGCCGAGCGACCACCACTCCGCCGACGACGCCGTCGACGCGCACGACAATATCCCGCTGCCCTGGACAGTGAGGTCGAGCAGGTCGTCGATGGCGTCGTCGGTGTCGCAGGCGTCGCCGATGCCGTCGCCGTCGGTGTCGACCTGATCGGCGTTCGCCACGTCGGGGCAGTTGTCGTTCAGGCCGCCGAGGCCATCGCCATCGGCATCGAGGTCGAGCGCGGGCTCGCAGACGCCGGCGATGGTCACCGTGGGCTCGTCGCACACGCCGTCGTCGTCGGTGTCGGGGTCGCGCGGGTCGGTCTCGCCGTCGTCGGCCGCGCCGTCGCGATCGGCGTCCTCGGCGCCGTCGGTCAGGGTGTCGTCGTCGCTGTCGGCGTCGAGGGGATCGGTCTCGTCGTCGTCACGGACGCCGTCGCGGTCGGCGTCCTCGACGCCGTCTGGCAGCCCGTCGTCGTCGCTGTCGGGGTCGCGCGGATCGGTCTCGCCGTCGTCGACCGCGCCGTCGTGGTCGGCGTCTTCGACGCCGTCTGGCAGGCCGTCGTCGTCGGTGTCGGGGTCGCGCGGATCGGTCTCGCCATCGTCGACCACACCGTCGCGGTCGGCGTCCTCGACGCCATCGAGAAGGTCGTCGTCGTCGGTGTCGGGGTCGTCGGGGTCGGTGCCCGTCGCCTCCTCGACGACGTCGGTGACACCATCGCCGTCGCGGTCGCGGGTGCGATCGTCGGTCGGGTCGAGGGGATCGAGCTCGCCGGCGTCGACGGCGCCGTCGTGGTCCTCGTCCTCGAGGCCGTCGTCGACGCCGCCGTTGTCGGTGTCGCGGTCGAGCGGGTCGGTGGTGGTCGACGGGTCAGAGTCGGGCACGAAGTGGCCGGCGCCGACGTTGGTGCCGCCGCCGGGGCTCGTGACGCCAAGCTCGGTGCCGTCCAGCAGCCCATCGTCGTCGCTGTCGGGGTCGAGGGCGTTTTTCGCGCCGTCGCGGTCGGTGTCCTCGCCCCGGTCGCGCTCGTCGCCGTCGCGGACGCCGTCGTCGTCGCTGTCGGGGTCGTCCGGATCGGTGCCGAGGGTCGCCTCCTCGTCGTTCGTCACGCCGTCGTAGTCGCGGTCGAAGTCGTCGGCGCCGTTGCCGAGGACGGGGTTCGACTCACCGACGTCGAAGCGGCCGTCAAGGTTCGTGTCCTCGGCGCCGTCGCTGGCGCCGCCGTCGTCGGTGTCGGCGTCGCGCGGGTCGGTGCGGGTGGTGGGGTCCTGGTCGGCGACGAAGGTGCCGGCGCCGACGTCGGTCTGTGGCGTCGGCGCGGTGACGCCGGACTCGGTGCCGTCGAACAGCCCATCGTCGTCGGTGTCGGCGTCGTTGGGGTCGAGGCCGGCGGCGAACTCGGCGCCGTCGGTCAGGCCGTCTTCGTCGCTGTCGGCGTCTTCGGGGTCGGTGCCGGTCACGCACAGCTCGTCGACGTTGTTGAGGACGTCGCGGTCGTCATCGACGTCAGCGCCAAGGACGTCGAGGTCGAGCAAGGCATCGGCCGAGGCGCGCGAGAACGTATAGGTGTCGGTCAGCTCGTCGCTGCCGCGCTTGCCGTTGGCGGCGAAGTTGCCCCAGGCGCGGGCACTGACATTGGGCACCGGCGGATCGCCCGGCGGGCTCGACAACACGCCATCGGGCCCCGACGTCAGGAGCCCGACATTGCCGTCGGGCATGGCGACGTCGTCAAAGGGCAGCAGCGAGTCGTCCCAGTACATGCGCAGCGGCGTCTTCGTGCCGCCGCCGACGTCGTACATGCGCATGCCCGGGAACGACGTCTCGACGTCGACGGCGAGGAAGTGCAGCTCGCCCACGGCGATGAAGACCTCGCAGCGGTAGGCGCCGGGCGGCACCAGCGCGCCGAGGGGGTCGAGGCCGTCCCAGGCGATGGCGTTGGTGCCCACCGTCGTCGTCGCCAGCAGGTTCAGGTCTTCGAGCCCCGACAGGGAGGCCACGCCGTCGCCGTTGAGGTCGCAGGTGACGTGGGCGGTGCCCACGGCGTCGGTCTCGAACACGAAGAAGCCGCCGAGGCCCGCCGCAGCGGTGTCGCAGGCGCGTCCGTCGGTGGTCGTCTGGAAGCGCAGACCGCTGAGGTTTGGTGTCACCGATCCGCCGCGGCTGACGGCGGGGGCGTTGACGTACAGGGGGAACTGCGGTGTCGCCTCGTTGGCCGACGCCGGCGACGACCGGCCGTCGTTGCGTCCGTTGGCGCCGGTGCTGTTCATCGCGAACGTGTGCGAGTTGCCGTTGAGCCCGGCGAAGTCGACCTCGACGACCGCGTCGGTGCCCGGCGCGCCGCCCGGCACGAGAGCGAAGAAGCTGTGGTCGAGAGCGCGCGTCTGGCCGCGGTCGCCGAGCACGAAGTTCCACAGGTTCGCGAACAGGCGCCCCGTGCTGACGACGGCGCCGCTCTCGTCGACCACGGCGACGTCGAAGTTCGCATTGCCGGGCAGGTTCGGATCGGTCTGCGTGCCGTTTTGGTGGGTACTCAGCGTCAGCTCGTAGACACCGGGCCCCGTCGCGGCGAGGCTGCCGGTGGTCTCGTCGTTGGCCAGCGTCGCGACGTCGATCCCCGTGGGACTGCGTACGTGCAGCGTGCCCTCGCCGTGCCAGCGAACTCGCTCGGTGGTGGCGTCGACGATATCGACCTGCAGGGGCGTCGTGGACTGCAGGCGGCCGTTGCCGCCAAACTGGGCGGAGCCCTCGGCGCGCGACGGGAGCGCAGGCAACGACGACAGCGCGACGATGACGGCCGCGATCGTCGCCGGGGCGGTGCAGCAGGGAGAGTGCGGGTCGGGACGGTTCACGGGGTCGCTCCTTCGCGCAAGCAGTGCCGCGTTGCGGCTGCCTGTCGAGCCGGCGGCTGGCGCCGCTGCGAGGCTTGCATCGATTTTGAGGCGGGTAGGATAACGCGTCGGTTCCGGGCCATGCCGATCCCCGGCCTGCCGGGTCACTTGCGCACGAGGATGGTCGCCGGCGCCGAGAGCGTCCCTGCCCGCGCCAGCACCGCCATCACGGTGTGCCGACCGGGCTGAAGCGTCCAGCGCACCTCCCACGGCGCGCCCACCCGCGCCACCGGCTCGTCGTCGACCAGAAAGACCACGTCTTCGTCGCTGCCGCCCATGACCTGCGCCGACAGACGCACCGTCGTGAACTCGGGCGGCGTGTCGGGGTCGAAGTGCAGCCGCAGACCATCCTTCGGCTCGACCAGCGCGACGCGGGTCGCGCCGTCGCTGCCGCCGCCGCACAGCCGGCTCGTGTCGTGCGGCGCCACCGCCAGCCGCTGCTCGCGCGCCCAGCGCGCGTAGGCCGGCGGCAGGTCGATGACAGCGCGCCGCTGCACGACGCGGGCGGGGCAGTCGTCGTTGGCCAAATCACCGGTGCGCACATCGACGGCGACGCGCGTGTGCCACGGGCACGGCTCCGCCGGGGCGGTGCCGGGCAGGAAGAGCTCGGGGCGGGTCGTCGTGCACTCGGGCCCGGCGAGCTGCCCCGACAGCGCGCAGACGACGCGGCGCTCGGCCGTGGCCGGCCCGGCGAACGACTGCGGCAGCGGCACGTGACGCCGCCAGCGCGGCAGCAGCGCGTCGAGCAGCTCGTGCATCGCCACCGCGCTGCCGGCCAGCCCGCCGAGGTGGTTCATCCGCCGCCAGTCGTGGTTGCCCACCCAGACGACGGCGACGACCCGGTCCGAGAACGCCGCCGTCCAGCCGTCGCGGAAGCCTTGGCTGGTGCCGGTCTTCACCGCCACCGCGACGTCATACTCGAGGGCGTTGCCCGCGGCGAAGGTCGGCCGCCGCGCGCCGTCGTCGGCGAGGATGTGAGCGACGAGGTCGGCGGCGTCGGCCGAGAACAGCCGCACCGAAGGCGACGGAGCGTCCAGCTCGGAGAAGCGCAGCGCCTTCGTCTCGCCGTGGTTCTGCAGCGCGAGGTACAGGCCGGCGAGCTCGGCGGGCGTGACGGCGAGGTTGCCGAGCGCGAGCCCGAGGCCGTAGCGCGAAGGATCGTGGTCGACGTCAGCGACGCCGGCCATCTCGAGCAGGTCGAGCACCGGCGGTACGCCGACTTCGGCGAGCACCCGCAGCGCTGGGATGTTGCGCGAATTGCCCAGCGCGTCGCGCAGGCTGACCGGCCCGAGCCACGCGCCGTTGACGTTCCTCGGCGTGTAGCTGCGGCCGTCGGTTCCGACGATGTCCATCGGCACGTCGGCCAGCGGCGTCGCCGCGGTGTACAGAGGCTGCGACGCCCGCCGCTGCGTCTTGTCGAGCGCCAGCGCGTAGACGAAGGGCTTCAACGTCGAGCCCGGCGAGCGCTTGACGCGGTTGTAGTCGAGGGCGCCGTGGGCGCTGTCGTCGAAGTAGTCCGCCGAGCCCACCCACGCCCGCACCTCGCCGCTGTCGGCGTCGACGACGACGGCGCTGCCGTTGCCGGCGCCGAGCGGCCCCACGCGCGCGAGGTTCCGGCGGACCACGGCCAGCGTCGTCTGCTGCACGTCGAGGTCGAGGGTCGTCGTGACCTGCACGAGCCCGGGCCGCGCGCCGCGCGCACGGCGCACGTCCTCGGCGATCTTCATCGCGAAGTGGAGCGCGCCCTCGGGTCGCGGCCGCCGGTCGACGACGCCCAGCTCCGACGCCAGCGCCACCCCCAGCTCGTCGTCGGTCAGGTACCCGCGGGCATGCAGCGTACGCAGGATGCGGTGCGCGCGCGCCAGCCCCCGGGCGCGGCCGTCGTTGGAGAACGGGCTCATGCGCGTGGGCTGCTGCGGCAGCCCGGCCAGCCACGCCGCCTGCAGCCAGCCCAGATCCTCGACAGGCTTGTCGAAGTAGAAGCGCGCCGCACGCGCGGCGCCGTGCACGCGGGCCCCATAGGGAGCCAGCGTCAGGTAGTGCCGCAGGACGGCATCGTGGCCGTATCGGTCGACGAGCGCGTACGCCTCGGCCATCTCCTGCACCTTGGCGACGAGGCCGCGGGCCCGCCCGGACTGCATGCGGGCCACCTGCATGGCCAGCGTCGACGCGCCCGACACCACGCGCGCGTGGGTGACGTCCTGCCACGCAGCCCGCGCCACCGACGGCCAGTGCACGCCGCCGTGCTCGAAGAAGTGGCGGTCCTCGGTCTCGCGCGTCGCCACCGCGAGGCGCAGCGGCAACACCGCCGGCAGCGGCCAGTAGCCAAAGCGGTCCTGCGCATCACCGCCGGCCACCTCGGTGAGCGGCCGCCCCTGCCGGTCGAGCACCAGCGTCGACGGCGCCGGCGCGACGAGCGCGGTGCGCAGCGAGCCGACGAAGGAGGCGACGATGACGATGAGCGCGACGGCGACCGCGCCCGCCGCGCGCCTTCGACGCAAGCTGCGCCGCGGGGCCGTCACGCGCTGCTCACTCGGCGTCCTTGACCGGCGCGCCGCGCACGACGACGACGCGCAGGCCGTCGGAGCTGCCGAAGACGCCGTCGTCGTACATCAACCCGGCGCGGGCGCCGGGGTGCACGTAGCTGCCCGGCGTCACCGCCTTCGCGCGGAAGTGGAACGTATGCGTGCCCGCCGGCAGCGACGCGAAGTAGTAGCGGATCTCGTGGTCGAGGCGCGCGACGTACAACGGCGTCGTCGAGTCGCGCTCGGCGGGCTTGGCCTCGGACGACGCCGTCGCCAACGCCGGGTTCAGCGGCTCGAGCCCGGCGGCGAACGGCACGACGAAGGCGACGTTGTGGCGCGCCTTGTCGGTGGTGAAGCGGGCGTGGAGCTCGACGACGTCGCCGGTGGACAGCGTGCGCTCGGCGGCGCGTACGTCGTCGAGGCGCGCCGGCGCGGTGCCCGGCTCGGCGACGGCGGCGTAGACGGTCATGCTGCGTTGCACGAGGAAGCCCTGCTTCTGTCCGGCCTCGCGATCGCCCGGGGTGTCGGGCAGGTAGCGGTAGCGCACGCGGGCGCGCACCGGCTGGCCCGTCGCCTGCGCCTGCGGCGCCGTCGTCGCCTCGACCTCGAAGCGGGCGACCTTGGCGGCGCCGTCGAGCGTGAACGCCTTGTCGTTGACGACCAGCTTCGTCTCGGGGCTCGTTGGCTGGGCAGCGTCAAAGAACGCCACCAGCGCAGCGATGGCGCGGCGGTTGTCGTAGGTCGAGCCGAAGCCCCGCTGCCCGGCCGCGCGCTGCAGCAGCGCCTGCAGCAGAGGCATCAGGTCGGGGTTCGTCGGGTCGAGGCGCACCAGCGCCTCGAGCACGGTGGCCAGCGTCGACGTCGGGCTGCCGAGGAACTCGGCGCCCCAGGTGCTGCGCGGATCGACGATGCCGGTGACGACGCGGCGGCCGTCGACCAGCTGGAACGTCACGCTGCCCCACAGCTCGGCCTTCAGCACCTTCAGGTCGGCCATGAACGTGTCGGCCCGGCCGAGCATCGCCAGCGCGAGATCGGCGCGCGCGGTGGCGTCGAGGTTGCTCCGCGTGCGCATGGCGTCGACGAGGTAGTGGTCGTCGGCGGCGCCGCCGCGCACGAGGGAGCGCAGCGCGCCGGCCTGCAGGCTCGGGCGGAAGCGGCCCCACGAGCCCCACGGGTAGTCCGAGCGCAGCGCCGCCTTCAGCGCGCCCCGCGCCCGGTCCATCATGCCCTTGTCGACGACGATCTTCTGCTGCTCGGCCATCGCCAGAAACTCGAGGGCGTCGCCGGTCAGCTGCACGTCGCCGGGCGTGCCCGGCCAGTAGCCGAACAGGCCGTTGTCGGCCTGGTGCAGCGGCAGCTCGGCGAGCAGGCGCTCGACCTGGACCCGCACGCCCTCGGCGTAGACGAAGCCGCCGAGCCGCTTCGCCAACGTCGCCGTCGCCAGCTGCGGCGCCAGCCGCGCCATCTTCTGCTCGAGACAGCCGTGGGGATAGCGGTCGAGGTATTCGAGCGCGCCGAAGGTCTCGAGCAGACCGGGCACGTGGGTGGCGACGACGGACTGGCTCATCGTGCCCGGCCGCGGGCGCTCGGCGGGGAACGACAGCGCGCGCCGCGTCGGCCCGATGTCGTCGAGGAAGGCGGCGGTGCGCGGCGCGGCGTCGGGCAGCACGGGGATCTTCACCTCGAACGCGTCGCCGACGCCGTCCTTCTTGCGGTAGACCTCCATCTTCACCGCCAGCGCCGACTCGCCTGCCACCGCGTTCACCTCGACAGGAAAGGTCACGCTCTCGGCCTTGCCGGGCGACAGCGTGATGTCCTTGCTGCGCTTGCGCTCGGTCACCGGCCCCGCGTACTCGGCCTTGACGACGCCGGGGCCGCCGTCGCCCTCTACGAGGCGGGCGACGCCGCCGCCGTCGAAGCGGTCGCCCTGCCGCACGAAGCGCGGCAGCTGCGGCTGCACCAGCACCGGCAGGTGCAGGCGGATCTTGCTCGCTGCGTGCCCGAAGCGCTCGGGCCCTGACGCCGCCACGGCGCGCAGCGCGAATGTCGTCAGGTCGTCGGACAACGGCACCGTCACCGTCAGCTTGCCGCTGGCCGGCACCGCGAGGGTCGCCGCCCAGTAGGGCACGGTATTGAAGTCCTTGCGCACGCGCCGGCGCGCCGCCCCCGCGCCGTCTTCGTCGTCGCCGCCGTCGCCGCCGGGGGACTCGTCCTCGAGCACGCGGCCCACCACCTGGTTGCGGGTGTCGCTGATCGTGGTGTCGCGATCGTTGCGCACGATGAGCCCGGTCAGCGGATCGAGCGGGCCCTCCTTCGCCAGCGCCAGCACCGCCTCGTCGACGAGCCACAGCGTGACCTCGCCGGACAGCGCCGCCCCCTTGTCGTCCTTGAGCACCAGACCGACGTCGATGGTGCTGCCCGGCCGCGCCTGCTCGGGGTGGCTCAGCTGCAGGTCGACGCGGTGCTTCGTCGCCTCGACGGTGAGCTCGAGCGACGCCGCCGCCGTCTGCGGTCGGTACGGCGCGTCGTCGGTGCTGCTCTCGCCGAGGCGGCCGCGGGTCAACACGACGTGCACCGGCAGGTTCGGCGTCGCTGCCTTGTCGACGGCCACCGACACCACGGCGCTGCCGTTGTCAACGTCGAGCTGCTGGTACTCGTTGCCGCCGGCGCGCTCGACGACGACGAGCGCCTGGGCCTTCTTGAACGGGCTCTTCACCACGATCTGCGCGGTGTCGCCGGGGCGGTACTTCGCCGGCGCCGCCTTGTCGGGCACGAGCTCGAAGACGCCCGCCTGCCCCTTCGACCACGCCACCGGCTCGCGGCCGCCGATGTACAGGTCGGCAGACAGCGACTGCACGCGGCCGAGCTTGTCGCGGGCGACCAGCTCGAGGACGTAGACGCCGGCGCCGCCGACGGGGAGGTCGACCT
>Ga0194129_10005583_pt1 | contig 15949 bp, 14 predicted proteins | sample TA2KigCa35mmetaG_FD_150862 | JGI IMG/M metagenome (GOLD analysis project Ga0194129, IMG submission 150862) | Freshwater microbial communities from Lake Tanganyika, Tanzania - TA2015038 Kigoma Deep Cast 35m | ecosystem: Environmental > Aquatic > Freshwater > Lake | place: Tanzania: Lake... | reverse complement strand
TGGACGCGGAGCTCGAGGGCACGACGATCACGATCGTCGCCGAGGTGGCCCAGCAGATCGGCGAGGGCCGGTGCCGCGCCATCTGCATGAAGCCGACCGACGGTCTCCGCCGGGGCACCGCGGTGCGCAACACCGGCCGGGGCATCTCGATGCCGGTGGGCGACGGGGTGCTCGGGCACGTGTTCAACGTCGTCGGGCAGCCGCTCGACATCTCGGAGTCCGAGCTGTCGGGCATCGACGACCGGTGGGAGATCCACCGCGACCCGCCGCCGTTCTCCGAGCTCGAGCCCAAGGCCCAGATGTTCGAGACCGGCATCAAGGTCATCGACCTGCTCGAGCCCTACGTCCAGGGCGGCAAGATCGGCCTGTTCGGCGGCGCGGGCGTGGGCAAGACCGTGCTCATCCAGGAGATGATCCAGCGGGTCGCGACCCAGCACGGTGGCGTCTCGGTGTTCGCGGGCGTGGGCGAGCGGACCCGTGAGGGCACCGACCTCTGGCTCGAGATGACCGAGTCGGGCGTGATCGAGAAGACCGCCCTGGTCTACGGCCAGATGGACGAGCCGCCCGGGGTCCGGCTGCGGGTCGCCCTCTCGGCCCTCACCGTCGCCGAGTACTTCCGCGACGTCAAGGGTCAGGACGTGCTGCTGTTCATCGACAACATCTTCCGGTTCGTCCAGGCCGGCTCCGAGGTGTCGACCCTGCTGGGCCGCATGCCCTCGGCCGTGGGCTACCAGCCCACCCTCGCCGACGAGATGGGCGAGCTCCAGGAGCGGATCACCTCGACCAAGGGCCGGTCGATCACCTCGATGCAGGCGGTGTACGTCCCGGCCGACGACTACACGGACCCGGCGCCGTTCACGACCTTCACCCACCTCGACGCCACCACCGAGCTCTCCCGCCAGATCGCGGCCCTCGGCATCTACCCGGCGGTGGACCCGCTCGCCTCGACCTCGAACATCCTGGCTCCCGAGGTGGTGGGTGACCGGCACTACACCGTGGCCCGGCGCACCCAGGAGATCCTGCAGCGCTACAAGGAGCTCCAGGACATCATCGCCATCCTCGGTCTCGACGAGCTCTCCGAGGAGGACAAGGTCATCGTCTCCCGGGCCCGCAAGATCCAGCGGTTCCTGTCGCAGCCGTTCTTCGTCGGTGAGGTGTTCACCGGTCTGCCCGGCATCTACGTGCCGATCGAGGAGACGGTGCAGAGCTTCGAGGCGCTGTGCGACGGCGAGCTGGACGACGCACCCGAGCAGGCGTTCTTCAACGTCGGCGGGGTCGAGAGCGTGCTGGCCAAGGCCAAGCAGCTCCAGGAAGGCTGAGGTCGGCGCGGTGCCCCTCCACGTGGAGATCGTGTCGCCCGAGCGGGTGCTCTACTCGGGCGAGGGCGACATGGTGGTGGCGCGCGCCGAGTCGGGCGACATCGCGTTCCTCCCGGGCCACGCCCCCTACATCGGCTCGCTCGGGGTCGCCGCGGTGCGAGTGCTCCTGCCCCAGGACGGCGAGCAGGCCGCCGCGGTGCACGGAGGCTTCGTCAACGTGAGCGACGACCGCGTGATCGTCCTCAGCGACGTCGCCGAGCTGCCCGAGCAGATCGACGTCGAGCGGGCCCGCGACGCCGCCACCCGGGCCGAGGAGGCCCTGCGCCGCGACGAGGGTGACGCCGAGGCGAAGGCCGCCCTCGCCCGGGCCCGGGTCCGGCTCCAGGTGGCGGGCGCCACCGGCTGACCACGGTGGCCGCAGCGGTTGCGAACGCGCTGATCGCCGGCGTCAACAAGGCCGGGACCACGTCGCTGTTCGTGACGCTGGCCGGGCATCCCGACATCGCCCCGGCGTCGGTCAAGGAGACCCGGTACTTCCTGCCCGCCCGCTGGGGACGTCCGCTCGAGCCCCGGTCGGTCTACGAGGCGTACTGGGCCGGGGCCGGTCCTGCGCCGGTGCGGCTGGAGGCGACCCCCGGGTACTTCTCGGGGGGCCCCGACCTGGTCGCGGCCGTGCGCCGGGTGTGCGGGGCCCCGAAGATCGTCGTGGTGCTGCGCGAGCCGGTGGCCCGCCTGGTCTCGTACTTCACCTTCCAGCAGATGCGGCTGCGCCTCCCCGCCACCATGACCCTCACCGAGTACCTGGCCCGGGCCGACGCGCTGAGCGCCGCCGACTTCCGCGACCCCGAGCACGAGGTGTGGTTCGGGGCCCGGGGCGGGATGTACGCCGACGCGCTGCCCGACTGGACCGGCGAGTTCGGTGCCGACGTCGGCGTGTTCTTCTTCGAGGACCTCGTCGGCGACCCGACGGCGACCGTGGCCCGGGTGGCCGGGTTCCTCGGCGTGGACCCCGCGCGACTGCCCACCGACGGCCTCGGCTCGGAGAACCGCACGGCGGGGTTCCGCAACCCGGTCCTGCAACGGGTCGCCCTCGGGATCAACGACCGCTTCGAGCCGTTCCTGCGCCGCCACCACGGCCTGAAGGAGCGGCTGCGCTCGGCCTACCTGCGGGTGAACGGGCGGGCCGTGCGTACGACGGTGACCCCGGCCGAGCGGGCCGCGGCGGCCGAGCGCTTCGTGGCGCCCAACGCCCGACTGGCCCGGCAGCTGCGGGCGCTCGGCGTGGCCGACCTGCCGGAGTGGCTCAGTACTTGAGGGCGGAGTACTGGTTGAGCTTGGTCCAGCGGTGGGTGGCGTCGATCGTGCGGATCGTGCCCGACTTCGACCGCATCACGATGGTCTGGGTCGCGGCGCCGTCGGCGAAGTAGCGCACGCCCTTCACCAGCTCGCCGTCGGAGATGCCGGTGGCGGCGAAGAAGACGTCGTCGCTCGACACGAGGTCGTCGGTGAGGAGCACCCGGTCGACGTCGTACCCGCCGTCGAGGGCGGCGCGGCGCTCCTCCTCGTTGCGCGGGAACAGCCGACCGAGGATCGCGCCGCCCAGGGCCTTCAGGGCGGAGGCCGCGATGACCCCCTCGGGGGTGCCGCCGATCCCGAACAGGATGTCGGAGCCGCTGCCGGGCCAGGCGGTGGCGATGGCGCCGGCCACGTCGCCGTCGGGGATCAACTTGACCCGGGCCCCGGCCTCGCGGCATTCGCGCACGATGTCGGCGTGGCGGTCGCGGTCGAGCACCACGGCGGTGACGTCGCGGACCTGCTCGCCCTTGGCCTTGGCCACCGCCTCGAGGTTGGCGGTCACGGTGGCGTCGAAGTCGATCACCCCGGCCGCCTCGGGGCCGACGGCGATCTTCTCCATGTAGACGCAGGGGCCGGGGTCGAACATGGTGCCCCGCTCGGCCACCGAGATCACCGAGATCGCGCCGTTGCGCCCGAGCGAGGTGAGGGTGGTCCCGTCGATGGGGTCCACGGCGATGTCGCAGGCGGGTCCGCCCGCCCCGATCTCCTCGCCGTTGAAGAGCATCGGCGCCTCGTCCTTCTCGCCCTCACCGATGACGACGATGCCGTCCATCGTCACGGTGTTGAGCACGAGGCGCATGGCGTCGACGGCGGCGCCGTCGGCCGAGTTCTTGTCGCCCCGGCCGAGCCACCGGCCGGCCGCGAGGGCGGCCGCCTCGGTCACCCGGGCCAGGTCCATGGCGAGGTTGCGGTCGGGGGCCTGCTCGAGATCCACGGGGAGGACCCTAGCCCCGCCGGGCCGGCCGGGGCCGGGGCGTCCACCCCCGGCGCCGGCGCGCCACCTTGCGGCTAGGTTGCGGCCCGGACCGGGGGAGGAGCCATGGCGGCAGCGAAGGCAGCGATCGTGACGGGGGCGGGCTCGGGCATCGGGGCGGCCACCGCCCGGCGCCTGGGGGCCGACGGCTGGTCGGTGGTGGCGGTCGACCGGGTCGACGCAGTGGCCGCGGTGGCCGCCGGGATCGACGGGGCGGTCGCCTGTGTTGCCGACGTCACCGACGAGGCCGGGAACCGGGCGATGGTCGATGCGGCCCTCGGCGCGTTCGGGCGGCTCGACGGGCTCGTCTGCAACGCCGGGGTCGCCGGGCAGGGCCGGCTCGGCGACAGCCCGGTCGCCGACCTCGACCGGATGTGGGCCGTGAACGTGCGCGCGGTGGTCCTGGGCATCCAGGTCGCGCTGCCGGCCCTGCGGGAGGCGCGCGGCGCGGTCACCGTGACCTGCTCGGTCTCGGGTCTCTTCGCCGACCCCGACATGTGGGCCTACAACACCACCAAGGGGGGCGCGGTCAACCTGGTGCGCACCGCCGCCTTCGACCTCGGGCCCGACGGCGTCCGGGTCAACGGCGTGTGCCCGGGCCCGATCGGGGGGACCGGCATGACCACCCCGCTGGAGCAGGGCCGGCCCGAGACCTACGAGGCGATGCGGCGCCATCTCCCGCTCCAGCGCTGGGGCCGGCCCGAGGAGGTCGCGGCCGCCCACGCCTTCCTGCTCTCCGAGGACGCGTCGTTCATCACCGGGGTGCTGCTCCCGGTCGACGGCGGGGTGACCGCCGGGACCGGGCAGTTCGTGCCCGCTGGACTCGCCCGGCCCGGGCTCTGACCCCGACCGTCCCGGGACACCGATCCGCCCGTGGATCCCGACCTGCTCGCCGCGGCCCGCGCCGCCGAGGGCTTCATGCCCGACGACGAGGGACTCGCCCTCCACGACGCCGGCCTCGTCGGCGGCCGGGTCGGGCCCCTGCTCGAGGTCGGGACCTACTGCGGGAAGTCGGCGGTGTACCTCGGCGCAGCCGCCCGGGCGGCGGGCAGCGTGTGCTTCACGGTCGACCACCACCGTGGCTCCGAGGAGAACCAGGCCGGCTGGGCGCACCACGACCCCCGGATCGTGGACCCCCGGACGGGGCGGATCGACACCCTCGGGTGGTTCCGGCGCACGATCGAGGCGGCCGGACTCGAGGACGCCGTCGTGGGGGTGATCGGCGACTCGCCCACGGTGGCCCGGTACTGGCGCACCCCGCTCGGCCTCTGCTTCATCGACGGCGGGCACGCCGAGGCCGTCGCCCGGGCCGACTACGAGGCCTGGTCGCCGTGGGTCGCGCCCGGCGGTCTCCTCGTCTTCCACGACGTCTTCGAGGATCCCGCCGCCGGGGGCCAGGCCCCGTTCCGGGTCTGGCGGACCGCCGTCGCCGAGGGCTTCGTGCCGGTGTCCACCACCGGCAGCCTGCGGGTCCTGCGCTGCCCGGAAGCCGGGCGCGCCCGCCCCTAGAATTCCCCGCCGGAGCACGACCGGAACGTCCGGAAATCCGGGTCGCTACACCCTCGGCGCCGGATCACGTCGCATCGGGGGTCCCGCCATGGCGATCGAGGTCACTGAGGCACCGGCAACCCCGGGCGACCCGCCCGGTCCGGCTCGCCGGGTCCCGGTGCTGTTGCCGCTCCTGGCCGCGGCGCTGTTCGTCACCGGTGCGTGCGGGCTCGTCTACCAGCAGCTCTGGCTCCGGGAGCTCTCGCTCGTCTTCGGGGTCACCGTGTATGCCGCTGCGACCGTGCTCGCCGCGTTCATGGCCGGCCTCGCCCTCGGCAGCTGGCTCGCCGGGCGCCTGATCGACCGGGCCCGTCGGCCACTGCTGTGGTTCGGGCTCTGCGAGTTCGCGGTCGGCGCGGTCGCCCTCGTGACCCCGGCCGCCCTGCGCCTGATCGAGGACCTCTACGTGGGCCTCTCGGGCGGTCCCGACACCCCGCTCGCGGTGCTGACCGTGCTGCGGCTCGTCCTCGGGTTCACGGTCCTGCTGCTCCCCGCCACGCTGATGGGGGCGAGCATGCCGGTGGTCATCCGTGCGGCGGTGTCGCACTCCGACGAGCTCGGCTCGCGTACCGCCCTCCTCTACGCGGTCAACACCACCGGCGCGATCGTGGGCACGCTCGCAGCCGGCTTCTACTTCATCGGCGAGTTCGGGGTCTGGACGACCTTCGTGATCGCGGCGACCGGCAACGTCGTGGTCGGTGTGATCTCGATGGCCGTGAGCGGGCGGATCGGCGTCCGCGAGCCCGGCCTCGACGAGGTGGCCGCCCCGGCGTCCGATGCCGCGTCCACGCCGTGGCTGCCCCGGCTCGGCGTGGGCGCCCAGCGGGCGGTCCTCGCGGTGTTCATGGTGTCGGGCTTCGCGACGCTGGCCCTCGAGATCGTCTGGTTCCGGGTGCTCGTGCTGTACCTCGAGTCCAACACGTACGCATTCAGCGCGATGCTCGCCACCGTGCTGTTCGGCATCGCGCTGGGGAGCGCGGTGGTCACCCCGTTCCTGCGCCGCCGGGCCGACTGGTACACGGTGCTGATCGTGCTCGAGGGTCTGCTCGCCGTCGTGGCGCTGGGATCGCTCGCCGTGCTCGCCGAGGCCTACCGGGTGATCGACCTCGTGGGCCCCGCCTACGACCCGTTCACCCAGCCGAGCGGTCGGTTCACCGTCGTCGCCAGTCTCCTCACCGTGTTCCCGTCGGCGTTCCTCATGGGGGTGGCCTTCCCGATCGGCGTGCTGCTCTGGGGCAACACCGGCGACGCCGACGCCGGCGACACCGGGCGTCGGGTCGGCCTGTTCTACGCGGGCAACCTGATCGGGGCCATCGCGGGTTCGCTCGTCGCCGGTTTCGTCCTGGTCCCCCTGATCGGGATGCAGGGCAGCGTCATCTTCTGTGCGGCCCTGGTGCTCGGGTCGGCCCTGCTCCTCGTGGCCATGGCTCCCGACCGGGCCCGCCTCACCGCCGCCGGGGTGGCCTCGGTGGCGTTCGTCGTGGTGGCCGTGGCCTTCGTCCCCGATCCCTATGCGGCCGCGCTGGCCAACCGGCACCCGGGGTCCACGGTGGAGTGGTCGAAGGAGGGGGTCCAGACCACGGTGTCGGTCCAGGTCGAGCCCGACGGGTCCCGCCGGATGTACCTCGACGGGCTGCCCCAGGCCAGCACGGCACCCGACGTCGTGAACCTCCACCGCATCATCGGCACCCTGCCGATCGTGCTCCATCCCGACCCGAAGAACGCGCTGGTCGTGGGTCTGGGCGGTGGGGTCACCGCGGGCGCCGCGGCGGCGGCCGGTGACGCCCAGGTGCACGTGGTGGAGCTGTCCGACGAGGTGATCGACGGCGCTGCCTACTTCGACGACGTCAACTACCGCGTGACCTCGCGCGACAACGTGGACTTCCGCGTCGACGACGGTCGCAACTACATGCTGATCACCGACGAGAAGTACGACGTGATCACCGCCGACATCATCCAGCCCCAGCACGCCGGCGCCGGCAAGGTGTGGTCGAAGCAGTACTGGCAGCTCGCCCGCGATCACCTGACCGACGACGGCATCATGCTGCAGTGGGTGGGCGGCGCCGACCGACCCGACTCCGTCTACAAGATGATCGTCCGGACCTTCCTCGAGGTGTTCCCGAACGCGACCGCCTGGGCGAACGGGCAGCTCCTCGTGGGCACCGAGGGGCCACTGCAGCTCGACCGTGCCACCCTGCGTCGGACCCTGGCCGACCCCCGGTTCGCCGAGGCCCGGGCCGCTGCGGGGATCACGTCGGTGGACGCGCTGCTCGGGCTCTACACCGCCGGCCCCGCCGAGCTGCGGCGGTTCGCAGGCAAGGGTCCGCTGCTCACCGACGACCGGCCCCGGATCGAGTACTACCGCTCGCTGCCGAAGGACGAGCCCTTCGTGGACCTCAGCGGTCTCCGGGGCAACGTCGCCGACGTCGTGCGCTGACCCTCACGGCACGGCGACCGGCGGGACCCGTCGGCGTGCGTGTCGGCGAGGGCGACGGTCAGGAGAGCTCGCCGAGGCGTCGTCGGGCCGCGCGCTCGGCCTCGATCACCTCGCCGGCGGCGATGAGCTCAGCCGGGGTCAGCCCGACCGGGAGGCCCTCGCCCCGGAACAGGCCGGCGGTGGGCCCGTCCCCGCCGAGGGCGTTGGCGGCGAGGACCACGGCCGCGGAGTTCCATGTGGGCTGCTCCACCGGGTACAGCTGCCCGTCGACGTGGAACGCCTCGTCCTCGAAGTTGGCGCCGGTCCAGTAGCCGCCGCCCTCGGCTCGCAGGAACTGGACCCAGGTGAAGAGGTCGCGGGCGGCACGGTCGTCGCCGATGGCGTCGAGGGCCATCACGAACTCGCAGGTCTCGGCGGCGGTGACCCAGGGCCGGTCGGCCACGCAGCGCACGCCCCGACCCTCCACCACGAACCGGTCCCACCCGGCGGCGACGCGGGCCTGGGCGGCCGGGCCCCGGAGCGCGCCACCCAGGATCGGGTAGTACCAGTCCATGGCCCAGCGGTCCTTGTCGAGGAACACGTGGGGCCGGTGGGCGATGGCGATGGCCAGGCTGCCGAGGGAGAGCTCCCAGTCGGGGCGCTCGCGCCCCAGCCGCTCGGCCACGGCGACGGCACAGCGCAGGCTCGCGTGGAGGCTCGACGATCCGGTGAGGAGGGCGCCGTCGGCGGGGTCGTCGCCCCGCCACGCCACCTCGCCCGACTCCCGCTGTTGCGAGAGCACGTAGTCGACCGCCGGCTCCACGACCTCCCAGAAGTGCTCGAGGAACCCGGTGTCACCGGTGGAGAGGTAGTGGTGCCAGACGCCGTTGGCGATGTAGCCGGTGACGTTCGTGTCGAGCGTGGGGTCCGAGACTTCGCGCCCGACCGTGTACGCGTGCCAGCAGCCGTCGGGGCGCTGCATCGACGCCAGCCACTCGTAGGCCCGCTCGGCGTCGGCGGCGCGGCCGCCCACGTCGAGGGCCATCGCCGCCTCCACCATGTTCCAGGGGTCGGTGTGGTGCCCCGGCGTCCAGGGGATGTTGCCGTCGGGCTCCTGGATCGCGGCGATGGCGTCGACGGTCTCGGCGATCTCGTCGGCGGTGATGATCCCGGGGACCTCGGGGAGGGGCGCGCGCATCACGCCTTCTCCGTGTAGACCACGAGGCTCTTGCCCAGCACCGGGTTCAGGGCCCGCTCCAGCCGGTTCAGCCACGCCGGCTGGTGCACGATCTGGTGGGCGAGGAGGTCGTGGTAGCGCCGCACGAGCGACGCAGCGTCGTCGTCGACGCCCACGGCGCACTTGAGCCACCAGTAGGGCGAGTGCAGGGCGTGGGCGTGGTGCGACCCGCGCATGAGCAGGCCGGCCTCCTCGAGCCGCAGCTCGAGCTCGTGCTGGCGGTAGATGCGCACGTGCCCGCCGGGACGGTCGTGGTACCGCTGGTCGATCGCCCAGCTGACGCGTTCGGGCCACCGGGTGGGCACGGTCACCGCCATGCGCCCGCCGGGCCGCAGGACCCGGACGAGCTCGCGGATCGCGCTGCGGTCGTCCCAGATGTGCTCGAGCACCTCGGAGGTGATCACGGCGTCGAAGGTGGCGTCGGGGAAGGGGAGGGCGAGGGCGCTGGCCCGGGTCGGCCCGCCGACTGCGCCGTGGGGCAGCTCGCCGACGTCGAGCATCTGCCCGACCACGTAGCCCACGCCCTTGAGCTCCTGCTCGTCGAGGTCGAGCGCGACGACGGTGGCGCCGCGCCGCCAGGCCTCGTAGGCGTGGCGGCCACCCCCGCAGCCCATGTCGAGCAGCCGCACGCCGTCGCGCACGCCGAGCCGCTCGAAGTCCACGGTGAGCACGTCAGCGCCTCCCGGCGTCGTGGGCGGCCCGATCGTGCTCCTCGAGCAGGATGCGCCACTGCTCGACCGTGCCGACGGCGGTCTGGCGCCACGTGAAGCGGGTGAGCGCCCGGTCCCGGCCGGCGGCGCCGATGCGGGCCCGCAGGTCGGCGTCGCCGAGCGCCCGCAGGATGCCGTCGGCGAGCGCACCGGGGTCGCCGGGAGGAACGAGCAGCCCGGTCTCGCCGTCGCGGCCCACGACCTCGGGGACCGCCCCACCCGTGGTGGCGACGAGCGGCACGCCGCAGGCCATCGCCTCGACCGCGGGGAGCGAGAAGCCTTCGTAGAGCGACGGCACGCAGGCGACCTCGGTCTCGGCGTAGAGCTCGACGATGTGCTCGGTGGTGACCCCCGAGACGAACCGGACGGCGTCGGTCAGGCCGAGCCGGTCGATCAGCGCCGGGATGCGGCTGCGCTCCTTCGGCCGCCCGATGACCACGAGGTGGGCGTCGGGCCGCTCGGCCCGGACCTTGGCCAGTCCCTCGAGCAGCGGGGCGAGGCCCTTCATGGGCACGTCGGCGCTGGCGGTGGTCATGAGTCGGCCGGGCACCCGGGCGATGTGGGGGAGCGGCCGGAAGATCGTGGGATCGACCCCGACGGGCACGATGTGGAGCCGCTCGGCCGCCACGCCCATCTGGGCGGTGATGTCGCGTTTGGACGACTCCGACACCGTGACGAGCCGGGGGATGCGGCGGGCCACCTCCATCTGCATCCCGAGGAAGCCATACCAGCGGCGCAGGGTGAGCGTGCGCCAGAAGCTGTTGGTGTGGGCGAAGTCGAGGTCGCGGTCCACCGTGATCGGGTGGTGGAGCGTGGCCATGACCGGCCACCCGTCCTCCTCCATCATCGGGACGAGGCCCCGGCCCAGGCACTGGTTGTCGTGGACCAGGTCGAAGTCGGCCCGCCGGTGGCGCAGGGCCCGCCGGGCCCGCAGGCTGAACGTGTAGGGCTCGGGGAAGCCGGCGCCGCACATGAGGAGGAACTCGCGCAGATCGACGGAGTCGCGGATCTCGTGGGGGAACGGGACCCGGAACGGATGCGACGAGTGGTAGAGGTCGAGGCTCGGGATCTCGACCAGCCGGGTCGGATCGACGAGCTCGGGGTAGGGCGGACCGGCGAACACGGTCACCTCGTGGCCGAGCTCCTCGACCTCCTTGGCGACGTAGCGGGTGTACACGCCCTGGCCGCCGCAGTGCGGGTTGCCGCGGTAGATGAGCCAGGCGATCCGCAGGGGGCGGTCGTCGGCGCCGGAGGGGCGGGGGTGGGGGCCGGGCGCAGGCATGAAGGGGAGATGCTAGTGGCGCCCCCGCGTCGCTACCCTGCGGCGGTGGCCCCGCTGCTCGACGCTCCGGCCGTCGCCACCGTGGGCACCGTGGCCGAGCCCCGCTGGTCCCCGGGGGGTGGGCGCCTGGCCTGGATCCGGGCCACGCCGCTCGGCACCGCCCTGGTGGTCGACGGGCGGCCGGTGCCCGACCTCGTCCCGGCCGGTACCCGGGGGGCGGCCTCCTGCTGGTGGGGGGACGAGCGCCTGGTCGTCGCCGGCCCCGGGGGCCTCGTCACCGTCCGGGCCGACGGGGCCGGGCCCGGCACCCTCCTGGCCCCGGCGGCGGGCCGGGCGCTCGCGCCGGCCGTCGGGACGGGCCTGGTCGCCTACGTCGACGAGACCGACGAGACCTGCCGCGTCGTGGTCGCGCCGCTCGACGGGACCCGGGGGCCGCGGGCGGTGTCGACCGCGGGCTGGGCGTTCGATCCGGCCTGGTCGCCCGACGGCCGCCTGCTCGCCTGGCACGAGTGGGACGAGCCCGACATGCCCGGCGACGGCTCCCGGATCGTCGTCGCCGACCTCGGGGCGGGGGAGACCACCGTGGTGGCGGGCGGACCGGGGGTGGCCGTGGGCCAGCCCCGCTTCGCCCCGGCGGGTCCGGTCCGCCTCGCCCTCGTGTCCGACCGCGACGGGTGGGCGAACTGTACGGTCGTGACCCCGACGGGGGCGGTCGCCACGGTGTTCGCCGAGGCGGCCGAGCACGCCGAGCCCACCTGGGGCCCGGGCCAGCGGTCCTTCGCCTGGTCGCCCGACGGCGCCGCGTTGGCGTGGTGCCGCAACGAATCCGGGTTCGGTCGCCTCGTCACCGCGGCGCCGGGGGGTCCGACCGTCGAGTGGGGGAAGGGCTGGCACCACGGGCTCGACTGGGGCCCGCAGGGGCTCGCCGCGGTCCGCTCCGGGGCGCGCACGCCGCCCACGGTCGTGGTCTACGCAGGGGACCCTCCGACCCGTTCGGTCCGGGAGGTGGCGGTCGGCGCCGACGCGGTGGCGTCCGACGGCTTCGTCGAGCCCACGCCGGTCACCTGGGCCGCCCCCGACGGCGCCGAGGTCCACGGCCTGTGGTTCGCCCCGCCGGGCGGAGCCGGGGGCGCGCCCCTGCTCGTCCACCTCCACGGCGGCCCGACCGACCAGACCCGGGTGGAGTGGGCGCTGCGCCTCCAGTACTTCGTCGCGCGGGGCTGGTCGGTCCTGGCTCCGAACCCGCGCGGGTCCACCGGGTACGGGCGGACCTTCACCCGGGCGCTCGTCGGCGGGTGGGGCGCGCGCGACGTCGACGACGTGCTCGCCGGGCTGGCGGTGGCCGGGGCGCGGGGCTGGGGGGACCCGACCCGGGTCGGGCTCGTCGGGGGCAGCGCCGGGGGCTTCACCGCGCTGCTCGCCGCCGTGCGCGCACCCGAGGGCGTGCGGGCCGTCGTCGCCGCCTACCCGGTGACCGATCTCCACGCGCTCGCCGCGACCACGTGGCGGTTCGAGCGTCACGCCCACGACACCCTGATCGGGCCGCTCCCCGCCGCCGCCGACGTCTGGCGCGACCGCTCGCCGATCACCCATGCCGCGGCGCTGCGCTGTCCGGTGCTCGTGCTCCAGGGCGGCGCCGACCGGGTCGTGGCGCCCGACCAGAGCGCCGCCTTCGTCGACGCGGTCAACGCCGCCGGGGGCCGGGCCGAGCTGCACGTCTACCCCGACGAGGGCCACGGGTGGTCGCGCCCGGCGGTGGCGGCCGACGCGCTGGTCCGCACCGACGAGTTCCTGCGCCGGACGGTCCTCGCGTGACGACGTTCGTGTACCAGGGCCCCCGCCGGGGGTTCGACCGCGCCGTGCTGCTCGCGCACGGCGCCGGCGCCGACCTCGAGGCCCCAGCCCTGCGGGCCGTGGCCGATGCGCTCGCCGACGCCCGGGTGCCGTCGCTGCGCTTCAACTACCCGTACCGCGACGCCGGCCGTCGGGCGCCCGACCGTCCGGCGGTGCTCGACGCCGCGACCCGCGCGGCCGTCGCCGAGCTGGCCCGGCGCACCCGGCTCCCCACCGAGGCCCTGGTGGTCGGCGGGCGCTCGATGGGTGGGCGGTACTGCTCGCAGGTCGTGGGCGACCGCGACGATCCGGTCCCGGTGCGGGGGCTACTGCTGCTCGGCTACCCGCTGCACCCGGCCGGCCGGCCCGAGGTGCGCCGTGACGAGCACTTCCGGAGGCTGAACGTTCCGGTGTGCTTCGTCAGCGGCACCCGTGACGCCCTCGCCGCCACACCCGACCTGAAGCGGGCGGCCCGGCGGGTGCGGGGTCCCGTCACCTGGTGCTGGCTGGAGTCGGCCGACCACGGCTTCGCCCCGCTCAAGTCCAGCGGCCGTAGCCTCGACGACGTCCTCGCCGCGGTCGCCGCCGCCGTGGTCGAGTGGGTCGTCGCCCTGCCCGAGGAGGAGCCCCGTGCCCGAGACCGTCCCTGAGTTCGAGACGCTCCGCTTGGAGGTGCACGACCACGTCGCGACCCTCGTGCTCGACCGGCCCGAGCGACTCAATGCCTTCACCATTCGGATGTGGGACGAGATGCGCGCGCTCGGGCGGTCGCTGGTCGACGATCCGGGTGACATCCGGGCCATGGTCGTTCGGGGCGAGGGCCGGGCGTTCTCGAGTGGCCTCGACACCTCGGTGTTCGCCGAGGGTGGGTTCGACAGCATCGGGCCGGGCGCGCCCGATCGGCATCCCGACCCGAAGGTCAACACGATCCTGCACGCGCAGGAGGCCTACAACTGGCTGCAGGACGCACCGTTCGTGACGATCGCCGCGATCCGCGGCTTCGCCCTCGGCGCCGGACTGCAGACCGCGCTGGCCTGCGACATCCGCGTGTGCGCGCGAGGTGCGTCCCTCGGGCTGCTCGAGCACAAGTACGGGATCCTCCCGGACCTCGGCGGCACGCAGCGGCTGCCCCGCCTCGTCGGGCCGGGCAAGGCGATCGAGCTCATCACCACCGCGGCCCGGATCGACGCCGACGAGGCCCTGCGCATCGGCCTGGTCGAGCGCGTGGTCGACGACGCCGACCTCGAGACCGCGGCGGCCGAACTCGCGGCGACGATCGCGGCGCAGCCCCCGCTCGCGGTCCGAGGCGCCAAGCGTGCGGTGCACGCGGCGCTCGACGGGCGGTCGCTGGGCGACGGGCTCGTGGTCGAGGCGGAGGGCCAGGCGGTGTGCATCGGCTCGGCCGACTTCGGCGAGGCGATCACCGCGTTCGTCGAGGGGCGCCCGCCCCGGTACTCGGGCCGCTGACCCCGGGCGACCGTAGGATCGGGCGATGGGGAGGCAGCGGTGAGCGAGCCGGTGGTGCGCTACCACGCCCGGCCGTCCGGACCACTCGTCGGCACCGTCCGGGCCGCGGGGATGACCAAGAACGCCGGCTGCAAGCAGCTGGCTGCGGCCCTGCTGTGCCCGGGGACGTCGACCGTGGGCAACCTCCACCCCGTCGCCGACCTCGAGGTGATGGGCGAGCTGCTGCGGGCGATCGGGGCCGACGTCACCTGGGTCGCCGACGACACCCTCGCGGTCGACGCGTCGGGACCGCTGGTCCCCGAGGCCCCCTACGAGCTCGTGAGCCGGATGCGCGCGTCCATCAACGTGCTCGGTCCCCTCCTCGCCCGCCACGGTCGGGCCCGGGTCGCGATGCCCGGCGGCGACAACATCGGCAGCCGCAAGCTCGACCTCCACGTGCGTGGCCTGCAGGCGATGGGGGTCGAGCTCGAGGTGGCTCACGGCTTCATCGACGCGCAGGTCAACGCGCTGAGCGGCGCACGCATCGTGCTCGACTTCCCGAGCGTGGGCGCCACCGAGACGCTGCTGACTACAGCGGTGCTGGCCAAGGGCGAGACCGTGATCGACAACGCGGCCCGCGAGCCCGAGATCTCCGACCTGGCCGCCTTCCTCGTCGCGATGGGCGCGCGGGTCGAGGGCGCCGGCACGCCGACGATCACCGTTGAGGGGGTCACCGAGCTGCATCCGGCCGACCACGCGGTGATCGGGGACCGGATCGAGGGTGGCACCCTCTGCTTCGCCGCGCTGGTTGTCGGGGGCGACGTGACCGTCGCCGGCATCACCACCGCACAGCTCGGGGTCGCGGCCGACAAGCTGGTCGACCTCGGCGCGGTGGTGGAGTCGACCCTCGACGGCGTCCGGATCCGGATGGACGATCGGCCCCGGTCCACCGACGTGCAGACCCTGCCCTTCCCGGGGTTCGCCACCGACTTCATGCCCTTTGCCGTCGTCGCCCTCGCCACCGCCGACGGCACCGGGATCGTGACCGAGAACGTCTTCGACAACCGCCTGGCCTTCACCGCCGAGCTCAACCGGATGGGCGCGTCGGTGCACACCGAGGGCCGCCACGCCGTGGTCCGGGGGGCCCGGCGCCTGACCGGCGCCCCGGTCCGGGCCCTCGACGTGCGGGCGGGGGCCGCGCTGGTCCTGGCCGGGCTGGTCGCCGAGGGCGAGACCGTGGTCCACGACGCCCGCCACATCGACCGGGGCTACCCCGACCTGGCCGGGAAACTGGCCGCCCTGGGCGCCGACGTCGCCCGGACCTCCACCTGACCGGAGGACCGGGCCGGAGTCGGACCCGGACCCCCCGTCGCTCCTGCGATACTTGGGCCATGACGACCGACACCGCAGGCCCCGACCACCTCGACCTGGCCGCGCTCGAGCCGGGTGTCCTCGCCGCCATCGACGCGATCCGCCCGGCCCTGCAGGCCGACGGGGGTGACATCGTGTTCAAGCGCATCGACCCCGACGGCGTCGTGCGCGTCCAGCTCGTGGGTGCGTGCGGCACCTGCGCCGTCTCCACCATGACCCTCAAGGCCGGCGTGGAGCGGATCATCATGGACCGCGTCCCGGGGATCACCGCCGTCGAGGAAGATCCCGACTGAGCCCCGTCGATCCGGCGCCGCCGGTCGCCGACGACGTCACCGGCGTCACCGGCCTGGTCCGCGCCGCGACCGGGGGCGACCGCCGCGCGGTCGCCCGGCTCATCTCCCTGGTCGAGGCGGGGGGCGCGGTCGCCGACGCGGTCTCGGCCGCGGTCTACCCCCACA
>Ga0194129_10005581_pt1 | contig 15952 bp, 17 predicted proteins | sample TA2KigCa35mmetaG_FD_150862 | JGI IMG/M metagenome (GOLD analysis project Ga0194129, IMG submission 150862) | Freshwater microbial communities from Lake Tanganyika, Tanzania - TA2015038 Kigoma Deep Cast 35m | ecosystem: Environmental > Aquatic > Freshwater > Lake | place: Tanzania: Lake... | reverse complement strand
CGTTGGCCACGCCGCTCCAGAACCCTGCTGCTGCAACTGATCTGATCAGTTTTCTCAAGGCGCTGCCCGACTGCCGCATGCGTCGCGGGGTGCGCTTCCCGCAGTGGTGAATGCTGCTGGTGGCGATCCTGGCCATCCTGAGCAACCAGGGTTCGCTGATGGGGATGGAGCGATTCGCCTAGCCGCAAGCTTCTGCGAAGCAGTAGCGCCACCACAAAACGCTCAATGAGCTGCTCGGCACCCACATCGCCAGCCCGCCGTCGGACTCGACGTTCCGGTTGCTGCTCGCTCAGCTTGATGTGGAGGGCTTTGAGGACCTGCTGCAGCAGTGGATGGCCGTCCAGCCAGGGGTGAGCGAATCCGTCGACACGCTGGTCTGCGATGGCAAGACCCTGCGGGGATCCATCGCTGAGACCGCCTCCGGCGCAGCCAGGTTCATCGCCCAGGTCAGCCTCTACTCGAACATGCTGGGCGTGGCGATCGCCCAGAGCACCTACGCCACCGAAGCCGGTAGTGAGATTGGTGCCCTGCGGGAGCTCCTGGACCGTGTGGACCTCACAGGGATGTTGGTCCAGGCGGACGCGCTGCATGCAAACCGCCCTTTTTCCTCTACCTCGAACAGCGTGGCGCCGACTTCCTGATCGCGGTGAAACACAGCCGCCGCAGGGGTTTTCGGATCATCCGGGTTCGGCTGACCTACGGCGGTGGGCGCTGTTCGAGTGCGGCCACCGCGAGCGCAAGCGTGGCCGTGATCTCACCTGGACGTTGCGCGGCATGGCGGCGCCGGAGTGGGTCACCGAGAACTGGCCCGGCAGCGCCACGATCCTGGCGGTGCGCTGCAAAGGCAGGCGCAACGGCGAGCCGGTCGATGAGACCCATTACTACGTCACGAGTCTCAGGACCACAGCGAAAGCACTGCTGCAGCACGTGAGAGACCGCTGGTCCATCGAGAACTCCTGGCACTGGCCCCGTGACACCCAACTCCGCGAGGACGCGCACCGCTACCGCGAGACCAATGGCGTTCGCATCCTGGCCACGCTGCGCAGTCTGGCCATGAACGCCCTGCGGCTCGACGGCTTCTGGTCGATCACCGAGGGGCTGACCGCTCTGGCCCATGACGCCCCGGGCTTGGTGGCACTGCTGGGCTGGCGAGAACCAGCTCAGACACTGAGCTCTGCTTGACTTTTAATGAGCCCTGGGGGCTACCGCTCAATTCGCCGGGGTCTGCGCACGCTGGCACAAGACATCAAGGGAATGCTCGCGTTGGGAGGCATTCAGCCCGGCGAAAACAGCACCTGAACCAACTTTCAGGCGGCCCTGCCTCTAGCGGCAGGCCGGTGGGATGGGCGATCACCAGGTTTACGCTCTGGCTGCCATCGGCCCAGAGCCGGACGCCACGGAAGCCCCGGCACTGCCCGCGGCGCAGCTGCAGCTTGAGCACCTGGCAGCCCAGAGGCGCTGCACTGCCATGGATCTCGGTGTCACCACGCAGGCGCATGACGTAGCTCCAACGGGACCGCCTGCAGAACCAGCTCAGCAGTTCATCGCAAGGGAATGCGCGATCCGCCAGGAGTGTGATCGCCCCGAATCCGGCCAGAAGCTGGTCGGCCTTCTCCAGCAGGGCGATCGAGACCGAGGCGCTGACGCTTGCACTGGGATGCTCCAGGGTCTGCCACAGCAGCGGAATGGCCCTGACGTGAGCCACCACAGAGAGCACCACAACGCAGAAGCTGTTCCACAGCATCGTGGTGTCGAGGGCCAGATGCAAGCTGTGGTCTGGCTTTTACCATTGCTGGAACGCCCAGAGCACAAGCGGGCCATACAGCACCTGAACGTCGATGCGACTGTTGATCAACCAGCGCTGACAGCGGCGCTGCCAGCTGGCCGCCAGACAACGGGTCGTGGCCAGCCTGGTATTGCAGCGATCGAAACAAACGGTCTCGCTCGGCGACAGCCCAACCACCATCCAAGCAAGCAGCACCAGATGACGCTGATCACGGACGGGGCAGTGTTGACGCAGGAAGCGGATCAGCTCAGCATGGATACGGGCAGGAGATGCCACAGGGACTTGCATTGGTTTCGTAGCCCCACGCTCTCATGGCTACCGGCCCACCCAATCAGCTGAGACCCGTTCTCTCGCAACGGTTCTCGCAGTTGTGTAGGGCATTCAGGAAACTAGCTCGCAACCCTTTCAAAGACCCACGTGTAGTTCCCGGGTTGAATGACGTCTTTCTGTCCGATAACCAGGGAAAACTTATCTCCTAGAAAATATCTCTCATAGTCACGGACGTATGACTTGTCGTAACGTCGTTGCAAACCGTGACATATTTGCTCGCCGAAATACTCAATAGGCTCTGAGATCACAAGCATCTTTAATGCTCGAGAGGCCAACCATTCACACACAGGAACGATATGGTCTTGACTAACATAAGTAAGAGTCGATCTGGCAACAACCAAATCCCAGGTACCTTGGACTTGGCACCTGGACCATACTCGCACCTTACTATTGTAGATTGTGGCAAGTTCATCCTGGCACGTTCAACCATATAATCTGAGCAATCGACCAGTGTCGAGCTGGATATTTGGTACCTTGCTGTTATCGCCAATGATAGACGACCGTCACCACCACCGCAATCAAGAAAAGAAAAAGGCTGCTGAAGAGTCCCGCGTGATACACATAGATCAATTTTCGTTAGAATATCATCATATGAAATGATTCGAGAGCTTCCCCAACGCAATGGGCCGAGCATGTTCCAGTATGCTTGTTGCCCTTCTGCAGAATTGCCGGAACCTCTCCAGAGCAATCTCCACCAAAATTCATAGACCTTAATCGCGAGACCATGGATTTTACGCACAAAACCAGAGCGAATTAGTAATTGAAGAATGAAAACAGACTTTTTTGGAGTAGAGGTGCAGCCCGAGCACAAATCAAAACCGATTGTTGATAGAACGTGCCAAGACAATAGCACCGGGGATGATTTTGATGTAATGAATGCATCCACTGCATCTCAACCATGTAACAACGACAAGACAAGAGAACGTAAGATTCGGAGATTTGCTCGAAAAGCAAGACCAAAGCGTGGGGTATCTGCACGGTTCCTTACCTCAAACGGAACTTGCTCTAAGCGAAGGCGAGAAGATGCAGCAGAAAGGGCGAGTTCAGTTCCGATGGAGCCGTAGCTATCGAAATGACCATGTGCTTCGTAGACACTAGCGCGATATGCCTTCAAGCCGCAAAGAGGGTCATCTATGCCATAGCGGAGCCTGGTAAAGAAGGCGAAAATGTGCTCGGCTAGGCGAGCCTGCCTGCTACGTACCCCAATAACGACTTCTGCACCCTCATCAAGGAGATCAATGATTTGAGGTAGCAAATCGGGATTGTGCTGCCCGTCAGCATCCAAAGTCACAAAGGCGTCGCAGCCGTTAGCGTAAGCTGCTGCAAAACCACTATTTAGTGCTTGGTCATAGCCTCTATTTGAGGCGTGGATAACTACACGAGCACCTGCATTAAGGGCAATCTGCCCAGTGGAGTCGCTGGATCCATCATCCACCACCCAAGGGACACCATATAAGCTGGCGAGGCATACAACATTTCCAATGGTGGTGGACTCGTTATATGCAGGGATGATAATGGCTATTCGAGATCGGTCCATCGAAGATGCTCCCCAGATTGCTTGGGCACTTGGAGGACACGACCTATGAGTTCAGGAATGTGGTGGGGGGCTATTGCATCTGCTGGGCAAGGGCGCAGAACTGTGAGATGGTGGCGTTGGATTACAGAACCAACGCGAAGCGAATCCTGAAGACGGACTGAGCGCCGCTGCAATACCACCGTCTCAAGCTCGTTGTGCTCAATCCTCTTCACACCGGTGCCGAGCGCATTCTCTAGCTCGCGACTGCGATCGACCATCTCACGCCAAGAACTGGGATTCATTGAAAATGCGTGGTCTGGGCCGATACGGCTGACGTCATCGGTGAAATGTTTCTCAATAATGCGGGCACCAAGTGCGATCGCGCCAAGTACCGTCGCATGCCCTGGTGTGTGGTCGCTCAAGCCAAGAACCAAGTCGGGGTACATGGATGCGAATGTCTTAAGCACGTTGAGATTTATGAACTTGAAGTTATCCAGGCTGGCCGTATAATTCGTATTGCACTGGAGTAGCGCAATATTTTTGTTAATCGCTAGAGCAGCATTCACGGCCCGCACTACGTCATCAGTAGTTGATGCACCTGCGGCCAAAATCAACGGCTTGCCCTTGGACGCAGTGTGCTCGATCATCTCAGTCCAAGTAATATCGCCCGACCCAATCTTGTAGGCTGGCACAAATTGATTGATGCGATCAACAATGTCAAAAGAGTACGGGCTTGTGAAAAAGGTAATACCAGCTTCTTCGCAAGTCTCTTTTAAAGCCTCTGTCCAACCAAGCCTAACACTAGCGTCTTGGTAAACCTCAAAAACTGACTTAGACCACTTCGACTGATGGGACTGTTGTTCTCCAAGCGCACGAAAACCCATGTCACTAACAATGGTCGATGCCTTGAAGTGCTGAAATTTGGCAGCATCGGCACCAGCTTGTGCGGCAAGGTGAATGAGTTCCTTTGCACGACCAAGTTCGCCATCATGGTTAGCAGCGATATCCGCGACGAAGTAGACAGGATGATTATGGCCGATTAAGCGGCCGTCGATGTCAAGCACGGACTTGGGTCGGTACACGTCGGTATTCCTCACAAGTAAGATGAAGTTCTTCCGTCAACAGGGGGAGTCGCACATCAAAAGCGGACTCGAAAGCGGTGATGTCCATCCGCATGTCTTTCGGTCGATAGGTCTTGAGAAAATCAACTTGTTCGGTAGTGGTCCGCTCCATTCCGGCCGTGGGTAGGTTCAGCGCGTGGGCGAAGGCAAAGGCAAAGTCGGCTTTGCTCATGCCGTCTGCGGAACCAAGGTTGAAAACGCCTTGAGCGGGCGAGCGAAGAACGACACAAACAACATGACATAGCGTGGCCATCGACAAAGGGCTAAAACGGACGTCGTCAAAAACCTTAATAGGCTGTCCTCTATGCAGAGTAGTGATAAGCCAGTCGGTAAAACTTGAGCGTCCTTCGCAGCGGCTAGGGCCGAAAAAGTTGGTGCGAAGTACAGTTGCCGGTACTCGTAGAGCTGCAAGCTCGCCCGCATATTTGGTAAGTGCATAAGTATTGGAGAGGGTGACGGATTGTTCAAAATGTGGACCATTTCCATCATACACTTGGTCGGTGGAAATATGCACGAGCTTTGGAGAAGAATCCTGCTGAGTGATCCAGCTAACTAGATTCTCTACGATTCGAGTGTTGAGCTGATATGCCAGATTCGGGTTGTGTTCGCAGGCGTCGACATTCGTGTATCCGGCAAGATTGACGATCGCGCCAGGCCTGATTCTATTGAGTATTTTATGAGCCTCGGACGCATCAGTGAGATCCGCAAGCACATCAGCCGAAGCCTGATGGCCGTGGACGTACACATGCACGGTTTCAGAAGACTTAAGGAGCGGAGCAAGCGTGCTGCCAAGCATGCCGCTACCCCCGACAAGGAGGATCGGTCTTGTCATGCAGCTGTCATAGAAAAATCATTATTCAAACTTAGCACACAGGCTCTTAGGCTTTCAAGATCACTCTCTAGGTCACCAGGATATGTGAGTGAAAAAGTAAAAGACTTACACCTTCAAATAGAGATCTTTGAATTGGGATGAAGTAAGGAGCGCTCAAAAACTCATCATCACAAGGCATGAGCGCAACCGAACGAGCTTAAAAAGGGAATTAGTGTTGCTACGAGCAGTAATTGCGTACGTTTCGTTGACTGGCATGAAGAAGAAGAGCGTTACTAAAAACAACAAGTACTGTTATGATCCTGGGTCAGGCCAATTCCGTGGATCAAGGATCTGATAATTTCTGAGGCTCCATTCGGCCCATTCGCTGCCGTGCCATGGCGAAGAACTCTCCCAAGCCAGCAGCAACTGTTCCAGTTCAGGCACTGAACAGAGCCCTATCACTACGGCTTCAAGATCTTCCTGAGCAGTCGCAAAGCCAAGTGCGCACTGAAGCAGAGTACAATCGCGATTGGAGGCCAGATTCTCAAGCTTGGCGTGGTGCTCACAAACTGAGCGATCAACCCATTTAGGCCAGGCTGCTATGGGGCTTAGCAGCAAACCCTGTAGATACAGACTACGAGCATGCACTGCACAACCCTGGGCCCGGAGGCGAGATATCGTTCCATCGGCGAGCAGACGCTGGTCGTAGAGTGACAAAGGCAGTTGTACCAGATCCAGAAGTTCCGGGGGTACTCCATCCAAGTCACAGCTTTCATAGATCGAAACGCCTAGTCTGCGCACCAAGCCACGCATTCGAAGGCTAAGCAACCATTCCCGGAGATACTCTCCCCCAGGCTTGAGCAGATCCCCAACATTGTGAATAAGGAGAGCTTCCACAGAGGGAACTCTCATACGCAAAAGACTGCATTCAAAGTTCTTCTCCCAAACGAGTCTGTCTTCAATTGTGAAGCTGGTTTGGCTCTGTGGTCGCAGCTTGCTGATTAACTTGAAACTATGGCCTGCAGGAAGTGTTCGACCGAGCACTGTTTCGGCATCGCCATAAGCCTGAGCGGTATCCAGAAAGGTTAGGTGTGCTAAAGAGGCTCTTCTCAGGACAGTACGTACCTCCAACTCCGCAACCTTACCGGTTTCATTTGTGATGCCGTAGGGGAGGCCAAACTGGGCTGTGCCCAAGCAGATTTTAGGTTTCACGGTAATGAACAGGGGGTTCAGCGGGGTATGCCTAGGTGCAGTTAGATAGAGTCACAGACCGGCACGACCCATTGTCAACATTAACTTTCCGTAGGATGCAAAGCCGCAGGAGTTGGGCATGGCTGATATAGGCTCAGAGTAAGGCAAGGCTCTGTGTAAACAAACTGAGCTCTTAAAACAAGAGGCGCAATAGGGATGAGCAGAGCACGATGGGATCAAATTGCGAATACACAATATAACAACCAGTTACTCGCGAGAGTTAAAATGAAATCACATCAGTAAGTGCGTCTGCAACGACACCGTTATTAGGCTGAGGCCCCATGGACCGACATCATTGAGTGCAGAGCTTCTAGGTGCAAGTCTTGAAAATAACAAATAAAGTAAATACGTATGACAAGGCGCCATGTCAGGTTTAGCCATTTGATGGTTTCTTTGATTCTGACCTGGCGTGGACCCCAAAAAGATGAACTATTCCTTATGAGAGTTTCCCAGCCGGCCAGACTTAGCAAGGAGAAACCCAATGAAACGCCACAATCCAGAGCAGATTATCAGCAAGCTGCTCACCGATGAGCAGCTCCTCAATTAGGGCCAGACCGCGGCTGATCTCTGCCGTGCTCTGGAGGTGTCAGCTCCGGCCTATCACCGCTGGCATCAGCTTTACAATGGAATAAAAGCAACCGAGGCCAAACGCCTCAAAGAGTTGGAGCAGGAAAATGCCCGCCGCATGCGGCTTCTCGTTGACGCAGAGCTCGACAAGGCAATGCTCAAGGAGTTAGCCGAGGGAAACGTTTGAGCGCGTAGCGACAACGCAGAGCAGTGTGTGTTCTGCAAGATCGGTTCCGGGTATCCGAGCGCCGTGCTTGCCGTCTGGCCGGCCAGAACCGCACCACCCAGCGCCGGCCGGTACCGGTGACGGCTGTTGAGGAGCAGAAGCTGCGCTGGCGAATTCGGGAACTGGGCCGCTGCCACGTGCGTTGAGGTATCCGGCTTGTGTGCCAGCGGCTCCGATTGGATGGTTAGAGCGCCAATCACAAAAGGGTGCACAGGATCTCTCGAGAGGAAGGTGAGGAACCGAGGAAAGCAAAAGCTCTAATTACATATCTACTACAGAAAGATGTTGCCAGTTAGTTAGACCACAACGAGCTCTTGTTGAGCAGCGTCATGCTGGCATCAGACTCTATGGCGTAAAATAACTGGTCGTGAGTATTTGACAGTTTACTGAGGCCCACAACAAGTCAAAGACCTCTTTCCCTTGATCGAGCTCACCAGATTAACTTTTTTGAAGCAGCTGTAAAGACTTCGTGTTTGAATCACATGCTTAGCAAGCTATAGAAAAAGGAGATTGGCCAATAAGACAGTGAAGATTGTCAGAACGTGCTGAGGGTCTTTTGCAAGATCTCAGCCTGTTGGTGAGCGCGGCTCAAGTCCCAATAGTTTGTCTTAAATTGCACCAAGCGTGGCTGAAGGAACTCGGCTACTGGGCACAACCCCTTGCGATACCGGAGAAGATTGTCAGCTGAGATAAATCGCTCGCGACCAAGCAAAGTCTGATTAGTGAACATAGGCTCGAGGTACGTCAGCTTCCACGCCGAATAGATGCCGTCGCCGCCGGCAGCGGTGAATCGATCGCGAAACTCGTGCCAGCTGACCTCGGGATTCCGAATACAAGCCACCCATGTCCAGTAAGAATTCATGAACTCTGGACCGGTGAACTGCGGGGTAAACCAATGGTGAAACTCACGAGTTGCATCCTCGAAAATTCTTGCGACTTCAATACGGCGGCCAACCAACGCGTCGATGTTCTCAGTTTGCGCAAGCGCAACAGCGCAACATAGCTCGGGCATACGATAATTCCAACCCATCGTCACGTGGCGAGAGTAGTCTGGATCTTGAATATCACGCTTAGTTATTTTAGACTTATCGGCACCAACGCCTGCGTACCCCAGGCTCTGTACTTTGCGGATACTCTCCGCATACGACAAGTCATCTGTTAACACTATTCCTCCTTCGCCGCTTGTCAGATGCTTGGAGCTTTGAAAGCTGAAGCTCGAGCAGTGGCCAAGAGTGCCAACTAACCGTCCCTTATAAGTGCCTAGGAAGCACTCTGCGTTGTCCTCGATCACAGTCAGGCCATGCTTCTCTGCCATAGCCATGATGGGATCCATATCAGGACTAAGACCGTATAGCGCGACGGTGATGATGGCCTTCGTACGCTGTGTTATGCACTCCGCAATAGAGCGCGGATCAATCTGGAAGGTGCGCTCATCGACATCGGCAAAGACAGGCGTTGCGTTGGCCTGCAATACCGCAAAGGTTGTAGCAGACATCGTAAGTGGCGGCACGATGACCTCGTCGCCAGGACCAATCCCCCTTGCTTCAAGAGCCGCATGCATCGTGGCCGTGCCATTAACAAAGGAAATGGCGTATTTAGAACCAAAACGCTTTGAAAAAGTTTCCTCGAAGCGGCGCATCATCAATGAGCCTTGGGAACTACGGAACTCGGTATGAAGCACCTCCTGGAGGTACTTCATTTCCGACCCGAAGACTCGACGGTCAAATGAGGCATTCATGGCTGTAAAGCTGCATCAAGAGATTTTAAATAACCTTCGTTGCGCATGGTACCGGCATTGATGGCTATAAGATCGGGGTGGCACTTCAACCATTCAACGATCTCGAGGTACCCTACTAACGGGCGGTCAGAAAATTGTCCAAAGATGTGCCGCATGAGCTCCAAATCGGCGGGATAGTCAACAGTCCATCGCCAGTGTGACAGGTTTCTGTTCCAGCGCAGGCTATGCAGTTTGAAGAGATTCGGACGGTTCCAGATATATGCAGTGACATGCTCACGGTCGGATTGCAGATTCGCTTCGCGGTGCGCGCGCTGCAAAGCCGGGAGTCTAATGACTTCGATATCCAAGCCCTCTGGCCAAGTCGGTTCGATTGTGTTCGATGCATAGTCGAGCGATGGGTCGGCCTTTAAGATGTCGATCAACTGACTTATAATGGATGGATCCTTTAGCGGATCGTCAGCAGTAACGCGGACGATCAGCTCGGCCTGCCGCCCAGTGGCCGCTTGCACGAATCGGTCTAGCACGTCATCGGAGCAGCCGCGATATGACGCGATACCGGCGTTGTTCAGCCATGTGACAAGCACATCATCCTCAGGGTCAGTAGTTGTCGCTACGACGAGATCGTCTATAGCCGATACTGCCTGTAAGCGGTCAAGCAAACGGCGGATCATCGGCACACCGCCAATATCTGCCATCACCTTACCGGGAAGCCGAGACGAACCCATGCGAGCCTGCACAATGGCAAGTGTCTTCATACGAGGACCCATGATGCCTGTTTGATGAGACGAAATTCGCCCAAGCGATGTTTGCCTGAGCCTCCGCTTATAGGCTGGCAGCGCCTACTTCTAGGAAAGTAAGAGAACACAGACTTGAACTTTGCATCCTCAATAAACGTGCCACTGTCAACCCTGCTACCAAAAGGCAGAAATAAGTTGGTCATCAGACTGGTACAAAGGAGGAATCGACATGGTCACGGATCAGATGACGCAGTTGGTCTACCGAGAGGAATTGAGGATTTGCACCTGAATTGTACGAAAAACCAGGCTCAACACAACTGAAATTACGGCCCTCGCTTCGATAGCGCTCCAACACACGAACGTCGCTAGGCAGGATCGCGTAGTACGCACCAAGATCAATAGTTGTGAAACTGTCGGAGGCGGTAATCATCTCCTCATGAATCTTCTCGCCCGGCCGGATGCCCATGATCGGCTTTTCGCAGCCAGGGCCGATGGCTTCGGCTACATCGGTAATACGGTAACTGGGAATCTTAGGCACGAACAACTCGCCGCCAAGGGCGTTCTGCAAGGCCCAAAGCACCAGAGCCACTCCCTCGCTCAAGGAGATATTGAAGCGTGTCATACCGGGATCAGTGATCGGCAGCACACCCGACTTGGCTTTTTGAAGGAAGAAAGGAATCACAGAGCCACGAGAGCCCATCACATTGCCGTAGCGAACAACGGAAAACGCTAGCTCGCGGGGGCCCTTGATGTTGTTTGCAGCGACGAACAGCTTGTCGGAGCAGAGTTTGGTGGCGCCGTAGAGGTTGATCGGGGCTGCTGCCTTGTCGGTGCTCAGCGCGACTACTCGGCTAACACCTGTATCCAAGCAGGCCTGAACGAGGTTCTCAGCACCTAGAACATTGGTGTTAATGAACTCGATCGGGTTGTATTCTGCTGCAGGAACTTGCTTCAGTGCAGCAGCATGAATTACGGTGTCAATGCCTTCAAGTGCACGGGTTATGCGATCACGATCACGGATATCTCCTAGAAAAAAACGCAACTGAGGGTAATCTTTCTCGGGGTACTGCTGCTGCAGCTCCCACTGTTTTAGTTCGTCACGACTAAATACAACAAGTCTCGAAACATGCGACTGTTTGTTAAGAATTTCAGCTATAAATGCTTTGCCAAAGCTTCCGGTTCCGCCAGTTATAAGAATACTAGATCCAGGAGTGAAGGTCATGACAGTGAAGGTTGTCGGAAAAGCAAAAGACTTGTCAAGAATTCGACAAGTCTAGATAATTACGCTCGGAAATAATGCCGCTTTCAATAGAAATTATTCTGTCACATTTTCGGAGCGTAGTCAATCTGTGTGCGACAATAATAACAGTTACATCAAGATCAAAGTTATCTACACATTCCATAATTTCCTTCTCTGTATCAGTGTCAAGCGCGCTTGTGGCCTCATCCAATATTATTATTTGATTGCGCTTGTAAAGTGCTCGAGCAATGCCTATTCTTTGTAGCTGACCACCACTTAAACGAATTCCTCTCTCACCCACGAAGGTGTCGTAGGCTTCTGGCAAAGAATTGATGTAGCCTGCAATTCTTGCGTCGTCTGCAGCTTTTTTCAAACGGTTCATGTCAATCTCATCTCGTGGGACACCAAAAGCTATATTTTCCGCAATGGTGCTATCAGAAAGATAGATGTTTTGAGGTACATGCGAAATAGATGATCGCCAAGATGCAAGGTAATGTGGGTGCATTATGTCATGGATATCAGTTCCATCTACAAGTATCTTGCCACTTGTAGGTGTAAGAAGGCCCATCAGAATGTCTAGGAGTGTACTTTTTCCGCTTCCTGTCTTACCAACAATACCAATACGATCTCCTTTGCGAACAAGAATACTTAGGCCGTTAAGTATGCATGGGGAATGGGGCGTGTACCTAAAATAGACATCTTGCAGACTAAAATATTTATTAAATTGATAGGGGTTACTTGATAGATTTATCTCAAGAGGCGTTTTGTCTAGTAGTTCCAAGATGCCTAACATATCAGCATTATATGATTTTAGTAATGCCCAACTGCTGTAAATCTGCTGTAAGGCTGGCAATAACCTTTGAGCACCTAAAGCTAAAGCGCCTAGAAGGGGGACAACCGAGCTTTTCTGTGTTAAAGCTAATGCCCCTCCTAGTATTGCAATCGATATAAGACCTAGTGACTCAACTACATAACGAGGAAAGCCACCAAGGAATTGGTTTTTAGCTTGGTGAAGACGCTGTTGTTGGTCAGCTTTTCGATATATCTCGATATATGCCTCATAACTTGACTCAAGGACTATGTCGCGAAATGAGCCAAGGCCTTCCTGGATCGACTTAATTTGTTGCTGAGCTGCGGATGCAACAATATATCCATTGGACTGTAATTCTTTGCCGGTCTTAATGGTAAGAACTGAGTAGACTGAACCAAATAAAAAGGATGAAATTAGAGCTACAGGCCAACTAATGAAAAGCATGCCAATTATCAAAAAAGATGCTACAAAAACGGCCGTCATTAGGTTTAGCAGCGTTGTCAAGGCTGCTGCTGTTCCCGTTGTATGAATGGTAGTAGCAGTTATTATGGTTGAACTGTTGCGCGCAACATGCTCTTCGTAAGGTTGATAGAGTGTATGCCTATATGCGTCACAACTTAAATCGGAACCGATCGAAGCAGCTAGATGAACATTCAACCACAAGTTCGCAAGGCGTATGATTGCCGCAATTACCACAGTAGCAGCAAAGACTATAGATGAAACTAAAACAATATCTTTAGATCTTGTTATCCCTAAATAATTGGCCAAGAAGTTAAAAGCAGGATGCTCTAACATTCGATGAGGCGTAGTTAACGCTTCAAGGAATGGAATAACAGCTCCAAGAGATATGGCTTCAGCCATACCACTACAGAGCATCAAAAAAGATAATTGCAGGAGCCTAAGCTTGTTCTTTCCGCTTAAGTGACTCAATACATTCAGTATCAGTCGTGATGTATAGATACGAGCTTGGGCCTTCATCAGACTACTTCGATTCGATATCTAGTGGAAGCTGGACAGTACATCCATCAAGTGCCGATCGGTAAGCACCGGTTAAGAGTTCAAGGCTCCGTAAACCGTCGTGACCATCGCAAATAGCCTCCGATTTACCTTGCAGGGCATCAAGCATGTTCACGTAATACGGGGGATGTCCAAATCCATATACACTTGTAGTCTCATAGCTGGCTTGATCCACAAGCGCATCATCTGAATGTTGATCAGCAAAGCACCAATTCTCAATCTGATTCACTGCAGGACCACCAACTTTTACAGTCCCCGTACTGCCGAGAAGCGTAATTGATCCCTCTAGATTATTGGGATAGGTCAGCATCGTAACAGCCATCGTTCCAAGAGCTCCATTCCTCCAACGCAAGATCATAGCTGCCGTATCCTCTGTTTCAATTTTTCGTCCCAGAGTTGCAGTTGCGGCACACAGGCTTTGCACAGGGCCAACCAACCAATCCAATAAATCAATATAATGACTTGCTTGATTCATAAGAGCACCTCCATCTAATGCTTTGGTGCCACGCCAACTATCAAGATCGTAATAACTCTGTGGTCTTTGCCAGAAGACATTCACAGAGACCATGGCCAGTTGACCAAAACGGCCAGACTGCAATTGACGCTTTACAAGCTGAAGTGTTTTGTTAAAACGATTTTGTTTAACTACAAATAAACGAACTCCGTTCTCTTCGCAAGCTTTAACCATCGCTAACCCGTCATCCCAGCTAATGGCCATTGGCTTCTCTGTGCAAACGTGTAAACCAATTCTTGCTGCAGCAATTGTTTGTGCAGGGTGAAGGCCACTAGGGGTAGCTAGAACAATTAAATCAACTTTAATGATATTTGCGGAAACTGCCGCCAAAAGATTATCATATCCAATGAACTGCTTCGGGTTTATTGTTGCGGCGGGGTACTCCCGAGATGAATCATGTATTTGTTGCTGTGCAATGTCAAGTCTGCTTTGCTCAGTATCGCACAAAGCTACTAGGGTTGCACGGTCATTAAGCATAGCTATAGATTTAAGATGATTACGACTGATGCGCCCACATCCAACCAAAGCAATCCGAATTTTACGATTACCAGATAACTGTTTGAGGTTCATGATAGAGTTGATTTGGCTTTTCGTTCGGCGGTAGTCATGCCCTAATAATTGATGAGCTGGGGATAAATCTACCTCTGGTATCAATCAATAATCTACTGAAGGTTTTGATCATTTCGTAGTCGAAAGAATCGTGGTCGGTCGCAAGAATTACAACATCAAAGGATGCGATCGCTTGTTCGGAAATCTTAATGCTTTGAAGATTGAACTTATGTTTCCTAATGGACGGGAAGGTAGAGAAAAAGGGATCGCTATAAGCGACATTGGCACCTTTGGTTTGCAACAGCTCCATTATTTCTGCCGAAGGAGACTCGCGCATGTCGTCAACGTTCTTTTTGTAAGCAATCCCTAGAACCAAAACCTTGCTACCCTTAATCGGCTTACCTACACCATTGAGGGAATCCATTGTCTTCTCAACAACATAGGCCGGCATTGCGGAATTAAGTTCGCCAGCCAACTCAATGAAACGCGTGTGCATCCCAAATTCACGCGCTTTCCAGGTAAGATAAAAAGGATCTATCGGGATACAATGACCACCCAAGCCTGGTCCAGGGTAATAGGGGACAAATCCAAATGGTTTGGTGGCCGCAGCTCGGATAACCTCATAAAGATCAATCCCCATACGATCGGCTAGGGGCTTCAGTTCATTCATCAAACCGATATTCACAGCCCGGTGGATGTTCTCCAGCAACTTGGTCATCTCCGCCACGCGGGTGCTGCTTACAGGTACTACCTCACTGATTGCCTGCTCGTAGAGCGCCACACCCACTTCCGTGCAAGCGGGCGTGCTTCCTCCCATCACTTTGGGAATCGTGGCGGTATTGAAATGGGCATTGCCTGGATCTTCCCGCTCCGGTGAATACACCAGGAAGAATGTTTCGCCGATCACTAGGCCCTGCTGCTCCACCATCGGCCGCAGCTCTTCTTCTGTGGTGCCGGGATAGGTGGTGCTTTCCAGACTAAGCACCTGCCCAGTCCGCAGATGAGGCACCAAGGCCTCCATCGTGCTGCGGATAAAACTCAGGTCCGGTTCGCGGTATTGATTCAGAGGTGTGGGCACACAAAGAATCAGGGCATCAGCCTCAGCTGCCCGGGCGAAATCAGTGGTGGCATCTAGCCGTTGCTGATTGCGCGCCTCTGCTACACGTTCTCCGGCAATGTGCTGGATGTAGCTACTGCCCTGATGAATCGCCTCGATTTTGCTGGTGTCAATATCGAGCCCCAGCACCCGGTAGCCGTTCTCGGCATAGGTGAGCGAGAGCGGTAGGCCCACATAGCCCAAGCCCACCACGCCGATCAACGCTTCTTTGTTGCGCAGACGCTCCAAGAGAGCCTGATGATGAGCCGATGGTGTGGAGCCAGACATCGAGAGAGCGAACGAAGAAAGGAAGAGCGACGGAGAGGAATTCAGAAGATCAACGCAAGGCCGCTGTCACTACAGCCACCACTTCATCCTGATCCTGCGCAGAGAGATAGGGGTGCATCGGCAGGCTAATCACCCGCTCGCTGGCCCGCTGCGCCAAGGGGGTAGCGCAGGCACCGCTGCAGCGGCTGCCGCACCCCTGCAGGGCCGGCTGCTGACAGAGCAAGGTGGGGTAGTGCACAGCGGTGGGAATACCACTGGCCTTCAGGGCCTCCTGCACGGCGGCGCGATTGTCCACCTCAATCGTGTACTGGGCATACACGCTGGTATTGCCGGGGCCGAGATAGGGCGTAGTGG
>Ga0194129_10005577_pt1 | contig 15960 bp, 12 predicted proteins | sample TA2KigCa35mmetaG_FD_150862 | JGI IMG/M metagenome (GOLD analysis project Ga0194129, IMG submission 150862) | Freshwater microbial communities from Lake Tanganyika, Tanzania - TA2015038 Kigoma Deep Cast 35m | ecosystem: Environmental > Aquatic > Freshwater > Lake | place: Tanzania: Lake... | reverse complement strand
ACGATCCTGGAGGCGGCCAACGCCCTGATCGCCCACAACACCGAGCGCATCGACAAGGTGCTGCGCCCCACCCGCGGCGAGGGCGAGCCGATCACGCTCACCCGCTGCGACGACGAGATCGCCGAGGCCGAGGCGGTGGTGCACCGCATGCGCATGCTTGATGCCGCCCACGACGAGCTGCGCTGGGGCGACATGGCGGTGCTCTACCGCACCAACGCCCAGTCGCGGGCCATGGAGGAGGCCCTGGTGCGCTGGGGCATCCCCTATGTGGTCGTCGGCGGCCTGCGCTTCTACGACCGGCGCGAGATCAAGGACGTGCTCGCGTATCTGCGGCTGCTGGTCAACCCGGCCGACACCGTCAGCCTGTTGCGGGTGCTGAACGTGCCGCGCCGTGGCATCGGCAAGACGACGATCGAGCGCCTCGCCGACGCCGCCAGCCAGCTGGGGCTGCCCTTGTGGGAGGTGGTGCGCGACGCCGAGGCGGTGCGCTCCCTGGGCGGTCGCTCGGCCAAAGGACTGCTGCAGTTCTGCGAGCTGATCAACGGCCTGCAGGAGCGCGTGACAGGCACGGCGCCGTCCGAGCTGGTGCAGCGGGTGATGGAGCAGAGCGGCTACGTGGCCGAGCTGATCGCCGACGGCTCCGACGAGGCCGACGAGCGCCGCCGCAACCTGCAGGAGCTGGTCAACGCCGCCCTGCAGTACCAGGAGGAGAACGACGAGGGCAATCTCGAGGGCTTTCTGGCCAGTGCGGCGTTGGCCAGCGACGCCGACGACAAGGACACAGCCGCCGACCGGGTCACGCTGATGACCCTGCACGCCAGCAAGGGCCTGGAGTTTCCGGTGGTGTTTCTGGTGGGGATGGAGCAGGGGCTGTTCCCCAGCTACCGCTCGCTGGATGACCCCTCGTCGCTGGAGGAGGAGCGGCGCCTGTGCTACGTGGGCGTCACCCGCGCCAAGGAGCGGCTGTTTCTGTCGCACGCCAGCGAACGGCGCCTGTGGGGCGGCATGCGCGAGCCGGCTGTGCCGTCGGTGTTTTTGTCGGAACTGCCTCCCGAATTGATTCAGGGCGATGTGCCCCGCAGCGGCGGCGCCGCGATCCGGCGCGAACAGCGGCTCGAGCGCCTCACCCGCGTCGATCGCGACGACGCGCGCCAGGTGGCAGCGGGCGGGGCGGCAGGGGTGCCGGCCAATGCGGTGCGGCGGCGCACCTCTGCGGCGGCCCCAGCCCACGATTGGGCCGTGGGCGACCGCCTGCGCCACGCCTCCTTTGGCGAGGGCCTGGTGACCCACCTGTTTGGCAGCGGTCAGAAGATCTCGATCGCCGTCAAGTTCGAGGGTATGGGGCCCAAGATCCTCGATCCGCGCCTGGCGCCGATCGAGCCGCTGGCGTGATGGGCCCGGGCCTGCAGCTGCCCGGTGTGCCGGCGGGCCTGATCGCCCTCTTGCATGAGGCGGCCGCCGGCGAGCGGCTGGCGTTGGTGGGCGGTGCGGTCCGCGATCTGCTGCTGCACCGGTTGCACAACGATCCCTGGCGCGGGTTGCCCGATCTCGATCTGGTGGTCGAGGGTTCTGCCGCCGACCTGGTGCAACGACTGCAACAGGTGCTGCAACTGTCCCGCTGTGCGGAGACCGCTGCGCCCAGGCAGAGCGCACAACTTGTGGCCATCCAGGAGCATGGCGCCTACGGCACGGTCGAGCTCGAGCTCGAGCTCGCCGGTCAGCTGGTGTTGCTCGATCTGGCCTCGGCCCGCCGTGAGACCTATCCCCAGCGCGGGGAGAACCCCGTGGTGAGCTTTGGATCGCTCGAGAGCGATCTGGCCCGGCGCGATTTCACGATCAACGCCATGGCGCTGGTGCTGGGCGCGGGCCAGTTGCTCGACCCCCATGGCGGTCAGCACGATCTGCAGCAGCGGCAGCTGCGTTTCCTGCATGCGAGCAGCGTCGCCGACGATCCCACCCGTCTGGTGCGGGGGGGGCGCTATGCGGCGCGGCTGGGCTTTGAGCTGGCTCCTGAGGCGCTGGAACAAGTCCGCAGCACGCTCGCGGCCTGGCCCTGGAGCTGGCGCCCTGGCGATCCCCCCGCTCAGGCACCGTCGGCCTTGGGCACTCGGTTGCGCATGGAGCTGGAGCTGCTGCTGCAGCGTGAACCCTGGCCCCAGGCCCTGGCCGTGTTGCAGCGCTGGGGCGCTCTGACCTTGCTGGATGGGCAGCTGCAGGCCGATCGGGGTTGGCATCAGCGCTTGCGTTGGGCCGAGCGCCTGGGGCTGCCGCTGCTACCGGCCCTGGTGGCTGGCGCCACAGAGCCTTTGGCCCTGGCCGAACGGCTGCAGATCCCCCATCGTCAGCACAAACTGTTGGTGCAATGGCTCGAGTTGCGCCGGCGGTGGGAGCAGCTGGATGGGCCATCGGCGGCGGCTTCCCCATGGGCGCCCTCTCTGTGGTGTCAGTGGTTGGAGGCACCGGGGCTGTCGCCTGAGGCCGTGGCCCTGGAGCTGGCGACCGGCCTGCCGCACCGGTCTTTGCCGCGCCGGCCGCTGCTGCGCTGGTGGCTGCGCTGGCGGCTGCTCAAGGCGCCTGTGACGGCTGCTGAGCTGATGGCTGCCGAGGGCTTGCGGCCTGGGGCGGCGCTCGGGGAGCGCCTGCGGCAGCTGCGGGCTGAGCGCTTGGCACAGGAGCGACCTTGAGGGGTGCCCTGCGCCAGGCTGAGCAAGGTGTACAGCTTGGTTGACACCTTGCTCAGCACCACACGGACTGCCCGGTCAGCCCACGCGGCCGATCACCGCTGCCTGCTCGAAGCCGTTGCGCTGCAGTGCGTTCACCGCAGCGGGCGCCAGAGCGACTGGCACCGCCGCCAGCAGCGGGCCGCAGGTTTGCGGGTCGATCAGCAGCTGGGGCACCGCCGCCGAACAGGCCGTCAACTCGATCGCGTCCTCGAGCAAGCCCAGGGCCAGGGCATTGGCCGGTGCCAGGGTGCTGGCGTGACCGTCTGCCAGCAGCTCCAGTGCCCCGGGCAGGGCGAGCTGGCTTAAGGCGCCGCCATCGAGGCGAACGCGGCTGTGGGCGGCGCCCCCCGCATGCAGCATTTCGCCGAGATGGCCCAGCAGCCCAAAGCCGGTGATGTCGGTGCAGGCGCGGCAGCCGTGCTGTGCCAGCAGATCCACCGCTGGCGCTTGGCTCTGCTGCATGACCGCCAGGGCCTGGTCGAGCCACTGGGGTTGGGCAGCCCCGGCCATGGCCGCGGCAAACAGCACGCCGGTGCCCAGCGGCCGCAGCAGGATCAGCGCATCGCCGGGCCTGAGGGGACCCTTGGCCCAGCAGCGCTGTGCGGGCGCCGTGCCGTTGACGCTCAGGGCCAGGCTGAAGCCCTGCCCCACAGCGGCATCGCGGGCCTCGAGCGTGTGCCCGCCCAGCAGCTGGGCCCCCACCGGATCGAGCACCGAGCGCACCCCGGCCAGGGTCTGCAGCAACAGCTCGCTTTGCAGCCTGGGCTCCAACTGCGGCAGGGTGACCACAGCCTGCACGCTGGTGACGCGGGCGCCGCAGGCCCACAGATCGGAGCAGGCATGCAGGGTGGTCAGGCGGGCGTTGAGCCAGGGGTCGCTCACCAGCGCCGGGAAGCCATCGACGCTCTGCAGCAGCCGGTCTCCGTTTGCGGTCGAAGCGACGATGGCCGCATCGTCGTCGACCAGCGCGCTGGCCTCTGCCGGTTCTGGGGTTGGTGCCAGCTCCTGCAGGGCGCGCAGGGCCGTCTGCAGCTGTGCGGCGCCCAGCTTGGCGGCGCAGCCGCGGCAGGCCATGGCCCCCGCGCCTGCCCCAGTCGACTGGGCGCCCATGGCCTGCCGTTGCTGGAACCGTGCCATGAAGCGTGCATCGATGCGTTGTTTCCAGCGCCACAGCCATGGCCACGGGCCCAGGGTCAGGGGCCCCCACAGGGCGATCGCCCTGGGCTGGCCCTCCACGCCAGCGTCGCCCAGCAGCTGCAGGGCGCGCCCCTGGGGTCGCCAGCGGCGCAGGGGCCGTCTGGCGATCGCCCGCTGCAGATTGGCCGCGAGCACTGGCGCAGCCCGCACGGCCCAGACACCCGAGGCAGGACGCGGTGCCTGGGCCACAACGCCGCAGTCACCGCTCACAAACAGCTGGGGCTGCCCCACCACAGCCAGGCTGGCCTGGCACTGCACCCGGCCACTGGGGTCGGTGGGCAGGCCGCTGGCAGCGAGCCAGGCTGGGCCGCGGCTACCGGTGCAGGCCAGGCTGAGCCCGCCGTGGTCGGGTTCGGTCGCCGCTGCTGGCCTGTCCGCGGTGTTGATGCCGATGCCCGCCTGCAGCAGCAGGCGTTGCAGCAGGCGATTGGCGCGATCCGAGCCCAACGCCAGCCCCCCGGCCTTGGTCTGCAGCGCAACCGCATGGCCACGGGCCTGAAGCGCCAGGGCGACTTCGACGGCGGCGGCACCGCTGCCGATGATCTGAACCGCTCCAGGGGCTGCCTGCTCGCACCACTGCAGCAGCGGCTCGAGTGGTTTGACCCCCAGCGCCAGGCCTCCGGCGGCGCTGCATGGAGCGGTTTCGGCCCCCACATCCAGGCTGAGCCAGTCGAAGCGCAGGGGCGGTCGGCCCGCCAGCACAAGCTGCTTCGAACCCAGCTCGAGCCCCGTGATCTCGGCGGCGATGAACTGCACCCCGGCCTGATTGCACAGGCGCCGCAGGTCGATGGCACAGGCCTCTCGCGGCACCAGACCGGCGATCAGCGCCGGGACCAGCCCCGAATACAGCGCCGTGCTGCCGCGGCTCACGAGGGTGATCCAGGCCGCCGGTCTGCGCTCGGGCCGCATCGCCCACTGCCGCAGCACCAGGGCGTGGCTGTGCCCCCCACCGGCCAGGACCAGATGTTCCCTGAGGGGTGGGTCAGCCCCCATAGCCCTGGGGGTTGGCCCGTTGCCAGGCCCAGCCATCGCGGCACATGTCGGCCAGGCTGCGGCGGGCCCGCCAGCCCAGGGTGGCCGCCGCCCGATCGGCGCAGGCCTCGAGCCGCGGCACATCGCCCTGGCGCCTGGCCACCAGCGTGTGGGGAATGGCGATGCCGGTCTCGGCCTCGAATGCGGCGACGATCTCCAGCACGCTCAGGCCGCGGCCGGTTCCCAGGTTGAGCACCGGCAGGCTGCGCTGGTGCTGCAACAGCGCTTCGATGGCCAGCTGGTGGGCCTCGGCCAGATCCATCACATGCAGGTAGTCGCGTATGCCGGTGCCATCGGGGGTGGGCCAGTCATTGCCGAAGATCTGCAACCCCGCCCGCTGGCCGCTGGCGACCTGGGAGATGAACGGGAACAGGTTGTTCGGAATGCCGCGGGGGTCTTCGCCGATCTGGCCGCTGGGATGGGCGCCCACCGGATTGAAGTACCGCAGCCGGCTGATGCACCAACCTGCTTCACTGCGCTCGAGGGCCTCGAGCATCCACTCGACCGCCACCTTGCTCTGGGCATAGGGGTGGAGGGGCTGTAAGGAGCAGCTCTCGTCGATCGGAAAGGTCTGCGGTTCCCCGTAGACCGTCGAGGTGCTGCTGAACACGATTGTGAGGCAGCCATGGCGCTGCATCGCGTCGAGCAGCAGACGACTGCCGTTGACGTTCACGTCCCAGTAGCGCAACGGCTGCTGCACCGATTCGCCGACGGCTTTGAGCCCGGCGAAATGAATCACGCCAGCGATCGGCGCGCCGTTGGCGTCGGTGCTGGCGAACGCCCGTTCGAGATCAGCAGGCTTGCGGATGTCGCCTTCGACCAGCTGCAGGTGCTGCTCCGGCAGGGCTCCCGCTGCGGCGGCCAGCTCGGTCACCCGTTGCAGCACCAGGGGGCTGCTGTTGTCGAAATTGTCGAGCACCACCAGGCTGTGGCCAGCTTGCAGCAGCACCAGGCAGGTGTGGCTGCCGATGAAACCAGCCCCTCCAGTGATCAGCAGATGGGCCACAGGGCGCGGGCGTGTCGCAATTGCCTGCTGAACTCTGCCAGCAGGTTGCCTGGCTTCCTGCAGAATCGTTGTCTGTAGTGACCCATGGCTCTTTATGACAGTCGGCACGCCCGCCAAGGTGGCTTTGATCACAGGGATCACCGGCCAGGACGGGAGCTATCTGGCCGAATTGCTGCTTGACAAGGGCTACGTGGTGCATGGCATCAAGCGGCGGGCCAGCAGCTTCAACACCGATCGCATCGACCACCTCTACCAGGATCCCCATGAAAGCGATCCACGACTGGTGTTGCATTACGGCGATTTGACCGACAGCACCAATCTGATTCGCATCATTCAGCAGGTGCAACCGGATGAGATCTACAACTTGGGCGCCCAGAGCCATGTCCAGGTCAGTTTCGAGAGCCCTGAATACACTGCAAACAGTGATGCCCTCGGCACCCTGCGTATTCTTGAAGCCGTCCGAATCCTGGGGCTGACTGCCAAAACGAGAATTTACCAGGCCAGCACCAGTGAGCTGTACGGCTTGGTGCAGGAGATCCCCCAAAAGGAGAGCACACCCTTTTATCCCCGTAGCCCCTACGGGGTAGCCAAGCTCTATGCCTACTGGATCACGGTTAATTACCGCGAGAGTTATGGCATGTATGCCTGCAATGGCATTCTCTTCAACCATGAATCGCCGCGCCGGGGCGAGACCTTTGTGACCCGCAAGATCACCCGGGGCTTGGCCCGTATTGATGCGGGTCTCGATCAATGCCTGTTCATGGGCAATCTCGATTCATTGCGTGACTGGGGTCATGCTCGCGACTACGTCGAGATGCAGTGGCGCATGCTGCAGCAGCAAACCCCCGAGGATTATGTCATCGCTACGGGCCGTCAGGAGTCGGTGCGCCGCTTCATCGAGCTCACGGCTGCCGAGCTGGGTTGGGGGCCGTTGATCTGGGAGGGTGAAGGCGTGGCGGAGACTGGTCGCCGCAGCGACAGCGGCGCTGTTGTCGTGCGCATTGATCCGCGCTACTTCAGGCCAGCCGAGGTCGAGACCCTGCTGGGGGATCCCACGCAGGCGCGCGAGAAGCTGGGTTGGACTCCTACGACCACTCTGGAAGAACTGGTGGCTGAAATGGTGGCCGCCGACAAGGAGGAAGCAGCCAAAGAAGCATTGTTGCGTCGCCAGGGCTTCAATGTGGTCGGTTCGATGGAAAATCCTCCAACCAATCCGATGGTCGTGAGCGCGATCCAGGCATGAGCAAGCTCATCACTCCTGCCGATCGCATTTTTGTTGCAGGTCATCGCGGCATGGCAGGCAGCGCCATTGGCAGAGCCCTGCAGCGTTCGGGTTATGGCGACGTCGCCAGCGGTGGAGCCCTCCTGACAACCACGCGTGAGCAGCTTGATCTGCTTGCGGCAGACGCTGTCGAGCGTTGGTTTGCCGAAAATCAGCCCTCTGTTGTTGTGCTGGCTGCAGCAAAAGTCGGTGGCATTCATGCCAATTCCACCTATCCGGTTGATTTTCTGCTGCAGAACCTAAAGATTCAGAACCATGTCATTGAAGCGGCCTGGCGCCATGGAGCACGTCGCCTGCTGTTCCTTGGCAGCAGTTGCATCTATCCCAAGTTTGCTGAGCAGCCGATCCGAGAAGAGGCCCTGCTCACGGGGCCGCTCGAGCCGACCAACGAATGGTATGCCATCGCCAAGATTGCGGGCCTTAAACTTTGCGAAGCGCTCAGGAAACAGCATGGTTTTGATGCCATCAGCCTGATGCCGACCAATCTTTATGGTCCCGGCGATAACTACCATCCCACCCACAGTCATGTGTTGCCGGCGCTAATTCGACGCTTCCATGAGGCCAAACGGGCCGGCTCGACCACGGTCACCTGCTGGGGTTCTGGTCGTCCCAGGCGTGAATTCCTGCATGTCGATGATCTTGGTGCCGCAGCGGTCTTTGCTCTTGAGCACTGGGATCCAGCTGCCGGGGATGCACCTCGCGCCAAAGGGCCAGAGGGTGAGGATCTGGGCCCACTAAACCATCTCAATGTCGGCAGCGGTCTGGATGTGACGATTGCTCAAGCTGCCGAGACCGTGGCCGAGGTTGTGGGTTTCACTGGATCAATTCACTGGGATGCCACTCAGCCGGATGGCACTCCACGCAAATTGCTGGATGTCAGTCGCCTGGCATCCCTGGGATGGCAGGCCAGCATTGGCTTGCGCGAAGGCTTGCAAAGCACCTCTGATGCGTTTGCCAAACAGCTGAATGAAAGGCGGGAGACTCTGCGTCTGTGACGCCAATGCGGAATCTGGTCACCGGCGGGGCCGGCTTTGTTGGCTCTCATCTGGTAGACCGTCTGCTGCAGGCTGGCGAGGAGGTGATCTGCCTCGACAACTATTTCACGGGACGCAAGAGCAATGTGGAGCATTGGATCGGTCATCCACGTTTTGAACTGATTCGTCACGACGTCACAGAGCCGATTCGCCTTGAGGTTGATCGCATTTGGCATCTAGCTTGTCCGGCGTCTCCTGTGCACTATCAGCACAATCCCATCAAAACGGCAAAAACCAGTTTTTTGGGCACGTACAACATGCTTGGTCTGGCCCGACGGGTCGGTGCGCGTCTGTTGTTGGCGAGCACCTCTGAGGTGTACGGCGATCCAGAGGTCCATCCTCAGCCTGAGACCTACCGCGGCTGCGTTAACCCAATTGGTATCCGCAGTTGCTATGACGAAGGCAAGCGGATTGCTGAAACACTCTGTTTCGATTACCAGCGCATGCATGGTGTCCAAATTCGTGTGGCAAGAATTTTTAATACCTATGGCCCAAGGATGCTCCCTGATGATGGACGTGTCGTTAGCAATTTCATTGTCCAGGCATTACGAGGACAGCCGTTGACGCTTTACGGCGATGGTCGCCAGACACGCAGCTTTTGCTATGTGGATGACCTGGTGGAAGGACTGATCCGCTTGATGGAGGGGAGCCACCCCGGGCCGATCAACCTTGGTAATCCACGAGAATTCACGATACGTGGCCTGGCTGAATTAATCAAGGAGCGAATTGATCCTGACTTGCAGTTCATTTTCAAGCCGTTGCCTCAGGACGATCCATTGCAGCGCAAACCGTGCATCGAGAAAGCTCAAAGTCTTTTGGATTGGCGTCCAGCGGTTGATTTGACCAGAGGCCTTGACAAGACAATCCTACATTTCAGTCAATTGCTTGACAATGAAACTTGAAATGTTCACATTTTTTATCGTCTTGACAAAGGGTGGTCGGAGTTTGTGGCAATGAAGGATTTTAGCTGTCGTTGCTGCGGGACTCAAATTCCTTCGGCTTCATTCTCGACTCAAATTCTTGGCAGAGAAGTGAATTATTATGACTGCAGTTGTTGTGGTTACGTTCAGACTCAAGACCCGACATGGCTGGAAGAGGCCTATCGACAGCCAATTAATTTAACAGATACTGGCATCATGCTTCGCAATCAGGCGAATTTGTCAAACGTTTTGGCGACGTTGGCATTGTTGCGTATGCGAACAAAAAAAGTTATTGATTACGCTGGTGGCTATGGAGTGCTAGTGCGCATGTTGCGCGATCTCGGTATTGATGCATTTTGGCATGATGCCTATACTGAGAACTTATTTGCGCCTGGCTTTGAAGCCGATGGTAGGAGCGCTAATTTGGTGACTGCTTTCGAAGCAATTGAGCATTTTGTCGATCCGAATCTTGAGCTTAATAATATTTTTGCATTGGCACCAAATTTGCTGTTTAGTACATGTTTGATTCCATTCCCAACGCCAAGAATTGATGATTGGTGGTACTATGGCAATGAACATGGACAGCATGTAGGTTTTTTTCGCTTAAAGACTTTGCAGTACCTGGCAAAAAAATATAATAAGCATCTTCTGACGGACGGCAAGGCTCTTCACCTGTTAACGGATCGTTACTGCAAGTATGGCAATTGGTTCGCTTGGCGTCTGTTATCAAAAATTAGTCTTTTGCCTTTATTGCTAGGTCTAAAATCTAAAACATGGTCTGATCATTTGATGTTGAAGCGGCAGTGTTTGCCATGATTTCTAGTGATCATTCGAGTCCAGTTGATAGCCAGTTCCTTGTTGTTGGCGCAGTGCGTAATTGCGCATATACTCTAGAAGCGGAAATTGAACGTTTACGGCGAGCGCTGCAATTCGCATCGGCTGTCTCTTTTTTTCTAGTTGAATCCGATAGTGAAGATGAAACGCCTCAGCTTTTAAGCCTGCTTCGTCGTTCGATTCCCGGCTTTCGCTATGCCTCTCTGGGTCACTTATCAGATTTAATGCCAGCGCGGACCGAGCGGATTGCCTATTGTAGGAATATTTATTTGAATTATATTCAGTCGGACTCTGCTTGTGAAAAGATTGAGTTTGTTTTGGTTGCTGATTTTGATGGTGTCAATGAGCGTCTCAATGAGCAGTCACTGCTGTCTTGTTTTTCCCGCTCTGATTGGGATGTTGCCTGTGCTAATCAATCGGGCTTGTATTATGATATTTATGCACTTCGCCATCCCTATTGGTCGCCCAGTGATTGCTTGGCTCAGCAACAAGTTTTATTCGCGCTTGGAGCCAGTAAGTTTCGTTCGTTTTATATGGCTCATTACTCAAAGATGTTAAAAATCAGTCCGCATTCAGACTGGATTCAGGTTGATTCTGCATTTGGCGGATGTGCTTTGTATCGGCGTCAGGCTCTTTTGGGAGTTTCTTATTGCGGCTTAAATGCATCGGGTGCTCAGATTTGTGAGCACGTTGAATTGCATCGCCAGATTAGAGAATCAGGCGGTATAATTTTCATTAATCCGGCTTTGATTAACAGTCACCAGGCGAGCGAGCACACCATTAATGCCTACGGTCTTGGTTTGTTGTTGTTTTGGATTCGCTGCCACCTTGATGACCTGCTCCCCGGCTCAGATCAGATGATCAAATCAACTCTAAGAGCTATGCTTAAAATTTGGATTCCAATACGTCGTACTCTGACCAATCAAAAGCCGTTGCGCCGTCTTTGAAAGCCGATGAATTTCTCCAATCCTGTTAAGCGCATCTGCTGTATTGGCGCTGGTTATGTTGGCGGCCCAACGATGGCAGTCATTGCAGATCATTGCCCTCATATTGAGATTACAGTTGTCGATTTAAATCAGGCACGAATTGATGCCTGGAATCATAAGGATTTAAACCAACTCCCTATTTATGAACCGGGTCTTGATGCTGTCATACGCCGTTGTAGAGGTCGAAATTTGCATTTTTCAACGGCCGTCGCATCCGCAGTGGCGAATGCAGATATGGTCTTTTTGTCAGTAAATACGCCCACGAAAAACCGAGGAATCGGTGCTGGACAAGCCAGTGACGTGCGCTGGATCGAGGCCTCGGCCCGCTTGGTTGCCGAATCTGCGCGTGGTCACACCATCGTGGTTGAGAAAAGCACAATTCCTGTGCGAACAGCTGAGGTGATTAAGACAATATTGATGGCAGCAGAGGGAGAGCAGCCGCTTGCAACAGGCGAGAAAAAATCCTTTTCGGTGTTATCAAATCCTGAATTTCTCGCAGAGGGTACGGCGATTCAAGATCTTGAATCGCCTGATCGCGTTCTGATCGGCGGTGATGATCCTGAGGCGATCCAAGCCTTGATGTCGATCTACAGTTACTGGGTTGCGGAAGAGCGCATTATCTGTACTAATTTATGGAGCAGTGAGCTCTCAAAGTTGACTGCTAATGCCTTCCTGGCACAGCGTATTAGTTCAATTAATAGTATTGCGGCACTGTGTGAGGCGACCGAGGCGGATGTGAGTGAAGTTGCTAGAGCGATTGGCAGCGACCGTCGAATTGGTAGTAAATTTCTGCAGGCTGGACCTGGCTTTGGTGGTAGTTGTTTTCAAAAAGATATTCTCAACCTCGTTTATCTTTGTAATCATTATGGACTTGCTAAGGTCGCTGAATATTGGCAGGCTGTTGTTGATCTGAATGCTTGGCATCAGCACCGTATTAGTCGCATGGTTGTTCAGCAATTGTTTGGTACCGTTGCTGCTAAGCGAATTGCAGTTCTTGGTTTCGCTTTTAAAGCAGACACCAATGACACCCGTGAAACACCTGCGATTCGTATTTGCGCCGATTTGCTAGAGGAAGGTGCGCAACTAGCGATTTATGATCCAAAAGTCACTGCTGAGCAGATCTCACACGACTTAGGACAACATGCATCCAAGGACATGTTAGCTCAGACAACCACTGCTGAAGGGGTCTGGGATGCTGCAATCGATCCCATCGCCGCAGTCGATGGAGCTGATGCTGTTTTGGTGTTGACGGAATGGCAGCAATTTGCCCAGCTTGATTGGCAGTGGTTGGCAGCGCAGATGCGTCGTCCAGCCTGGTTGTTTGATACCCGAGCAATTTGTGATGCTTCTGCTGCCAGGGCTGCGGGGCTTAAGGTTTGGCGGGTCGGTGAAGGATGACGTGATGCCGCTCGTCGCAACACCCTTAACACGATGGTCTTAGCAGGGGAATCTGTACGGCGTTTGCGCGGAGCAATTGGCATTCAGATCGCCAGTCAGATCTGCAAATTACTGGTTGCCATCGGTTTGGGAGGCTGGATGGCCCGTTACTTGGGACCGACTGCATTTGGAAGCTTTAATTTTATATTTGCAACTGTCAGTATCTTAGCGCCTCTTGGTAGTTTAGGGATAAAAAATGCTTTGGCCGGCCTGCTCGCCGAAGCGAGAAGTTCCCATGGTCATGCAATGAATGGTTTGCTCTCTTCAGCACTTATTATTGAAGTCTCAGGCACCCTTTTATTGTCTCTTTGTCTGTTGCCCTGGCTGCTAACAAGCCGCAATATGACAACCAATGGTTTGCTTGTTTGTGCGATCGCCATAAATTTTTTTAATTCAGGTGAAGTATTTGAGGCCTATTTGTTTAATCAGCATCGTGGTGCACTCGTTGGCTTGTCACAACTGGTCCAGGTCTTGTTGGGCGCTGCACTGACGATTGCCGCATTAATCACGAGAGCCCCACTGGTGGCTTTTGGTGTCATTCTTGCCATTCAGGCGGCTATTTACGCATTGGCGCTTTGGACATGTGTGTACTGTTCGTGCGCCTCATCTAACAAAAGTCTTTATATTAACAAGTGGCAAACTATTCAATCTCTGCTTTCAAGAGGGTTGCCTTTTGTTCTGTCTGGGCTTTCTGTGATGGTTTACATGAAGTCAGATCTGATTATGCTGGAGTGGCTGCGCTCATCCAGGGAGGTTGGCTATTATTCAGTGGCCGTAAAAGCCTCTGAGTGTTTGTATTTTTTGCCTGTTATTTTGGCCAATAACTTTTTGCCGCGATTGAAAAGATTTGCGAGTTACCAGCTTGATTGTGTGCTGGCTAATCTGAAGCGCTTTTACAAGTTTTCCTGGCTGTTGGGTGTTTGCATGGTAGCTGTCACGATGTTGTTTATGCCTGTTTTGATTCCTCCAATTTTTGGCCCCCAATTCTCGCCGGCTTTGCCGGCCTTGCTTGCCCTTGGGCCAGCTGCTTTCGCTGTATCCACCGGTTGTGCGAGTACGACTTGGATGAATGTCAATGGCTACGGTCGGATCATTGCTATTCAAAGCGTTTTTGGCGCCATCAGCAATATTGTTCTGAATCTTCTTCTCATTCCTGGGTTTGGTATCGTTGGGGCTGCTATTTCAACATCGCTGTCTTATCTAATGAGTGTTTTTGTCATTGGCTTCTGTTTTCGTGATATTCGCACGAATATTCTAATGTTGGCTTTTCCATGGTGATTGCTCAACTTTCTCAGCTGTTCCCCCCCGCTCTATACCGTTGGCTGCGTCGGCTGAAACGAGATGTATTGCAATCGGGCAGTACTGGTCTTGATGGGCTTGATTTGAAGTTGATCCATGCCATTCAGCCTCGACGGCATGGTTTTTTTGTTGAGCTTGGAGCCAATGATGGAGTGTGCCAATCTAATACCTATAAATTGCAGCGCTCCTACGGCTGGTCGGGCCTCTTGATTGAGCCAAGTCCAGCACGCTTTGTTGAGTGTGTCGAAAATCGCTCATTTGAACCTGTTCCGGCTTTTAAATGTGCGGCTTGCGTGCCATTTGACTTCTGTGAGCGATTCGTGGAAATTGAATACTCGGATTTAATGAGTGTTGCCAAGGGATTGAATGTTGGCGACGCCGACGCAAGCGCTCATGCTGAGTCTGGTCGGGAGCATTGGAAGGGTTCTGATCAGCGTTATATCTTCGGCGCTTTGGCGATGCCATTGACAGAAATTTTAGCTGAAGTTGAAGCGCCAGCAGATTTTGATTTGCTATGTCTCGACGTTGAAGGTAATGAGCTTGCGGTTTTGGAGGGGCTTGATTTTAGCTGTTACCGGCCGCGATGGATTCTTGTTGAGCTTAGAGGCTTTGAAGTGAGAGATTATCTGCTGTCGCATGGCTTTGTCGAGGAGATGGTCCTGTCGGCTAATGATCAGTATTCAGATGTTTTGTTTCGTTCGGTTTTTGTTGGAGGACTCCGGCTTGAGTAATTGGCATTCTCATTGGTGCTGGTCTTTGCAAGCGCTGATGCTGTATTGTAAATTTCACCCATACGTAAGCTTGGTACACCAGTGCAGTTGCTATGTCGATGAAGAGTCTGCAGAGCCTCAGGGGCTTTGTCGATCTGTTGCCTCAGCAGCTTGCGCTTTGGCAGCACGTCGAGACGGTCGCTCGAGAGCACTTTCGTTGCGCAGCGGTGTCTGAGATCAGAACACCTTTTCTGGAGCATACTGAACTATTCAGCCGAGGTATTGGAGACGCGACTGATGTGGTCGGTAAGGAGATGTACACCTTTGCAGACCGCGGCAATCGCAGTTGCACTCTCCGTCCGGAAGGTACCGCCTCTGTTGTTCGCGCAGCCATTCAACACGGTCTTCTCAGCCAGGGTGTGCAACGCCTTTGGTATAGCGGTTCGATGTTCCGCTATGAGCGACCCCAGGCTGGTCGTCAACGCCAGTTTAACCAAATTGGTGTTGAATGGTTGGGTGTCAGCGATGCCCAAAGTGATGCTGAAATCATTGCATTGGCATGGGATCTTTTGACGTCACTTGGTCTTGATGATCTGACCTTGGAGCTTAATAGTCTGGGACATAGCGAGGACCGCTTGGCCTATCGGGATGTTTTGGTCGAGTGGCTGGAGCAGCATCGTGACGAGTTGGACCCCGATTCCCAGGCTCGCATCAGTTCCAATCCACTGCGGGTGCTGGACTCCAAGCATCCCGCTACCCAGTCGTTGCTGGTGGCGGCCCCTCAGTTGAACGATGTCCTCTCCTCTGAAAGCCAGGAACGCTTTCTGCAGGTTCAGGAAGCATTGTCGGCACTGGGGATTCCCTTTGTCTTGAACCCCAGGCTTGTTCGCGGATTGGACTATTACAGCCATACAGCTTTTGAATGCACCAGTCTTCACCTTGGCGCCCAGGCCACGGTCTGCGGAGGTGGCCGTTATGACGGTTTGGTGCAGCAGCTGGGTGGACCACAGACAGCGGCGATGGGCTGGGCCTTGGGTATGGAGAGGCTGGTTTTGCTGTTGGAACAGCGGCTTGCCAGTGGAGCATTGACCTTGCCGCGCCAACGTCCCGATCTTTACATTGCCACCCGCGGCGATGCAGCAGCTATTGCTGGATTGCAGCTGGCCGTTGCATTGCGTCGCGCTGGCCTGGCCATCGAGCGTGATGCCAGTGATAGCTCGTTCGGCAAGCAAATGAAACGGGCTCAGCGCTCTGAAGCCCGCTGTGTGGTTATGTTTTCGCAGGAGGAGCTTCAGGCAGGCTCGGTGACCCTGAAACCATTGCAGGCTGCAACACAACCTGTTGATGTTGAGGCGTCCATTGCACTGACTGACACCAAGGCCATGGTTCGCTTTTTGGTGGCGTTGAGTCTCGATGCGCCTTGAGGTTTCAATCAAGCTTGTTGGGTAATTGTTGTGTTGTCCCTGATCAGGGGCCAGGAGGTGCCGTTGCTGATGTTCT
>Ga0194129_10005576_pt1 | contig 15961 bp, 15 predicted proteins | sample TA2KigCa35mmetaG_FD_150862 | JGI IMG/M metagenome (GOLD analysis project Ga0194129, IMG submission 150862) | Freshwater microbial communities from Lake Tanganyika, Tanzania - TA2015038 Kigoma Deep Cast 35m | ecosystem: Environmental > Aquatic > Freshwater > Lake | place: Tanzania: Lake... | reverse complement strand
TAAATTTCAAAATAGCAAGCGGCACCTTAGTTGCATAACTTTTCATCATAATCGGTTGTACTTTTCCAATAAGTTGCACAGCTCCTAATGGATAGCCAGAGCCACCATCAAAGTACCAATCTGAAAACGAGAGTGTTTTTTGAAAAATTACATCATTCTTACTCTTAATATTAAAGGCAGCAATATGGGCATTGTTGTGCATCATAAAGTTTTTACCCAGTAAACCTGAAGAGTTAGCTACTGAACCAGATCTTAAAAGCAGGGCAGCGGTATTCACCGCACCTAAACTTAGAACATACTTTTTAGCAACAATCTTCACTTCAAGCCCTTCTCTTTGGGCTAATAAATAATCAACCTTGCCATTTTTTACAACAACTTTAGTAACCTTTAAATTAGTCTCAAGCTTTACCTTTCCCGTCTTAATTGCCGGCTCTAGTGCACAGGTTTGTGCATCACTTTTGGCATCTAATTTACAGACAAAGCCATCACAGGTACCACATCTAATACATTTTCCATCAATTTTTAGATCAACACCCATCGCATTTGAATGTGGTTTCACTCCGGCGGCAGTTAACTTGGCAGCTAAATTTGAAATGTATTTTTCATGCGCTAGCGCCGGATATGGAAATGGTTGACTGCGTGGTGGTTCAGTTGGGTCTTCATTAGTTGCACCATGGACTTTATACAACTGCTCAGCCTGACAGTAATATGGCTCAATATCCTCATAACTAAATGGCCAAGCAGGTGATATTCCCTCTTTATGCTTAATCTCTTGAAAATCACTCTCTCTAAATCTAGGTAAGGCTGAGCCATAGACTTTAGTATTTCCGCCTACTAGGTAGTGTACACCTGGAGTAAATTCTTTCTCTTTATGATCTAACCATTTTTCATTTGGCTTATATTTCTGGTTTATAAATATTTCACGGGCAGACCAATTAGCATCCTCTTTTTTAACAAAGTCACCACGCTCAAGAACTAAACAATCAATACCCGCTTGTGCTAAGCCGTAGGCGGTAGTAGCACCACCCATCCCAGAGCCAACAATCGCTACTGAGGTTTCTAAGATCACCGAACTGGCTTTAGCGTCTGATCCTTAGTATCAACCTTCATAGCGCCAGTCATAATTGCTACTGCCTCCCGCATATCATGTGTTTTTGGGGTGATTACCGCAACCCGTTTACCAAGGCGCATTACTTGGATTCGATCTGCTACCTCAAAAACTTGCGGCATATTGTGAGAGATAAGAATCACCGGCATTCCACGCTCACGCTCTGATTCAATCAATTTTAAAACTTGGTTCGACTCTCTTACACCCAGGGCAGCGGTTGGTTCATCCATAATAATTACTTTTTGTCCAAAAGCTGCGGCTCTAGCTACAGCAACTGCTTGTCGCTGTCCACCAGATAAAGTTTCAACAGCTTGACTTATATTTTGAATAGTTCCAATTCCCAATGCTGAGATGTGCTCTTTGGCCTTTTTCTTCATTCCTGCGCTATCTAACACTCTAAAAATCAAGCCGGCAGGACCTTTCTTGCGAATCTCCCGACCGAGATAAAGATTAGAGGCAATATCTAAGGCAGGAGCAACAGCCAAAGTCTGATATACCGTCTCAATACCAACTTCCCGCCCATCCTGCGGTCGTTTCAAGGTAACTTCTCTGCCCTCTATCTCAATACTTCCACTATCTGGAGTCTCGGCACCCGATAAACATTTAATCAAGGTTGATTTACCGGCACCATTATCACCAATTACGGCAAGTACCTCACCCGGGAACAATTCTAGATCTGCACCATCAAGTGCAACGACGTTACCAAAAGTTTTTGCAATATTTTTAGCCTGTAAAACAGCTAATTTATTCATGCCCGGGCCTTTCTAATCCACTGATCTACTGTTACGGCAAAAATAATTAATAATCCAACTGCCAGGATTTGGTAGTACAAATCAACTCCAGCCAGCGTTAAACCATTACGGAATACACCAACAATTACAGCACCAATTAGCGAGCCGAATATTGCGCCTCGTCCGCCAAAAAGTGAGGTACCGCCAATTACGACCGCAGTGATAGTGTCCAAATTTAAATCAGGGCCAGTATTAGGACTTGCTACCGTAACCCTACCTATAATTATCCAAGCTGCAATTGCAAAAACGAATCCAGCAACCATATATACAGACATCAAAACTCTATTTACCTCAATACCAGCCAATCGGGCGGCATTTGGATCATCACCTACTGCGTAGACATGTCGGCCCCACCCAGTAAATCGCAATGCAAAAGCTAGAATTATGTAAATCAAAAGCATAACCAGTACTCCATAGGTAATGCTGAATTCACCTATATCTATATAAGTTCCTAATTCTAGAAAGAAATCGGGTAATTCATTTGTCGAAATTGATCTACCAGAGGCGTAAATCAAGGTAAAAGCGATGAAAACATTGAGTGTTCCTAAAGTTACAATGAATGGCGGTAATTTAAATCTAGTAACCAAATATCCATTAAATGCTCCCGCTAAAGTTCCAACCAATAGGCCAAGAACAAAAGCCCAAAACACCGGTAGTCCATCATCTGGATTGTCCCAAGCTCCCCCGAAGGTTTTTGCCATTACCATAGATACAAAAATTGCGATAGCGCCACAGGATAAGTCGATGCCTGCCGTCAATATAATTAGAGTTTGGCCCGCAGCAATTGCACCAACTATTGCCACCTGCTGGAGTATAAGTGAGAGGTTGCCGGGTGTTAGGAAATTTTCATTAAAGAAACTAAAAGTTATGATGGCAATTAACAGTACTAGCGCCGAACTTAGCCAAGGATATCGATGAAGTAACGCCTGTATTCTTTGAGCCTTTGTCGCTCGACCCATGAATTCGGTTGCGGCATCTTGAGTATTAAGCTCGCTCATTTTAATCTCCTCACGACTTGCACGTACGGACTTACCTTACTTGTTTAAAGTGACTAATTAAAGATTACTACAAAATATAGCAGGGGCGGCAAGAGTTGCAACCGCCCCCACTAACTATTTACTTTCCTATATGGTTTTTATAAAAACTTGGGATTTACCAAGCGTTATCAATTCCATATTGTGTGCTTTCTGATTTCACACCCTCTTGTGGGTCATCAGTAATTAATGTAACGCCTGTGTCGAAGAATTCCTTGCCAGCAGTACGTTCTGGCTTCTTTCCAGTCTTCACAAGGTCATAGATGGCTTGCATGCCGATATCTGCCATTCGCAATGGATACTGTTGTGATGTAGCTCCAATGCAACCGCTCTTTACCTGCTCAATACCTGGAAGTCCACCATCAACGGAAACCACGATGGCACTCTTCTTGGCGGCCTTTAGAGCAGCACAAGCACCAATAGCAGTTGGTTCATTAATTGTGTAAACAATGTTGATGTTTGGATTCTTAGCAAGCAATTTTTCCATACCTGTACGTCCACCATCTTCGTTAGCACCGGTAGCTACGTTACCTACAATTTCATAGTCGCCACCAGAGTACTTACCTTTTTTGGCCTCATCAGCCATTTTATTTGGATCGTTTACTGCAATTCCCATACCCTCTAGGAATCCGTTATCACGTAGGTAATCTACTGTAGATACTCGATCATCAAAAATATTTAGAAGTGCAATTACGGCCTTTTTACCGCCGAGTTTCTTAGCACCCCATTGACCAATGAGTTTTCCTGCTTCACGGTTATCAGTTGCAAATGTAATATCAACGACATCAGCTGGATCGCTTGGTGTATCCAAAGCAATTACAAGCAATCCTGCTTCACGGGCTTTGGTGATTGCTGCATTAACATTTGTTGACATTATTGTAATAAGAATTCCAGCATGCTTTGCAGAGATGGCATTTTCAATTGCTGCGATTTGTGCAGCATCATCGCCTTCTTCTTTACCTGAACTGATTGTTAAATCAATTCCAAGTTCAGCTGCCTTTGCTTCGGCACCCTTTACCATGGAGACGAAGAATGGGTTTGTCTGATTTTTTAGGATCAAACTTATTTTAACATCACCAGATGCATCATCAGAGCCTCCTCCACCACAAGCTGAAAGGACTAATGCTGACACAGCTAAAAGCGCAACAAACGCTTTACGTGTGAATTTTGATTTCATTTATTTCCTCCTATAGGGGTTCGCATATTGCGAACTGAAGTAGAGCCTACATAATTACCGGAAAGATGAGAAGTTTTAGTACTGATAAATGATTATTACTTAAATGTTATAAAGCCAGGCTAATAGGGTAGAAATCCATATTTTCCAACTGGTTATCCACAAGAGATGCGGATACTTTATAAAAAACCATGCAGGACCTATCTTGTAAAGCGCTTCTCCTTCATCAGGGCATCCCAAATAGTGGCTTGGGCGGCCAGAGCATCTTGAGCATTGCGAGCTTGGTTTAGTTCATTAATATCAATGCGATCACACACCTCTTCAAGATATTTAATGATCCCAATGCTGCGAGTTAGTACTCGTACGGGATCTTCACGGAAGGGAAATTGATCAAGCAAAATCGGATCACTCCAATTAATACTGCGAAGTGCCAGCATATATTCAATTACGTCAATGTAGCTCAACCGGATTTGAGGATTACTGAGCTGTAGGGAATTGGATCTCCCGTATGGATTATTCCCAAGCATTGGCCGACCTCAACCTTAAATTGAGAGTGGGGGATTTTAGTAGTTTCTATTGCATTGTGGTGTTGCAGATATTTTTGCACAGTTTGGGCATCTACTTTTTCGGCGAATTCATTGGCTAGTACTAATGATGTTACTTGAAGATGTGGCAGTATTTCATCTAGTACTTGCGGAATTGTTGGCCACCCCATAGTAATTGCCAACTCAATGGTTTCTACATTTGGATAGGTAGGAAATGGACCATCCACAATTGCGATTGCATTCACATGCCGAAATCTTGCCAAAAGTGAAGCAAGTTGTGGATGTAATATTCCATTTTTTATCATGAATAAAACCTACTGCACAGATGCAAGCATTGACAATATCTCATCTGAGTTTGGCAACGATGGCACAGCACCTGCCTTAGTTGCAGCAAGTGCACCTGCTGCACTGGCAAATTTCAAACAGTAGGAGATAGGTTTACCTTCAGCAAGCACTGTGGCAAATGCCCCACAAAAGGCATCTCCTGCAGCTGTGGTATCAACTGCATTAACTTTAAAAGCGGGTGTGTAAATTTCATCCTGTTTATCACGATATAAGCTGCCATTTTCAGCTAAAGTAATCACAACTGCTTTTGCACCTTTTGAAATTAACTTTTTTCCAATATCTGTTGCCTCATTTAATTTTAATTTTTCAACACTATCTCCAGTTAAATATGAAGCTTCACTTTCGTTGACAACTAGGTAATCGCAGGCTGCTAATAGCTCTGAACCTAAATCTTGAATAGGGGCTGGATTTAAAATAGTAATACTTCCAGCGTTTTTTGCCTTAATCAGAAATTTGCTTACTTCAACAATTGGAGTTTCAAGTTGTGCTAGGCAAACTTTAGGAACTTTAGGACTTGAAAGGAATTGTTCTTCGAATTTCACAGTTGCATTTGCACCAGGAATTATCAAGATTCTATTTTGAGCATCGGCTGAGACCTCAATAACTGCAATTCCTGTTTGAGCCTCAACTGTTGAGATAAATCTGGAATCAATTTTTTCTTCTTCTAATACTTGATTTAAAAATTCACCTTCACTATCTCTTCCAAGTGCACCGACCATAAAAACATCTGACCCAGATCGCTTTGCTGCAATAGCCTGATTCAAACCTTTGCCACCAGGAAAGCGCAATAATTTTTCACCAGTTACTGTTTGACCAAGTGCAGGCAGAATCTTTGCATAAGCAACTAAATCTAGATTCAAGCTGCCAAAAACTAGAACTGTCATGGGTTAAGCCTATACAGTTTTAAGGAGAAATAGAATTTCATAAAAAAGTATTTCTGCATTAATTCTTAATTACAAGACGGTAGAAAGTTATTTGCAAAGTTGTAAGAGTAACTTTTTCGTGATTAACTTACACTTGTTCAAAATCAGCTTTGGGTGGTTTACTTAGGCTATGAAAGCTGTGTCCATTGCCGTACCGGGCAGAATTGAAATAATTGAAGTCTCGGATCCAAAGCCAAGTCGTACCGAAGTTGTTGTCGAGGTTGCAGCTGTAGGAATTTGTGGAACAGATTTACATATATTTGAAGGTGAGTTTGCGCCCAAGTTTCCAATAATTCCAGGACATGAAATGACTGGAACGATTGTTGATATGGGTAAAGATGTTACAGATCTAACAATAGGTGACCCAGTTGCAATTGATCCATCAGTTTACTGTGGGGAGTGTTTCTATTGTCGTCGAGCTAGGGGAAACCTTTGTGAAAAATGGAATGCACTTGGAGTTTCCATGCCAGGTGCAGCTGCTCAGTATCTGCTCTCGCCTAAGAAAAATATTCACAAATTATCTAAAGGCGTAGATTTGAAATCAGCAGCACTAATTGAGCCACTTTCATGTGCGGTGCGCGGGTTTGACCAACTTCCTCGAATTCCAGGTTCGCACTACTTAATTTATGGGTCTGGCACTATGGGATTAATGATGGCTGAGTTAGCTCGAGTCAATGGTGCTGCTTCCATTTCAATAGTAGATTTGAATGAAGAAAAACTGAAAACTGCAAAAACTCTTGGGTTTACAAATGTTGCAACTTCAGCAACTGAATTCAATCAGCCTCGGGGATTTGATGTAGTAATAGATTGCACAGGAGTAGTAGCCGCGATAAAAGATGGTCTAAATCATGTTATGCCAGGCGGTACTTTTTTACAATTTGGTGTTGCAAATCAAGATGCAAAAGTTGAAATAAATCCTTTTTGGATTTATAACAAAGAAATAACCATTGTTGGATCAATGGCGGTACTTCAATCATTTGATCGAGCCGTCGAATTATTTACTAATGGTGTGCTAGATGCAGAAGTGATGATTTCTGATAGGTACCCTTTAGAAAAATATGAAGAGGCTCTAAATTCTTTTAAGCAGGGCAAAGGGCGAAAAACTATTGTCTTACCAAATGGGTAATTGAAAGGTTGATTGCTGATGCAAAATTGGGCCAGAAATTTAACCTTTAATGCCCAGGAATTTATTGAAGTTGAATCTGTTACCCAATTACAAAAAATTGTTGAAAAGTCCAAAAAATTGAAAGTCCTAGGAACTGGTCACTCTTTTAGCGAAATTGCTGATACATCTGGAACTCTTATAAATCTGAGTAAAATGGCTTCACGTATTGATATTAATAGTCAAGATCAAACTGTCAAGGTATCGGCTGGAGTCTCATATACAGATTTATCTCGGCATTTGGAAAAAAATGGCTGGGCGTTACCGAACTTAGCATCTCTCGGAGAAATTACAATTGCAGGTGCCATCATGACCGGTACTCATGGATCAGGAAGCAGGAATAAAATCCTTTCCGACTCTGTGGTAGCAATTGAGATGATTTTAGCCTCGGGTGAAAAACTTTCCATAAATCGCAAAGAGTCTGAGAATTTTTCGGGCTTTGTAGTCTCATTTGGCTCATTAGGGGTTTTCACTGTGATTACTTTAAAAATTATTAAGAGTTTTTCAATAAAACAAGTTGTTTATGAAAATGTATCCATTCAATCGGTTGCTGAGAATTTTGATCAAATTTTCGATTCAGCTTACAGTGTAAGTTACTTTAGTAATTGGTCCAAGAATAATACAGGTCAAATATGGATGAAATATTTGGATAATGATCAATTCCCGCAACTTGCTGATAATAAATTTGGTGGCAATTTAGCAAAAGTAAATCAACATCCTGTAAAAGTTAATGATCCAGCAACCTGTACTGAACAGATGGCTGTATCGGGAAAGTGGCTTTATCGCTTGCCTCATTTTAAGTTAGATTCCTCACCTGCCTCAGGTGAGGAATTGCAAACTGAATATCTGATAGATAGAAGATTTGTGCAAGATTATATTAAAGAGCTCATGGAAATTGGTGATGAAATTGCTTCACGAGTTTATGCCACTGAAATTCGAACGATGAGTGCTGATGATTTATGGCTAAGTGGTGCGTATGGAAGAAAGACTGTTGGTTTTCACTTTACTTGGAAGAAATCTGCTGACATTCACGCATTTCTACCTAAAGTTGAAAGTATTTTAGGTAAAAAAAGCGGACGACCACATTGGGGTAAATTGTTTTCTACCCCTAAGGAGCAAATTTCAGCGCGCTATCCAAAGTATCAAGGTTTTAAAGAGCTTTTGGGTAAGTATGATCCTGAGAATAAATTTCGAAATAATTTTATCGAAAAGTACTTTTAATAATTTATCACCAAGCTAAATATCCACCATCGACGACGATATCGGATGCTGTCATATAATCCGAAGCTTCTGAAGCCATAAAATTTACCGCTCCCTGCAAATCTGTAACTTCAGCCATTCTATTTTGTGGAATACGTCCCAGCCATATTGGGCTAACTCTCTGGCCTAGCTCAGTTTTTAGTAATTCTGCAACCAATGAGGTTCTTGTATAACCGGGAGAGAGCGAATTTACTCTAATACCTTTTTCTGCCCACTCAGTTCCTAAGCACCTTGTTAATGATAGAACTCCTGCTTTAGCTGTGTTGTAATGTGCTTGACCTTGTGGATAATTTGCAATGTAACCAGACATGGAAGCAGTATTAATAATCTTTCCGTAGTTGTTTTTAACCATATGTCGGGCTTCAGCTTGTGCACATAGAAAAACTGAGTCTAAATCAATCCTAATCATGCGCTGCCAGTCCGCGTAACTCATTTCTAATGTATCAACCCACTGACCTATTCCAGCGTTGTTGCAGGCAATAGTTAATTTACCCCATTTTTCTACAATCTGATCTACCATCTCAGTTACCTGGTCTGGATTAGTAACATCAATCTTAAGTGCCATACTCTTTACACTTGGATTTCTTTTCAAAATCTCCGCTGATACATTTTGTGCTAAATCCAAATCTAAATCCACAACTGCCACAGCAGCTCCGGCATCTGCTAACCCATGCGCAAGTGCTCTACCAATTCCTTGGCCGGCACCCGTCACAAGAGCAGTTTTCCCTTTTAAAGAAAATCTTTCCATAATACTTTTACTGCTTAGTACTGGATCTTTATCTACCATGCTAGATATCCCCCATCAATAACCAGATCAATTCCAGTTGCATAATCTGACGCCTCCGAAGAAAGGAATACCGCAGCTCCCTGCATATCTGATACCTCGGCCATAATTTTTATTGGAATTCTAGAAATCCACTCAGAGTAATACTCTTTTCCGAGTTTTGTCTGTCTTAAATCATTTAATAAGGGTGTAGTTGTGAAGCCTGGGGAGAGAGAGTTGACTCTTACACCTTTAGGTGCCCACTCTGTTGCAAGACATCTCGTTAATGAAATTACTCCTGCTTTTGCGGCATTGTAATGCGCTTGATGCTGTGGATAATTTGAAACTTTTCCAGACAGGGAAGCTGTAAACAAGATTTTCCCATAAACCTTTTTAATCATATATTGTGCTTGCGCTTTTGCACATAAAAAAGCTGAGTCTAAATTATTTGCAATCATCTTCTGCCAGTTACTAAGAGGCATACTCTCCGCATCTACCCACTCTGCAATACCGGCATTATTACAAGCTATTTCAATTGATCCAAAATCTTTAACTATTTTTTCTGTTACTTGATTAACTTGCTTTTCCTGTGTGACATCACAGGTATATGGTCTTGCAGCTATGTTTTTGTATAAATCTGTTAACTCTGTAACTACTTTTAAATTATCCTCTTCATTTCGACCAATTACTGCAACATTTGCACCAGCTTGGGCATACGCATGAGCAATTGCTCTGCCTATTCCTTTGTTGCCACCTGTTACCAGAGCATTCTTACCTGTTAAAGCAAGTCGATCCATTATTGAGCTTGAGCTTAATACCGGATCTGCATTCATTTTTTTCCCTTATCTATTGCGGAAGCTGAATTTGAACTTTAACTGATTTGGCCGGCATTTTTACAGCGAAATCAAAAGCCTTAATACTGTCCTCAAAGGTAAAATTATCCGTGATTAGAGGTTTTAGGTTTAATTTTCCACTTGCGATTAAATTAATTGCTCTTGGATAGACATTTCTGTACCTAAAAATATTTTCCACTCTAATTTCTTTTGCAATTGCTTTAGACACATCATAACTAATTGGCGAAAGTGGAATTCCAACATGCACAATGGTGCCACCAGGAACTAGCAAGTCGACTGCTGATGATGCAGCCTTTTCGTTGCCACTACACTCAAAGACTATATTGGCCCCGACACCATCTGTTAGTACCTTGACTGCAGCAACTGGATCAGAATTCTTTGAATTAACTCCTGTAATTGGCCCTAAAGTTTCAGCCAATCTAAGTTTTTCATCAACGACATCCATGATAATTACTTTGCTACACCCACCTGCAATTGCACATAATGCACTTACCATTCCAATGGTGCCGGCGCCGATAACTACAGCGATATCACCAATTACTGGCCTAGCTTTTACTACTGAGTGCATTCCAACTGAGACCGGTTCGATCATTGCTCCTTCAGCGAACGAGACATGGTCTGGTAATTTAAAAGTTAAGGCAGCTGGGTGTATTACAGTAGGTCTTAAAACTCCATGGTATGGGGGAGTTGCCCAGAATTTAACCTCGGGATCTAGGTTATAAACACCAGTTAAAGTCTCAATACTTTCAAAATTTGGAATACCTGGCTCCATGCAAACTCGGTCACCAACTTTAAGCTTCGTAATCGCACTTCCAACCTCAACTACCGTGCCAGCAGCTTCATGGCCTAAAACCATGGGTGCTTTAACAATAAAGTTTCCAATCCCACCATGCGTGTAATAATGGACATCACTGCCACAAATACCGACTGTATGAATCTTAATTTTTACATCTGTTGGTGAAAGCACTTCTTTTAACTCAATTTCTCGAAGAGTTAACTTACCTTTTTCTTCAAGTACTAAAGCTTTCATAAAACTAGCCCTTCTTAGCAATTATGATTGCTACAATCAATGAAATACAAGTTGAGATCCAAAGCGATAATCCTTTAGACTCTAAAAATCTCATCCAAATCAAACTTAGTGCAACCAAAAAGACAACTCCAATGAAAATTCGGTCAAACAGATTTGTTTTCATAGGCAAAAAGCCATTTCTGGGTTTATTTGATTTTGCCATTTTTACTCCTTTACCGCACCAAAAGTAAGTCCGGTCACAATATATTTTTGAATAAACGTGAGGAAAATAATTGCAGGAAGAGTGGCAATAATTGCAACTGCAGCCAACTCGCCATAATTAGTTCCAGTAGTAGTCACATACTCTGCAAGTCGGGTCGTGATTGTTCTAGCAGAGGAAGAGGATAAGCTGGCTGCTAGGAGATACTCATTCCAGGCAAATACCCAAGTTAATATAAAAGTAATAGCAAGTCCGGGGGCCGCAAGTGGAACTATAATTTTAAATAGGACTTGCATTCGGCTGGCTCGATCAACTAAGGCTGCCTCATCTAATTCCAACGGGATACCCTCTAACATTCCCTTGAGTAACCAAATTGCAAATGGTAGATTAAATAAACAATAAATCAGAATTAAGCCAATCTTACTATCAAATAACATAAAATCATCGAATTTAACTACTTGAGTAAAAATTAAGAAGTTTGGCAAAATAAATGCCGCAGGTGGTGCCATTCTATTTGTGATCGTCCAAAAGAAAATACTGTCGGAGCCTTTTAATTTCCACCTAGTTAACGCATAGGTAGCAAAAAGTGCCAAGACAGTCACTAAAATAGCATTTGTGGTCGCAACAATAAGTGAATTAACCATGTAGTTTCGAACAACTCGATCTTGAAATACCTTTGCATAATTTTCCGTATAAAAAGAATCAATTACTAAATTTGGTTTGTCATATACCTCTACTGGTGATCGGGATGAGACTACAAACATCCAGTAAATTGGACCAAGAGTGAAAATTGTTAGTAAAGACCAAAGTGCATACCTACTTACACCTGAGAAAATCGAGGTGAATCTTGACTGCGCTGAGTTTGTGTTCATACTGTTCGTTTCGATTCTTTTCCAGTGAGAGCATTAAAAAGTAGCCAGCAAATTACAATTGTGAAATAAAGAACTAGAAGAGACATTGAAGAACCATATCCATACTCCTGTTTTGCAAATACAGTTCTAAAAATGTGTAATCCAACAAAAGTGGTACTACTTCCTGGCCCACCATTAGTCAGCATGTAAACATCTTCCATGCTCCGCAAGGAATCCATAACTCTAATGAATACAGTAATCAAAATAACTGGCAAAAGCATTGGCAGAATCAGAAAACGATACATTTGAAATCTATTTGCGCCATCGACAGAGGCAGCTTCAACTGGTTCCTTGGGAATTGCTAATAAACCTGCTAATAAAGTTAATGTCACGAATGGTGTCCAATGCCAAATATCCATCAATAAAATTGCTATCCAGGCCTGGGTAGTTGACGCTCCAGTATTGAAATCCCAGCCAAAAAATTTATTTAAGAAAAAAGGAATTGGCCCATGGCCTTGAGCCATCATTAATCGCCAGGTTGCACCCACGGCAATTGGTGCGACAACCACTGGCAATACGTAAACTGTTCGGAAAAACGTCTTGGCCTTGAAATCTTTCATTAGTGACAATGCCAATATAAAGCCTAAAATCAATTCAATCGTTACGACTAAAAACGAGAAGAGTAAAGTTCTGCTTAAAGTTCCCAAAAAGGCGCTATCAAAAACCAGGTCACGATAATTTTGAATTCCGACAAAAACTTTTCCACGCTCTTTTGAAAATACATTCCAACTATGTGTACCTACATAGATAACATAAAAAAATGGCGCAAGTCCAGCTATGCCCAAAATTAATAGGGAGGGTGAAAGTAAGATCCAACCCAATCTATTTGAGTGACTCTTGTTCAATTTACTCCTTAATGATCAATGGAGGACTCAAAGGAGCCCTCCATTGATTTACCACTCTATATTTTTAGAGGTTAGTAACCTAACTTCTTCATCTCAGCATCAGCAGCTTTCGCAGCCTTATCTAGAGCATCTGAAGTAGATATCTTTCCTGCAATTGCGTCATAGATAAATGGCGCAATAACTTCACGTACAGCACTATGGAATGGATATGGAGGTGCACCACGGTATAGTGGACCTTGTTCCTTCATGTGCGTGTAGTAACCGTTTGTCTTTGCGTCCATTTCTTGAACGATTGGATCGCTATATGTTGATTCCATAACGATTCGTGAACCAGCTGCAGCCCACTTGGCCTGCACTGACTCTTGTCCATGATATTGCTGGAACAAAATTGAACAGTTGATGTTATTTGAAGTTGCTGGAACACCAAATGCACCACCGTCGTAGTATCCGAGGTAACCCTTACCTGACTTGGCATCTTCAAGTACTTGTGGATTTCCTAGTGGAGGCAAGGTAACGCCAACTTTTCCGACAACTTTTGATTTTGATGCATCAGTTGCAATCCAAGCTACGTTCTCACCATATACCCAACCTTGTGCAGCGCGTCCGGCAGCAAATGTTGTACCGACCTCTGTCCAAGTTGATTGCTTTGATTCAGGTGGAGCTTGCTTTAACAAACCTACCCAGAATGCAAAGACATCCTTGGCAGCCTTGCTGTCCATTGATCCGCCATTAGCTGAGGTGGCTTTTCCATTGTTAATACCCCAGTTGTAAACACCATTTGTTGGCAGAATTGATTCAAACAATTCATAGAAGGATGCTGGGTGACCGGTTACAGCCTGAACTGTTGTACCCCATAAATCTTTACCTTTGCCGTACTCAGTAAAGAACTCTGCAATTTCCTTATACTCCTTGTAATTTTTCGCTGGTACTAGATCTCTCTTGTACTTAGCCTTGAATGATTCCTGAATTGCTGGATCATTAAATAGATCTGTTCGGTATAGATAAACCTTTACGAAGGCTTCCATTGGAATTCCGTAAACATCACCATTTGCATCCTTGAAGTTATCGATGAATGAGGTGAACTTACCTAAATCAAATGATGGAGCCTTTAGATCTGCGTTTTCATTGATTGTCTGAGTGATATTTGCCAAGTAATTATTTTTTAAATACTGGTAAATAATATCTTGTTCAATGTATACGAAGTCATAAATGCCAGTCTTTGCTTCCATATCATTTATTGCTTTGCTATACATTTCATCCCAAGAAGTTGTCTCAAGATCAACCTTCATTCCAGTTGCAGCTTCAAATGCTGGAATGATGTCGCTCTTTACATACTGTCCTGGAGGAGTATTTTCAGTAACACCTTTAAGGGTCTTACCTTTACACTCCAATTTCTCTGCAGCTTCGGCAAACCATGCATCATCACCACTTGCAGATCCAGAATCAGAGCTGGATGAACAAGCAGAAAGTACAAGAGCCAAGCTGGAGACAACGCTTGCCAAGGCTAAGCCTCGACGGTTGCGAATATTTAACATGTATCTCCCATTCTTAGGTTGAGACTAAATTGCCCCAATAAAACTACAGAGCAACCAGTGATTGAAGTCTTATCTTTATTTCACCCGGTATCAAGAGAGTTCTCAAAAAAAGCATAACGATCAAATAACATTTGGTGCTCATCAGTCATAGGCTAGGCTCCATATTTTGAGATTTACAGATTTGGTTACAACCCTAAACTTAGCCTTTAGAGATCACAAATAATTGAGTTAGAAAGTGAGGTAGCCGTTCTTGCGCTCATCCCTTAGTGAAAATCAATGTCAATAATTGAAATAGGCCAAGGCGATTTGAAGGCTAAGGTAAGTTCCGTAGGCAGCTCACTTATTAGTTTGGCTTCAGAAAACTTTCATCTCATAGAGCCAAATACACCTACACAGCTCTACCCTGGATCGGTTCTTGCGCCATGGCCAAATCGCATTAGAGATGGTCGGTACCAATACAACAATTTACAGTATCAACTTCCATTAAATGAACCGCAAAGAGGTAATGCCCTTCATGGTTTAGTTGCTTATGAACAGTGGGAGGTGATTTACAATTCTGAAACTGAAGTTCAATTTCATTACCTACTAGATAAACCAGATATATATCCGGGTAAATTGTCATTAAATTCTTACTTTAAGATTGAAAATAACCAGCTCCGGGTGCAAATTACGGCAAAAAATATTGGAATTAATAGTGCTCCATATGGGGTCTCAATTCATACCTATTTACTTGCTGGCGGCAAAATAAAAAATAATGAACTTACGCTAAAGATTCCAGCAGATAAGTACATGGCGGTAGATGAAACTCGCCTACTGCCGATTGGATTAAGAGATGTGGTCAACACCAAATTTGACTTTCAGAATGGAAAAGTAATCTCCGATATTTTTATTGATCATGCATTTAAGTACTCAAGCGAGCATTCTAGGCAGGTAGAACTCTTAAATCAGCAGGGAGATGGTGCCGTAATAGAGTTTGATGAGGCTACAAATTGGATTCAAGTACATACAGCAGATCGAGACGGGGGAGAGAACTCAAGAGTTACAGTTGCAATTGAACCTATGAGCTGTCCGGCAGATGCATTTAACTCAAAGGAAGACCTCATAGAGCTTTCAGCACAAGCAGAGCACAGTTTTATGATAAAAATTTGGCGTAAGAAAACTCTCTAGATTAAAACTTTATTTGATCTATCTGCGGCGACCGAGCCTTTAATTGCCTATGTTGATCCAACACAAAGGGTGCAGATTTTTCATTAAATTCAATTACATCTGGAATCTGCCAATTTGGTAACTCACCCAAGAGTGCCCAAGCAGCCTGACGGGCGGCACCATCTGCCACAAACTCTCTGGGTGGAAATGTCATTACTGGTCTGCCCAAAATTGCAGATGCTATTGGACCAATTCCAGGATTTTTTGCCGCCCCACCAATAATCATTACCCGCTCTATTTGCGCTCCGCTTGATTGCAAAGTAGAGATTGAATCTA
>Ga0194129_10005573_pt1 | contig 15972 bp, 11 predicted proteins | sample TA2KigCa35mmetaG_FD_150862 | JGI IMG/M metagenome (GOLD analysis project Ga0194129, IMG submission 150862) | Freshwater microbial communities from Lake Tanganyika, Tanzania - TA2015038 Kigoma Deep Cast 35m | ecosystem: Environmental > Aquatic > Freshwater > Lake | place: Tanzania: Lake... | reverse complement strand
ACACCGTGGCGACGGTCGGAGTCGGAGGCTCCCCTTCGACGGATACCGTGGCGACCGTCGGGGTCGGAGGCGCGTCGGCGGAGACCGTGGCAGCCTCGTCGAGCGTCGCGACCTCGTCGAGCGTCGCGACCTCGTCGAGCGTCGGGGCATCGTCGAGCGTCGGGGCATCGTCGAGCGTCGCGGCCTCGTCGAGCGTCGGGGCCTCGTCGAGCGTCGCGGCCTCGTCGAGCGTCGCGGCCTCGTCTTCCTCGACCGGAGGCGGCACCGCTGAAATTGCGTGTGGCGTTGAGACCTGCGCCTTTGGCTCGGTGTGTTGCTTCAGCTCAACGGACTCGACCAAGAACGTCTGTTCGGCTCCCGGCGGATGCCCGATGGGCACGGTCTCGCTCGCGTGCATGGGCGCGGGGGACTGCGCGATGGGCGAGCGCTGCTGCGCGACCTTTCAGCAGTTCGGTCCCGGCCTCGAGGGCTACAAGGGCGCCGCGTGCAAGGCGTCTTGCCAGGTGAACGAATTCGGAAAACTCGGCCTGACCCTGTGCAGCGACGAGCAGTCGTCGTGCCCGCAAGGCACGAGCTGCAAGGCGAGCCAGGTGCTGCCCGCCGGCTTCAAGGTGTGCATGCTCTGAGCGCAGACGTCCGGCTCACGGGGCCATCTTCACGAGCCATTCGGCGATGAGTGCGAGCTGTTCCTTCGGCATCGGCGGCGAGCCGGGTGGTGGCATCGAGCCGTCCTTCAAGCGTTCGAGCACTTTCGCGCCGAGCGCCACCGCCGTCTCGTAATCCGTAAAGTCTTTCGCCGGAGCTCCGTTGGTCCCCTTCTCGTGGCACGAGGCGCAGTAGGTCTGGAAGACGGGAGCGATGTCCGAAGCGAAGCTCAAGGGGCTCCCGGTGGCGAAGCGTGTCGCGACCCCGCCGTAAAACGCCCAGACGTCGCCGGTCTTGTCGACCGCGAGGGTCGAGGCCGCTTGGGTTGCGTCGATGCTCGCGACGAGCGTCGGGCGCGCGCCCGTCAAGACGCGGACGAGGACGGCCGTCGAGCCAGCTTCGGCGAGCGCGTAGAGCCGCTGGCTCACCTCATCGAGCGCGAGGGCCCGGACCGCGAGCGGCGTCTCCCCCTCGGCGGCGAGCGTGTAGAGCGCGTATCGACCATCTGCGCCGCGCTCGAGCAGGCCTGCATCGGTCCCGATGGCGATGACCGAGCCGGGCGGACACGCCAGCGTCGAGCAGGCCATCGCCGTGATGCGTCCGAGCTCACCGCCCACTCGGTGCGTCTGCAGCGTGGCCCGGTCGATCTCGTGCAGCCGTGCGTCGTAGGCCACGAAGAGTCGGTCGCGCTGCACGAGCGCAGCCGATGGGGCGCCGGTCTCCCCTGGAATCGACCAAGTGCGCAGCACTCCGTCCTCGAGCTCGATGAGCCCGCCCTTCGTTCGCAGCGCGAGGTGAGGCTCAAGCGCGCCGTCGTCGTCTTCATCGGCGGTCCGGCTCGAGAGGCCGATGAGCCCGAGAGGATGCAGCGCCTCGTGTCCGCCCGACAAGAACAACGCGCCGTCCTTGGCGAAGAGCAGCGCCTCATCGGCCGCGACGAGGAGCCCGTCGCCGTACGGGGCGATCGCTCGCACCGCGCCGCTCGAGGCAGGCAAGGCGGGTTCGTCACCGAGCAGCGGCAGCGGGAGAACGCCGGCGTGGCTCGCCTCGCTCGCGCCGAGCGAGGTGCCCACCAACGTCAGCCCGCCGCGCGTACCCGCCGCGACCGCATAGCCGTCAAACTTGAGGTTCTCGCGCGCGACCATCGGGTCGTTCCCAGTCGGTGGGCCATGGACGACGACGAGGCGCGTGTCACCGCCCCCTTCGCCGCCACCGCTCGTGGTCGTGGTTGTTGACGCCGCCGCTGCGTGGTCGGCCTCGCGCGAACCGCACGCGACCACGAGCGCGAGGCCTGTCACGGCGAGCGCCCCGTACCTGCGGACACCCTGGGCGCGAGAGAAGCTTGGCGCGTAGAACATCGATGAAAAGGCTAGCTCCTTTGCCTGGGTCGCGGCTACGGCTCCAGCTCGTCGGCCCATCGAGGCGCGCGGCGCAGCAGAACTCCAAGGAGTCACGCCGGTGCTTGAGCTCGTGTGCTGTTTCCGAGAGAATCGGAGCCATGCTGCTTTGAAGAGTCCACGATGCACACCATTCACCGTAGGGCCAGCCAGACGCTTCTCGGCGTGGCGCTCGTGCTCACAGCGAGCGGCACCGCCTGGGCCACGCCGCCTGCCACTTCGTGGCAACCCATCGAGCGTGCGGTCCGACAGCTCTCGCTCGACTTGCGAGGCAACGTCCCCGAGATGAGCGACTACGAGCTCGTCGAGGGCGCGGCCGAGCTCCCCGACGCGCTGATCGACGCCTACCTCGCCAGCGACGATTTCCGACTCCAGATGCGCCGCTATCATGAGGCGCTCCTCTGGACGAACCCTTCGGTCTCGTTGGCGTCCGTGTCGACAGCTCTTGGCTCCGTCACCATCGACGGAGTCCAGATCTTACGCTTGACGGGACGACGGTCGCTCTATCGCGGCGGAGACGGAACCGCCGATTGTCAGGCGAAGCCCCAGGCTGTCCTCGGATACGAGGCGGACGGCACCCCAAAGACGGAGAGCTTCGGCGTCGTCGGCGGCAATCCCGTGCGGCGAGAGGGCTACGTCGAGATCCATCCGTACTGGGAGGCGAATCCGGCGACGGTCGTCAAGGTCTGCGCGTTCGATGCGCAGACCACCGCGAGCTATTCGATCGCGAGCGGCCCGGATGCCGGGACCTTCTCGTGCAACACGTTGCAAGGCGTCAGCCGTTCGGCGTCCTGCGGCTGCGGCCCCGAGCTTCGCGGTTGTACGGTCACGGCGGTCGGTAACGCGGTGCTTGCTGCCTTCCGTGAACAACTCCTTCGCTCGGTGGACGACCACACGGTCGGCGGCGCGCCGTACTCGCAGCTCGTGACGACCAAGAAGGCCTACGTCAACGGGCCGCTGTCGCACTTTCTCTCGCACGTGGCGCATACCTTGCCGCTCTCCAGCATCCAGAGCGGCGTGCAGCCGTCGGACGGCGCGGTGCCGAGCGTCCCGTACGCCGCGGGCGACACCTGGATCTCGTACGAACGAGAGGCTCCGCACGCGGGGATCCTCACGCTGCCGGGCTATCTGCTGCGGTATCAGACGCTGCGTGGTCGGGCGAACCGCTATCGCATCGTGTTCCGCGGACAGTACTTCGAGCCGCCGAGCTCAAAGGACACCGGGTGTCTCGACGTCGGCGATGATCTCACGCTGCGCTGCGTCTGTCGCGGCTGCCACACGACGCTCGAGCCGCTGGCCGCGCACTTCGGAAAGTTCGCCGAGGCCGGTTCGGTCTCGATGGCGGATTTTCCGCTGAGCTTCGCCACCCGTGCGGCCTGCAACGCGGCGGTCGCCCCATCCTTGACGGCCTTCTGCGACAGGTTCTACGCCGTCGTTCCGTCGCTCGAGGATCCCGACATCCGCACCTGGCGCCTGAAGCCGCTGCGCTACGCCGATTCCGCACATCCCGAAGTGCAGCCGAATTTCGAGGCCGGTCCCGATGGGCTCGCGCAGTCGGACATCAAGAGCGGGCTCTTCCACGAGGTCGCCGTCACGCACCTCTTCGAATTCCTGATGAAGCGTCCGCCGAATCTTGACGTAACCTCACCGGATTACGAAGGTGAGACGCTCGCCACGATCGCGAAGGATTTTCGGGAGCAGGACGATCTGCGCGAAGCGGTCCGTGCGCTCGTCAAGCTCCCCGCCTACCGGAGGCTGCCATGACACGCTGCGTGCGATGGTCCTGTGTGCTCGCGCTCACCGGTTGCTCGCAGGCAAGCGTCGTGTCGAACGAGCCGACTCCGACCTCGACGACCGTCCCCCCTCCTCCGTCGACCGCTGAGATGAAGCCGGGCGAGGGCCCGACGGAGCTCGAAGGTGGCGACCGACCGCCTCTTGGCCGTTTGGTCAGACGCCTCCCGCTCGACACGCTGCAGGCTGCCATGACGCGCGTCGCGGGCACGGACATCAACGGCAAACCCCTCGAGTGGACAGTGAATGGGGTCAACGGGTTCAGCGACGCCGCGTTCGGCCGAGCCCTCGGGCGCCCCGACTACCGTGCGGCGACCGAGGAGAGTGGCGTCTCGACAGCGCTGTACATGAAGTTCGTCGGCGACGCGGCGCGAGATCTCTGTGGGAAGATGGCTCGCAACGACCTGAAGCGCACCGACCCCGCCACGCGCGCCTTGTTTCCCAAAGCCGATGCCGACGGTGGCGCGACCGAGGAACAGCAGATCGCAAACGTGCGATACCTCATCTTGCGCTTCCTCGGACTGCGCGTGGCAGCGGAACATCCGATGGTCGCGCCGCTGCGCGAGGTCTTTCACTCCGGGCGTGACACGGCCGTTCAAGCCGGCGCTGAGCTCTCGCCCTCGGCCGAGGGCTGGCGCGGGGTCTGCGTGACGCTGTTCGAGTCCCCACTCTTTCACAACGACTGAGCCCCCGACGACTGCCCCTGCGAGGGGCGCCTCAAAGACGACCGACCGAGCCTGCGACACAAGAGGAATCCGACGCCATGACGAAGCGACGAACGCTGACACGACGCGCGGCCGCCGGAGCACTTGGACTCGGCACGAGCGCCTTGCTGCTCGACGGCTTCCTTGGGCTGCCCCACGCGAACGCCGAGGCCGACGAATGCGTCCCGCCCGACGAAGCGCCGCTCTTGGTCATCTGCGAATTCTCGGGCGGGTGGGACACCCTGCTCTCGCTCGACCCGCGGAACCATCAGGAGTTCGATGACCCCGCACAAGGCATCGAGACGGCTTACGACAGCATCACCGATCCGCAGACGGTCGCGCTGCTCGCCGAGACCGGAGGGACCGGGCTCTACCAGCCGCCAGGCTCGAACGTCGCGTACGGGCCGGCCATGAGCAAGAAGCTCATCGATGCGCACAAGGACGACCTCTGCGTCGTGCGCGGCGTCGACATGGGTACGCTCACCCATGAGGTTGGTCGTCGCTATTTCCTGACCGGAAAGTTTCCGCGCGGCCTCGCCGCGTCGGGCAGCTCGCTCGAGACCGCCTGGGCGGCGCTCTCGGAGAGGCTCGACGAGTATCAGATACCGAACCTCGTCTCCGGCGGAGCCGAGACCTACAACCAGGGCTTCAGCCCGCTCGCCAGCGGGCTCAGCGTCCCGGGTTACGCCGAGATGTCGCAGGCGTTGCGACCGCTGAACGCTGCGCTCGAGCTCGATGGCGAGGTGGTGAAGGCCGCCGCGAAGTTCCACCAGGCGGACTTCGAGTTTCACCAGGCGCTAGGGGCGACCGAGCACCTGAAGGCCCATCGCGCGGCGTGGTCCACCGCACGCACGCTGACGGCGGGTGGCGTGTGGAAGAACTTCGACTTCAAGGCGAACCCGGCCGCGGGGAGCGCGCTCGACCGGCTCTACGACGCGTTCGGCGTCATCAAGAGCAACCCTGGCGCGACCCTCTCGGGAACCGCGAAGGGGCAGGCGGCGCTCGCGGCGCAGGCGCTGACGAGCGGCGTGAGCCAAGTGGTGCTGATGCGGATCATCAACGTGACCGACGCGCACTTCGACGACGACTGGCAGACGAATCATCCTCGTCGTCAGCGTGAGGGCTTCGAAGCGGTGGGCGATCTGATCACGCTCCTCAAGTCGACCGAGGACACCAACGGCAAGAGCCTGTGGGACCGCACGACGCTGGTCTGCTTCTCGGATTTCGCTCGCACGCCGATCCTCAACGCGCAGGGCGGTCGCGACCATCACCTGGCCTCGAGCTGCCTCGTCGCAGGCAAGGGGATCAAGGGTAACCAGGTGGTCGGCGCGACCAAGGACTCAACCTACGATGCGCGTCGGATCAATCTTACGACGGGCGCGCCGGACGATGCGATGGGCGAGCGGCTCCGTCCGTCGGACATCCACGCCACGTTGCTCGAGGCCGCGGGGCTCTGCCACACGCACCTCTCGAACCAGGATCCGAAGCTCATCACCGCAATGTTGAAGCAGGGCTGACGCGCCACCGTGCTGGCCGCGCGAGCAGACGCGCAGTCGAAGCGTCGGAGCGGCCCCCCCCGAACGTCAGAGCGGTGGAAGCACCGTGGTCGGAGAACCGTGGAACGGGACGCCGCCCCCGAGCTGCGCTGTGTTGGCGCTGCCCCAACACATCAAACGTCCATCGTCACGGATCGCGCAGGTGACCTCGTTGCCGACGCTGGCCGTCTTCCACTTCCAGGGGACGGGCACGAGGAGCATCTTGTTCGAGCTCGTCAGGGTTCCCTGCCCGAGCTGACCTATCGAATTGCCGCCGACGCAGTGCAGCGCCCCGCTCGTCTTGCGAGCACAGCCGTGGGTGCCTGCGCCGAGATGGACCGTTGACCAGTCGGTCTCGCTGCCGACCTGCGTGGGCGTCGTCACCGGATTCACGCTGTTGCCGAGCCCTAGCTCGCCGGAGCTGTTGCGTCCCCAGCACCACAGCGTCCCGTCGTCGCCGCGCACGGCGCAGGCGTGGCTGCGCCCCATCGCGACGATCGCGTAGCTCGCGGCCCCTACCTGCTGCGGCGCGGTCACGTTCGCGGTGGAGCCGTTGCCTTGCTGCCCCTCGGCGCCGCGCCCCCAACACCAGACCGCGCCCCCGGTGCGACGGGCGCAAAATGCGTCGGCTGCCGCGGTCACCGACTCCCAGTTGGCGACCTCCGCCGACGAGATCTGCACCGGGCTGTGCTGGGAGCCGGTGATGGCGCCGTTGCCCACCTGACCGGCCGCATCGCTGCCCCAACACCACAGCGTCTTGTCGGAGCGCAGGCCGCACGCCGTGTTCTCGCCCGCGGCGAGCGCGGTCCAAGGCGAGCTGTTGCCAGGCGTCGGCGCTAGCGGGCTCGGGAGCATCTGCGCCCCGACCATCGACCCGTTGCCGAGCTGACCCGAGCTATCGATCCCCCAGCACCGCACGTCGCCCCCGCTCGTGAGGCCGCAGCCGAACGCGCGGCCGACGACGACGCTCGCGTAGTCGATCAATGGGTCGATCGCGGTCGGCGTAACGCTCGAGCTCGTGGTGCCATCTCCAAGGTTTCCGAGCAGGTTTCGCCCCCAACAGTAGAGCTTCGTGCCGCGCAGACCGCAGGTGAAGTCAGCGTGCGCGGCGATCGCGGTCCAGTCGGAGTCCGTGCCGACGAAGCTCGGCTCGAGCCTGTCGGACGTGAACCCCGAGCCCGTCGCCGCCCGACTCGTCGACCCCCAAGAGACGAGCTCGCCGTTCGCCTTGATGCCGCATGCGAAGCGGCCGCCCAGCCCCAGGTCGAGCCAGCCGGGCTCGCCACCGACCTGCACGGCCTTGGTCGTCACACTTGGACTAAGCGGCTGTGCCGTCTGTCCGACGCTGCCGTCTCCCCAGCAGTAGACGCGACCGTCGACGCGCACTCCACACGCGAAGGACTCCGCGCTCAGCTGCACGACGCTCCAGTCGGTCTCCTCGTCGGCGCGCTTCGGCGTGGCCGAGGTCGAGGTCGTCCCGTCGCCAAGCTGCCCACTCCCGTTCGCCCCCCAGCACCAACGCTCTCCGTTGAGCTTCACGGCGCAGGTGCCGTTCGCTCCCGCGTCCACCGTTGCCCAATCGGTGGCAAGGCCGATCGGCACGGGCGCTTGACGCTCGGTCGTCGTGCCATCGCCGAGCTGATTCGAGCTGTTGAGTCCCCAGCAATAGAGCGCATGCCCGGTCGTGACACCACAGGTGTGCTCGTTGCCGGCCGACAGCACGAGCCACGTCCGGTCGCCGACGATCGCAACCGGGCTCGGCTCGTTGTCGGCGGTGCCGTCGTTGTTGTTGTCCTTGGTCCCGTCACCGAGCTGCCCGTTGGCGTTGCGCCCCCAGCAGAAGCCCTTGCCGTCCGACTTCAGCGCGCAGATGTGCAGACGACCCGCCTCGATCGACTTCCAGCCTGCCGCGCCACCGGCCGCGAGGCTCGGCGTCGACTTCGAGGTCGTCGTCCCGTCCCCGAACTGGCCGGAGCTGTTCGAGCCCCAGCACGCGACGGCGCCGATCGCATTCATCGCACACGAGAAGTTCTCGCCGACGCTCACCTCGGACCAGTCCGTGGCATCACTCGGCGTCACCGGGCGCGTAAACCATGGATCCGGGAGGCCAGTGCCGACCTGATTCGAGGTGTTGTGCCCCCAGCACCACAAGGTCTTGTCGCTCCGGATCGCGCAGGCGTGGTTGAAGCCAGCCGCCACGGCGACATACGTCGGTGCGCAGGTCTTCCCGTCGCCGACGAGGCCGCTCGGACACGCGCAGGTGAAGCCGCCCTCGGTGTTGGTGCAGGTCGCGTTCGACGCGCAATCGTGGAGAAAGAATTGACATTCATCAATGTCGGCGCACGCGGTTTTTCCGTCGCCGTCGTACCCGGGCTCGCAGACACACTCATAGAAGCCAGGCGTATCGACGCACAGCGCGTGAGGGGCGCAGCTCGCCGTGCCGTCCATGCACTCGTTGATGGCTGGAGCGCCGCCGGCGCCTCCCGAACCTGCGCTCGAAGGGCCGCCGGCGCCTCCCGAACCTGCGCTCGAAGGGCCGCCGCCGCTGCCGCCGAGACCGCCGGTCGCGGTCGAGCGGTCCCCGTCGCCACCGCACGCGGCGAGCGCCCCGACGAGCAGTAGCGCTGCGACCCGCGTTACGCGCCGAACGACGCGAGGTCGCAGGCTCATGGTGCCTCCACGATCGCGGACGGGACGGGCGACCAGGACGATGCGAGGCCGTTCTGCCCAAGCTCGCCAGAGCCCCAGCACCACAACGTGCCGTCCGTCTTCACGGCGCACGTGTGAGTGAATCCGACCGCGACGTCGGCGACGGCGGAGTCGAGCACGAGGGCCGGCAGCTGGCGCTGTCCCAGGTCGCCGACGCCAAGCTGACCGACTCCGTTGGTGCCCCAGCAATAGAGCGCGCCGCTCGTTTTGGTCGCGCACGTCGTCCGATTCCCCGCGGCGACACGCGCCCAGTCCGTCGCGACACCAATCTGCACTGGCGCCAATTTCGCGACGGTTGTGTTGTCCCCGAGCTGGCCGCTCTGGTTTCCGCCCCAGCACCAGAGAGAGCCGTCGTTGCGGATCGCGCAGCTGTGGTTCACGCCAGCCGCGAGGTTACCGGACCAGCCGAGGCCGTGGTCAAACGGCGCGGTCTTGATGGTGCAACTCCCGTCCTCGGCCTTGCCGTTTCCAATCTGACCGTCGATGTTGCGCCCCCAGCAGCGGAGGCTCCCATCGGTTCGGGTGGCGCAGTGGTGATTCTGGCCAGCCGCGAGCGCGCTCCAACTGTCGGAGAGTGCCGGCGCGACCTTCGTCAAGCTCGTCACCGAGTTGCTCGTGAGGCTGGCATCGACCTGCCCGTAGCAGTTCGCTCCCCAGCAATAGAGCGCTCCGCTCGTCGCGATGGCGCAGCTCGCGTTCTCGCTGCTCGCCACCTTCGACCAGACGAGGCCCGCCCAGGGCTTCCCGGTGCTCGCGATCAGCGCGAAGGCGCTTGCGCTCGCCGTCGTCCCGAGTCCGAGTTGGCCATTTCCTCCCAACCCGGAGCAGCGGACCATGTCACTCTTGTCGATCCCGCACGCGTGCTGGCGGCCAGGAGCGACCCGCGTCAGCGGCGTGATGAGCGGCGTCGGAGCGGCGAGGCTCGCCGTCGAGTCGAGCCCGAGCGAGCCGAGCTCGGTCGAGCCCCAGCAGGAGCTCGTCCCGCCCAGAGAGCGCGCGCAGGCGGTCTCGCCGTAGGCGTGCACCGAGGTCCAGTCCTTGGCGGAGCCGACCTGCGTCGGGACGAGCGCATAGTCGAAGCGTCCCTGACCCGTGGCACCGAAACCATGGGCGCCCCAGCAGCGCACACGCCCTACGTCGTCGAGCGCACAGCTGTGCAAGGTACCGAGGGCGAGGTCCACCCATTGGCTCGCGTCATCGACGAGCGCGGGCGTGGTCACGCGAGCTGCCGCTCCGGCCTTGACCTGCGCCGCTTGGTTTCGACCCCAGCAAAAGAGCGAGCCGCTCGCCGCGATCGCGCACGTGTGAGCGAACCCGGTACGGATGAGCTTGAACGCCGTGCCTGAAGCGATGAGCTTCGGTGCGGGGGACTTGGTCGTCGTGCCGTCGCCGAGCTGGCCCTCGGCGTTGCGGCCCCAGCAGTAGAGCGCGCCGGAGGTCTTGATGGCGCAGCTCGTCTGCCCGGTCGCGAACGTCGTCCAGTCGATGTCACTCCCGCCCGGCGTCGACTCGACGAGGTGGGGAAGGGTGACCGTGCCTCCGCCGCTCTTCGAGGTCTCATCGTTCGCGTTACTGCCCCAGCAATACAGGCGACCGTCGTTCTTTTGCGCGCAGGTGGTGTCGCGCGCGGCGACCACGCGCTTCCAGTCGCCCTCCGGCGTCACGTTCACCACGACGTTGACCACCATCGGCGCGAGCTGCGGGCTCGCGGTCGAACCGATGCCCAGCTGCCCGGACGTGTTCCGTCCCCAGCACAAGAGCGCGCCATCCTCGCGAATGGCGCAGGAATGGTTGGCCCCGACCGCGACGTCGCTCCACTTCGTCACGAGCGAGTGGTAAGCCGGCAGAGTCTGCTGCTCCGTGTTGCCTGTTCCAAGCTGGCCGAAAGAGTTCGCGCCCCAGCACCAAAGATTCCCCGACGTCTTGATGCCGCAGGTGTGCGCATCGTTCGAGGCAAGACTGAGCCAGTTCGACGCCGCGCCTGCCTGCACCGGCACATTGCGATTGGTCGAGGAGCCGTTGCCGAGTCGACCACTCGAGCCATTGCCGAAGCACATCGTGCTGCCGTCTTTCCGCCGCGCGCAGGTGTGGAGCTGGCCTGCGACCACCGCGGTGTAGCGAGCCTCACACCCCACTCCGGCAAACGAAGGGTCTCCCTCGGTTCCTGGCGGGCACACGCAGCTGAAGCTCCCATCGGTGTCGGTGCATAGCGCGGACGCATGGCAGGCGTCGGGCTGCTCCTTGCACTCGTCGATGTCGCCGCACGCCTGGCCATCCCCAGTGAAGCCGGCATCGCAGACGCAGACGCCCTCCTCACAGTGCGCGTTTTCGCCGCATACAACGGCGCACGGGGCTCCGCCGCCACCGGTCATGGTGCCCGACATGCCGCCGGCTCCCTGACTCCCCGGCGACGCCGCGCCGGCGCCGCCGTGGCCCGGCGTACCCCCATGGCCGTCGCCACCGGCGCCGGTCGAGGTCGTCGAGGAACCGGCGACGCCCACGTCGGGCTCCGCGCATGCGAGCGGACAGAAGAGCAGCCCGAGCAATCTCAGTAAGGCGCGGCGGAACGTGGACACTCGAAGCAACTTATCAAAGTGCGCGTCAGAGCAGGGGCCCGCCGTGCTGCGACGAAGCCCCAAGAGCGACTTCGCGAGTCACAAATCGCTCACCTTGAACCCGACACCTCGTGGCCATTCGCGCGGATTAGCGAGCGCGGAGAAAGACGCTCGACTACTCTCCACTCGCGTGGCACCCCCCAAGCGGTCCCTTCTTGCGCGCGCGCGCCTCTTGCCCTTCCTCGTCGTGCCGCTCCTCGCGGTCGGCGGCATCGTCGCGAAGAAGCTCGCGCCGCTGCCCGTCGGCGCGACGAAGGTGGTGCGCGGCACGGCGGTCGAGGCGGTGTACGCGACGGGGACGGTCGAGGCCGAGTCTCGGGTGTTCGTGCGCGCCAAGGTCGGCGGCAGCGTGAGCGAGCTCTTCGTCAAGGAGGGCACCGCCGTGAAGAAGGGCGACCTCCTCGCCCGCATCGACAACCCGGTCGTCACCTACGATCTCGAGCGCGGTCAGGCCGAGCTCGCCGCGGCGTCTGCCCAGGGCGCCCCCGACGCGCCACGTCTCGCCGCGCTGCGCGAACAAGCCCGCAGCCTCGAGGCCGACCTCGGCTTTGCCAAGCAAGAACGCGAGCGCCACGAGAAGCTCGCGAAGGCCGCCGCCGTCACCGAGACCGAGGTCGAGCGCGCCCGAGCCCGCGTCACGCAGCTCGAGGCCCAGCTCGCCGCGACGCATGCCGAGGAGCGCGCGCTCCGGATCGATCTCGGCGCGAACCAAGCGCGAAGCTCCGCGAACGTACGGGCCCTCGCGTCGCGTGTCACCGACACCGAGGTGCGAGCGCCGTCGGACGGGATCGTGCTCAGCAAGCTCGTCGAGGTCGGCGAGGTCGTGACGATGAACCAACCGCTCTTCAAGGTAGGCGACGTCTCGAGCTTGATCCTCGAGGTGGTCGTCGACGAAGCCGACGTCGCGCGCATCAAGACGCCGTCGCCGCTCGACCCGAAGGCGCAGGGCTCGCGCACCGCGGTGAGCCTCTACGCCTTCCCGAAGCAGGTCTTCGAAGGGCGCGTCTTCGACGTGATGCCGGACGCGAACCGCGAGCGGAAGGCGTTCCTCGTGAAGGTCCGCTTCGACGCCTCGCCGTCGGGACTCCGGAGCGGCATGAGCGCCGAGGCGAACGTCATCCTCGGGGAGAAGCCCGACGTCGTCCTCGCACCGGCCGGCTGCGAGTCGGAGGGCGCGGTGTGGCTCGTCGAAGACGGGCGAGCGCGGCGGCGACCGATCACTCCCGGGGTGCGCGATCTGCTGCGCTTCGAGGTCAAAGAGGGGCTTGCGGGCGGCGAGACGATCGTGACGACGGGCGCGGACAAGCTGACCGACGGCGCGCGCGTCACCGCCACCGTCAAGGAGCCCAATCGGCTCGAGCCCGTTCCTGCCACGAGCGGCGCGAACCGCACGGCCCTCTAGGCAAACATGTCGCGCGTCGTCTTCTTCATCGCCCTCCGCCAGCTCTGGGACCGAAAGCTCTTGAACGGCATCGCGGTGTGCGGCGTCGCGCTCGGCGTCCTCACCTTGATCGGTATCAACGGCATCATGCAGGGCTTCCAGCAGAAGTTCCTGAGCAACATCCTGCGGATCAGCCCCCACGTGACGCTGTTCGATCGGCAGCTCCGCCCACAGGCGCCGATCCTCGCGCGCGCGAGCGAGGGCTTCGTGGTCACCGACGTTCACCACGAGAGCCCCGCCGACCGAATCCTCCGCATCAGCCGCCCTGCCGAGATCGTCGAGGCGCTCGAGGCGATGGACGAGGTCGTCGCCGCGAGCAAGCTGCTCGTCGGGTCGGCGGTCATCTCGCGCGGGTCCCAGCAATACCCCGTGGAGGTGCGCGGGATCGAGCCTGCGCGGCAGGATCGCGTGACGCCGATCGCGTCGTACCTCCTCCAAGGCAACTACCGCACGCTCGAGGCGTCTCCGGATGCCATCGTCCTCGGCTCGGGAGTGGCCTCACGGCTCGGCGCCAAAGTCGGTGATGTCATCGTGTGCGGAAGCTCCCTCGGGCAACGCCTGAACTTGAAGATCGTCGGGATCTTCGAGGCCGCGATCCCGCCGGTCGACAACACGCGCGTCTACGTCACGCTCCGCAACGCCCAAGCGCTCCTCGGGCGCCCGGACACGGTCGGCCGCATCGAGCTGAAGCTGCGCGAGCCCGACGCCGCGCAGGTGGTGACCGCGCGTCTCGAGGAGATGTTCGGCTACGACGGCGAGAGCTGGCAGGAAACGAACGCGAATTTCCTCGCGCTCTTCAAGCAGCAGAACTCGATCATCGACTTCGTCGTCGGAGCGATCCTCGCGGTCGGAGGCTTCGGCGTCCTCGCGATCCAGATCATGATCGTCCTTCAGAAGACGCGCGACATCGCGATCCTGCGGAGCGTCGGCTTTCATCGGCGCGACATCCTGTCGTGCTTCCTCCTGCAGGGCGCCGTGATCTCCCTCCTCGGAGCGTTCGTCGGCGACGTGTCGGGGCACTACCTCATCCAAGCGCTCGGGAAGCTGAAAACCAAGCAAGAGGGGCTCGTCAAGAGCGAGACGTTCCTCGTCTTCGACGATCCGCGCTTCTACTGGTACGGCTTCGGCTTCGCGCTGGTGGTCGGCCTCCTCGCGAGCCTGATCCCTGCGGTGCGCGGCTCGAGGGTCGAGCCGGTCGACGTGCTGCGAGGTCAGCTCGGCTGAGCCATGAGCGACGAGTCTTCGTTCGCTCCCGCGACGGAGGGCGCGCGCACGCCCTGGCCGGAGCCCGGCAAGGTGGTGCTCGAGACGCGCGGGCTCGTGCGTGACCTCGGCAGCGAGGCGGTCAAGACGCGCATCCTTCACGGGATCGATCTCACCATCCGCGAGGGCGAGTTCTTGAGCCTGACCGGCTTCTCGGGGTCGGGCAAGAGCACGCTCCTCTACCTCCTCGGTGCGCTCGACAGGCCCACGAGCGGAGAGGTCTCGATCGACGGCGTCGAGATCGGCGCGCTCGACGACGACGACCGCGCGACGCTGAGGGGCGAGAAGCTCGGCTTCGTCTTTCAGTTCCACTTCCTCCTGCCCGAGTTCACCGTGCTCGAGAACGTCATGCTGCCGATGAAGAGGCGCGGAGCGCGGGCACAAACCGCCATCGAGAGCCGCGCGCGAGAGGTCGTCGAGTCGCTCGGCCTCGGGGAGCTCGCGGGGCGCCGCCCCAACCAGCTCTCGGGTGGTCAGCAGCAGCGGGTGTCCATCGCGCGCGCGGTCGCGAACGATCCCCGGATCGTCCTCGCCGATGAGCCCACCGGCAACCTCGACAGCAGGAACGGCCTCATCGTGATGGACGTCTTCGAGCGGCTCGCGCGCGAGCAGCGGATCACGATCGTGATGGTGACCCACGAGCGGAGCTTCGCCTCGCGGACCTCGCGGCAGCTCGTGATGAAGGACGGACGCATCGTCGAGGACCTCGACCAGCGTTGAGGCCCCGCCCGCGCGGAGGCTCCGCGGAGCCTCGCCGTAACGTGCTTGGCCTCACGCGCGCCGTGGTAGACACGCCGCGATGTTCGCCGTCCCGCCGCGTCCTTCGCTCCCGCCCGCTCAGTGCGCCGCTGGCCCGATGAGCCTCCGCTTCGAGGACGTGTCGCAAGACGGCCGCCTCATGCTGCGCGGGATCCCGCACGGGCTCGGTGAGGTCTTGTGGCGTGAGGTGCTCGCGCGGCACGCGATCTACCGGGGGCTCCTCGCCGAGGGGATCGTGCCGATCCTGTCGCGACTCGTCATTGGCAGCCTCGAGTCGCCGCTCCCGATCTCGAAGCCGCTCGAGGCGAGCGCGGCCTACCAGCTCGCACACACCGTCGACGCGACCGGCGAGGTCGATCGGCTGGTCTTGAATTTGTGGCTCGACGTGTACGGCGAGTGCGGTCTCACCTACGGCGCGCCGCCGCCGCGCGCGGGAGAGCGCCTCGAGGTCGGACGGGTGTTCGCCGAGCACGTATTCACGCGGCTCTTCGCGGACCCCGGCGACCGAAAGATCCGACGCTTCGAGGGCCATGGCTTGCCGCCGGTCCCCGAGGCTCGCTACGAGTGGCGCGCCGCGGACGCGCTGCTCGACCTCCCGCCAGACGGCGAGTGGCTCGACGCGACGGCCGTGTCGGACCCGGCTCCGATCGTGTTTGGTCTCGGCCAGACCGACTCGAACCAGCACGTGAACTCGCTCGTGTACCCGGAGCTCTTCGAGCGCGCCGGCTTGCGTCGCTTCGCGGCGCTCGGGCGGTCGACGGTCGTCCTGCCGCGCTTCGTCGAGATGGCGTTCCGCAAGCCGAGCTTTGCCGGCGAGACGGTGAGCGTTGCGTCGCGTGCGTTTCGGCTCGGCGATCGCCTTGGGCTCGCGGCGGTGGTCTCGCACGAGGGCGAGCCGCGTCCGCGGGTCATCGCCCGCATGCTGTACGAACCATGAGTCCTTCGACGAGCACCGGCGCGACGCGTCGTATGACCGAGCGACGCACAGCCGCGCTCAGCTCGCGAACATCGTCACGTCGGTCGCAGCCGCAAAGCAGATCTCCTTGGCCGCATCCCAGTCCGGGTGGCGGACGAGCAAGTAGCCGTCCGAGACCAGCGTCTGCTTCCAATCGC
>Ga0194129_10005570_pt1 | contig 15980 bp, 20 predicted proteins | sample TA2KigCa35mmetaG_FD_150862 | JGI IMG/M metagenome (GOLD analysis project Ga0194129, IMG submission 150862) | Freshwater microbial communities from Lake Tanganyika, Tanzania - TA2015038 Kigoma Deep Cast 35m | ecosystem: Environmental > Aquatic > Freshwater > Lake | place: Tanzania: Lake... | reverse complement strand
AGTCAAACTACAAATCGAAAAACTAAAAAAACTTAAAAATCAATCCATCCAATCCATCAAAATACTCAGCGGAAGATACTCCCGACACTCACCACCCAAAAACCTAAAAAATATCCAAAAACAACTCCCACTCACCATCATCTCCATCAACCATAAAGGAAAATTTATATACATAACCCTATCCAACAACTGGCATATCCTCATCACCTTAGGAATGACCGGAAAACTCACCATCCACAAAAAAACACTAAAACACGACCACATTCTCATCTCCACCAACAAATATAACCTATACCTCAACGACCTACGTAACTTCGGAACCATCCAATTCACCAACCACCATGAAACACTCCTAAAAAAACTTAACCAATTAGGCTACGACCCCCTACAAGAAAAAATATCACTACCCCAATTCCTCGCCCACATCGGTAAATTTAAACCTAACACAATTATCTCAGAACTACTCCTCAACCAAAAATTTATAAGCGGAATCGGAAACTACCTACGCAGCGACATCCTATTCTGCTCCAAAATCAACCCACTCACCCCTATCATAAACCTCTCCCCAATCACCCTCAAAAATCTTCTAAAATGCATAATAAATACCACCCACAACTCATACAAAAAACAAAAAAATAAAACACACAAATTTATAATATACAAACAAAATATATCCCCATCAGGAAATCCAGTAAAAAAAATTAAAGACTCTCATAACCGCACAATCTGGTTCGACCCAATCACACAACTACTCTGAATCCTCTTCCAACTCAAAATCCTGCTCAACAATAGCCACACAATCCCTACAAAATAATATTCCACTATCCCGCCGAACCATCTGCCCAACAACATAATTTCTACTACAACCTGGACATACAACCATCTCCTCATCCAACTCATTATATATCCCCTGCTGCCGAGCACATAACTCACATACCGGAACATCATTATATATCCTAACAACACCAACAGATGAACATAATAAACACTCACTATAAATGTCACCAGGATTACGCTGAACAAGAGCACTACAACATAAACAAATTTTGTAATCATTGTAATCTACCATATCTAACAATTCTACCATAGAATCACAATGAGGACACTGATGCCTCTCATAAAAATTCATCTCAGGTAAAATTTCCCGTATATTATCCATAGATAACTTCAAAACATAATCTCTCGATAAACCCACCCAATTAGGCAAACCCACCAAAACATTCACATGAACCCTAACCCAAAATAATAAAATCTTACTTCCAATCCAACGCTCATATACTACCCTGAAATCACCTACAGATATATATCGAGAAATATAATCTTGTAAAGTAAAATTATCATTTAACAATGGACAACGAGTATTTAACCAGAAAATAAGAGGAATCATTTCTCGAGCTTTATCTCTTCTCAAACTCTCCTCATAATCTCTCCTTATCTCACGATTTATCTCATCGTCGCTTTCCATAGGAATAACAATATTTCTCCCAATCACTGGAGATTTTCCCCAAAATCTTACATAACGAAGAAATCTTACAATCCTCCTCACATAAACCCTCCAAGGATTCCTATAATCATCAACCCAATTACCAAAATATTTTAACCTCAAAACAGAAATTCTCCTCAAAGTCACATCCTGATATATTGATTCTAATTTCTGCTTACGCTCCAATTTCTCAATAGCTCTCTTCTGAGCTAAATGATTACGATATCGCTCCTCACGAATTCTTGATAACTCCTCCATTGCCTATTATTACCCTACAAAAAAACCTGAAAAAACTTTCAAATTTTTTCAATTTAAAAAAAACTCTTCAATATAAATGTAAAAATGAAAAATCTCATACTTTTTACACTTTTTATTACAACTATTTCAGCTATCCCTTTTAGTTTCCATAAACATAAAGAATCCTACGAAAATAAATATAATGACACATTTTACTGCGCAATGTGCGAATTTCTAATTAATCATGGAGAAGAATACATTACAAAGAATACTACTCATGATGATGCTACACATTTTTTAGATCATCTTTGTGAAAGATTACCAAAATCTAAACATGCTATTTGTGATCTATTTATACAAGAAAATTATAACCATTTAATTAATTTTATTATTGAAAAAGAATCACCACATTCTGTATGCAAACAACTTCATTTTTGCTCAACTTATGACCAAGCTATATCTCAATGTGATTTTTGCAAGTATGCAACACATAGAATTGAACGTTTTTTATCATATAATAATACTGTAACAGATATAGTTGATTTTGGAAATATGTTTTGTGATACATATAGAGCTAATTATCGGAATGTTTGTGAAAGTATTGTTCCAGTTTATTATTCAACTATTATTGGAAAGATAATTGACCAATATAATTTTGTGGAGGTTTGTTCAAATATTGGCATTTGTATTTAAAAAAAATATTATTATATTATTTATGAATTTAGACATAAATGATTTATGTGAAGAGCAGAACAATGATTTTTCATATATAGATATATTGGTTCAACAAAGAAACAATAAAAAAAGTTGGACAATTGTATCTAATTTGAGACAGAATAAGGATAAAATTAATGATTTTATACAAAAAGCGAAGAAGAAATTATCAACTAATGCAGCGGTTGATGAGAATAATAATATAAGATTTAATGGTAGTCATAAACAGGAGGTAATGGAATTATTAATGAAAGAATTTACATTAAAAAAAGAACAAATAAGAGTTCATTAAAATCTATCGAAAGAATATATCCAACCATTCCTAATGGAAGTTAAATTACTTTCATCCAATAATTTTAGTTCAAATATAAAATACCAATATTTGTATAACGTATAAAAATTTAAATCTACCAATACCCAAAAATATAATTGCTGTGTAAGGAATATTGTATATATCCTTAGACATAATGCTGTCATATTGAAGAATTGATATAAATGTATCCAATTAGGTCTATAATTATATACTCCAATCATACCAAATAAAGTGCTAAACATTAAATAATAATTATACTCATAATATACTCCAAATATAATTGATGTTACAAAATCTAAACATAACATTGCAATTAAGTATGGCTGCTTATAAACAACCCCATATTTTATATCTACTTGTCCGTACATAACATTTATTTGAATGATTTCTTTAATATAGTTTCTTCAAAAGGACTAAAAGCCCACATTATTAAAATTGTATGCATTTTTGTAGGCAAACCATTTTTATCAAACCATGGTATTCCCATCTTCTCCATCTGTCCTAATTTAGCTCTTACACGATTATTACGTGCTTGCAACCAGTTTGCTCCGTTTGGGTTAGATTTTTTTATAGGTATTTTTTCTAATTTCTTTGGATTACTATACTTCTCATAAACTCTAACAAATCCTTCATCACTTGTTTTCGGTTTTTCTAAACCTCTTGCACCACGACTAATGTTGTAATAATCTGCTAATTTTTCAAATTTATGAACTAATTTATAAGATAGGAAGGGTGGGTTTATTTTTTTGTCAAGTATATTGTTTATTAAAGATTTAGATGGTTTCGTATTTTTATCCATTTATATAATATGAGAAGATTAAAAGAATTTCCTTATCCACAAAAAACAATGGAAGTAACAGTATATGGACGACCAGGATGTCCATATTGTGATAAGATGAAAGATTTTTTAAAATTTTTGTATCCAAATAATCGGGGAAGAAATTATGTTTATTACAATATATTTGATATAATTGATAATGGTTTAGCAAGAGATATTAGTGATTTTAGAAGAAAAATGAAGATTTATATTGGGGAATATTCAACTGTTCCTATAGTTTTTATTAAGGGTGATTTTAAGGGTGGATATGATAATTTTTGTAAGATTGTTTATGATAGATTACCAAAAGATGATAGAAATATTTACAAAAAAATATTTGCTGAAAAAACTAATTTAAATAATAAGAAAAAGATAATTAATAAACTTGATAAATGCGAGAAAATAAAATCAATGACTAAAAAAAAATCTAAATAAAATTATGGAATTCATATTTTATCAAATGATTATGCCTCTTGTTATACTCTCTCTACTAATTTTTATTATATTAATTCAAATACTTTCAACAAATTATTTCAAATCAAAATATAAAAAAATAATTCCTAAAAAAGAATGTCCTGAGTAAAAAAAAAGAACTTAAATAAATCTTCTTTATAATATTCAATATAAACTGAATATTATGAATCTCGATAAGAAAACGGGCAATATCAAGAAACCATACTTATTAGTAGACAGCAGTTATGTGTCATTTCATCGTTTTTTTTCCACATTAATATGGTATAATAGTGTTCATCCTGATGAGGAAATAAATGATGATTATGATTGGTTAGAAAATCATGTGTTTATGAAGCATTTTGATGAGACTTATATGAAGAATCTTATAAAATTTAAGAATCAGTATAACATACCTTTTGAAAATATGATAGTGGTTCGAGATTGCCCCAGAGAGACTATTTGGAGGATGAATTTATATCCTGAATATAAAGCTAACCGTAAGAATACTTGTAGTTATAAAAACAAGAAATATAATATCGGAAATATTTTTAAACATATTTACAATAATCTTTATCCTCAACTTGAAAAACAATATGGATTTAAAATCTTGAAAGTTGAAAATGCGGAAGCAGACGATATTATAGCAGTATTGGCTAACAAAATTAGAGAATTGGATAAAAATCGTTTAGTAGTTATTATTAGTAATGATAATGATTATTTGCAGTTGGTAAATGAGAAGACATTAATTTGGTCATTGCAGAACAAGTTATTGAATACAAAGGTTGAGACAACATCTGAGGAGATATTGTTGAAGAAGATATTGAAGGGAGATGATAGTGATAATATTCCATCGTTGGTTGGGAATATGAGTGAAAAGGATGTTAATGAGTTGATTAAGGATGAAGTAAAATTGAATAATTGGTTGAATTCTAATCCTGAGAAGATGGAAAGTTATAATAATAATAGGAGATTGATTGATTTTCATTATATTCCGAATGAAATTAAGGAATTAATTATTAATGAGTGTCGAGATATTTTTCCAATTGCAGAGCCAGAAGTTAAGAAAGTAGAAAAGCCAGAAGTAAAAGTTGAAATAGAACTTGAAGTAAAACAGAATGATTACTGGAAAAACAATTCAGTAATAAAAGTTAAAGAAATAAAACAAATTAATAACTCATATTATCAACAAAAATACAAACCTATCATAAAAACATATTCACCCTATATTAATTATCGCAATTACGGCTATCCAGGATATAATGTTGCATGGAATAATAACCGCTATTTTAATTACGCCACTGAGGATTATTACTATTATTAAGTATCATACCTGGATCAAATAAATTATTACATTGATTAACTCTTGACAAAGACCTTCCCATAACATATAGTGGAGTTCTAAATTCTTTTACACCAGCTGGATATGTATTATAAGATGATTGACATACTTGTTGATAATTTCCAGTATTATCATTATAATTATAATTTGAACAATTTTCTCCTAAAACAGTTACGTTGCATCTTGTCTGTGGAGGAACTGGACCAAACTTAGTAAAAGTAGATGAAGATTTCGGAATACCAGGCATTTTAATATTAGTTAAACCCATACTTGCAGATGGTTCTGGAGATGGCGCCGAATAATTAACCCCTAAAGATTTTGGTGGAAAATCTGCTTCAGAAAAAAAATGCTCCTTATCCTCTTTATGCATTCTATCAAGGAAAAATACTACTAAAGCAACTGAAAAAATTAAAAAATAAAACCAATCCATTAACTTTTAATGATAAAATATATTTACCATTATTATCAATTTTTACAACCCTCAACCTTACCAACTTTACCCACTATAACCCCATTCTTCATCATCGGAAAATAAATCTCATTATCCTGCTCAGGAAATCCTAATATATCCTCCATAGTCGGCTTTTCCAAATATATCGGCGGATTATTAATCATATTCTCCTCATATGTCGGCCCATCCCTATACATCTTCATATTAATCGGACACTCAGGCGGCTTAACCACCTTCTCACCCATCCTCAAAACCTTTATCGGATTATGAAAATACTTATCCCCACCATAAGACAACCCATCCTTACCCAACGGACAATTCGCATCCATCACCTCCCAATTACAATTCTCATTTCCCCTACCATCCAATGCACACTTCTCCCCCCAAACACCATCGTACAACAACTGCATCTTCCTAAACTCATACTTACCATGCGGACTAACAATCGGCACATCATTCGCCTCAGGAACAATATTACCAACATAAAAATCCTTACCTTTTGTATGCAACATTGCTGGAACATTCGCAGCTGTTTGTGTAGGTAAATCAAAATTCTCCTGTGTCCTATTTCTTGTAAATGTTAATACCGTACTTAACAATATTATAAAAAGTATAAAAATTAATGAAATTTGCGACAACATTAATTTTAATTAGAAAATAATTATTTAACTCCACTTATCATCAACATACCCCTCAAACCATAATCTACAACCCTTCCCTCCCTCCATAAATCCATCTGCCTCCTCCCAAACCTCCCAAAATCATCATAATATAACATATACCAACCCAAATCAAATCCACCCATCACCCTATCCCTCTCCAATCTCTCCAATAACTCATCCCTCAAAATATTATCTCTTACATCAATTTCTACCATAAACTTTAACATTCTTATATAAATTTTATCCATAATATTCCCAACAACTTCTTATAAAATTTCTAAAAAATTACAAAACCAAATTCCTTAACCTCTCAACATCCAACAATAAATCCTTTACAGAATCCACCACCGAACGTATCAAAGCTATATCCAACTCAGGCAATTTAGGCTCTATACTATACAACATAACCCTCTCCCAAGCTATCCAATCAAAAGTATCCGGATAAAATCTCTCCAAAATCTTACCACACATCTGCTCCCGCAAACATACCGGCAATAATTCAGCAGATTTCTTCGGCAATACCATCATCAACTGCTCAAATGGCGTAAAAGGTACTCCCTTCTCCAATTTAATCGCATTCAAATCAGTTATTCCCTTCAAATAATTATTCAAATCACTCGCAAAAGGACACACCGGATAAGGATTATACCAATTCCAATTAATCTCTCCATCAAAATAATATCTAACAACAAACATAATTCCCTCAAAGTAATTTCTACAAATTGACTCCAAACAAACCCTATCATTGTCATCATCCACATTAATGTCAAAAAATAACTGATAATACTTCTTCCTCCAACCAACATTCCTATAATCTATCACCGAAAAACACTTCTCAAATAAAGGATTATACGGAACACGGTCCCACTTCCACTTCTCCTCCGAATAATGATCATCAAAATTCGGCGGAGAAGGAGGCTTCCTCTTCGAAGCCAAAAACTTCAAATTCGAATCCTCACTCTTCTCCAATCCCTCATAAATCATCCGCAAAAATCCATTATTCACCCGCGTCCTCGCATTCACCACAGACAACAAATAATTCTTACACCTATTGTAACATCCTGCATACATATTCAAAACAAAATCTATACCATTCTGCTGAATACTTAACGAAGGAATCGTATGAAGAAAATCATTGCCCAACAAAAATCCCATAAACACATAATCATTAATCAATCGACCCTTTACCAACGTATTCACAGGTATCTTATACTTGTCAAACATTATACTCTTCATCTCAGTAAAAATTAAATCTGACAAATTTCCTACACTCACATACAAAAAATCACCAGACCTATCTCCCCTACCTACATGCATATTCTCCCTTATCAACCATACCTTGTTATCAACCAAAGTTAAAGCCAACATAATCAAATCAGCATCCAATCCATAAATACATATCTTCTCATCACGCCCAATCTTAACCGAACGTATATGATTCATCACCTTGTGCTCACCCTCCCCCGGAGAATTTGCTCCACTGAAATTTACAGGAATCTTCCCAAAATACTGCCTCTTTATAGCATCCTCTATAGACTCTCCCAATAAACTCATAAATGGCGTTCCAGGAGTAATCTGATTCGTATCCAACAACTCCTCCTGATATAACCCATACTTCCTCTTCAAATCATTCTCCCACTCCTTCAAAATCGGACCCTTGTATCTCCGCAAACGCTGCTGATGCATCTTAGCCATCGGAACAACTCCATCAATACAAATCATAACCGACTTTCTCGGCTTAACAATATCAATAATATGTTTAGTATACTTCAAAACTTCCTGAATTAACTCCCTCTGCCTCTCAACCAAACTTTTAGGTAACATCTTCTGATAATCCAAATTGTGATAACAATGATAAATTAAACAATTAAAATCAAAATAAAAATGATCTATCTCTCCAACAGACCCAGAAATCAAATCTGAATCATATTTTCTCGATAACCATCCAAAATACTGCGGTATTCCCATGTTTTCAATTATTTAATAGAATGCTTTTAAACCTTATATTTTCACTTTTTTTTCACATAATACATAAATGCTCAACTTCTACAATTCCACAAATCTATCCAAAAATAAAAGAAAACTTCATAAAAATTTCCTCAAATCTTCCAATAATATCATTCACCCCAAAATTAACCCCAATGACCTCAAAATATCCTCCTACAACATCCACTACTTCTCCAAACCACTACTCAGCCAAAATAAAACATCACTCCCCGAAATCTCCAAAAATATATCCAACCTACTAAATTATATCCAACAATCCCAACCTGACATCGTCCTTCTTCAAGAAACCCTCTACAACAATCATATCCTCCAATTCTTTAAACAATACCGAATAATCCACTGCTCAACATACTCATTCAAAACTGACTATACATACTACTTCGGCAACATAACCCTAATAATAAACCCGAACATTATTATTAAAGATGAACAAAAAATTAAAATTAAAGGTTACTTTAGACCAAAATGCTGCATCAACACCCAAATTAAATTTAATAATCATAAAATATCTATCTACAACATCCACTTAGATGCATGGGATAAAACCGGTCAAACCAGAATAAATCAATTAACATATATCTTAGATTTAATCAAAAAAGATAAAACTAAAAATATTATCTTAGCCGGCGATTTTAACTCTATAATCGAATCCAATTACCAAAAACCAAATATTCTAACAAAAATATACCAAAACCCCTTCAAAGAAATAGAAATAATAAAAAATAATTTCAATGACGCAGCCCAATACTTTATAAAAAAACCAACTGTTTGGTCCAAACAACGCGTCGATTTCTTCTTCGTTAATAAATCATTCAATATCCCAATCATAAACTATAATACCGATTTCTATAAAGGCTCAGACCACTACCCAATATCAATAACACTTAAAACAAGCAATAATTGCCTAAAAATACTCAATAACCCAATCATTGAAAAACCAATAAATATGAATACACCACAAGAACTTAATAAAGTTGTTTATAAATTTAATCATAAAGGATGCGAAATTGTAATTAAAATACTCCCAATCTGGAGAAAAAATTGGAACATCCACAAAGAAAAACTTAAAGAATATAAAATATCAAATACTCACATCCAATTCGGAAAGAATGCAGCTAAAAATGAACTTGAAATGAATAAACTTGTCTCCCAATTAGTTGAAAATAATATTAGCTACTGCTTTACCAAAACTATCGCCGCATATAAAACAAATTACATCCCAATTAACAACTTCCAACTAAAAAATATCCCCAATCAAGAATTCCTTATTCTCATCCAACCTAAATATGACTTCGATACCCTTATTAACCTTCCCGACCTTATTACCTTCCAACTTCAATGGGCCTTATATACCAGCTATAAACTCCTCAATTTTGTTCATGGAGATATATATCACTCCGGTAATAATAACTGTTTCTTCCAAAATTATGTACTTGAAAACAAAAAATATGCTATATTCAGAGATGAAGAAAACTACTGGAGATTCCCAATCAATGGAATTCTCCCAACAATTGTTATGTTCGACTTCGAATTCTCAGATATAGACGATATCCACACAAAAATACCATTCACCCCAATCACAGAATATCCAATCGGAAAAATGAAAACTATGGAAAAGAAAAGAGAATACGATATTATGGGCCTCAATATAGTTCTCGAAAAAATAGGAATAAAAAATAGAATCCCAATCATACCCCTCAAAAATAACCAAAAACTACTTAATGGTTACGATAATTATAAAATAAATAAATCTGAAGCAGAAAATACTAAAGATTATATAATGTTTTTCTCAACATTCTAAAATGGACCCAAAATATACAAACCATATAAACAATAAAATTGTATTAATATCAGCAATAATGTAAAAAGATTTTTTTCACTAAATAATTTTGTATCATTGTATTCTTTTACATACTTTAATAACTTTTTATTCTTGACTTGAATAGATTCTTTTAAAGCAATAATTCGCTCATTTCTCTCAAAAACCTCCAATTCAAGATTTTTTATCAATTCCTCATAAATCTTTTCATTTTTTTCAAATTTCTTCAATGTATGATGATTATTCATCTCACGCTTACGCAAATCATCAACCAAATTCTCATAACTTCTTAACTTCTCATCATTATACTCAAATTTTGTCTTTTCTGTAATTTTTATTGATGAAAATACAACCAAATCAAACAATAATTCTTGTAATTCATCCGCAGTTTTTATATCATTATTCTGAAATTTTTTCAATCCATCGATTAAACGTGTTTCTGATAATGTATATTGATCTTCTATGGTTCCAACATCCATTTTTACATTTACATTAATCAAATCAATAAATTTTCAATTTTTTTATTTAAAAAAAAATAATATAATAATAATAAAATGGGTAAAAATGAAAATACCGAAGATAAATACAAAACCAAAGAAGAAAGAGAATTTGAAGTAAAAAATCTACTCAAACAACTCTCCGATTTAGGAATCACCATCGGAATACCAGGAATGAAAGAATTTCTCCTTCACAGCCAAGCCTTCATCAAAGAAGGCACCTATTGGCAAGGACGTATTAAACTTACTGGCACAAACCGTATTTTATGCGGTTTCCTTACTAATAGCAGAAGAGGTGTTTCTGATATTACTTTAAAATTTGAGAAAGATGTTTAACATAATATTTCCATCAATTCTTCAATATCATCATTATCAATTGCTTTTAATGATAATGAATGTTTATTAACCAAATCTATTACCTCATCTTCAGTTGATAATGACTCAAAATCCTCATATAACTCTATCAAATCACTAAAGTTTTCTAAAATATCTTTTGGCCAATCATTCAACAATTCAGCAACTTTGTTTAAATATATATCCGCATATTCTTTGTTATAATCTTTCGCTAAAACATAAGCAAAAATAAGTTGATATACTAATTCAATTTCATTTCTATCCATTAATTCTTCATAGTTAGAGTATAATTCATCTTTCTTTTTATTAATTCTTATTTTATTTAATTCTTTTTCTTTTTTGTTTAACTTAGCTTTAAGTTTATCTATTTCTTCTTCAAGTCTCTCCATTTTTATCTTTCTATAATATATTTTTTAAACCTTTTTGTAAAAATCTTTTTTAAAATATGTAAATAATCTCCAATCAATCTGGAAATTGCCCCATAAACACGCCTTCAATATCCTTTTCATCTTATCCGATTTTAATATTTTTAATATTTTATCCAAATTCTTCTCTTTATCTATTATCCCAATTGCATGTTCAGTTAAACAATATTTTCCACTTTTATTAACAAATGCCTTACCAATACCACTATTCCCAAAAATAACTTTTGGTTGTTTTTTGTCTATTTTTTTAGAAGTATAAAAATATGTTATGCCTTTTTGTGGCGTTGAATGAATACAGACATATTTAAATTTCTTGGATTTCGTTTTAGACATAATATTTTTATCAGAATCATATTTTGTTGAGAATAATACATCTACAGTCTTATCAGTATTTCTTGCCAATAAACTTTTAATTAATTTAAAATCATAATTAGGTATCCATGGCCAATTTTTAAGATTGATTTTATTGGTAATTCCCAATTCATCTTTTATTATGGTTATTTTAGGTTTTGTTTTTTTAATGAGATACCAATCATATCTGGTAGTTGCATCAAATAATTTTTTTCCATCTTTTGCGTTATGTATTTCAAGATATTTCATCCAATTTTGTTTAGTCATGAGGTCATACATTCCAATGTTTTTGCTTTTATCTCCAACAGGTTTTCTCCAGGCTGGAGGTGTTACAAATAATAAATATCCACTATTTTTTATCCAATTTTCTAATGCTTTTTTAATAAAAAGTTGGTAAATAGTATTGCCTGTTTCTTTTTTACCCATTGGGCTGTAAGGAGGGTTACCTACAACTAAATCAAAGTTAGATAAATTCTCTTCCAACGCATCACCAACAAAATAATTTAAACTATAATTACCCAATTTTTTTCTACATATATCTACGTTTTTTTTATTAATATCTCCAAATACTAACATTTTTTCAACAATATGTTTGTATTTATTTTTAATGTTTAGATTTTCTGATAGTTTATTGATTATATCTGTTAGGAATCCGCCTTTACCGCATGAGGGTTCAAGTATTTTTAGGTTTGGGTTGGACCAGAATTTGTTGGGTAGAGAGTTTAACATGTCGTTGCGGAGGGATTGTGGTGAGAGGAATTCTGAGTATTTAAGTTTATTGGAGTTAGATGTTTTATTTAGTTGCATCTATAATATAGGGATAAAAATATTTTCTTAAAAATTATATATGATTTATATTATTTTATATTTATTATTGGTTATATGTGTATTTATGATTGGTAGAAGTAAAACTAATATTCATTTTTATGGTAAGTCTGATGCTAATAAATTGTTTGATTCTGATGAGTATCGGTTATTTGAGACTTTATATAGGAAGGATGAGATTTTTTATAAGACGAGATCAGTTATTGATGGAGATATAAAGAAATTAAAAAAGGTTTATTTGGATAATGTTATAGATATATCTGATAGTCATAGGGATATGTTGACTAAAATGTGTGAGAAAGCTGATGTAATTTTAATGGATACTTTTGGGGTGACGATATATTGGAGGTTGGTGTGTATGAGGGGAGAGTTGGATTGGGGTTTTCCTTATACGTTGGATGATGCTATAGTATTATGTGAGGAGGAATTGGATGATTGGGCGAGGAGAGATTTTAGTTTTGGATTGTCTTATATTGTTCATGAGGCGGTTCATATATTGCAGAAGGGTGTTTTAAAGGATAATTTTGAAAAATTGTATAGGGATATGGGTTTTGTGAAGGTTAATGTTAGGGATAAGTTGTTAAAGAATAAGGAGATAAACAAGAATTGGATAACTAATCCGGATGGTTTATCTGGAGATTGGGTTTATAGGACTCCAGAGGGATATATATGTCCAGTATTATTATTGGATGCTAATGGAAGGCATGTGACAAAGTATGTTAAATTGGATGGAAATTTTGATATAAAGGATAGGATATATGGATTGGATGAGGTAAGGCATTTATATAATTTTAGGGGTGATATGGTTGGGCAGGTGGATCATCCAAATGAGATATTTGGGTCGTATATGGAGAGTGTGATATATAAAAAGTGATAGATAAAAAAGTAAAAATATTTTAATAAAATTATGCTTACAATTGAGAAGATTAGTAGAGAATTGTTGTTATATATAGTTTTCTTGCTTATTTTATGGATAATATTTGGAATTAATTTATTTTATTCTTATTTATTTGACAATAATTCTTGTAGTTTTAATTTTAAGGATTATGTTGTTGGAATAAATTGGATGATTGGAATAGCTAATGTAGTATTTACGGTTGGACTTTTAAGATTTATATATTTATATCAAAGTTTTGATTCAGTCAGAAATGAAGAATATCGTTCTACGACATTGCAGGATGAATATAATAATATTTTAACATTATTATTTTTAGGTTTAATACCGCATTTTGTGAATGGAATTCTTGGATTGGTAATATTTTTTAAGAGTAATTTGATGAGGGGTGAATTTCGGACGTGTGAGAATGATTCAGGTCAGATATTGTTTTTATTTGATTTGGTTTGTTTTTTATGGATTGGAGTTTTTACTGTATTGAAATTACTTCAGATAATTGTAATATTTTTGTCTGGATTGATAAAAACTTCGAAGATATATGAGTTGCAGATGAATAATGACAAGGAGATACAGACTGATTTTAATGACGTTGTTATACCGGTAGAGTGTAAGAATGGGGTGAATTGTATAATTTGTATGGAAAATCAGATTGGGGTTTTATTTGAGCCTTGTTATCATTTGTGTTGTTGTAAGGATTGTTCTGGTAAATTGGAGAAGAAAGTTTGTCCATGTTGTAAGTCGAATATTGGAAATATTAGGAATGTTTATGTTTCTAATATTTAGGTTCGTTTAATTTCTAATTATAAAATATTATGGCCGATTACGCTGAATTAAAATATGATGCGAATTTAGAAAAATTATTAAAGGAGCAAGCAGAAGTTGCAGAAAGTTTAAGTATATTACATAGAAATGCGCATCGTAAATATAGTAGATATACAAATTTAATTAATATTCCAGTAATTATTGGTTCAAGTGCAGTTGGATTTACGACAGGTTTAGATTTATCAAAGGTTGATAATATGAATATTATTTTGGGCATTGTGTCAGTATTTATTGGCATAATCAAGTCGCTTGATAGTTATTTTCAATTAGGTCGTATAAGTGAGACGCATAGGATGGTATCTTTGGCTTATAGTCAGATAAATAAGAAGATAGCTGTGGAGTTGGCGTTGAATAGGAAGGATAGGATAACACCGAAGGATATGTTGTCGATAATAAAGACTGATATAAAGAATTTGGAGGATATATCGCCGTTGTTGCCGGAAGATATAATTGATGATTATAAGAAGGAGTTTGGTGACAAGTATGAGAATATAAAGAAGCCGAATATAACGAATGGATTATCGCCTATAGAGATAAATACGTCTGTGGAGAATTCAAGAAAGAATTCGATGGCGATATCGGCTGATATTGTTCCATTATCTGTGGTTAATATAGGTGGTTCGGGAAGGACAACGCCATTGGGCAGGAGGGATATAAATATACCTTTTCCGGTGGTAAATCATGTAGGTATAAATGAGGTGAATTTGGATATGGATGAGGAGATGGGTGAGCCGATGTGATATAAAGGAAATTGGATATATTAAATAAAAGATGGATTATGATAGTATTTATTTGAGTTATTTAAAATTAAAAGGTGTAAAATCTTTTGATTTAATTGATAAATTGGGAATAAGTCAAGATGATATAAATTTTTTTAGGAAAATTGGATTGATTTTGGTAAATTCTGATAGTTATTTGAGGTTGGAGGTTGGGAGGGTTCATAGTTTTGATTTTAGTTTTTATTTTAATCATTTTGATAAATTGGATGAAATTTTACATAAGAATTTAAATACAAGATTTTTTATTCATTATATTTTATTCAACATAAATGTATATCTTTCTGTGGAAAATCTCGTGCAATTGATTAAGAAAAGGTTAAGTAATTTTAATATAATAGAAAGTGAGATAGTTGATGCGCATAATGTGTTATTGGGGAGTGGATTAATTTTAAAGGATTATTGTCAGAATAATACTTTATATGTAAATGATGGGGAGATAATAACTGCTAAAAATATGTGGGTTTATCAGAATGTTAGTGTTAAGCGTTATAATGATATTGAGATAGCGGTTGATTATATACAGAAATTAATTTTATCATTATTATCTTCAAGAATATAATATGTATTGTTATTTTTGTAATAGGAGGATTAAGAATTGTTGTGGGTTGCGGGGTTCAGCAGATAAGTATGAGACAGATTTTGAGATAAAGATAAATGTGTGTTTTAGTTGTGAGTCTTTATATGGAAATTATTCAATATGTGAGACTTGTAGGGATTATATAAAATTACCTTTTATA
>Ga0194129_10005565_pt1 | contig 15997 bp, 16 predicted proteins | sample TA2KigCa35mmetaG_FD_150862 | JGI IMG/M metagenome (GOLD analysis project Ga0194129, IMG submission 150862) | Freshwater microbial communities from Lake Tanganyika, Tanzania - TA2015038 Kigoma Deep Cast 35m | ecosystem: Environmental > Aquatic > Freshwater > Lake | place: Tanzania: Lake... | reverse complement strand
TTACTTTGAACGCGCCGTCACCGTCACCGTCACCGTGACCGTCGCGCCGTAACGCACGTCGAAAGACCTCTACCAACTCGTTCATCGTAAATTCACAATCCGGGTTGCCGATATTCACCGGACCCACGGTAAGAAAATCGGTGTAGTTCGTATCCATAAACGCAACCAGTCCACGCACGGTATCATCGATGTAGCAAAACGACCGTGTCTGCGTCCCGTCACCGTAAATTTCAATCGGCAGACCACGCTTGATTTGGCGAACAAAGTTCGTTATTACCCGCCCGTCATTTATATCCATACGAGGTCCATACGTATTAAACAACCGCGCGATTTTCAAGTCTAAATCGGGAAACCGTTTCTGGTATTCATACATCAACGTCTCCGCTACACGCTTCCCCTCATCATAACATGACCGCTCGCCTACCGTATTCACATTCCCGTAATAGGACTCGGGTTGCGGGTGGACCAGTGGGTCGCCATACACCTCGCTCGTGGATGTGAATAGCATTTTACAATTGTATAATACACAATATTCTAATACGCGCTGGGTTCCATTGATGGACGTAAGAAGCGTCTCCATCGAGTATTTTTTATACTTTTCAGGCGAAGCAATCGACGCGAGGTGGTAGATTTCATCGACGCGTTCTCCAAAGAGACTCGGGTTGATAGGTTGCGTAATGTCACAATCGACAACACGAAACCGCGGATGCTGACTCCCGATATCGCGCAAATTATTCATTGAACCCGTTATAAAATTATCGACACAAATGACGTAATTCTCGGGACTCTGTTTGAGAAGATGTATACACAAATTCGAACCAATAAATCCGGCGCCACCGGTTACAATAATTATTTTCATTCGGTATTATCTATATTAGATAATGTAAATATTTTCTAATTAGTTTATAGCAGTCAAATGGAAAATCTCGCCGGTCCGAATGACCTCGTTCCGTCTTTTAAGATATTCTCGATGTTAATCATCATCACCATTGTAATTAAAATTATATTTCAATACAGTTACAATGAAAATGCCGCGCCGTCATTTAGCGATGTAAATAGTTTAACAGATGTATCTCTCATTAAAGACGAAATCAAAAAGAAAGACTCGTCGGATATGAAGAAAAATATCACGGTGTATTTCAAATCTTATATTTTCTACTACCTAACATTTCTATGGACGCTTTGTTTGATGGTAACCATTGTAAGCATTACTTTGAATAAATACAACCCAGATAAACCTGGATGTATGATGCGAATGAGTTTATTAAATGTTGTTCCCATTACGCTATTCATGATTTTACTGGGATGGATTATTTATCAAAATACGGTGTATTATAATAAAATAAACTCGGGACATGTGGCCGAGATGTATGTAACCTTTGATACGGCAGTCAACATCCTTCTTCTCGTTCAGGCGGGTGTAATGTATGCGTATATCAATCAGCAAATGCTGTGCTCGTCGGAAATGGGAGAGTATAGCGAAGCTCTCTCGAAATATGGGCCGTATATTGCTGGTTTTGTGGCTCTTCTGGCGGGTGGGTGTATGGTTCTCAATGAAATTATATTGAAGTTCTTTACTACGGACGGGTAAAAATACGCAAATGGGGAGAGATATAACACGCAATGGACCACACAAATGGGGAGCGATATGGAAAACGATTTCGTCAACACGCAATGGGCCGTCCTCCGGCCCTGGAGTGTTGACGAAAGACTAGATAAACTTATACGTCAATCCACAACCGGTTTCATTTTCCCATACACCCGAAATTTTAATAATAAAATGGTAAAACTGCGGTTTGTCATTCATATACAGATTATGTTTCCATACACTAATTACACCGTCGCGTAATTGTTGTATGATATCGTGGTGTGCGCCCCCACCCGTCGTCGATTTGTTCTGTATCCGCATCCATTTCTCGAGTATACTTGTTTCTATATTTTGAAACGAGGTCATCACCATGCGATTGTGTTCGTTTTGAGTATCGATGCGACAATTATAAATATTACTATTGAAATTCTGTTCGACTTGATAGATTAATAATTCAAAATGGATGTAGATTCCATTCATCGTGAAATCCGGTGTAGAATACGTGATGCGATTGAATGTGCTATTGGGTATGTGTGTGTTCGTCTTTCTCTCGGTGAAATAGATTTGCTGACTGTTATATTCATATGGGGATATTACGACGTTCATGGTTGTATATCTTACTATCATGTGTTTAAGCAAATATCTCAATGATATGTATACAATGCCAGCGAAATACCTGATTACGAACTACACGCGGAAAATGGCGCGAAAAATCGGTGTCGTCGTCAAACCGTCCACCAACCCAGAGAAGAAAATCGACGTATATCGTGGAACGCGTAAAATCGCGAGTGTAGGCGCGAGAGGTATGAACGATTTTCCAACCTATATCCGAAACCGCGGAATGGCGTTTGCGAAAACCCGGCGACGACTATATAAGATGCGTCATGAGCGTGACCGTCATATCAAATGGAGTAATGGATGGTTGGCCGATAAATTGCTATGGTAAATGGTATAAACCAAGAACGCGACTACTAATTATCCGCATCCCGAATCCGCATCCCGAATCCGCATCCGCAATGAAACTATTTGAAACACATTTTAATGAATACGTCAATAAAGTCGAAGAATTCTCTCTTCATCCCATCGTAAAAAAGACGATTCTCTCGTTCCCTCAAAATATCCAGGAATTACCGAGCATGATATTGTATGGACCCAGTGGCATTGGCAAATACAGTCACGCGCTGTATCTCATCTCTCGATATAGTCCATCTCTCATGAAATACGAAAAACGCATCGCAATTGCGTATAACAAGGACTCCTTTTTCATCAAAATCAGCGACCGGCATTTTGAAATTGATATGTCGCTCCTGGGATGTAATTCGAAGCATCTATGGAACGAAATCTATAACCAAATTTTAGATATTGTAAGTTCTCGTCCCAACACAACCGCGTTTGTCATGTGTAAGAATTTCCATAAAATACACAGCGAATTATTGGAGACATTCTATAGTTATATGTTGGAAACCGACCATGTATCTCTCAAATTCATTATTCTCTCGGACCATGTCAGTTTCATTCCGGATAATATACTTCAGAGATGTAAAATCATTCCATTCAAGCGACCCACCATGCTGGCGTATAATAAATGTATATTCGGAACATCTGCGTCGACGGGAAAGAAGACAACCAAAAAAGTGGCACCTGCCACACACGCCACCGCCACCGCCACCACCGCGTCCGCCACCGCGTCCGCCACCGCGTCCGCCCACGCACCCGCGCCATCCGTATCAGATACGCACATCACCATCAAGGAAACCCCAATCCGGTTAACAAATAAGTTCCGGTTGGATAAAATCACAAACATCAAGGCGTTGAAGTCGAACATTACCGAATTGATTGAACCTCATGAGAATGTATGTAATTGTATTGTAGATATCATTCTCTCGCCAGAGTCAAATTTAAAATACGATGGATTGAGAGAACGCCTCTATGACTTACTCACCTACGATATCAATATACAGGAGTGTGTTTGGTATATCATCCATAAACTGATACATCATGGTCCATTGTTGCCTGAAATGATGGACGATATTATGACACAGATGTTCGTCTTTTTTCAGTATTTCAATAATAATTACCGCCCGATATATCATTTAGAGAATTTCGTCTTATTACTAGTATGTAAGATACACGGATTCAAGCATCATTTTCCATCCACACCCGTGATATCCAATGCCTAGTCCGACCGATTCGGGCGCATATCCGTATCTGTATCCGTATCCGTATCCATATCCAGACAGAATCAACCAATCGTTACATCGATTAGAGTTTCCGATGAATACGCCACCATCATCTCTCAAAGAGTTAAATAAGAAGTATCATTTACTCGCGTTGAAACATCATCCAGACAAGGCGGGTCTCGGAGGTGATGTTCCGGCAGGCGATGACGCCGCATGTGCACGTTCCACCGAGAGATTCAAAGAAATCAACGAAGCGCACAAATGTGTGAAAGAGTATTTTTACGGTTCTACATCATTCGCATGCTATGGCAATGAAGTCAATATGGAAACTGCCGGATATGATAGTATTCTCCAGTTATTCATTAAAACCGTCATTGTCAAAATGGCGAAAACGGAAGTCGAGACTGATTCGAACGCGGTCCAATCTCTCATCCACATGATTATAACCAAGGGTATCCATTCCGCAGTGATGTTGTTTCGTAATATGGATAAACAGTCGTCCATCACAATCTATGAGATTCTCTCGAAGAATCAAGAGTTGTTTGGAATCTCTCGAGAGATTATGGAGGAATTGACAACCATCGTCGAAGAAAAGACCAGCGATGATATCGTGATTCGTTTGAATCCGTCATTGTTGGATATGTTATTGGACCGTGTATACATTCTTCAGGAATGCGGGCAACCCTACTATATTCCTCTCTGGCATGGTGAACTACATTTCAATCAACCACACCATGCGGGAGAAATCATTGTGTTGTGCGAACCGGAACTCCCAGACAATGTCTCCATTGACGAGAATAACAATCTCTATATTTCTCTCGAAATCAATGTGGTAGAGTTGTTCGAGAGACAGACGCTTCCCATTTACATCAATGATGAAATCAAGTCGCATGGGTTTGTCTATTATTTACACGCGAGAGATGTATCGTTACAATCATCGGTGCGACAGTGTGTCGTATTACGTGGTATCAACGGCGACGCGGGTTGTGGAGGTGTTGCGATATGTAACACCCAGACCAGTGATATTTATAAAATTAATACGCGCGGAAAGGTATATGCGAATCTTCGACTCGTCCATTAAATTGAATTTATATTATACAATACACGTGGTGTATCGTATAATCTTATAACGTCGTATCATGACGCACCCCACGCCCCTCCTCGAGTTTTCCAACTTATCCAAACAACTCACAGCATCACTCACCAAGGACGAAAAGAAAAACAGCGGTATCTTCTTCACACCGCCATCGTGTATCCAGTATATCATGACGCTTCTTCGGGGTATTGGTGTATCGAAAACAATACACAATATTCTGGAACCATCTTGCGGTTCAGGGGAGTTCATCACGGCATTATCGCGCGAATATCCTGATGCGAATATTACTGGCGTTGAATATCATCCGGTTATTTATAAGGCAGTATCGGACCATTTCGCGGGCACCGGTCGTGTAGTTATCCATCACGGTGATTTCTTGAAATACGACACGGCGACGGCAACGGCACCCGCAGCAGCAGCAGCAGCAGCAAGTCCCGACCTCATCATCGGAAATCCGCCCTATTTCGTAATGAAGAAAGAAGAAGTCGCGCCAGAATACTATCCATACTTTGACGGTCGACCCAATATATTCACCCTGTTTATTATCAAAGCCGCGCAATTGTTATCCGATGGCGGCGGCGGCAGCGGCGGCATATTATGTTTCGTATTGCCATCGAGTTTTATGAATTCACAGTATTATGACAAAACACGCAAATACATTGTCCGTCATTTCAAGATTCTTCATATTGTTCGTTGTGATAACATCCCAGGCAGTTATATGGATACGGCACAAGATACCGTCATCATCATGCTACAAAGGTGTGTCGGAAACGATACACTCACATCCACCCCGACGCCCGCCGGCGTATATGAAAAATCCGGCGCAACGATATTCACCGACAATCTTCCTCGACTCATGGAATTGTATAACAGTTCGCATTCATTACATGAACTCGGTTTTAAAGTGAGCGTTGGAACGGTTGTATGGAACCAGTGTAAAGATATCCTGACGGACGACGCTACCAAGACGCGCCTTATTTACAGTTCAAATATTGAAAACGGGCAGTTCGTCCATAAAACATACAAAAATGCGGAAAAAAAAGCGTTCATCGACAAGCCCGGAATACGGACGCCGATGATTGTATTGAACCGCGGGTATGGTGTAGGGGAATACCAGTTTGTGTATTGTCTTCTTACGCCTGAAATGGTCTCGGCGTCGGCGTCGGCACCCGGATACCTGATTGAGAATCACTTGATATGTATTACGCGAACAGACAGCAAGAACAACGACCTATCTGAATTCAAGCGTATCATTCGTTCTTTCCAAGACCCACGAACCCAAGAGTTCATTTCGTCCTATTTTGGAAACAATGCGATAAATACAACTGAATTGAATCACATGCTGCCAATATACGTCTAACGCGTGTGTGTGTGTGTGCGCCCTTTACGAGATTTGAAACGCCGGAAACGCGATTCCATTTCCATTCTTCCAACGCAGAAGAACGTTGATTTTTTTTCCTGACGCAGTTTCACATTCGAAACGTGATTTTGTCGAGTTTTTATGACGCGCTACAATCGTGTAATCGTCAGGGTTGACGCGCTGAAGTGTGATTGTCGCGGCAATATCGACCGTCGCGCCAGGTTGAAATAACATATACGTCTTGTCATGTTGTGATTCACGAAGATAGTCGGATAATTTCGCGATATGAAGGTCGTGTTCGGTAATAAACGACCGAATACTGTCGGCAGCCGATTTCTTACACAATTCATAGAACGCGATATCATCTGCGTCATTCGTGAACTGACTGCTGTTCGAACAACCCGCGTAATACTTATCCTGTAAAGAACGGACACACGCCGGCGCATTATTGTGAATTTGTTTCAACCATTCTGCGCGGTCGGGTAGAAGAGCAGTGGGCGCCGCCGCAGACGCCGCAGACGCAATCGTCGACATGTAATTGTCATAGAAGTATTCTTCATATGACGCAGATAAATACTGACTCGGTTTCATCGGTGAAACGAATTGTGGAGTATCCGAAACTTTAGTCGCATTGAATTTGAATTCAACATTGAATCGTTGGATGCCGCCGGTCTCATCCGTGAATACAATTGAGAAATCGTAATTATGACCTCGTCCAGCTGCGTGAATACATTCGACGTGGGAATACGGTTTTTGTTCGTGTAACTCGTAAAGGAAACCGTCGACTGTATTTTTCAGTGAAAGCCATCGTTCGACGCGGTAGTAAACTTCTGGAACACGCTGATTGATGATTGCGCCGATAATTGCCTCGCGCATCTTGTTGTTTTTGTCGTTTTGACCGCGCCCGGTAGTTGTGCTGTTTGTGGTGGATGTATTTGTAAACACATATGAACTTACTCCTGTAATGGTTTGCCCCGAATATACGAATGGGAACAATAACATGGATTTCCCGTTGAGACTGCGTAATGAATGTCCGATTTTCATGTTTTGGGGTCAAGGAAATTCTTGGAAAGTATTTCAATTTTTTTCATAAAAAAATGAAATTACCTGTAAACAGGTTGTTAGTGATAATTATTTTTTTATATGAAATGATGGATTCTTACCTGTCTTGACGTCGCGTCGTGTCGCGTCGTCCGGTCGCGTCGCGTCATTTAGACCTTGCGAACAATCTTCTTCTTGGATGCCGCATCACCTCCGGCAGCAGCGGCAGCCACAGGTTTGGCAGCAGGAGCAGGAGCAGGCGCTGGCGCTGGCGCAGCAGCAGGTTCGTCTTCATCTTCGATAATCGCGGAAACAGTGTCATGGTCGCCATCACCGTCACCGTCCACATCGGTAGGAACAACTTGTGCGACAATCTTCGTCTTTTCATCGTCATCCAACCTGATGTGGCACTTTCCCTTCAGCGACATCTTGGGTTTGACGATTGCCTGAAACAACTTCCAAGTGACACCAAACTTACCATTCGCGAACCAGATACCTCCGCATTGAATTGAAACTGCGATGTGACTGCCCTTTGCGATGAGGTCCTTGGGAGACAACGCGGCGTTCATTGGGTCGGGGAAGATAGGTTGCATGTCGACGTCGTAAAGTTCCAACTCCTTCCAAGCGCCGTCCCAGAAAGGCAACTTCACCTTGATAGTAGGCGCACGAGTCATATCGGCCTCAAGAGTATCCTTGTTCTTGGGATACTTCAGAACAGGAGTCCACAACGCATCCACTGCGTCGGCAGTCATCTTGGGTTTGCTGAACCACTCCTTGGAATTCAGGATTGCGTCGTCCTTGATTTTCGCCTCGAAGGCGGACATGTTGGCCAGAAACTTCTTTGTGGCTGGCGTCTCGAAACCTTCATTGGGAAACTGGAGCGCGAGGTCGTAACTCACCTTACCGGTCTTGTCATCCGTGAAATCATTGACACCCCAAGTAAGCATAAGAGGCGAAGACAGATTGAGAACGGTGCTGGTCTTGGCGTTGACGATTCCGACACTGCGACCGCCGAGAGAATTCACTTTGGGTTTGGTATATTTCATATCCGTAAGAGGGTTGAAGGAAGCACCGGGGATAACCATTTCAGAAGCCATTGTAATACGATTGTAACGTGTGTGTATAACGATGATATATGTATTCATCATAAATGTTTAAATCAATTTTTTATGATGGATTGGATTCAAATGCTAATGATTCGCATCTTCGCGAATTCACGTCTTCGCGAATATTCACGCCACGCAATTCTTCGACTTCATCAATGTCAACACCCGCTTGACAAGTTCGTCCAAATCCGCATTTTCACTTGCGGAGGCGTCATAGGTCGCCTTCAATTTCTTTACAATGACGACAATACGTTCGTACTCTGATGTCATATCCTTCACCTTCTGGGCCTGAAGACGGTAATCCGCGACGAGTTTTTCCATCTTCTTTTCGTCTTCCTTATAGAGGAGATTATCCTTGGATACGCGAAGTTTGTATTTATTGTAATGGTCCATAAACTCTGATGCGACATATCCGGTGATATTCACCGTGTTAAAATGAATCTTCGAGAGAAGAGTCATCATCTCAATCTTGTAACGGTCCTTGCGGATTTTTTGTGAGACAGTGTCGCGGATATTGCCGACTTTAGACCCGACATCTTCGAGAGATTTCAAGAAGGTGGGTTTCAACAATTCGAGAGAATGAAAATACGCGGAGTCGTGGATGAGACGGAGATAATGGCGGTGAATTGTGGCGTTGAGAGCAGTGACATCGTTCTGAACCTCCGCCATGATTTCTTTGGTAAGTTTGAGTTTATCAATGGTGACTTTCAAGTCCTGGTTGGCGTCGTCATAGGTATTCTTGCTCTGTTCTTCGAATTTACGCTGCTCGATACCAGTCTCGGTGATAATCTTGAAGATACGTTCTTGGAGTTTACTCATTCCGGAAACAGAGTTCAAATGTGCGGATGCGATTTCGTCGGAAACAGACTTGACAGTGGGAGCAACCGCAGGAGTTGGCGAGACGACCACGGGATCGGGCGACACGACCACAGGTGCTGTTTTGGGCGCTAGAGTGGGCGCTAGAGTGGGCGCTTGAGTGGGCGCTTCAGTGGGCGCTAGAGTGGGCGCCGGTTTTGGACCTACCGTCATGAATGCCACTGACGAAGAATCTGCGTGTTCGGTCGCATTCGACGGACCCTTCATCTCCGGAACTTCAGTTATGACGATTCCCGATGCGAGAGACACCGAGAGAAGACATAACAGAAAACATGATGAAACACGCATAGATAAGGCTGGTTATACAATAATATGACATAATATCTTTATGTCATCCATAATATCTCCCCTCGAAATCTCCCCTCGAACTCATATAAACATTTTATGCGAATAATATATAATTTATCACGAATGAATAACCCGACGAATAGGTCAGAAATTCATAAAGTATACTGTCTATTATTACCATTTAGTCTGTATAATAATCCATACAAGTTATACTCGCGTAAAATGAAAATAAAACGACATCCGACCGCATTACAGACTTCATCCGCGTCAGATTTAATGATTGTGTCTGCGTATTCCAATCCGGTGGCATTGAATGTGTCCGCGGGTCCGTCCATCCCCCGCGCGGTTCCAGCAATGAATACCCGAAAGAAAATGAAACACACATTCGATACTCATTCAGAAGAACCTGATGCCATTCCAGCAGCAGCACTCCAGCAAGACGCCTCGACGGCATCTACACCTAAATCTCTCGGAAACGCGTTATCCAACGACGACGATTCTGCGTCCAACATCATTATTTTAAAAACCAGCGAGTTCGAGAAAATCAAAATCGGAAAATATAGTCTCACCGATTTGCGAACCCTTTGTTCGCATTATGGTATTAAAAAATCCGGAACCAAACCGGAACTGGTTCTCCGCATCTATTCGCATCTTAAACATTCCTACGTCATCGTAAAAATACAGCGCAAATTTAGAGAGTATATCTCGGGGAAGTATCGTTCCTTATGCGGTCCAGGATATCTACATGTGTCGAAATGTGTAAATGACACCGATTTTTATACGTTTGATAAACTCTCGAACATTCTTCCACAGAATTTATTTACATACCTTGACAAGGATGGTAAAGTCTATGGATTTCATATTGCGTCGATTTTTCACCTCATCATCAGTTCGTATCCGGAAATCACAAATCCATACAATCGGAATATTATTCCGTCTAAAATCATCATGAACGTCTATGAAAAATTAATCTACGGTTCATTATTACGATTTCGCGTGTCAATCAAGTTGGATGATGTGGACGCGGAAGATGATGATGAAATGAATACGCTGGATGGCGCGGGGGGAGCGGGCATGGGCGCGGGAGGTGGCGCCGGCGCAGGTTCCAATGTGCTCTCTCGAGAGAAACAGGAAGAATTATTCATCGTCGACTTGTTTCAACACATCAATACACTCGGGAATTATTCGGATTCAGAGTGGTTTATGGCATTACAGCGCGCCGAACTCATTCGTTTTATTCGGAACATCTACGACATCTGGTATTACCGCGCAAACTTGTCACAAGAAATGAAAGAGCGAATCTGCCCGCCTTGTGGAAACCCGTTTATGTTGAATAATGCGAGTGTGAATTTAAGCGTGATATCACTCTTGAATGACGCCGATATCCGAACAATTTGTGTCTCGGTCATTGACCGCATGGTTCGTCGTGGTGTTTCTCGCGAGGACCAGTGTCTCGGCGCATTTTATGTCTTGGCGACACTGACGATTGTAAATCAGGATGCGAGAAATGCGTTGCCATGGTTATATGATGCGGTTTTATAATGTTGATACAAATGAAATCGCGCACCATAGATGCGAGTGCGCTTAAAACTACTTAAATAGACTTTACTCATATGTGTATAACCAATACAAATGGTCAAGACTGCTCCTTCTTCTTCTGCCTCCGCTGCTTCTACTCCTGCTCCCGCCGCCGCTGCTGCTGCCCCTGCCAAGGCTGCCAAGCCCGCTGCTGCTGCCAAGCCTGCTGCCGCCGCAAAGGCTGCCGAGGCTGCCCCCGTTGTTGCTCCCGCCCCCGCTGTTGTTGAGGGCGCCGATGCTTCCGCTGCTGCTACTGCCGAGCTCGATGGCTCTGTCTCCACCGCCCTTTACGGCAGTGTTCTTACCAAGCTTCAGAGCGCCCAGGCTCTTCTTGCTTCCATCCGCTCCGAGGTCAACGAGCTTAAGCGCCAGCACGCCCGTGAGCTTCGCGCTGCCAACAAGGCCAACAAGCGCCGCAAGACCAACGCCAACCGCGCTCCTTCCGGTTTCGTTAAGCCTACCCTCATCTCTAACGAGTTGGCTGCCTTCCTTGGCAAGCCCGAGGGCAGTGTTTTGGCCCGCACCGAGGTGACTCGTGAGGTCAACGCCTACATCCGCACCCAGAACCTTCAGGACAAGGCCAACGGTCGCAAGATTAACCCCGATGCCAAGCTTCTTAAGCTTCTTAAGTTGAAGAAGGGTGAGGAGCTCACTTACTTCAACCTCCAGAAGTATATGGCCGCCCACTTCGCCAAGTCTACTCCCGCCGCAGCTGCTGGTGGCGCTGTCAAGGCTTAAATGGACGCATACGCACGCACGCACGCTCATAAATAAAAACTAAACAAACACATAAAAAGGACAAAACGCGAAAAATGAATAAAAATAGCAATCATAAAAATATTTCATGCGCGTATGAAAGAATACTAGGAACTTATTTTCATCGCACGTTATCCGATAAAAATATCAAAGAAGTGAATCCGGCTACCTATAAAAAAATAGAACTTTGTCAACAATAGATTTCATATTATTTTGCATTCATAGCCGCCTGAGCTACGTACACTTCAAGCGCTCTACCTGACAGGCCTTGTGCAGTTCCACTGGTTCTTGCGGCAGTGGCAGCAGCAAACTGCGCGTTATTCAAGGCACGGTCCGGTCTTTGACCGGGTACAAGTGCGCCTGGGGGAAAGTTGGGTTTGGTAACCTGCCTACTTACAGGCGACGGCTTAAAAGTAATGGTTGGGCGAGTGTGAGACATTTTGATTATATGTTATATATATATTTTTTTATTTATATTATATTCTTCTAAATATATTTTATTTTTCTATTTTTCTATTTTTATACTATATAAGCAAAACCATAAAACATAAATCATAAATGTCAAATTCTAAAGCTGCCCGTCGTGTTCGGTTTGGAGGCGTTACGCCAAGCGCAAGCATTATTTCCGTTGCCAATGCCGGCGGTGGTGTTAAAAAAGGTGGCGCCCCACCGTCATCCACTGGATTCATGCGCGATTTTACCCAACGTGCATCCGTTTCTATTCCCGCAAAAAATAAAGGATTGATTTTCAGATTTACGCAGTACTACAGTGCTGCAAGACACTCCACGCCGATGTAAAACCGAACAACAGAACAATACTTCATGATATTTATTTTGGCTGCATATTTTCAAAAATATATACCGCCAAACCATTTTTCGCATCAATCACTTCCCGAATTCCCGCAACGTCAATGAACCACGTTTCAAGGTCTGACACAGCTGAAAAATAGTATCCATTTTTCATTCTTTATTCTTTATTTCCCTTCGGGAAATTGAAATTCATTTCATTCTTTATTTCCCTTCGGGAAATTGAAATACTAATCCCGCACCATTCGTGGTTTCGTCTCGCGATATTTGTGTCGTAGTTCTTCGTATGATGTAGCCTGAATTCCATATACCTCATTTGCGAGAATGCTGGCTTGTTTTTCCTCTGGCGATACGTCGACGACGGATGATGGACCCACCCCTGTATCATCCCACACGCCGACTCCGTATACAGGCGATGTTGTCAATGTCGCATTTCCCGATACCAATGTTTTGATGATTTTATGGTCGCTCGGTTTTGGTTCAATGAATATAAAATCCTCTTTCATCATAATTTCGACAATCCGTTTTTTATGGATATTATCGCGATTCAAAATCACAAGTTGTTTATACTGGTCGGTTCCTGTTTGGATATCAAACATGGCCTCATTTGATAAATAAGTGATGGCGCTTTTATCAAGAGGACTGCTATTTTGTATATACCAGTCGTAAAATCCACCACCGCTGTCATGATATTTTCGCTGTTCTTTGTAGGTCATTGATTTATACTTCAATAGTTTTTGGTATACACTCTCCAGACTGGCTGTCGTCGTTGACTTCGGTGTCATTGCTCGCACCGTATAATCTGTGCCGCTAACGACACACATCATTTTAAACTCCTGTTGTGTAATCGCGAGTGTTTTCAGTATTTCGGTGGTGTCATAGGATACAACTGAATGATTCAGTAGACTAATATGACGTAATACAATCGGGCATCCATAGACGAACATATCCGTATCATCGCTTAAGCAAGCGTATACGCGCTTTTTCACCGAGAGTTTCGCGCACAATACATCCGCCTCGCCTTCCGCATCAACAATTGCGAATCCAAAACTTACAAGCAGTTCTTTCACATTCGTAATATCACAGTCACGTAATCGCGCAAATTGCTTTTTCAGTTCGCGCATGGATTCTTCTAAATCCGCAATTCCGGTGATATCGGCAGGTGTGGCAATTCCGGTTGCGGCCGTTTCGCGTTTCTTCTGCGCGACGACTTCCGCAATGGTATCGTATTGTTTTTTCGCCTGTTCCTTCTTCTTTCTTCGCAATTCAATGATGTCTGTTTTTTGAGGAGGGGGGATTCCGTCGAATACGAACACCGCGTGAATATTATAGTGTCGAAACAATGACGCCATCAAATACATATTCTCTAATAAGGCGCCTTCTCCTGCGTATCGATACATATAAATACTCGTATCTACTGCGATTTTTTGGCCGGTTAAGTCCCGGAGATGGATACGCGCGGACGCCTCCTGGCATTTCGATTGAATGAAACGATTCAAGTTTCGTATTCCCATTCTTGTGTTTCTGATATCTAATCTATGGTTTCTTCTTATAATAAAAATGTATTTACTTCAATTTTACGATAAAATCAAATCATTTTTATTATACATACACGCAAATCATTCTACACTTGCGGTTTTACTGTAGCAGCTGCGCTGTTACTAGCAGCTGCGCTGTTACTACCCTGGGCGGCGTCATCGTCGTTGTCATCGTCGCTAACAAAGCATGTATCATCCATGTTAATCACTGTCACATCGGCGTCGTCATGTCGTGGTTGCCTTGGTTGCGATTGCGGTTGCTGTTGCGGTTGAGGTTGCTCCTCCGCGTATTCCGATACAATCAACGCAATTGGGTCTGTGGTCGTGGTCGCAGGCGCTGTCTCGGTCGTGGTCGTGGTCCTGGTCCTGGTCGCGGAATGTGAATGGCTACGCCGAACATGATGCTGGATTTTCCGCTTGACATAATCCTTCATGTCATAATAATCGCGGTCCATATTGCGATATATGTCGTCCCTGTCATCCGCAATGTCATTCGACATCTCACTTACCTTACAAGTGAGACATGTCACTTCATCCGTCAAGTCACTCAAATCATTCACTGCGTCACCAACCTCGCTCTTGAGATAATCCACCGTCTCTTTCATATCGGTGACATTGAGATTCGCCATCTCGATATTCTGTTTCAGTGCGTGGCACTTGTCATCCAATTGTTGGATATCCTCCAAGGTTCCGAAATACCGGCGTGAATGATACTCATTTGACCGTGTTATCAGTTCCACCATTTCTTTGCGTTCTGTGTCAATATCCTGTTCGATTGCGGTCGAGAATTCATTCCGCAATTGTTTCGCAAGCAAACTGATAGCGTTTGCGGTGTGTTCGCGGGTATTCTGAATCTCTTCTTCCATCACCTTCATTTGGACGTTCAGAATCTCGGATACACGCACAGCTTTATCCAACTTCGCCATGAGTTCATTTTCACGCTTCACAAACATATCGTAATCGCGGTTGTAGGTATCGTTCAGGTCTTGTATCTTTTCTTCGAATTCCGTCTTTATCTTATCGATATATGCGAAAATCTCCATATTCGCATCATACGACCCGCATGACGCATTCTCGTGCACCTTCTTACATTTCTTGTTGATATATTTCTTGGTTTCTTTCTTCAAATTTCGCATCTTCTCGTCGGTGCGTTCCTGGGTTTCATACACTTCCGATTTCAGGTCTTGGATGTCTTGAAACATGTCATCGCTTACACGATTCAAATCGGTGATGGTGGGTCCATATTCTTCACGTTGGGTTTGTAGTTCACTTTCGTTTTTCTCGCATTTGGTGAATAATGTTGCGATATTGCGCCATATCATCGTCTGCTCTTCGTTGTGTGCGGTGGAGGCGGTGGCAGCAGCGACGACGGCAGCAGCAGCAGCAGCATCAACCCTAGGAGAGTTCGACGCAGAAGAACCTTGATAGTTTCCAAGAGTAGGAACCGGGCGAGACGACATTGTGTATTGTGTGTATGATATATACACGTCATATCGATTTATATTCAATTTTACGCCAGGTAGGATTCGAATCATCGGACACACGAACGCTATATCGTCATCCGCATCGTTCGTTTCATGATTGCCGACCCCGACGCCGACCCCGACCCCGACGCCGCACCATTTTTTTCAATATAGGAAACCATACTCAAAAACAAGGGGTCGCGCGCCATTCCAGATATAAGTTCAATGAATTCGAACATATGTTCGCGAGAGAATCGAATCCGCGAGATATACGCACGAGGCGCTGGTGTCATATACACAAAATTCGTCCGCGCGCGATT
>Ga0194129_10005564_pt1 | contig 15997 bp, 15 predicted proteins | sample TA2KigCa35mmetaG_FD_150862 | JGI IMG/M metagenome (GOLD analysis project Ga0194129, IMG submission 150862) | Freshwater microbial communities from Lake Tanganyika, Tanzania - TA2015038 Kigoma Deep Cast 35m | ecosystem: Environmental > Aquatic > Freshwater > Lake | place: Tanzania: Lake... | reverse complement strand
ATCGCGATAAATTGCGCCCAAGAATCAAATCCCTTGGCTCCCTTCTCAGCCTGATGCTTGTTAACTGCTCTTTGAAAATCTGCTCGAGAAAAAAGTCTCAACAACTGACTAAAAAAACTGATAGTATTTTCCATAACAGAATGCCTCCTTGTGGTGAGTTTATTGATTTTATAACTCAACTATTCTCCTACATCGGAGGCTTCTGTTCAATTTTTCTAACTTCTCAAATCCTTATTTTGGACAAGAGTGATTGTGAGTCTTAAAACATGATTATTGCAATTTGAAAATTCTATCGCTTACAGACCATAACCTGTCGTGAAACTCCTTCTCATTCGCAACGATAACATTGGCGATCTCGCCTGCACGACACCGCTCTTTGAGGTTCTTCGGAAGGGCCTTCCAGAGGCATCGATTGATTTTTTGGGCAATGACTACAATATCGATCTTGTTCGCAATGATCCTCGTCTCTCACGCCTCTGGAGTTATGGTAAAGCGAAACATGTGCATGGTCTTGGAAAAAAAATCCATGCTTGGATTCGCAAAGTCATCGTTCTTTTTCAACTTCGCCAGCAACATTACGACAGCGTCATTATTACGGTTCCCGTTTTTAACAAACGCACCACCGGCCTTGCTCGCTGGATCAAGCCGCGAAGGATTTATGGTGCGGGGTCTCCGCAACATCGCGTCCCCAAAAATTATCATTCCGTTACCATTTCTCAAAGTGATCCACACGTCTTACAGGTTTTAAGCTACGCACAGGCTCTTGGTATCAGCCTTCCAGCACCAGAATCGATGTCGCTTTTTCTTTCAACTGAAGAAAAGAAATCGCTCGTTCGTGAGCGAATGCTAGTTCCAGGAAATGAAAGCCTCCCGATCATTGGCCTGCAAATTTCTGCTCGCCGCCCGAAGCAGCGTTGGACTTTTGATCAATGGAAAACTTTTATCACAGCACTTTGCCCTCATGCACGATTGCGGCTGCTTTGGTCTCCCGGTTCAGCAACAGCATTGCAACATCCCGGCGATGACCAGCTCGCAGAGCAGCTTGCAGCGGCTTTTCCTGAGGTCTTGGCAAAATCAACGACTGATCTTCGAAGCCTCATGGTTGCGTTCTCTGCGTGCAATTTGATTGTTGGATCGGATGGCGGGGCGATGCACATCGCAGCAGCACTGGATATCACAACGGTCACTCTTTTTGGAGATATTGATCCAGCCGTTTGGCGCCCCTATTCCAAAAAAGGCACCGTCATCGCTAGCCCCACTGACACTCTTGCAGATGTCGATCCCGACATCGTTTCAAAAAAAGTCATTGAAATCATCCAAAACGGCTTTAAATTATAACAGGCTTACAAGTTGAAATAAGATAACACTTATTTGTACTGTAGCGCTAAAAAGTTGAGCGCTACTACGCAGCTGTTGAGCCGCCGCTTATGCGGCTGTTGAAAAGTTGAGAAGCATTTTCCACTCAACTCCTAAACTCCTCAACCCCTAAACGTTTCTTTTATGGCTGATATTGAAAACAAATACCCTGATAATGCTTCAGGAAAATTTTATGTCGATGATCAATGCATCGATTGCGATCTTTGTCGTGAGACGGCTCCCGCTAATTTTACACGCAATGATGATGGTGGGCATTCTTATGTTTACAAACAACCTTCCACACCCGAAGAGGAAGCACTCTGCAAAGAAGCCATGGAAGGCTGCCCGGTCGAGGCTATCGGCAATGATGGAGAGTAAAAATTATTTTTCCTTCTTCACTGTTACAGCAACGTATTCGGTGTTAAGCAAAATAAATTTGCGCACTGTTACCTCGATCCATCGGAGCGAAAACTCTTCGAGAAGGGTCTCTGCTAACTCATCGGCTAACGTTTCAATCAGCTTCCGCGGCCTTATCTGGACTAGTTCTGCGACCCGTCGACTCACCGCAGCATAATCTACCGTAGCGGCAAGATTCTCATTTAATGTTTTCGGTTGCAGATGGGCTGCAAATCGCACATCGAAGCAGAGCTCTTGTGGTTGCGCACGTTCTTCTGCTGGAACGCCGATGGATCCTGACACTGAGAGCCCTTTGATTTCAATGATTCTCTCCATGCCAAGCAAAGTTATGATCCAAAGCGCACATCGCGGATTAGTTTTGATCCAAATCGTGCTTGCAATTTTTGCAATAGCTCTTTTTTCCAAACACGATCTAATTCGTAGCGAATCGTTGGTTGAATCACACGGACTGAAAGAATTCCATGAGACAATTGCTGCGGCTCTGAATGTGTCGCCAAAAAATCTCCGACCAATTCATTCCACGTTGCAATAATCTCTTCCTGCTTGATCCGGGCATTCAACCCGAGTTTTGTAATCACTTTTGCCAAAACATCAGCAACAATGACCTGCGCGTCAGGAGTCGTCTCGCTCGGCAAGCCACGCCACTCGCGTAGGACTCGCTTGCGCAAAAACGAAATTTGTTTTTTGGAAGATGCCATTGAAAAATCTAGTTTCGTATGAACCTTGAGAATATGTTCAAAATTCGCTGCTGCAATGAAGCGCAAGGAGCGACAGCGCACAGACGAGGAGTGTATATGGAAATACTCGACGAGTCGAGCACCGGCGCGACGGAGATCTTCGCCGCAGCAGTAGAATTTTCAAAGCAGTTTTAGATGTGGATCGCATGTCCGTTAGAGGCCTCCGTCGCCTCCATCACAGCCTCACTCAGCGTCGGATGCGCATGGATCGTGCTGGCGATATCGTCGTAGGTTGCCTCGAGTGTGATCGCCAATCCCAATTCAGCAATCATCTCTGTTGCTTCATTGCCGATGATGTGAGCTCCAACAATTTCGCCGTGAGGCTCATTGAAAAGAAGTTTTACAAAACCATCTGTCTCGCCCATCGCTTGGGCCTTGCCACTGGCTTGGAACGGAAATTTTCCGATCTTCACGGTCATCCCTTTTTCTTTAGCAGCGCGCTCGGTCAAGCCAACGCTCGCCACTTGCGGTTGGCAGTAGGTGCAACCCGGGAAGGTGCGCTGGCGTTGAGGTTTTCGTTTTCCAAACATTCCTTCGACCGCTTGAATGGCCTCCCAACTTGCAACGTGGGCAAGCCACGGTGGCCCAATGATGTCGCCAGCTCCATAGATGCCAGAAACACTCGTTTCATATTTTTCATTGACGGCAAGATAGCCCTTCGGATCAAGCTTGAAGGGCATTCCGCCAGGAAGCAGAGGTGCAACGCCAATGGCAACAAGCGCTACGTCGGCAGTGAGTGTCTCGCTTTTTTTTCCAGAAACTGTAATCGAAACGCCAGTCGCTGTTGTTTCGGCTTTCTCAACTTTTGTTTCGGTCAAAATTTTGATCCCTTGCTTGGTCAACGCTTTTTCGAGAGCGACGCTGACTTCAGTGTCTTCGACCGGAAGAATGTTCGGCATCATTTCGATGACGGTAACTTTTGTTCCGAACGAATTGAAAAAATAGGCAAACTCGATTCCAATGGCACCAGCGCCGATCACGATGATTTCTTTGGGTTGTACTGGTAGCGCCATAGCTTGACGACTGCCTATGACGGAAGTCCCATTCATTGGGAAGCCTGGCATCTCGCGTGTGACAACTCCAGTGGTGATGAGGATTTTTGGTGCTGCGAGTTGCGCCGCTGTTCCATCTTTTTTGACAACGTCAACTTGTCCAGCCTTTGGAATGGTGGCTTCGCCAAGAATGTAGTCGACTTTATTTTTTTTGAAAAGAAACTCGATGCCACCTGCAAGCTTGTCTGCAACTTTGCGCGAACGGCCGATAACCTTGCTCCAATCGTAGCTCATGCTTCCAATTTCAAAACCAAAATCGCCAGCGTGATTTTTGAGGAGTGAGTAGAGCTCGGCGTTGCGGAGTAAAGATTTCGTTGGAATACAACCCCAGTTTAAGCAGGTGCCGCCAGCGCGCTCTTTTTCTACCACAGCAACTTTCTTACCCAGCTGCGCCGCACGAATTGCACCCACGTAGCCCGCAGGGCCACCACCAATTACAATAAGATCATAAGGAATCATCGACATAGTTTTCTAGTATCGTGTTTTCTTTGCCTCATCGTCAAAAAAAATTTTAATTTTTTTTCTCAAAGCTTCTAAAAAAATTATTTTCACCATTTTGATTTTGTGCATCAATATGCAACTAGTGGAATTAAAAAAACAAAAACCATGAAAAGAATCCTCCTTGTCGCATCAACGTTGTTGTTATCCACTTATTCTCTAGCTGCTTATAGCAGTATTCCCGAATATAACTCTGCCCCCCCAGCCGCTTACTCAAGTATTGGTTGTTATTCTCCTTCTCCTAGTAGTGAGGACGAGAGCGTAGGCCCTTCAGAACTTTCATAAAATAAAACTTCTTCCGTCGAAAATACTAATCCCGAAACAGCCTATGAAAATTCAGAAGCACCCGGAGAAGGATCTGACGAACTTGCTGAAAATCCTCCGATGATGATGGCAAAAGGGCCATTAACATATAATGGACAACCTAAGTTGGATGATGATGGAAGCGGTCCCGCTCATAAAGACTTTTATCATGCTCCTCATACATGGTGGCAACCAAATAATAAAGACTTAAATGCTGATCTAGATTCATATGTTGTTGCTCCTGGTTGGTTACTGGCACAAGGAGTTAAACGTGGAGATAGAGCAGATGTAACTGCTCATTTTTAACTTGATCACTTTGTGAATGGCGTTCTTGTTAGTTCCACACCGTGGGATAAGACAATACAATCAAGAGTAGGAGATCTAGGCCCTGTAACTGATAGCGTAGGCGAAATTTCTATTAAAGCTGCCTTGGATTTAGGTTTTAGCTTTCGTGATGTACCTCTAAAAGGCCCAATCCCTACATATCATTTTTCTGATGCAAATGTCTACATCACAGTTACCTACTATCCATCTGGAAATTAATTATGAAATCTTTATTAGTATTATTTCTTGCCCTTATTTCAATTAAAACCGGATTGGCAACTCTTCCTCCAAAAGGATACACAATCCCAGAAGAGACTCTTTCTCCTTCAGGTCAATATGGATTTACTGCTCCATTTTTAACTAATGAGTCGAGAAATATTTTTAATTCTCTTGTCTCATTGAAAACTAAAAAGATAATTACGAAAGTTTTTGCGCGACCAGGATTCGATCACCCCATTAATCACATCAAGATTGTTTCTCCGCGTTGGTCTAAAGATGAGACTCTTGTTCTTTGGAAAGTTGATGGAAAGTGGGCTCCATTGTCTCTCGTTTTAATAAGGTTTAATGAAACTCAAGCTGTTTGGCAAAGAGATCTTTTAACTCTTTTTCAAAAAAAGATCCTGGCATACACTAAAATAGCTGCTCCAAAAAAATATGAAAAAGCGAAACAATGGAATAGGGGATGTGGCTCTGCTTACCCGGATGGTTTTACAATTGATGTCGAAGAATCATCAACATCTTTTAAAAATCAATTTATTGATCTTCCCCTAACTATCCACGTAACATTAACCTCCGATCCTAAAAAAATAGAGAATTCACCAAGATTAGAATCTGAAATGGATGGAATTGTTGACCAAAATGGTGAAGTTAAAATTTTAAATTTTCATCTCATTTAGTAATTCTAAAAGAGTAAATGAAATTAACGCTCGCTTAAACGATCTTATTTTTCTTCAACCAAAGCGCAATCACATCGATGTCTGCTGGTGTTACACCGCTAATACGGGCGGCATGGCGCAAGGAAGTCGGCCTGTATTCTGTCAATTTTTGGCGAGCCTCGGAGCTGAGACTCGGAATGGAATGATATTCGATTTGATCGGGAATTTTCCATTTCTCTTGTTTTTTGGCCCGCTCGATTTGAAGTTCTTCGCGTTTTAAATAGCCTTCAAATTTCAGCTCCGTTTCGAGGTAAGACCAAATCTCGGGCGAATATCCTTGTCTAATTTCAGCAGGAAGTTTTTCCACATGATTTTCTGGACGACGCAACCAATTTTCTAAACCGATTCCGTCATAACGCATGTCGGGAATTTTTTCTAGAAGCTCGGCGATCGATTGTTTTTTTGACAAGTAACTTGATTTGCGATAGTTACATGATAGTCCCAAGTCTATTGCCTTGCCAGTCAACCTGATATCAGCATTGTCTTGGCGCAGCCGAAGCCGATATTCCGCACGGCTGGTGAACATCCGATATGGTTCAGGACTCCCGCGCGTTACGAGATCGTCTATCATGACACCGATGTAGGCTTCATCTCGGCACAAGATTAGCGGTTCTTTTTTGAGAATTTTCAATGCGGCATTGGCTCCAGCAACCAATCCCTGGCCGGCAGCTTCTTCGTATCCTGAGGTTCCATTGATCTGCCCTGCAAAGTAGAGTCCACTAATTTTTTTTGTCTCGAGAGTTGAGTAAAGCTGATTAGGAAATATGTAATCATATTCAACCGCATAGCCTGGCCGAAGGATTTCAGCATTTTCAAGACCTACAATCGATCTGATAAAATCGTACTGAACTTCAAACGGAAGGCTCGTTGAAAGTCCGTTGACATAAACTTCCCCCGTGTGTCGTCCTTCTGGCTCTAAAAAAATTTGATGCCGTGGTTTTTCAGAAAATTTAACAACTTTATCTTCAATTGATGGGCAATACCGAGGCCCTACTCCCTCGATCATTCCGGCGTAGAGAGGAGATTTATCAATGTTAGAGGCGATTATTTCGTGGGTTTTCTCGTTCGTGTAGGTCAACCAACAAGGGATCTGTTCCACGTGGAATATTCCATCCTTAGCGTAGTTGAGTGTATGAATCTCCCCTCTCTCTTGAGTGATCGTCTCGCGGATGTAGGAAAAAGGAGATGGTTCAGTATCTCCATCTTGTCGCTCGCAGAGAGAAAAATTGATAGACTTTGCTAAAATTCGACACGGAGTCCCTGTTTTAAATCGCCCCATTTTAAATCCCAAAGCTTCTATGCTTTCACTTATATTAGAAACTCCATCAGCCATCCTTCCTCCAGACTGATTTCTTTTTCCAACATGAATAAGTCCTCTCATGAAGGTTCCTGTCGTCACAACAACGGCTTGAGCAGAGTAACGAATTCCAAATGTTGTTTCAACGCCGGTTATTTCATCATCTTTCATTAAAAATCGGGCCACATTAGCTTGAGCTACAGTAAGAAAAGGAGCTTCTTCTAAAATGGCTTTTAATCTGAACTGATAAGATTTTTTGTCACACTGTGCTCGCGGCGCGCGAATACTAGGACCTTTATTGGCATTGAGCATTCTAAATTGAATGCCAGTCGCATCTGTATTGAGACCCATGATTCCTCCAAGAGCATCTATCTCTCTTACAATATGTCCCTTAGCAGAGCCACCTATCGCTGGATTACAAGACATCTGTCCAACGGTATCTGCGTTTTGAGTTAATAATAATGTCTCACATCCCAATCTCGCAGAAGCCAAAGCAGCCTCTATTCCAGCATGCCCAGCTCCTATTACAATAGTTTGGTATTGTTTAGGATAATTAAAAAAATCCATTTAAATTATAACTTATTTAATATAAAATATTTTTGATTTTTAAAAATATTATTTTCAGCATCATTTTAAAGATAAGGGAGACTATATAAATTAAATGTTAAAAACATGTTAATAGTTGAAAATAATTATTAATAAAATGTTTCATAGAACGTTTTCTTTTCTAAAAAGATTTACTTATTCTAACATAAAACCACACTTTTAAAATGATTTAACTTTCTTATAATTTGGAAGTTAAATTAACTAACTAAAAGTTATTAACACTATGATTAAGATGACAAATGTTCTAAAAGAATATACTAAAAGAATACCATTTGAATAACTTTTATTTAATCTAGTCTTATTTTTATGCCTTTTTACCTTCCTCTATCAAACGATGATACACTCCTTTTTGTAAAAGTTATCAGTGAAACCAAAGCTTCATTAGAAGGGATAAAAAACAACAACTTTTCGATCTCATCTATTGTTAAAATATTACATCAATTCAAATCTGCCGGAAATCAGCAATTTAAAAAATGGCAGAGACAGGGAATAAGGGGAAGAGAGATAGCTCAGTGTAGATCGGATATCATAGATTTTATCATGGTTGAGTTGTTTGAATCCGCTTTCAAAGAAAATCAAATTTCTTTGAAAAATGGAAAAATTTCGATAATAGCACTCGGAGGATATGGAAGAAGAGAGCTAAGCCCTTACAGCGATATTGATATAATGTTTTTGCAGGAAACAAAAGAAATCATGCCTTGGACGGAAAAAATAATAAGTTCGGTTTTAACTGGACTATGGGATATTGGTCTAAAGGTAGGACATGCGACACGCTCACTTTCTGAAGCAATTGAACATGCCAATCAAGATATGTTCTCGAAGACAGCTATGTTAGAGATGAGATTAATTAAAGGAGACAAAAAGATTTTTAAAAATTTAAAAGAACAATTTTTTAAAAAGTGTGTTCAGGGAAGTGAAAAGAAATATGTTTCTTGGAGATTGGAGGATCTTCAGCGAATGCATGAAAAATTTGGGAAAACTGTTTTCATGCAAGAGCCTAATATTAAGTCAGGGAAAGGAGGACTAAGAGATTATCAAAATCTTCTTTGGATTGCGAATGTTCATGCCAAGGCCAATACACTTTCTCGATTAGTCGAATTAAAATATATACGTGAAAGCGAGCGGCGAAAATTAGAAAGAAATGAATCTTTTCTCTTGAGTGTTCGTGAAGAAATGCATGAACAGGAAAAACGAGGTCAAGATAGATTGACGCTTCATTTGCAGGGAGTCGTTGCTACCTCATTAGGCTATTCGGGAAGAAACATTATAAAAAGAAGCGAGACTTTCATGAAAGATTACTATGAAAAAACAAGGGAAATATATCTCATTACTTCGCTCGTTCTTGAAAGAATGAAATTATTAGAGAAAAGACAAAATTTAATTAAGTCTTTTTTTTCTAAAAAATTTAACGTTGAGAAAATAGATGGTTTCTTATTGAAAAAAGGAGTTCTTTTTCCAGAACATAAAAATATCTTTAATAAAGATCCTAATCGAATGATGAAAGTTTTTTATTTGGCTCAAACGAGAGGTGCTGAATTTTCATCGGAGCTGAGCGATCTTATTAAGCGACGATTGCTTCTTGTAGATCATAGGTTTCAAGAGTCACTAGAAAATCGTAATAATTTCTTTCTCATACTCTCTCGCAAGGGAGAAGTTGGACGCATCTTGCGACTGATGCATGATCTCGGATTTTTAGGAAAATATATACCTGAATTTGGAGCCTTAACTTGTCTCGTTCAGCATGAGTTCTATCATCATTACACGGCTGATGAACATACATTGGTTTGCATTGAAAAAATTGATCAGCTTCTTTTTACTAAAGATCAAAAACTTTTTAGATATAGCACTCTTTTTAAAAATTTAGATGACCCTATCATTCTTTATCTTAGCATGTTACTTCATGATATTGGCAAAGCAGCTAATGTTTCTGAGCATGCTAAAGCTAGTGAAAACGATACTAAAAAAATAGTAGAGCGATTGAAGATTGATGGGGAACGACGGCAGAAACTTTTAACACTGGTTGCTTATCATGGAGAGCTGGGAACGGTCGCGCGCTCACGAGATCTAGAAGATTTCACGACGATCAGCAACTTTGCAAAAACTATTAAAACAATTCCAACACTTCACAGCCTCATGATATTGACCCTTGCTGATGGAATGGGGACAGCAGAAGCACAATGGAGTGATTGGAAAGAGCAGCTTGTTTGGAATCTTTTTGAAAAAACAAAAAATTATTTGGAGAAAGGAGAACAATTTTTTAAAAAAATAGACGCCAATCGTGTCGGTATGGAAGATCAAGTAAGAGCTATTTTGGGGACTGACTTTAGCGAAGAAATTAGAGCGCATTTTGATCAGATGCCCGAGCGTTATTTTAGAAATGTGGAGCCTTACATCGTGAGTGAGCATTTACAGCTATTTCGAAGTTTTTTTGAGCGATTCAAAAATAATCATGCCAACATTCTTGATCCTGAGATTCGCTGGAAAGAACATGCTGAACAGGGATACACTGAAGTTTGGATTTTTGGATGGGATCGAAAATATCTTCTCGAAAAAATAGCGGCCTCGTTTCTCCTAGCAGGAATTAATATTCTTGGAGCTGATATTTTTACAAGAGTAGACCAATTGGCATTAGATATTTTTAGAGTGGATAGCGTTCGGCGAGATTCTTTGATTAATGAAAAAGAGAAAAAAATCATGGAGCAAAGTCTCAGAGAGTTTTTAAAAACGACTGAAAAGCCAATTTTTAAAAAGCCAGAGCCACATTCCTTGAGTGAGTGGCGTAGCACTTTAGAGGAGATAATGATTCCACCACGAGTGATAATCGATTCTCATTCGCATCCGCTTTACACGTTGGTGGAAGTCGAAGCACCGGACCGACAAGGTCTGTTTTACGATCTTTTGGGCGTCTTTAGCGAGCGAGAATTTTCTATTGATCTTGCGCGAATCGCTACGGAAATGAGAGCCGCTTTTGATACTTTTTATATTTTAAATGAAGAGAGAAAAAAAATAGAAGATCTGGACCAGAAGGATTCATTGCAACAACAGTTGCTTAGTGCCGTGAACCAAAAGAAAAAAGAAAATAACAAATAGTTGCATTTATTAAGAACTGACCTATCTTAACTAATCAATCACGGATCTAGACGATTATGTCCTTAGAGCATTTCCAACAACTGATCAAAAAGTTTGGCGAGCAGATTGGGGTTCCTAATCTTGAAACTCATCCGCAAGGCCTTTGCTCATTGCGCTTTGATGATCGAGTGACGATTGATCTGGAATATCATGAAGAAAACGATGCACTTTTGCTTTCGAGTCTGGTTGGCGTTTTGAAAGCGCAAGAAAGCAAACAGTTTTATGATGAACTGCTAGAAGCGAATTTACTTTGGGGAGGAACCAGTGGTGCCACTATCGGTGTTGATCCAGCAAGCTTGGCCGTCTTTCTTTGTTACCAAGAGCACCTCAAAGGCATTTCTTTAGAAAAATTTCAACAAAGTATAAAAAAATTTAGCGATACGGCGCTTTTTTGGAATCAACGCCTTGCTGAAGGACCAAGAGAAAAAGAAAAAAAAGAATCAAAACCGGCGTAAGTTGAGGGTGGGGGTAGGCCTGGGACGGATGTTTTATAGGTATGTCTGACCTAGCAAAATTTGCTTTCGGGAGCAAGCCAAAATTTTTTGGTGAAAAATAAAGACAAAAAAGACTTGTCTTTCGATCAATTTCAGAATGACCTATTCGCTATGCAACCATCTAACTCAAAACTAAACGCTATCGTCTACTTTATTGGATTTACAGCTGCTCTCGCCGGTCTCTTATTTGGACTTGATATAGGGGTTATCTCCGGAGCGAATGAATTTATTCAAAAAGAATTTCAAATTAGTGATCATATCATTGAGTTGATCGTGAGTGCCACCCTTTGGGGGGCTGTTTTCGGAGTACTCATTTCTGGAACGTTATCGAATCTGTTTGGGCGAAAAAAAGCGATGCTCCTCAGCGCTTTTATTTTTTTGATAGGATCTATTGCCTGTTCCATGAGCATGTCTCCTAATCAATTGATCGCCGCTCGGTTCTTGTTGGGAATTGCTGTTGGATTGGCATCATTCACAGCACCGCTTTATCTCTCAGAAATTTCTCCACAAAGCGTGCGAGGTATGATGGTCTCTATGTATCAATTTATGATCACCCTTGGAATCTTAGTTGCTTTTTTAAGTGACATGTACTTTGGTACTACGGCTTCAATCGCTGGACAAGTAGGAGGACATTGGCGCGTTATGCTTGGCATCATCGCAATTCCAGCAGGAATGATGTTTCTTGGAATGCTTGTTCTTCCAGAAAGTCCGAGGTGGCTCTTTCTAAAAGGATTTCAAGAGCGCGGCGTTGATGTTTTTCGCAAAATGCTTTTGCCTGAAGATGAAATTGCTCGTGAAGTTATTGAAATTCAAACAAACCTTCAACAAAAACAGAATGGTTTTCAAATGTTGTTAAGTAATTGTCACTTCCGACGTGCTATTCTCCTCGGTATCATATTGCAATTCTTGCAGCAGCTGACTGGTATCAATGTGATACTGTACTATGCGCCGCGCATTTTTAAAATAGCCGGATTTGCTAGCACTTCAGGTCAGATGTGGGGAACCGTCATTGTCGGAGCTGCTAACCTGCTTGCTACATTTATCGCGATTGCTTTTGTCGACAAGCTGGGACGCAAGCCAATGATGTACTTCGGGTTTGCTGTGATGGGAATTGCGATGGTTATTGTTGGTACTTTTTTCAATATGGATCTTGCACAATCACCTGTTCTCGGTTACTACGCGATCCTGGCATTGCTTTGCTTTATCATAGGCTTTGCGATGAGCTCTGGACCTATCACTTGGATTATCTGTTCAGAGATCTTCCCGCTGGCGGGGCGCGATCTTGGGATGACCTTTAGTACAGCGGCAAACTGGGGCTCTAATGCGATTCTTGGAGGAATTTTCTTGACGATGCTAGCTAAACTAGGAAATGGAAATACATTTCTGTTTTTTGGCTTCTTCTCAGTAGTCGCCGTTTTATTTTACCGATTTTTTGTTCCAGAAACAAAAGGGGTATCGCTGGAAAAAATTGAGAGCAATCTTCTTTCTGGCCTCCCCTTGCGTAAAATTGGACGATAAAAACAATTTAGCTCCAGAACCTGCAGGGCAAGAGGAGAATGGTCACAAAGAAATCAAAGAACAATTTTTTTCATTTCTTTGTGATCTTTTGGGCTAGCCCGGATCAAAATCCTGGCTCCGCCTTGTCTCATCAGCTTTTTCCTTCGCTTCGCTGTGAGAGCCATGAAATATCCGGGCTGGTTCTTTTCATTTTTTCCACGCTTTATAAGCGTAGAAAAAAATAACAGGCACGATCAAGAGGATCATCCCGCTAGAGAAAATAATGAAGTAATGTAGTTTGCCGCCGACATCAATAGTGGCTGGTGGGAGAAATCCGACTAACAATGTCACAACGCATCCAAAAAGGCCGACGAGGCAAACGATGCCTGTGCCAATTATTCCTCCTGGAATCTTGAAGCCATCCATGGAAGATGAGGACTTCATTTTTAGGCGTAGTGCCGCGACAAACATCAGTACATACATGAGGATGTAAAGTTGCGTGCTGAGGTCGGTGAGGAGCCAATAGGCGCCATTGACGCTTGGCATAAGTCCCCACGCGGAACAAGCTAAACTGACCACAACGGCTTGAGCAATAAGAAGACGAGCCGCAACGCCATGTCGATTGCGAACGGTAAAAAAGGCTGGTAGGTAGCCGCTTTCAGCTGCCTGAAGAAGGCCTCTAGCAGGCGAGATGATCCAACTGATCATCGATCCGCCACTTCCAATCAAAATCATTAACATCATCACCGGAAGCAAAAAATTAAGATGATAAGCCTTGAAAAAAAAGTCGAAGGTTTGCATGACTCCCGCGACTAAATTGATTTTGTCGAGCGGGATGACAAGAGCAATGGCAAGGGATCCAAGAGTCATCGTACTTAAAATAACGAGGACAGAAAAAAAGAGAGCTTTTGGAAACGTTGTGCGTGGATTTTTGACTTCGCTGATGTGGACGGTAGCCAATTCTACTCCTAGAAAGGAGGTCATGATGGCGGTAAGCACTCCGAGTGAAGACCAACTTTCTGAACCGTGAAAGTTTGGAAAGAGATTATTAAAATGAAAATGAAGTTGAACGGGATATCCCAATACGACCCAGACAACGGCAAGCGCAATGATAAAGAGAATCGGAACAAGCGCTCCAAAAAAAGCGCCAAGGCTTGCAAATTTGGCAGAGCGGTGAACGCCAGCAAGATTGATCAACGTCAGGCCCCAAAAAACAACCAAAATAACACTGATCAAGAATGTCTTGTTACTCGCTAATGCTGGATTAAAAAAGTAAGCCGCTGTTGCTGCAATGAAAGAAAGAATCGAAGGAAACCAAACAAGCGTGTTAATCCATTGCAGCCATACTGCTAGAAGGCCGATTTTAGGACCAAGAGCGAGACGCGTCCAGTAATAGATGCCGCCATGTTCGTGTGATAATGAAGAAAGTTGGGCGGAGACCAAGGCAACTGGAATCAAAAAAATGAGTGCAGAGAGAACAAAGAAAAAAATCAGCGAGCTTCCAAAAAGCGCGGTCTGAGGAAGGCAGCGAATATTATCAATCGCACTGACAATCAGCAGCGTTAGAGCAATGGAGGTTAGTTGTTTTTTTGAAGAGGTGGAAGAAGCGATCAAAGTAAGAAAAGTTAAAAAAATAGAAGAGATCGAAAAGTAAAACGATCTCTTCTATTCTTCAACTAAAAATCGCGAAGAGTGAAATTTTTTTGAGGATCTTTTTTCCGGTTATTTTGAATAAAGCTCTTTCAACGTCTGATAAGCTGGTCTTGGGTTGCGATCGATGTCAACAATGCCCCACCACTCTTCATTGAAGACGTAATCGGAATAAGGCCCCTCATCTGGTTCCGTGATGCCGGCTGTCGAATGCACATTAGGAGTGCTTTTGGGGTCTTTCCACCATTCATCATTCCATTCAAAAATACAGCCACCAATTAAAACGTGATTGGGATTCAGGGCGGACAAATTGTTGAGCAGCTCGGTTACAAGGCTCCGCGTAGCGACTTCCTGAGAGGCGTCATCTTCAGCATTGATCGTGGTGTTAAACGCATCTGCTCCAAATTCTCCAATGTAGAGTGGTTTCGTCATATGCGTCGACCATTGTTCAAGACGATGATCAAAATCTAATCCGCGATAAATATTGACGCCAAAAATGTCGATCGACTTGAGGTGAAGTAGCGTGGGCCAGATGCTCTCATTTTTAAGAGCTGCTCTTGTTATAACGGTGCTCACCGGATGGGTTGTGTCGAGTGACTTGATGTAACGAGAAGCATGCTTGAGAAGATTCAATGAGTCGTGAAAACCAAGGCCGTCTGGATGTGCTGGGTCAGCATTCTTGCTGTAAAAAAAGTTGGTATTCCATTCATTCCCTACTTCCCAGATCAATGTTGAGGGATGATTCCGCAAGCGTGTCACAATGGAAGTGGTTTTTTCAAAAGGCTCCAAATAATAATTCAATGCAGGGACAATCGTGTGCAATTGATATTTTGTTAGCAGGTCCAAAATGCGAGGGTCGAGCAGTGGTTCATAAGTGCGGATCGTGTTGACGCCAGCGTCGTGCATCATTTGAAAATCTTTTTCAATTGCGGCAAGATCTTCCGTCGTTGGATTCACCGTGATCAAACCGGAAGGATGCGTTCCTCCTTTGCGGACGGGGTTATAGCAAACGCCTTTCATGATGAAAGGTTTTCCATCGACGATGAGTTGACGGCCTACGATTTTGATATTGCCAGTGAGTGCAGAGGAGTCTCCATGAAAAAAATGCTGCGTGTAGCGATGGAAAAGATTGAGTAAACGTTCTTGCTTGTGTTGTCCCATCGCCGCGAAGAGCAAGAGAGCGAGAAGAAGGGAGAAGAGCAGTTGGAAAAAGAAATTTGGTTTTAGCCCCATAAATAACGTGAAGTTGAGGGTAGATTGAGTTTGAGTTCACAAAAGACTTCGCGCATTGTTTGATAAAGCAAAAAATACGGTAACTCAAACTTTTTTTAGCCCGAATTTTTACATGTGGAATAACATCACTCAAATTTTAAACCGATGGTTTTATCGGGCTGTGGCCTTCTTTTTTCGACCGCAAGCCGGGCCTCTTCCAACCAACCCTCGTTCAATTTTAATTTTTAGCAGCACCGGGATTGGCGATGCATTGGTTGATTCCGCTGCGATTGAAAGCCTACATCAAGCTTACCAGAGAGCCAAAATAATCGTTTGTTCGCATCATCGTCGCAAATCAGTCGCGCAGCATCATCCTCACATTGACGAGATCATTCCGTTGAGCAAGTCACCACTTTCGCAACTCCGCTTGCTAAAATATTTTTGGCACCGACGCCCCGATCTTGTCATCGGCCTGCACCTCAATGCCGAA
>Ga0194129_10005558_pt1 | contig 16012 bp, 14 predicted proteins | sample TA2KigCa35mmetaG_FD_150862 | JGI IMG/M metagenome (GOLD analysis project Ga0194129, IMG submission 150862) | Freshwater microbial communities from Lake Tanganyika, Tanzania - TA2015038 Kigoma Deep Cast 35m | ecosystem: Environmental > Aquatic > Freshwater > Lake | place: Tanzania: Lake... | reverse complement strand
AGCATCTAAAAGGAGCTCGCCCTCATTAATAGTCATCTGCTCTGATTTGTTAGCAACACCATAAGGCAAACCAAATTGCGCTGTTCCAATAGCAAGCTTCAATCCAACAAATCCTTTATTGTTGATATAACTCTCCTTTGTTGCTCTTCTGTTAAATCATAAAAAAGGGGAATAGTAAGCGCTTCTTGATAATATTTTTGAGCATTCGGGTAATTTTCGGACTTAAATCCCAATTGGCGATAATAAGGATGAGACGGAACAGGTATATAGTGTACCTGGCTACCAATACCAGACTCCTTCAACCTCCTCATCAATTGACCGCGGGTTAAAGCAACTTGTTTAAAATTAATCCGCAATACATATAAATGATGTCCGCTTTGATCTCGCATTGTGATTTGCGCAGGACAGCAGTTTTTCATTTCAGCAAATGCCAAGTCATAATTTTTAACGAGATCACGACGGCGACTAATGAAAGAATCTAATTTACTAAACTGTGACAAAGCCAATCCACACTGAATATCTGTAATACGGTAATGAAAGCCCAAATCTTGCATTTCATAGTACCAAGGGTTTTGTTCCCCATCTGAAAATGCTTCCGTTTCAAATTGCAACGCATCATCTAACTTATTAATACCATGGCTTCGGGACCTAATTAATTTTCGATAGGTTACTTCATCATTAGTGGTGATCATTCCGCCCTCGCCCGCCGCTATTGCTTTAACTGGATGAAAAGAAAAAATAGTCATAGATGAATTTTCACAACAACCAACACGCCTTCCATTTGGATAAGTTGCGCCTAATGCATGAGCTGCATCTTCAATAACCAAAGCCCTAGCGTCATCAGCCAATTTTTTTATTGCACTCATATCACAAGGTAACCCGGCAAAATGAACTGGAATTATTGCTTTAATATTAGAATTTCTTAAAAGGAGTTCTCGAAGAGCGTCCGGCGACATATTAATTGTTTCAGGGTCAATATCTGCAAAGAGCACATCGGCTCCACAATATCTTGCGGCATTTGCACTTGCAACAAAAGTGATGGGGCTAGTCACAACAGACGTTCTAGGGCTAACCCCTGCAGCAAGAGCCGCAAGATGTAACGCTGCGGTACCACTTGATACGGCGACTGCATACTTGACGCCAACATATTCTGCTACAGCTTTTTCAAAAGCTTCTACAGCAGGGCCTTGAGTTAGGACGCCACCCCTCAAAATATCAATTACGGCCTGAATGTCATCTTTATCAATATGATGTTTTCCATAGGGGATCATAATGCTTGTAACTCCTTAGCGAGTCCATTCACTTCTTGTGCTTTAAGTTTTAAGATATGTTCATCAAGTCCACCCATTTTTTTGCCTAGATAATTTGAAATTTTTTGATTAGATAAACTCATATCATGCGGACGTGAAACTAGAGACGACTTATCAATTATTTTTCCTTCATCAATTAAATCATGATCAAGGTTAAATTCTTTTGCAAGTTTTACCCCAAAATCGTATTTTGAAATACGATCATCACCGACTAGGTTAAATACGCCTTTTGCTTTTTTATTAACTAATTCATGCACTGAATTAACAAGAGGCTCGATAAGCATGGGCGTGTAATAAATATCTTTAAATAAACTTATTTTTTTACCGACACGTAAATGATTGATTACCATGTCACTGAAGGAGTGTCGATAGCTTGTGCCCCAACCATAAAAATTTGTTCTAATAATGAGCGCTTTTTCATCGGTATCTAAAACACAAGTTTCGGCTTCGGCTTTTGTTTTGGCATAAACATTCACTGGGGCAAGAGGGTAGTCCTCATGCACCAAAGATTCATTTCCAGAAAACAAATGATCGGTAGAAATATAAACCATCCTAATATTTAACTTAGCACAAACTGTGGCAAGATTTTTTGTCAGATCCACATTGATATATTTTGCCAATTTTGGATTAGCCTCACATTGCTCAACACTCGTTAATCCTGCAGCATGAATCACTAATTGCGGCTCAAATGCTTCAAGTGCTTTCGTTAATGCTTCTTCTGAATCTAGGTCTAAAAAAATATTTCTCGTATCTTTAAGGTTGATTTTGCGATCGTGCAGCCCTAACGTCACATTAAATCTTTCTCTTACAGCAAGAGCCCAGTTCACTGCTAAAAGACCAGAGCCGCCTGTAATTAAAATATCTTCTTTCATTTAAGTTTAATTGAAACCCATCTTTGGTTTATTTTGATTAATCCATTGATTAAGTGCCTCAATTGACATCCATTCAACATTATTATCAGAAGAATAAATAAAATCATGTGCAACTTTTATTCCATCTTTAATTCTTAAGGGATCGTTATGCCAATTATGTATCATGGGCAAAATTTTATAGTGGTCTTTATATCCGTATGTGTAAGGGGCATCTTCGAATCCTATCATTTGTTCATGAAGCTTTTCACCAGGACGAATGCCAATAAATTTTAATTTAGCTGAAGGATTCACAGCTTTTGCAATAGCAAGAATATTCATGGATGGAATTTTTTTTACATAAATTTCACCGCCCTGCATATCTTCAAATGCATGCCAAACAAGCTCAACACCTTGCTCTAGCGTGATCATAAAACGTGTCATGCGTTCATCTGTAATGGGTAATTCATTTGTTGCTGCGAGAGATTGAAAAAATGGAATGACAGATCCTCGTGACCCCATGACATTTCCATAGCGGACAACTGAGAATCGGGTATCATGCATACCTGCATATCCATTGCCTGCGACAAAAAGCTTATCCGACGCAAGTTTAGTAGCTCCATAAAGATTGATTGGATTACTTGCTTTGTCTGTAGACAAAGCTACCACTCGCTTAATCCCGCGATCAATGCAAGCATCAATCACATTCATCGCGCCATCTACGTTAGTCTTAACACATTCAAAAGGATTGTATTCAGCTGTAGGGACAATCTTAGTTGCAGCTGCATGAACTACATAATCAATACCATCTAAAGCCCTTGAAAGTCTATCTTTATCTCGTACATCACCTATCACAAATACTACACGAGGATCACCTTGGTATTTTTGTGCCATTTCCCATTGCTTCATCTCATCACGCGAAAAAATAACCAAGCGCTTTGGATTGTATTTTGAAAGCGTCATAGGAGCAAAAGTATTTCCAAATGAACCGGTACCACCTGTGATTAGAATAGAAGAGTTTTTTAGCATAGGATTTTTGATTAAATTTAAGGTTAATGAGGAAAGCTTAAAATATCGCGGCAATTTCCAACTCTGGCAATTCTTCCATTGGCAAGCTCAATAATTTTTGTACATTTTTGTAAAGTTGTAATTCTATGAGCAATCATAATGACGGTAATTTCACTGCCAAGTGCTTCGATAGACCTTATCACAGATTCTTCTGTTTTGTTGTCTAGCGCGCTGGTAGCTTCATCAAACACTAAAACATCAGCGTTTTTATATAAGGCTCTTGCAATACCTATTCTCTGACGTTGTCCACCCGAAAGTCGAATCCCTCTCTCGCCAACCAAGGTATTATATTTATTTGGTAATTTATCTATAACATCTTGAAGCTTTGCTTTATTTGCTGCATTTCGCACTCGATCAAAATCAATATCTTTTTTGTCAATACCAAATGCAATATTTTCTGCGATGGTTGTGTCTGATAAAAAAATCACTTGTGGTACGTGAGCAATTCGTCTTTGCCATCCGCGAACATTCTTTTTGGTAATAGCCTTTCCGTCAACTTTTAAAAAGCCTGCTGTAGGCTCAAGAAGACCCATGAAGATATCGACGAGCGTACTCTTGCCGCTTCCTGTAGCACCAATCACACCGAGTCTTTCTCCTTTTTTAATAGATAAACTTAATTGTTGAATAATATTTTCAGAATCAGCTTGATAACGAAAATTGACATTATCAAATTTAATATCATGATTGAAGTTAATTTCAATTATTTGCTTGTTGTAATAATCATAAGGTAAGGGCTGATCAAGCAATGTGAGCGTATCTTTAAGCGACGCATAACTACCCTGGATATTTGAAAAAGCTTGATAACATTGTTGTATTAGCGGGAGCATCTTTTGAGCGGAAAAAGCCAAAATACCAAGTACAGGAATAGCTTTCAACATCCCTTCAGGGCCATTAAATAGATGGATTGCTAATCCAGCAATCAAAACTATGCCAAGGCTTTCCATAATGAATCTTGGACACTGACTCAACAGTTGGTTATTTGCTTGAGCTCTTCTAAGTGGATTATTAGCTTGCCTATATATTTCACAATAAAGATTCTGTGAATTATCAAGAAGAATATCCCTGATACCTCCTAAACCTTCTTGCATTAATTTGATAGTTTGATTTGATTGTTTTGCAATTATTTGACTATTTTGTAACTTATTACTTCGCGTGTATTTTTCAAGAATAGTATAAATTGAAGCAATAATAAGAATTATAGTTAAAGAAATAAGAACATTAATATAAAAAAGTGTAAACAAAATTCCTAACAACATTATACAAGTGCTAAACAAGGTAACTACTGGAACAATGACGCCAGAAATAATTGCATTAGCTTTATTAGAAATTCCATTAATAATTTCGCTACTATTTCGACTCAGATGCACTTTATAAGGTTGGTAGAGTGTTCTTTGATAAATATCAATACCAAAATCTGATCCCGCTGCAAATGATAGGCGAGTCGTAATTACTAATACAATTATTCGAACACCTCCAGATAAAATAGCTGACAAACAAAAAATAATCGTCAAAGGTACTATAAGTTGATTTGCACTCTTAATTTTTAAAAAGGAAATCAGTGGCTGAGCTAGGGGATTTGCAAAAAAAATTTCAGGTGATGTTAATACGCTCAAGAATGGAATAACACTACCTATGCTAATAATTTCTGCGAATGAAGCAAACACCATCAAAATTAGCAATACAATAAATTGATACCTGCGTCGTAACCTCATGTGGTGCCAGAGCTGCAAAAGGAGCTGACCAATGGGCCTAATATTCTGCATATTAGCGAGAACCACGATTCATCAAGTTTGAATCGTTTATTTTAGATTTAATGAGATCAATTTCCATCTTGAGCGCTTTATATTCATCCATTTTTCGCTTTAAAAAACTCGTTGCAAGCATGGCTTTATTTGATAATCCAGTCGGGGTGAGTAAATAAAGATAAGCTGATTTATTTGAATTTTTTTGGAAATTATTGATTTTTAAATGTCCAATTTCAACAAGCGCTTTAAGACAGAAATTTATTCCCCCAAGGCTAACGCCTAATTTCTGAGCAAGTTCTCTTTGAGTAATATGAGGATTTTCCTCTAGGGCATTAAGCACCCTGAAATGAATATCAGGATCGATATATTTAGTAATTTTAGCCATTTCACGTCAACTGTATGATGTTCATTTATGAACATCATACAGTTGAGATTAAAATTAAGTCAAGAAATATAGTGAAATTAATTGAGGGGCCTAGCTTCTTGAAAACTTTTTCCCATAGCGTCTTTGGGTGAAATAATTACAGGTGAGTTAAGTGGCCATAGAATTTTTAAAAATTCATCATTCCAAATAATACATTCTTCATCTTTTGGGCTATATGGAGCGGTAACTTTATAAAGAATTTCAGATGTTTCTGATAAGGTTAAAAACCCATGGGCGAATCCTTCAGGAATCCACATTTGCTTTTTATTTTGAGTTGATAATATTTGAGAAAGATGCTGACCAAAAGTTGGAGAAGATCTTCTCATGTCTACGACAACATCAAAAATCTCTCCTTGAATCACTCTGACTAACTTTCCTTGGGCAAAAGGTGGTAATTGGTAATGAAGTCCTCGCAAGACACTTTTATGAGAAATGGAGTGATTGTCTTGAAAAAAATCAACATTTAACTTTGTAGCATCTCTAAAGGCTTTCAAATTAAAACTTTCAAAGAAAACCCCGCGATCATCTTCAAATAATTCTGGTTCAATAATTAAGATATCTGGAATATTTAAGGATGTAATTTTCATTTATTTAAATAATTGTAAAACTGTATTGTCTATCTCATTTTCCCAATGAGGAAAGTCTGTCATAAATATTTTTTTAAATTTATCTGTATTTAATTTAGAGTTTTTGGGTCGCTTAGCATTTTGAGAGTATTGTGCTGATGAAATAGGGTGTAAATCGGTTTTTTTAAGCTTTAATTCAACTTTAAAAGATTCTAAAGTATCTAAAATTTTTTTCGCATATGAATACCAATTCGTTTCACCGTCAGAAGTTACATGATATGTTCCATAAATTTCAAAATTAACTTTTTGATCAAGACATTGAATGATAATTTGAATAGCCTTACTTATTGTTTCAACCGAATTAGGTGATCCATATTGATCATCAACTACACTCAGCGAAGTTTTTTCTTGGGCTAACTTAAAAATTGACTTCAAAAAGTTGTGGCCATAAGGTGAAAAAACCCAACTTGTTCTTAAAATAAAATGTTTTGGATATTGTCTTACAAATTGTTCCCCCTGCCATTTTGTCATTCCATAGACTGATAAAGGGTTTACTTGATCATCTTCCACATAAGCTCCCTCCTTAGTTCCATCGAAAACATAATCGGTTGAGATATGAATAATAGGGATATCAAGTGTTTTCGCTGCCTGACTTAAAGCTTTTGGAGCTAAAGCGTTAACTTTGTAAACTAAATCTTTTTCTTTTTCTGCTTGATCAACATTGGTATAGGCTGCTGCATTGATAATCAAATCGGGTTTGACTTGACAAATCCTATCTTTAATAAGCCTGATATCTAATAAATCTAAGCTATTTCGTCCAGTTGCAATAACTTCATGGATTTGATTTAAATCCTTTTCAAGTCTAAAACCTAACTGTCCATTTTTTCCTGTAAGAAAGATTTTCATGAATACTGTTTTTGAACCCAATCTTGATATTCACCGGATACAATATGGTTCATCCAGGCTGCATTTTCTAAATACCAAATCACTGTTTTACGAAGTCCTGTTTCAAAAGTTTCTTGAGGTCTCCAGCCAAGTATGCATTTTAATTTTGAAGCATCAATAGCATATCTTCTGTCGTGGCCAAGCCTATCTTTAACGAAAGTGATTTGATCAGAGTAACTTTTACCATTTGATTTTGGTTTTAATTCATCTAAGATCGCGCACAAAGTTTTAACGACTTCTAAATTTGTTTTTTCATTACATCCGCCGACATTGTAAGTTTCGCCAATTTGCCCATGCCTTAAAATTTCTCGAATTGCGCTGCAATGGTCTTTAACATAAATCCAGTCACGAATCTGATAACCATCGCCATAGATAGGCAGAGATTTATCGTTTAAGGCATTCAAAATACATAAGGGGATTAATTTTTCAAGGAATTGATATGGGCCATAATTATTGACAGAATTAACTGTAAAAACTGGTAGGTTATAAGTCTGAAACCACGAGCGAACCAAATGATCACTTGCTGCTTTACTTGCACTGTATGGACTATTAGGTTTATAGGGATCATTCTCTTTTGAAGGGGGATCAAATGCCTTAAGTGATCCATAAACTTCATCTGTGGATATATGCAAGAAACGAAAATCTTGTTTTAAATTTTGATCTAAATCACTCCAATAAAATCTCACGGATTCAAGAAGATTGTATGTGCCCAAAATATTGGTTTCGATAAAATCTTTTGGTTCGTAAATTGATCGATCCACATGACTTTCAGCTGCAAAATTCAGAACTGCTCTTATCTGGTATGTTTTTAGGAGACTTGAAATTAAATTCCTATCACCAACATTGCCCTGCACAAAATGATGGCGAGGATTGTTTGTTAAAGAGGATAAATTTTCTAAGCTCCCTGCATAAGTCAATAAATCGATAGATACCAAATCTTCATTCGATTGATCACACCAATCCAATACAAAATTAGAACCAATAAAGCCTGCAGCGCCTGTAACTAAAATAGTCATAAAGTAATTTTATCATTACTAATTAAATTTAAGCCTTTAGGGGCTTGCAATAAAATAATTTCTAAAAGATGTTTAGCTAGAGCTTATTTAATTCCGTAATTTCTCCAATTACGAAGGCAATTAAAATTGGTACTTTGATTAAGGCTAAATTGGATTAATTTTATTAATTTTCACTTTAACTACTTTTAGGTTTCGCCTAAATCTTTTGTTTAGATGATATGAGTTTGTGATATAAAGAAACAATAAACTGCAAATGGAGTAACAGTAATAATGTGTGGAATTGTTGGTTTTATTGGCGATGGAAATCTTCAACAACTGGAGCATATGATGGACACGATCCGCCATAGAGGTCCTGACGAAAGCAATACGTTCCATGATAGTAAAACTAGAGCCTGGTTAGGGCACAATCGCCTAGCAATTATCGACTTGAAAACTGGTAGGCAGCCAATGAAAAATGAAGATGGTAGCATTCAAGTCGTTTTTAATGGGGAAATATATAATCACAAGGAATTAAGACTTAACCTAGAGTCTCTCGGACACAAGTTTAGAAGCCACCATAGCGATACAGAAGTTTTAGTCCACGGATGGGAGGAATGGGGATTGTCGCTACCATCAAAACTCAATGGAATGTTTGCTTTCGCTATACTTGACCTTCGGCGTCGCGAGCTATTCATATCTAGAGATCGTTTTGGTGAAAAGCCACTTTATTATACGTTGCTGAATAATAATTTCATGTTTGCCTCGGAGTCTTCGGCTTTTACCAAACACAAAGCTTTTTCTCCAACACTTGATACCAATTCACTACAGAAGTTTTTAGCATATGGGTTTTTACCGGCCCCAAATTCAATTTATAAAGGGGTAAAAAAACTGAAGCATGGGCACTGGGGCCTTTTAAAGCTTCAGACAATGAAACTCATTACAAGGCCATATTGGAACTTTAAAATTGATTCGATCGAACCATATCATAATCGCAGCTCATCTAGTTTGGTAGAAGAGCTAAGGTATCTTTTAGATCAAGCAGTCCATAGAAGATTAATGAGTGATGTTCCGGTTGGCATTTTTCTTAGCGGTGGTATTGACTCTAGCTCTATCGCCGCTATAGCAAAAAAATATACGTCAACACAATTAGAAACATTTACAGTTGGGTTCAATGAAACCTCATTTGATGAAAGTAAATATGCATCTCTTGTATCTAGGCACCTAGGATCTAATCATCATTTAGAAATTTTGAACCTTGAAATAGCTAAGTCGCTCACCCCAAAAATATTCGAAAATATGGACGAGCCCCTAGGAGATCCATCTTTATTACCAACATGGTTTCTATCAAGACTGGCTAGTCGCCACGTGAAAGTTGCCCTAAGTGGTGATGGAGCAGATGAATTATTTGCTGGTTACGATACTTTCTCAGCACTCTCCCTCGCAAAAATATATCAAACAGTTATACCAAAAAATGCCAATCATAGATTACAGAAGCTAGCAAATTTATTACCCACATCATTGGGCAATATGAGTTTAGATTTTAAAATAAAGTGTGTTTTTAAAGGGTTACACTTTTCAGCCGACAGATGGAATCCTTCTTGGTATGGGCCATTAGCCCCTGAGGAATTAACAGAGCTTTTAGAAAAAGAAGTTGATAGTGAAGATGTGTATAGTGAGGCAATTGATTTATGGAACTCTTCGATATCCAACTCACTAGTTGATCGGAGTTTAGATTACTATACTAACATTTATCTTCCAGATAATATTTTAACGAAAACTGACCGGGCATCAATGCAATCCTCTTTGGAAGTGCGCTCACCATTTTTAGATTTTGATCTAGTCAACTTTATTCGCCGGTTGCCATCAAAATTGAAATACAATAATGGGCAGAGAAAAATTATACTTAAACAAGCTGTATCAGATTTAATTCCATCTGAAATTATATATCGTAAAAAGAAAGGCTTCGGAATTCCATTGCTAAAATGGCTTCAGGAAATGTCTTACATAAATTGTCCTCCGGGCATAATCCAAAAAAATTATGAGAAATTCTGCCAAGATCATATTTCTTCAAAGACTGATCGCCGGCAGTTCCTTTGGTGTTGTCATGCTCTAAATAATCATTACTTAGCTCAGAAAGCATAGAGAGGTTATTCAAGCATTAAACTACTTTTAATTCCTTTCATTTTTTATAGCAATTCCTATTACCTGAAGGCCATTATTTCTCATACATGGCAGGGATATAACAAGCTCATCAATTTTAGTCATTATATTAACTAGTCTATGTATAAAAGGGATAAATCGAAACAATCGATTTACGATTAGAATGTCACTATTCATAAATAAACAAAATCCGAAGAAACCCATCGTTCTCCATTTCAACAATTTTAATCCAGCTTCAGATAATGATTTTTTTGTATCAAGGTATCGAAGCGGGCGCTCATTAATATGATCCAAGGCTGAGGACAGACGATACACTATTTTGCGAATTATTCTCCATAACAAAAAATCATCTACAGGCTCTCTAAATAAAAACATTCCCCCAGGCTTAAGGATTCGATATATTTCTGAGAAAAGGGCAGCTCGATCTGGAATATGATGCACACCACCAAGCATTACGACTGTATCAAAAGTTTCCGGGAGAAATGGCAGAATTGTTGCATCGCCTTGAACAAAATAAAACTTTTCATTTGTCAAATTAATCAGTGCCTCTTTAAGCATTGATTCCGAGACATCAACACCAACTCCATGAGATATTTTATCCTCAAGCAATTTAAGGGCCTCACCTTGACCACAACACAACTCAATAGTATCGCCCAGTGAGTCTTTTCCAATATTCAAAAAAATCTGCCTATCAAGATATTCCATATACTGTTTAGTATGGGGATATGATAAATTCGCCATGTAGCCGCTAGAAACAGAATCATAATGAGCTTGCTGATCATTTCCAGCATTTGAGATAAAATTTCCTGACACATGCAAAATGGAATTCTTTGCGGAAAATGCCCTCTCGCCATATACATCAAGCAACTTGCCATCAGCTTGAATCAAAGGATAGTGATTATCTGGGGTACATAATTTTTTCATCATCCATTCGGGTACATGAGAGTTCAAATTAAATCCTTTTTTTTAAAATATTTACTTCTTACGGAGCGGGAACAATTTCTATCTTTAATTTACTTCTATCAATTAATCTATTCTTCAGGCGCACACGATACTTTAGCATTGACAGATATTCTAAAGGATCATTCGCTTCTTTTGTATCTGCAATTAAATAGACCTCATCAACCCCTGAAAGTAGGTATAAATTCGAATTAGCTGTAAGTGCCTTTCCCCGTTCAGTTATGACGTAACTTATATCAGATAGGTATGGAGAGTTTCCAAAACCCCAAATTAAAAATGAGACTGCGATAATTGAAATATTTATACGAAATGAGGTTAGAAATTTAGTGGACGGAACCTCCTTTTTCTTAAAAAAAAGCTCTGCACAAACAGTCATTAAGGCAATCGTATTTATTTGCGGCGAAAGGTAGTCTGGGGCTAAAATTATCGAAGCAAGTCTAGGAGTTAAAATTTCTACACCAGCGCTTTTTAATAAATTGCTCAATAAAGAAAAAATTTGAGACAAAGCCATAATTAATGTAACTTTTGAAACAGCATCCCAACGACCATTCTTTGAAAAAGTTAAAAGGATAATTCCAAAAGAAAACAAGAGAAGACATTGTCTCAGAGATGACAAAACAAGTTTTAAAGATTCTGTTTCGTTAGAGAGTGCAAATTTAGAAATGATATTAAATAATAATTCAATATCAATAATGCTAAAGCCTGATTGAATACGAGTAATGCTCAAAGAGATTATTAAAAGAAAAAAGCTAGCAAAAAGAAGCTGTGAAGTATGCTTCTTGAAAAGAAAAACTATAAGCTCTGTCAGGAATATTAAAAATGCTAATAAGCATGCAACAGAAACATGAAAAAATAATAGTAAAACAATTAACCAGCATATTCGACTTTTGGGTTTAAGAAGAATTATTGGTAGCATGACTGAAATTAAAAGAAGTAAATTTCCCCTTGGTACTGGAAGTAAGCCAAGCCAAAAAATGTTTGAATTAGCAGCGACCGCTGCAACAAGGCCAACGAGCAAACCCAACCAATTTAGATCCCCGCTTTCTTTAAGAGCTGTAGCCCAAAAAATGAAAAAACATAAAATTAAAAAGCTTCCTATAGCTAAAGGTGTAAATATAAATAAACCAACTAGACTGATGAGAGAAAAAGCCATTCCATAAAAATTAAGCAAAAACTTACAACAATATTCACGCAGAAATTTACTACTTAAGAAAGTAATACTTACAGCTCCAAGAAGAATGAGTTTTTGAAGCGGCAGGTCACTTAATGGATTGGAAGGAATTGATTTGAAATTAAAGCAAAACCTTAAAGCAGCAATTATCCATAAAAAACAAAATATACGAATTGAGATATTAGAAGTAATTCCGATTATGCAAATAATTATTAAAGAAACTAATAATCCAATCCACCCAGCCGCAATCCCAATTTTCTGGACATCATTTATAAAGTTATCAACCGGCTCTACGAGAAGGCCCATCAAAGACATAATGGGATAATTAAATGGCAAGTCTGAAGAAAGAACATTTTTATAATTAATGCAGTGTGCGTCAGTTTCTATGCATCTATTTTTGGCCTCAGAGGTAAATTGAAATGGAAATTGGAGGGTTTCAGCATTAAAAGGCATTCCTGTGCCAAGATTAAAAAAATAATCATTTCCAATAGAAAACGACTCTAGATGGGGTAAATACATTGGTAAAACACATAGAAATATTACCAATGATGCGATTAGAGAGTCACTGAAAACTTTTCTCATAAAATAAACTATAAATTCTTTTTTCTTACCAATACCAAAGCTGAAACACCAAATGGAATAGGCAAAAAGGGAGCTAGGTCAACATCTAGATAAAAAATTTTAGTTAACAACTTATTTACGAAAACAGTGTTAATTTCATTTTCACTTCTGAAATTCGTTCGCATTAGATTTAAAAATTTTCGCACAATCAGAATTGGTATGAATAATAAAAAGTTAAAATAGAAACTACTTATTATCTCAGAGTCTTCTCTATTAACAATGGCAAGAAGTTCCGCCAGCCTATAACGTCGCTTGTGGTGACTTAAATTATCCTGGGGGCCCCATAATGATTGAAAGGTCGGTACGGATATAAGCATGAAACCACCCGTTTGAAGCACTCTAAACATTTCCTCTACGGCTCTCTTATCATCATCCACGTGCTCAATTATGTCAGTGGCGAGGATCAAGTTAAATGATTTATCATGAAAAGGAAGTTCACAGACATCTCCAATTACTAAAGAAGTAGAACCCTCAGCTGCGGCATAATTAAGAGCAAGTGGATTACTATCAAAGCCTATAATATTTAAAAAACCGCTATTAGTTAGCATACGTAAATTAGTTCCAGTACTACACCCAACATCGAGAATCGGACATGTATAATCTAACTTAAGGCTATGAATCAGTTTCGAAAAAAGTCTACGTCGCCCAACGAACCACCAATGACTTTGCTTAACATGATTTTCTAATTCATATAACGTCTTATCCACATTTATTCAGCTTTTAAGTTGATTTCACTTTATAAATTGACTTGTTTTGACTTTCGAAATAATTTCTAATAATGATCTCTGCTAGAAGCCCCATAAGAATAGATATTCCACCCAACATTAGACTAGTTAGGCTTAATAAAGGCAATGGAGTATGAATGAATGACCAGTGCATATATAACTTTAAATATACTGCAATTATTCCGAAAGCAATTCCTAAAAACAAACAAAAGAAACCAAACCCACCAAAAATATACATCGGACGAGTAAAAAACCGATGTAAAAAAACAACTACTATCAGATCAAGGATAACCTTGATTGACCTATTTAAACCATACTTCGAAGCTCCTGAAGATCTCTCTTTATGCTCCACAGAAATTTCTATAATGGACCCACCAGCCCAAAAAATATATACAGGTATAAAACGATGCATCTCACCATAAAGTCGAAGACCTCTTAACATTTCACCGTTATATGCTTTTAATGTGCATCCGAAGTCATGCAAAGGAACTCCAGAAATTTTGGCGATAATTTTGTTAGCTATAAAACTTGGGAGCTTTCTTTTAAGTAAGTTGTCATTGCGAAATTCTCTCCAACCAGAGACTAAATCATACCCTTCGTTAAATTTGCTAATCAGTTTAAGAATGTTTGAAGGGGGATTTTGACCATCACCATCTAACGTTACAACAATAGATCCTCTAGATATATCAATGCCAGCAACCATTGCAGCCGTTTGTCCATAATTGCGCATCAAGTTAACAACTCGCACTTGAGGATCCTGAATTTTTTTAAGAATTTTTAAGCTATTATCGGAGCTTCCATCATTCACAAAAATAATCTCATAGGACTGGTTCTGTGATTGCATAACTTCATGCAGATTTTCCCATAACTTTAAAATATTGCCCTGCTCATTAAAAATGGGCACGACTATAGAAATATCTAATAAATCAGGTGTAGTTTTATTTGTCATATAACGTCAATTTAATTGTCTATTTAAGTTAACATCTTACAATCAAAATTATCTTTTTTTATTATTAGCTTTTGAAGAAGAAATTTTCAAATAACAAGTTTCATGTAATGCGCTTCTGAGGGTGCTCTTTGAGATAATACACCCCCTCTTCTTAACTAATTTACAAAGAGCCTGTAACGTCCTAGGATGACCCCCCCTGTCTAACTTGAACCAGAGAATCTTTATTAAGCTGAATTTTGATGTAGGTAGCACAGCATCAATTAGATGTAAATGTCCATCTTCCTTAAGAACCCGAAAAGCCTCGCTTAAACTTGATATCAAGTCTTTAGAGTTTAAATGATGTGATGTGGCAACTGTCACTACGTGATCGAAAGTTTTATCAGGAAACTTCAAGTTAGTGCAATCCATAACAAAAAAATTACCTGAGTAGGTGTGTTTTGCATGATCAATATAGGATTGATTTATATCAATCCCTGTGTAATTATAAGGAAATAATTTTCTATAGCCGCCGATACCACATCCAACATCTAGATATGTTTTATTTGGCTCTTTAGGTATTTGAGAAATATGCTTTTTAAATACTTTAACGGTAGGTCGCCCGACGAACTGTATAAATGAATAAGCAAAATTTAATTCCAAAATCTTATATAAAATGTTATACATTTTTTTCTTTTCCACTTACACAAAACTTCCCCAAAAAAAACTTTAAAAAGTTGGTTCATGCCATAAGTCCCTATACTAGGTAAGATCATAACAGATTTGATAAATAGGTGCCCTGTTGCCTTTTGCTAATAGTTTATGTACAAAACTTTTAGTTACTTAAATCTACTTTGATATTAGAAAAGTAAAAAATTAATCTTATCATTAATTTAAAGCATTTCCCTGCATGAATTAGATCTTTATATCCATATAGACTTCTTATAGCAGATATAGATTATAGATATGGTGCAAAAATAATCCGTTTATGCTCATAACTAAAGAAGTCATAGATCAAATCATATGAAGCAATATTAAGTCAGTGTATGATTGATGAAAGAATATATCCATGGACTGAATTACTAATTCAATACATTTGATTAAAACCTTTAGCCCATTGAAACTAATCTTGGAATCTAACATGAAATATTGATAAAATCATTTTTTATAGTATTTTGGTCCAACATATTTTGCAAGCAGGCTTCAAGCTATTATCGTTCACTTTAATTTCAAAGCCTTTTATGAAAAAAATACTACCCTCCCTTGATCTAATTATGTTGAGTCTTTTGATTCTAAGTCTTCCAAGTTTAGAAGCTCCAAAAAATATTTTTTTAGTAGGTTACCTTTTGACTCGACTTACAACAGAGATCATACAATTTAATAAAGGTATGAAGTTATGGTCTCGCTGGGATACTCTTTTTTTAATGATTGTATTCACGGCACTTCTAAGCACCCTTTGTGCTGGTATGTCTCACCTAGAGGAGTGGAAAGGTTACGGTGTGTTTCTAACAGCCATACTTTCTGGATGGTTTCTAAGTCGAGCCCAATA
>Ga0194129_10005557_pt1 | contig 16012 bp, 19 predicted proteins | sample TA2KigCa35mmetaG_FD_150862 | JGI IMG/M metagenome (GOLD analysis project Ga0194129, IMG submission 150862) | Freshwater microbial communities from Lake Tanganyika, Tanzania - TA2015038 Kigoma Deep Cast 35m | ecosystem: Environmental > Aquatic > Freshwater > Lake | place: Tanzania: Lake... | reverse complement strand
TTTTGGTTCTTTTGTAATTCCATCCATCAACGACAATTCATAGGGAGAATATTCGCCCGTCAATGGCGAATCTGGATTCATATAGAACTGCATTTTAACAATAAAGAACAATCCATTTCCAATTGAGTCTATGAATTTTTTTAATTCTTTGTCGCTACAACCCTCAGTTATATATGCGTCTATAATTTCTATTGGATTATTTAGAATATATTCTGGATATTTAATTAGAGGATTGTTATTAATTTTATAGAGAATATGAACTGAACAATTTGTAGAATCGGAATTTGTAATTTTAATTTGTATTGTGTCATCTGTGTTTTCTAATTTTGTTACACTATAAACTTTTAATGAGGGAAAATAAATAGGATAGAAACTATTTCCTAAAATTTTTTTTTTAAAAACCCCAATACAGTATGTTGTTATCATTTAATTATCCTATACATATACAGCATAGCATAATTGTGCTAAATTAGCGTCTCATAGTGTTTTGACGTCTCTTTTTGCCGCCTTTCTTAGCATTTTTTCTTGAACGGTTTCTGTTCTTCTTGCCTCCTGTGATATATTTACTTATTTCAGTATCAGGAATTGTTGCAAGTGCTGCTTTGATTTTACTAAGGTCATCAGCATCAAATGTTATTTGAGTTCCGGTAGCGAGCGAATCCATTTCTGCATTTTCATTAAATTTATGTTCATCTGTGGATCTAATTACTATTTTATTCGGTGTAGTGGTAATATTTTTTTCTACATAAGCAGCGATGTCAATAGTATTTTTTTTTCTATCTTCCTCTGTCGGTTCGTTAATTACTCTCCAATCATTCAGAGTGGTAGAAGGAGCACTGCTGCTGCTGCTGCTAATGTTATTAGCATAGTGCTCCAAATAAATAGGCTGTTTCACAACTGGAGTAGAAGCAACATGAGTAGCAACAGGAGGAGTAGCAGTAGGAGCAGTAGCAACAGTCTCCATACATTTCTTTAATTCTGCTGTAACATCTTTTAATGCTGTTATTAATTTATCAATTTGTGTTTCTGTTGTTGGGATTGCTGTAGTAGAACCAGACATTTTTCAATATACACTATATTAAGAAATAAGTTAGATATGACAATAAAAAATGCTCCAATAGAGAAAAGAATGAAGAGATATGTATTGGCAAACATCAAGATTCCAATAGAAATAAATGAGAACGGTTTATTTGATATGTTGAATGAATACACTCAAACAGAAATAACATTACTAAAGTCATTGCCCATAATAGAGGAGGAAGACAATTTATATAAAAAAATTATGGAATTTTTAGAAACACAGAGAGACAATGCTAAACAAACTGATTTACAAATTTATCAAGAACCAGAGAAAACAGAGAAAACAGAGAAAACAGAGGAAACAACACAACTAGAGGAAACAACCCAACTAGAAGAAACAACCCAACTAGAGGAAACAACCCAACAAATTATAACTGTGTGTAAAAATAATATCAAAATGCGGAAGCGTTCTGATAATATGTCATTTAAAAACATTAAAAAAGGGGCAAACTCCTATACACGAAAGCATTATAACTAGTGGTTAAGAACCAGTTTAGTGTTTCTGCTGTCTCTGCTGTCTCTTTTTCTGCTGTTTCTTAGAGTTGCGTCTCTGTTTGCCGCCTTGGTGTCTGCGGGACTGTCTGCGAGACTGTCTTCGGGACTGTCTTCGGGACTGTCTGCGACCACCAGCAGCAGTGGTCTCAGCAGTAGTGGTCTCAGCAGCAGTGGTCTCAGCAGCAGGGGCAACCTCACCATCCTTACCACCTTTCATCATTTCTTCAGTTCTATTATCCATTTTGTATATATTACACAAATAAATTATTGCCAAGTGGGTCGTTGATCGCGGTGATGGACGAACGGGTCCGGCATATAAACATATTTGTCAAACAGATTGAGTGTTCTAATGTATTTAATATCTGGTTTAACTGGTTCGGTGGGATTTACCATATTAGCACTTCCAGTTCCCCGCAGAAATCCCTCTATTGCTAAAGTATTATTTGCTAAATCCATATTACAAACACGTGCTCCAATAAGTCCATTTCCCGGATGATATGTAATTGTCGGTTTTCCAATAAAATTATCAGGATTTCTAAAATAATTCGAATATCCTAAATTGATTTCTTGTTCTTTTTCATAATCACCGCGATTTGCTTTTTTTCTTGTATCAGTCATTTTACACTCAAATATACATTTGGCATATATTCTAATTGTATTTCCGACTAAGAATTTTTTCTAAAGTTTCTTTGTGATTTGCTAAAGTATTATTCACATCGCCATTTAAATAATCACACAGAACATCATAGAAAGCAGCAGCATAATCATAAGCAAACAGCACACACACACCTAATTTGTCATCTTCCGACAACATAAATCCAGCAGCAGTGACATACGCCCATTTAAAAAACGCATCATTACAAGTCTGTTCATAAATAGAATCAAACACAGGTTCGAACGAGAATTCGTCATCTAAATATTCTTCATCAGGTGTTCCAAAAATCTTGGCAATAGAGGTGCGATATTCATCATTGTTTGTATAAATAATTTTTCCTAAAGTGGAATTAAACATAGATAATAAATAGTAAAATTATTATCTATCCATATTGGTTTCTACACAGATTTGTTATTGGGTAAATGCTTGGACTCGGATTCCCTAGTAGCAACACCTCCGCGAATCCATCCATCGAGTGCGGCCTCTTGCACTAAATATTTGGGATTTGTGATGGTTTCCTTGATGCTATCGATGAGGGGATACATCTGATTATTCATAAAAGATTGTTCAGTAATGGTGGATACACTTTTCTTGTTGGTGACCACATCACCTTGTCTCAACTGTGACTCGAGTGTAGTGTCGGCACTGCCTCTTCCTAAATAGGGAACAGTCAAAAAGGGTCTTTGTTGTAACGAAAGTTTTTCTAAAGACCGAGAATTGTGGTTTTTAATAATGAGAGCAGAGTCAATATCAACTGTATTGTGATTAACTCCGTGACTAGACCAACTAGTGCCATCGAAAACTACTCCGGGTTGTGACAAAGCAACCTTTTCGTAATCACCTCTATCATTATCACTAAAGTATGATGTGAGCATATAATCACTAGAACGATTGTTCATTACAGTTTGTTGAGTTTTGTCAATGGTTTCTCCGCGGGAACGAGTCATATTATTAAATGTGTATGGATACAGGGTTGCCATTTCTTATAATGTCTATAGAGAATATTCTTCCACACTAACTAGCGACCAATTATTTTGACAGTCGTATTACAAATGCGTTATTCGGATAAACATCAATAGGTCCTTGTATATTGGTCATCCACTCGTAAGGAAAATACACACACTTGTCTGGATTGGGATTTAAATAACTGCCCCACCAAGAAAAAGAACTATTGGCGCAGATTCCGCCCAATTTACACGCTGCCATAAAATGAAGTGTATCCAGTGTGCTCAGTGATGCGTCATTTAATATAGTAAATTTGGCAGGGTCTTTTTTAAATACATGATGCGACTTACAATAAGAAACATCATTGGTCACTACAAAAAAGTGGATAGAATCGCCGTGATTCTTGTAGAGATGTCTCAGTGCCTTTTCCAAATATGCGTTATAGTTGATATTATACAATTTGTTTCCTACATAATCACCGCGACGAACGTGGATAAAATACGAATCAACCGTGCGTGGATATTTCTGTGTGATTCTCGAAACTATTTGTGGGTCATAAAAATGCGACACAAGTTTTTGTTTAATATCCGTAAAATAGTTTTCATTTTGAAAATATCCATTCATAAATACAGATTGATTAGTCATAGACAGTTTGTCTATTACTGATTTTTGATATGTAAAACATGCATCAGGCGGTGTATTGTGATCCACTTCAGACCAATGAGCAGAATTGCCAATCATATTGTTTGCGTGTTCGTAAGAAATACAGCAGAACCCTCTAAATACAGTGTCGATGTATTCGCGTAGTATCTTGTTATGTTGGTAGTGATTGGGCGTTTCAGTGAAAACCAGCACAGGTAATCGTCCGCACATTTTCGCAATACCACACGCGGAGGCACATTGAAACAGTTGATTGCCCAGTCCGCCGTGTATTCTTGCAAACACAAATGGAATATTGGACCTGATATTTTGTATATTTAATACATCATGCATTTGTGGAATATCACAATAGAGAGGATTATGAGTCAGTTCAAATCCCAAAAGACCCATATTGTGTCCGATAGTAACATCTTCATTGTAGTTTAACACAATTGTATTGTTATGCCAACTTGATACGATTGCCTTCATTCCGGCATTGCTTAAATAATAAATTGGACCGGCACAATAGGAGCATTTTGGTATAGTGATAAGTTCATTGTTTGAACCTTTGCCGTTGTGATAATGACTAATGTATTCTTCGACATCTAAACACCGACCGGCATAGTGTATATCAGGGTTTTTAAAAACGCGTGCAATGAATTTTTGAAAATAGTTGATATTAGGAAAAATGTCGTCATCGCATTTTATGATTCCGGCATAGGACAATGATTCTTCTAATAATGTCAGTGTTTTGATAGAGAGATTGTCATAACCATCTAAACAATTCAGAGTGTGTGTGTTGCAAGAAGAGACAATGGGACCTAAATCATCTTTGCCGAGAAAGATGCAAACAACAACAGAATTTCCGAGGGATTTTTCAATGAGGCGATAGAGAAATTCAGCACGAACTAAATATTTTCTACAGGAATAAATTGCAAATAATAATTTATCAGAATTCATTATTTGTATTTTATGGTAAAATAGTTCCAAGTAATTTTGCCACAACAGATTTAGTGTAGATTGTAGTTGGTGGCATTATTTTTTACGCAGGCAAACACATTACCCTCTTTACAAGAAACCATACCACCATAACAGAATTGACTGAAGGACTCTTGGTCATTGGGGATGGTGGTGCTGGCGGTAGAATAAAAAGGTCTGAGAGATTGTTCAAACATATATTCATCACCTAAATCCTTGAAGAGTTTATCGGCAATATCAGTGTTGTTTGGATTTGCTTCAATGACCATTTCTTTTGCTTTTTTGACAATATCTGCTGAAACGGATTCATTGTAAGCAGGTTGCGCGGGTTTGCGTTTAGGATTATATAAATAATCAGTAACAAGAACATTGCCCAACGGATTTTTTGAAGTGGGTGCTTGGAACACATTATCGACATTTGTATTTGTAGTTTCCACTAAATCTTTTACATTGGGTGAAGGAGTTATGATATTTTCAAAATTTTCATCAGATTTTCTGTATTGGTGTAGCATAAAGATGAAAAAAACGGAAACGGCACCAACAATGAGTATTTGAAAGGAGCGGGTATAAGCAAAAGTGACAAAAGTGAGTAATAAAATAATTCGAGTGACAGCATTTAATTTTTGATTAAATGACATATCTTCAGTGGGAAAAAAATCGAGAATGTGGTCTTTATGTAAAATGATATTGGGATTTTTGCTCCAAAACGGGACTTGGTCGGATTCTTTATTGGATTCAGTGGGAGTATCATTTTCATAATGTTGTATTGGTTTTAAGATGTCTAATTTGGTTTCCATTATATATTAGTGCTAAAAATAATATCACATATTTTTCCTATATGTATGTGGAAGAATTCAGATGTGCGCTATGTGACAATGCGTGAAAGTATGCTTGTCCTGAGTGTTCATAAACACTTTTGCCATCCTCTATTGCCAACATTGGATAAACAACGCGTCGATTACCTTCCTTAGTAATTGTCCAATCGGCACTAAATGGAGAAAACAGTGCGGGTGAGTCATTATGCAAGTATTTATCAATAATTTTGCGCGCTTGTTTGCGTGACAACATATACATTTGTGTGCCCCAGATTGATTCCATATCATATTGATAATATCTATAGATGTGATTTTGGTATTGCGAACATAAACTGTATGAATCACTTGTGATTGGATAGGTCACTAAATATCCTAGAAGCAGAACATCTAAATTTTGTTTTTCGAAATCATTAATGATGTGTTGGACGCGATTTATAAAATCTGAATCGATAAGAATATCATCTTCACAGAAGATGCCGTAGTTGCTGCTACAGTTATTGAGGAAGTTCTGTATCATTTCCAGATGTCCATACATACAAGAATGGCATCTCTGAACATTTGGTGTTTCAGCAGGGTCTATTCTGGGGTCCGATAGAGGGACGCCAGAATACATAGTAAAATCATTGATTCCGACATTGAGGAATCTTGTAGTCATAGATTCTTTTCTTACAGGATTATTGTAATTTAAACAGTGCATAGACCATAATTTATTGTATTCCATTGTGTTATTTATTATAGTATATGTGAATTTCTATATTTCTTTATTTATCGATAATATTTGCCCGCTTTTGCGAAGGAGTCAGTAACAAAAATAATGAAAACACCGAGAAATGAATACAGAATAAGTTCCTCAGTGATGTTGCTGGTTTTTTCCATTTGTAAATCTTCTAAAATGTGTGTAATGTAGTTGAGTTTTTGCATAACAGTATTATCATTAGCATCACTGTTTCTGGCAGATCCGATGCCCATAGAGGTGTAGTATGGTTTTCCTAAAAGTCCCGATGAATTTTGTTCATAACTTTTTGCGTAATTGCTGAGATACTCATCGCCATAGTTGTTGGGAGAATAATCGGATTTGCTAGACAAACCAGCAGCGCGTTGTAATAGAGATGATTCGAAACCTTCGGGTTTATTTGTAATGGTGGGCAATAAATTTGCTAAAGCATTTCCTTCTTTAGGAGCAGCAACGGGAACAAAATCGGCAAGTCCATCCCCAGCGTCGGTGATTTTATTGAGCAACTGATTAACTCTGGAATTGCGATTTTCTTGTTCCTCTATCGACGACTCAAAATTTTCAGAGATAGAGGATGAATCAAAATAATTAACATCATCACTCTCAATATCAATGGCAGCATTGTTTCTGCTGGTTTTTTTTCGATTCATACTTGGAGTTCGTTTTTTTGTGGAAGAATTATTGGTCCAAGGAGAAGCACCTAAAACAATCGATGACGACATCTTCTTTAATATATATCCACAAAGATATATGTCAAATTCTTATTTATTACCTACTACTGTGGTAAGATTAGGGTCACAAAATTCATATATTTTTGATTGCTTATAATATATATGGAATCAACACAGAGAAATATTACAAATGCATTCAAAACAAGTTACATATATTTTAAAGATGACAATGTTGTGATGCAATTTATTCCGATTATTCTCGCACTGTTTTATGGATTCTACAATAGAGAATTTAGAATTATTGCGCATAGTATTTTAGGAAAACTGTTTGTCGTCACGCTAATTCTTTACTATACCAAAATCAATTATCTCTATGGAACGATTGTATGTGTATTCGCAATTTTTTATTATCAAATGACTGACACTAGTCTAGAAGGATTTGCTGCCGAAATTGATAAAAAAATGTTGAAAGACAAGTGTGAGAATGGTGTTTTGATGCATAAAGGCATTCCTGTCAATTCAGAGATGGCGTCTCACGTTTATCCTGAAATCCAGTTTAGCAACAAACCTTGTAATCCTTGTGACGAAACTTGTGAATTCACAATTATTGAAACAGACCGACAAATGTCTGAACCGAAGAATTCGCGTGATTTTATGTCCATCGTTCATAATGCCATTATGGGCGATGAGTTTGCCACGAATTTTACACCCTATCAACCCCCGATTATTGGATAATTATTTAACATTTGCGGTTCCGAATGAGTGTTTATTGGGTTCAACATTTTCTGTATTTGTTCCCGTCTGATTCTTGTATTTCTCTATTGTGATGATTGCTTCGGCATATTGTTTTTCGTCGATGGTGGATTCTTCTTCGTCCAGTGTGCGATAGTGTTCCTTCAGGTCTTCGGGCAATATACATAAACTACTGTCTTCATTAAAGAGGAAATCAAATAGCAAGATGAATGATAAAGTCATAAATGTGGCGATATAGATATCACGAGTTCCCATCCAAGTCATTGCGAAAACGAGAATTTGCCTACTAAAGGTGTATTTCAAGTATTTTTCTGTTGTGGAACCGAATTTGAAATTTACAAATTTGGACGCAACATTGAGAATCACAATCATAATACCAGCAAATATTTTGCTGTTATTCAATACAGTTATGTGGTCGTTCACATTGGCAAATATGGATGATGCCGTGATCGTTTGTTTTTTGGGCATTAAATTTCCACTATATTACTTGTGGTGAAAATAAACTCACAGAAATATATACTAGTATATTAATTAGACAATGGCAGATGTGGAAGAGCAAACACGATTGAGGTCAGGCATACAACCATTGCAGATTTTAATAAATACTAATTATTTAGCAAAACCCCAACTTCCATTAACAAGTGATATTATTCAATTTCCATTTCTTACTAATAAACCCAGTGGAATGGAAAAATATCCTCTTATTAGCACAAATGTTAAATATGAAATTTCACGAATTAAGAATTTGTCTCATCCAGCGCGCGTTCAAACATTTTTTAATAGACAGACATTGATAAAGTTTATTAGCAATTTACCGGTTGAGAAAGATGATTCTAAAATAAATGATATTCTAAATCACAACATCGAAACAATGTTGAATGCGATTTTTCCTATATTTTATCCAGTTATTCGGAAATTGAAATTGGAGAGTTCGGATGAGACAATGAATATTTTTGATGCTGCCGCAAAAGAATTTAGTTATCAAAAATCAAATACTTATTTGAAAGTTGGAGATGTTGTTTGCACTGTAGATAAAATTCGTTTATTGGATACATTTGATTCAATACCTGTTTATGTAAAAATGTATGAACTTGCCAAAAACCACATTGCAAAGCGCAACCGAGCACTTAAAATATTAACTGATGACTTTAACAAACGGTTGGACAGTTTGAATAAAAGCAGTTCATCAGAAATTAGTAAAGAAAAAGATAAAATTATAGAATCTCTTGTTAAAGAATTAAACGCATTATCAAGTTTAAGTCCGGAAGATAATATGAAAAAAGATAGATTGCGGGTTGTTATTAGTAATGAAACAACCCAATTACAAAAGACTAAAACTGACTTAGATAAGTATGGACAACTGTTTGCGAATAGAACTGATTTTTTTAAATTTAAATTATCTAGTAACAAAGGTTCAGCATTTAAATCTTTTGATACATCAATTACAGGATTAGATTTAAAAAATGTTTCTGACGCATATACAACATACAAAACAGACAAAAATATTGATAAATTTATTAATGTTGTAAATTCTGAATTGACAAACAAAACAGAAAAAACAGAAAAAACAGACAAAGGACTTAATACATTGCTTGCTTATTTGAAAGAAGTCAAAAAATTAGAAATATCTATTGAAGATGCAGAAAAAATAAATGAAACCGACCTTGAAAATAACCAAAAAAAATTAGAAAATAGCATCAAAACAAATGAGGACACACTTGCTCAGCTAGAAGAAACAAAAAAAATTGACACAAATTTTTTGGATATATCAGAGACAATTTTTAATAAAACAAATGTGAAAACAAAACTTAATGAAACATCTTCACCAGACTATAAAACAAAACTAAAATCACTTAGAATTCCTAAAATTACAAAACTGATTGATGATTACATATTTATGGAGTCATTGGAAAAAATGTGTGAAGACATCATAAAAGAATTGCCAGCACCAACAGTAACATTACTCCTCACTAAACTAAATGTACCTAATATTAAAGACATTATAAAAACAATATATGATAAAGAAAAACCCCGATTTACAACTCCTCCATACACACCTGTAATTGACGCCTTTTTAAAACTCCGTAAAATATCTGGATTTGCTTTTTTAATAATGACTGCTTACCATTATCCGGACAAGATTGCCATTGAACGCGAATACAATATAAATTACAATATAGACACTGATTTAAAACGTGCAGAATATTCGTTTTATACACCAGACATTGAAGCATTGCGCGCATACTATAATCCAAACAGACAACAAATTAATAAATATATCTACGAAATTTTTAATACAGAAGATACTACAAATCGGACACGCTACATTGATGTAGAAGAATTTATTAAAAAGTATGAAGATAGTAAAAAAAGGAGTCCAACAACTATTGCGCCAATTGACCTCATAACTTTACAGAACAAACTCATTTATGAATGTAATATACAAGTGTCTTTGGTTGGTGGAATAGTAACTAAAGAAAATAGCAGTGGAATAAAATGTTATTATGAAAACAATTCTATGGGTGCGGACAGTTTAAAAGAATATTACAAATTGCCTTATTCTCAATTTATTGATTTGCGGAAACAAATAGAGGATATAGAAAAAAAGAAAAATATTAAATACAAAAAGACCGAGATGGAATCTGTATTAATAGGTCCTGATACAGAAAGTGGCGTAGTTACAGGTGCAACAACAAGTGGCGCGGTTACAGGTGCAACAACAAGTGGCGCGGTTACGGGACCTACCAAGTCTAGTGGAGATTTTGAAAATTTTAAAAATACTATGATGGATGGTGTATCAGGTTTATTGGAAGATATAAATAAAGCACTGTCAAATTATAGTAGTGTCAATGATTTTTTTAATGAAGCATATAATTATCAGTCTTCTAGTCAAACAGATAATTTAAAACAAGATTTGTTATTGAAAAAAAATAAAGCAACAAGTGATCTTGAAATGCAAATTAAAGCAAATAACATTAAATCAGGTAATCAATCAATTGCCGCAGAAGAAAGACATAAATTAGAACAAGATAATGCAACAATTGCGGCGTTAAACACAATGATTACAAATATTGACAACAAAGTTATTAAACAACCTATTAGCGGTGGCAGAAGAAAAACAAAAAAACGCGCGCGCAAAAACAGTCATAAAACACGCCGAAGAAAAATCTATCGAAGGCGCCATTTATAATCCGAGCAGTTTGCGTGTTTGTTCCTCTGTATGATATCCTTTATTCCATCCGTGATAGAAACAGGTGTCTTCATCATATTCACATTCCACAGCAAATTTGGGGCGTTTATTTATTGCCACCAATTTTTTATGTAATATTTCGCACGCACTTGTGTAGAACACATCCTCATTCATTTTTCCAAAAGTTGCCATTCGTCCTTGTATTCCATATTTTATTATTTGATTTTCCCGCACATTCTTTATGAGTTCCCACGAAACGAATCGCAAACAGTCTAGCATAGCACTGCGACGGCGTAACGAACAACCGCCATTAATGCCGCCTTCTAGAAATGCCGTGTCAGCAGGATTGAACCAATTTGCCCCTACATAGTCAAAGGGAAGAAATTGGTTCTCATTGAACATACGAAACATATAGCAGTCTGTTTGAAAAATCAGTATATGTTCTGATGGGAGTGCTGACCAAAATTCGGGGTCCATCATAATGGCATTGTAACTGCTAATGGACATATTTGGTTTATGTTCATCTTCTAAAAAGCATTTGCTGATTGGCATAAATGCGACTCCGGGCAGGTCGGCGCGCACGCGCGCCTGATGAGAAGAATGTGAAACAACTAGAAAATTCCACCCACAGTGATTCAGATAAAACATAAAATTTTTAATTACAGAGAGCATTAAATCATCATATCTTGGATCCACAATAACAGCAAGTTTTTGTGATTCGGCGTGTTTAGTGTATTTGATGGATTTGTTCAACCATTGACTTTTCAAAATGTGTTCATACAGGTCTTTCATTGTGATAATAATAGAGAATGGTTTAATTCTATATTATTTTGGTAAGGAAACTAAATCGATGAAGATGTAAATTCTAGCACCCGAGGTGCGGATTCTTCGCCGGTTTAAATAATCCTGTATGACAGTCCTACGTGACCTTGTTTATTTTCCCACACACCTGATATTTTGATGACTATGGGTGTTTGTTTGTTGGTCAGTTTTGTGCCGACAACATCATATTTTGTCTGTATAGTTTCGCTTAATTTATTTTGCGAAACGAGCGAACCGACGGGTTTATTTTCGCGGATATTGAGATATGCGCGCAACAATTCTTGTTCAATATCACACAGAGAATGGTAGTTACAGGATTCAATTTTTGCTTTAGATGGTTCAGAGAGTTCGCAAGGTAAAGTTAGAAACAGACCATTCATAGTGAATTGTTCATCGCAGTGATTTATTTTTGTAAAGAGTCCATCGATGAGTGAATTTGGTTTAGTGTCCATAAAGAAGATATTATCGCCGCGAAATTGATTAAGACAGAAAGCAATATTCATTTGTTTCGGGTGTGGTTAGTGGTAGAGGACAAATATGTCTATGTGGTTTTACAATGTGATAAATTTGTATCATACAGGAAGAATGATAAAAATGTTTATTGATTTACATCACTTTAATACCTCCGGTGAGACCAGTGCCGATGGCGAAACCGGCACCCTGTCTGGTGGTGGCACCCATAGAGGGGATAAAAGTGTCGAGAACGGCAAAGGTGGCAGCAGCAACTAAGGCAACAACGATAACCTCCTCAATATTGAGTTTCTGTTTAGGAATAACATAAGCAGCTAAAGCAACAACGATACCCTCAACAATATACTTGATGGCTCTCTTGAATAATTCTCCAAAGTTCATTTTGTTATATACTAATTAAATAAAAAAAATGGGAGACGCGCAAGTGAAAATGCTAAATAAATAATTATGTATGAAGAATATACCAAAAAATTCCTAAATATTAAGGGGAACTTTTATTCTAAATGTTTAATACGTCAAAATACTTAGAAACATTCTTGATGTATTTTATATCATCAAATAAGAATGTCTGGTTTTGAGAGAAAGAATTTGCCAAACGGGTCACCTAATCCTAAATACATTGATTTGTGTGATGAGGATCCGGTGATACCATCGCAGAAGTATGTATGTTTATCTTTTGTATCTCCTGAAAAAGTGCTAAAGAAGCGCGAACACTATTTGTTTGAGAAATTTGTGCAACAGTGGGATTTTGCGAAATCATTAGAGAAGTTTGGTGATTTTATGAATTTCGTGAGTTTCAAATACAATTTGAAGATGGATGACATAATGACAGATTACAAGGATTATGTGACGGAGGAGAAGTCAAAGTTGAAATCGTATTCAGTTGCGGATGATTATCGAAATTTTTTGGATAAGAATGAAGAGAAGATTGTGGAGGAGTTTAATAAGAAGCATGAATTTCAGACATCGGTGCGTGGTTTAAAGTTTAGAGGTGCTTATTCTAGTCAGGCAGAGGCGGAGTTGCGATGTAAGAAGTTGCGTGAGTCGGATCCTAATCACGATATTTTTGTGGGTGCAGGATTTACTTGGATTCCTTGGGATCCGGATGCTTACAAGACGGGTCGAGTGGAGTTTATGGAGGATGAGTTGAATCAGTTACATCACGAGAAGGTAAAGAATGAGGAGAAGGCAAAACAGGAGTTTGATGCCCGAGTGCGCGAGGCGAAGCGAAAGGCGATAGAGGAGAATGTGAAGAAGGCGCGAGAATCGGGAAATAAACTTACACAGACTTTATCGGAGGATGGTGAGTTGATGGGTGTGAATAAGACGGTTAATTTTGATAATCGAGAAGTTGCTGATGTGAAGGCATCTACAAATTTCGGTGTGGCAAATATGAATGATGTTGAGTAAATGTGATTTGATATTGAGTTGTTTGAATATCAAAATAGAGAAAATAAAAAATATTTAACTACAAATCTAGACTATTTAGAGTAATCTCTGGAAAAAATATTTATTAATTATTATATTATATTATGTCTTACAGATCAATCAAATCAAATAATTACTACAGAACTGTATATCTTTCAACTAATACCGATTTTGGTTCAAATTATGCTGTTATTACAGGAGGGACTTGGTCTAATGGTGTTAATACAGGCGGCACCATATCTGCTGGGTTTCCTCTTGATAATACAGTTGAGTCGTGGAATGGTATAACTTGGGACACCACAAATAAATATTTATTAATACCTGTTAGGGGACTATATTATATAAGTTGTTCTTGGAATATAACTAATAATAGCAATACCACATCTGATAATCCTATATTTATTGGATTTACTGTTACGAGTGGAACTACACACACTCCTTATCAAAAAGTTGCCAATCCTGAAAATTTTGACACTAATCTTAAAGAAAGTTTTTCTATATCACAAATGATAGAATTTCAAGCAAATGATCAGGTAAGAGCATCTATAAATGATGTGGGCACAACAATGACTGTGATAGGTCCAACATCTGGAACTGCAAATCCTAGAGGAGCAACTTTTATTTCAGTTGCTCTAGTTATTCCTTTCAGTGGATAATACAGAGTCGAAGTTTTATTTTTTTTACAAAAATATCGTTGTTTGTAAAAATAAAAAAAAATATCAAACATGATGTTTATAGAACGGGGGGGGCGGAGCCCCTCATCGTCAAAATGCGGGGCTTCGCCCCGTTCTATATAAATCACTAAAACACCTTTGTGAAAATGTTAAAAACTTGTTTTACAAATTTTATTGGGTTTTTGAAAAGGAACGATAATTCTCAAGAAAACATAAGTTTTCTAAGGGTCCGTAGGACCCGACAGTTGCTCCCGAAGGGAGCAACCTCTGAGAACCGTTTTCTAAGGGTCCGTAGGACCCGACTGTTGCTCAGAGCAATCGTAGATTGCTCCACGTGTATCCACCAAAGGTGGATATCCCTTCGGGAGCAACCTCAGAAAAACTTATGTTTTTCGGAAAATAGAGAAATGTTAAAAATGATAATTTTCTATAATTAAATTCTTCAATCTCTATCGCCAAAATTCTAAAACCCATTCTAAAAACTTTTTTTGAAAATGGTCATTTGCCTTTTTTACAAAACACATGTTTATTCCTTTTTTATAAAAACATCGTTATTTGTAAAAAATAAAAAAAACAGGCATTTTACAGAACGGGGGCGAAGCCCCTCATTGTCAAAATGCGGGGCTCCGCCCCGTTCTATATAAACCACTAAAACACCTTTATAAAATGTTGAACACTTATTTTACAAATTTTATTGGGTTTTCGAAATAGAACGATAGAGATTGAAAAATTCAATTATAGGAATTTATCATTTTTAACATTTCTCTATCGTTCTATTTTAAAAACCCATTCTAAAAACTTTTTTTGGAAATGTCTATTTGCCTTTTTTACGAAATATGCATCAATTCCTTTTTTACAAAAACATCGTTATTTGTAAAAAATAAAAAAAAAATAGGCATTTTATAAAACGGGGGCGAAGCCCCTCATTGTCAAAATGCGGGGCTTCGCCCCGTTCTATATAAACCACTAAAACACCTTTGGAAAATGTTGAACACTTATTTTACAAATTTTATTGGGTTTTCAAAACATAACAATAGAGAAATGTTAAAAATGATGATTTTCCTATAATTAAATTCTTCAATCTCTATTGCCAAAATTCTAAAACCCATTCTGAAAACTTTTTTAGAAATGTTCATTCGCCTTTTTTACAAAACACGCATCAATCCCTTTTTTACAAAAATGTCATTGTTTGTAAAAAATAAAAAAAAATAAATAGGCATTTATAGAACGGGGGCGGAGCCCCTCATTATCAAAATGCGGGGCTTCGCCCCGTTCTATATAAACCACTAGAACACCTTTGGAAAATGTTGAACACTTCTTTCTACAAATTTTATTGGGTTTTCAAAAAGGAACGATAGAGATTGAAAAATTTAATTATAGGAATTTATCATTTTTAACATTTCTCTATCGTTCTATTTCAAAAACCCATTCTGAAAACTTTTTTAGAAATGTTCATTCGCCTTTTTTACAAAACACACATCAATCCCTTTTTTACAAAAATATCGTTGTTTGTAAAAAATAAAAAAAAATTATTCCCTAATGGCAAACCCATCGGACCACACATCGACCAATGAAGTTTTCTCAATAATCTTAATATTCGTGTTTGCTCTATCATCAAATATAAATGGTTTTATAACATATGCTTCATCTAGTGATGTGAATT
>Ga0194129_10005550_pt1 | contig 16030 bp, 9 predicted proteins | sample TA2KigCa35mmetaG_FD_150862 | JGI IMG/M metagenome (GOLD analysis project Ga0194129, IMG submission 150862) | Freshwater microbial communities from Lake Tanganyika, Tanzania - TA2015038 Kigoma Deep Cast 35m | ecosystem: Environmental > Aquatic > Freshwater > Lake | place: Tanzania: Lake... | reverse complement strand
TGAACCAGACGCGCCCTTGGCCGTGGACGCGCAGCAGGAAGAGGCCTTCACCCGAGAAGAAGCCCTTGCCGCCTTGGAACTTGGTATCGAGCTGAATGCCCGGCGTCGAGCACAGGTAGGCGCCGGACTGCATGAACAGCTCTTGGCCCGGCTGGAGGTCGACGAACTCGATGGCGCCCTCGGGAGCGGGGGCGACGAACACCGTCTGGCCTGGCGCGGTGGCGGTGAAGGTGTTCTGGAACAGGCTCTCGCCGCCGAGCAGCTTGCGCTTGAGGGCGGAACCGAGCCCGCCGCGCATGTTCGTCGTCATCTGCACGGCCGTGTCGCGCGCGACCATGGCTCCCGATTCGGTGACGAGCTGCTCACCGGGGGCATCGAACTGGACCCGCACCATCGCGAAGTCGGGGTTGAACTTGATCTCGGTCTGCATGGATGTTTCTCCGTTCGAGGTCAATTCTCGCGCGGCGGCAGGAGCGCACCGACCGTGGAGCCGTACTCGCTCGTGCTTCGGGACTGGATGTAGAGCATCCCTTGTCCGGTGAAGTGACACACGAGCCCCTCGCCACTCAGGAACGAGTCGATCCAGCCATTCGTCGCCTTCGTGACCCGGTATTGAAGGTGAGATTCCCAGGCGACGATGTGCCCGGTGTCGATGATCAGATCGCCGTTGACCGGGAGCGGCTCGATGGCGCCGAACGAACCGGCGATGCAATGCCCCTGCCCCTGGGTCGCGAGCGTGAACAGCCCGGCGCCGGAGAACAGCCCCTTCGCGCTTCCCTGCGTCTGAACGTCGACCCCGTAGCTCGAGCCGACGTACGCGCTGTTCTGCAGGATCCACTGGGAGCGACCGCACTCGAGGACGACCATGTCGCCGCAGAGCGGGGTCGTCAGGAGCACCTCGCCATTGCCGCCGTGGGCGGTGAAGGTGTTGCGGAAGAAAGACTCGCCGCCGAAGAGGCGCTTCAGCCCGGACATCATGCCGCCGGACTGCGTCTGAATCTGGACGTTGGTGCTCATGCCCATCATCGCGCCGGACTCGGCGAGCATCGACTCGCCAGGCTGAAGCCAGCACTGGGCGATGGTCTGAGACGAACGGTAGAGGATGTTGACTTGCATGGTTTCCTGCTTCGCCTCGTGTCAGCCGGGGAGCATCGGGATGAGCCAGTTGACGAGCGCTCCGAGATTCCGCGACTGCACCAGGATGCGTCCCTGCCCCTGGAACTCGCAGACCAACCCTTCACCGGAGCCGAGCATCCCGACGAGACCTCCCCCGGGTGCCTTGATCGTGTAGTTGAGCGAGGCGTCGAAGCCAACGATGTGGCCCGTGTCGACGACGTACGAACCGTTGCAGTAGACCTCCTCGACGGCGCCGTAGCTCGTGACCCAGATTTCCCCCGAGCCGCTCGTCTCGAGGAAAAACGCGCCCTCTTTCGCGAGCAGCGAGCGACACCCGCCGAAGCGCGGCCGCATCGCCACGTTGCCGGTGCTCGCGAGGAACGCGCCGGCGCTGAACAGCATCGTCTGGCCTTGCAAGACGAGGTGGCGGATCGCGCCGGAGAGCGCCGGGGCGAGCCAGACCCAGCCGCCGTGAGGGCTCGAGAAATGGTTGACGAAGAAGGTCTCGCCCGCCACGACCTTGCGGATCAGCGCGATCACGAGCGCCTTTAACTTGCCGAAAAAACCCGCGTTGGCGGGGGCGTTCAGCCGGACGTCCATCTCGACATGCGGCGCGCGCGCGACCATCGCGCCCGCCTCCGCGACGATCACCTCTCCGGGTGCAAGCTGGACCTCGAGCAGCCCGAAGACGGGCTGATGCTTGATGACGTGATTCGGCATCGGTGCTTCTCCTTAGGCGGGCCTCGATGGTTTCCGCCGATCGACGCCTCGGCGCGTCGAGGTCGGGTGGTATACCGATCGGGTGAGCGGAGCAACCAAACCGACCGGCTTCGTGGCCAGCCAGAGCACCGCGCGAACCCTCCTCGAGTTCGGCGCGATCCTCGTTGGCTTGATCGCCGTCATTGGGGTGGCTCGCCTGGCGATCGGCGCGGTGGCCGAGCGCGCGGCACTCGCGCTGCCAACGTCGCTCGATGCGAAGGTCGGGGAGGCTGCGAGCCGAGCCGTGAGGACCGCGCACCCGAGCGACGCCGCGACGCTCGAGCAGACGGCGCGGGTCCGGCGCGTGTTTGACGAGCTGGTGAGTCGGCTCGATGCGGCCGAACGGGCGAAGCTCGGCTCGCCGGAGGTGACGGTCCTCGTCGACCCGACCCCGAACGCGTTTGCGCTGCCCGGTGGCATGGTGTTCGTGCAGAGCGGGCTGCTCGAGCGGGTGGGAGAAGGGGCCGCGGGTGACGAGCAACTGCGCGGCGTCCTCGCGCACGAGCTCGGGCACGCGGTGGAGCGTCATGCGCTGCGGTTGCTCGCCCGTAGGGTCGCCTTCGGGGTCGTCATCGCCCTGCTGATGGGGAACGGCGACCAGCTCGGCGATGCATTGCTCGCCGGCGCCTCCCAGCTCGAGGGCCTGCGCAACAGCCGCGAGATGGAGACCGAGGCCGACGACTTCGGCGTGGCGCTGCTCGGGAGGTCTGGCCTCGACGCCAAGGGCCTCGCCGCGTTCCTCGAGGGACTCGAGACGCAACCGGTGCCGGAGCTGCTGTCGACCCACCCGGATCCGAAGGGGCGCGCAGCGCGGATTCGCGAGAAATCGGGCCGCTAACCGGCAACGCCGACCATCGCCGCGAACATCGCATCGTAGGCGATGGGCCGCGCGGCGCGGATCGCGATGTGGTCCCGAGTTGGGCAAACCCGGTTCGTCAAGAGCACCGCCACGAGCTCGTGAGCAGGGTCCACCCAGAGGCTCGTCCCCGTGAAGCCGAGATGGCCGAAGGTCTCCCTGGAAAAGTGGGCACCGCTCGAGGGTGTCACCCCCGGCTCCTCGCTCCGGCGGTCGAAGCCCGCCGCGTGACTGCCGCCCGGGCGCGCGCGTACGAGGGGAAGCAGCTCCTCGCAATCGAGCCACCCATGGCGTCTCGCCAGCACATCGAGAATGAGCCTGCCGAGCGCGACGACCGCGCCGCAGGTACCGAAGAGCCCGGCATGACCGGCGCTTGCATCGCCGGCGATGAGCCAAGCGTTCTCGTCATGCACGACCCCGCGGACGAGACCGCCCCGCCATGGGACCACCTCGGTCGGCGCGACGCGATCCGAGGGGACACCCTCCTCCCGCAGCACCCGCGCCGAACCAAGACAATCGCCCGGAGCGAGCTCGAGAGCGGGGAGGACCTCGCGCGCCACGAGGCGGTCGAGCGGCTCGCCGGTCCGAGCCTCGAGCGCCGCGCCAACGAGGAGATACCCGAGATCGCTGTAGACCGCCGGGAATCCCGCGTCAGGCGGAGCGCCGGCGCAACCGTCGCGCCGCATTCCCGCCGCGGCCAGGAGCACCTCCTCGCGGGTCGGTCGCTCCCCACGGAGGAGCCCCTCGTAGAAGGGGTTGTGCGCGACGAGCCCCCCGCGATGCGCGAGCAGCAGGTCGAGCGACACCCTCGCGCTCGCCGTCCGCTCGAGGCCGGGCAAGTGCGGGCCGAGGAGATCGACGAGCGGCTCCGAGCGGGCCGCGACGTTGACGCGCTCGAGGCGCGCGAGCGTGAGTGCGGTGAGCGGCTTGGTGAGCGAGGCCAGATCGAAGACGGTGTCGATGCTGGCCGCAGGCGCGCCCGAGCCGAGGTCTCGGGGCCACAACGCGCCCGCCGCGCCAAAGGCCTGGGTGAAGCGCCCGCGCCATCGAGCCGCCCCCGCCACGGCCGCCGGCGCAACCCCGGTTTCGACCACGCGTGCGGCCACCGCCGCGAGCCTCCGGTCCGTTTCCGTTGCGGGCACGGTCGACTCTTACTTTGACCGGCGCGACGAGACACACGTAAACTCACCGTCATGGCGCAGTTCGCTTGGCAAGCCCGGGCGGCCTCGGGCGAGATCCTGAAGGGCGTGATGGTTGCGGAGAACGTCGCGGCCGTCGAGAAACGGCTGCGTGCTCAGCAGCTCAATCCGCAGAAGATCTCGAAGAAGCTCTCGCTGTCCTTCGGGTCGGGCGTCGAGGCCACCGAGCTCGTCAAGTTCGTCCGCCAGTTCGCGACGATGATCGACGCCGGCCTGCCGCTCGTGCAGTGCCTCGACATCCTCGGCAACCAGGAAGAGAACCCGGTCCTCAAAGCGGCCTTGATCGACATCAAGCAGACCGTCGAGCAGGGCGCGACCTTCAGCGATGCGCTCAAGCGCCACCCGAAGATCTTCGACGACCTCTTCACGAACCTCGTCCATGCGGGCGAGGTCGGCGGCATCCTTGACACCATCCTGAATCGTCTCGCGACCTACATCGAGAAGAACGTCAAGCTGAAGCGGCAGGTTCGCGGCGCACTCTCGTACCCGATCACCGTCGTCGGCATCATGGTGATCGTCATGTTCGTCCTCCTCACCTGGGTCATCCCGGCGTTCGAGGCGATGTTCGCCGAGTTCGGCGCGAAGGACGCGCTCCCGGCGATCACGAAGATGGTCATCGGGATCTCGAACAGCTTCGTGAACTACCTGCCCCTCGTCATCCTCGGTGGCGGCGGACTCGTCTTCGGCGCGGGACAGTTCTACCGCCGTCCAGCGGGCAAGAAGTTCGTCCACAAGTTGATCCTGACGCTCCCGGTCCTCGGGCCGACGATGAAGAAAATCACCGTCGCGCGCTTCTCGCGAACGCTCGGCACGCTGCTGTCTTCGGGCGTCCCGATCCTCGATGCCGTCGAGATCGTCGCGAGGAGCGCAGGCAACGTCGTCGTCGAGGAAGGCTTGATGTTCTGCCGGAGCAAGATCTCCGAGGGACGCAACCTCGCCGATCCGCTCGCCGAGCTGAAGATGTTCCCGGGCATGGTCGTGCAGATGGTCGCCGTGGGTGAGCAGACCGGTGCCCTCGATCAAATGCTCACCAAGATCGCAGACTTCTACGAGGACGAGACGGACGTCGCCGTCGCGTCGCTGACGTCGATGCTCGAGCCGATCATGATGGTGTTGATCGGCGGGGTCGTCGGCGTCGTCCTCGTGTCGATGTACCTGCCAATCTTCTCGCTCGCAGGCAACATCAAGACCGAGTGAGCGTGAAGCTCCGGGTCCCCATCGGCGTTGACACGCCGCTCGGCCGACGCCTCGTGGGCCTGAGCTTCGTGCGCCTCGTCGTGCTCGGAATCTTCCTGCTGGTCATCGAGCTCTACTACCTCGATGAGCTCGGAGGCTTTTCCAGCTCGGTCGCCGTCGCGACCGCCGTGGGTGCGTTCGTCACGACCGCGCTGTTCGCCCTGACCCTGCGCCGCGAGCGCTGGCACGTCCCGATGGCTCACGCGCAGCTCCTCGCCGATCAGCTGACGTGGACGATCATCGTCTACATCTCGGGCGGCGTGACGAGCGGCTCGACCTCGCTCTACGGCCTGACCAGCGTCTCGGGAGCGGTGCTCCTCGGCACGCCCGGGGTGATCACGGCGTCGGCCGCGGGCGGAGGCCTTTATTTTTTGATGTGCCACGGCTTCGCGAGCGGCTGGCTGCCTCCACCGAGCGACCAGGTGCGTGCCGCGTACATCCTCACGCCAGGCGACATGGTCTACCCGGCGTTCAGCACGGTGCTCGCGACGCTGGTCGTCGGGCTGCTCGCGGCCTACCTCGCCGAGCGTCTCCGAGTCTTCGGCGGTCGACTCGAGGACGCGAACCGTCGGGCGCTGGAGGCCGAGCGCCTCGCCTCTCTGGGACGCCTGGCGGCGGGGTTGGCTCACGAGATCCGAAACCCGCTCGGGTCGATCCGAGGCTCGATCGAGCTGCTGCGAACCGGCTCAGGGCTGGCCGAGGAAGACCAGCAACTCTGCCGGATCATCGAGCAAGAGACCGCGCGGCTGAACCAGCTCGTCACCGACATGGTCGACCTCAGTCGCCCCCGCGAGCCCCTGCGCGAAGAGGTCGACCTCGCCCAGCTCGTCGCGAGCGTCGTCGAGCTCGCGAAGAGCTCCGGCCGCGGCGAGGACCTCGCGGTTCGATACGATGGGCCGAGGTCGCTCGTCGCCGTCGTCGATTGCGGCCAGATGCACCAGGTGCTGTGGAACCTGGTCCGAAACGCGATGCAGGTGAGTGCGGCCGGCCAGACTGTGGAGGTGCAGCTCGAGCGCGAGTCGGGAGGGGCCGCCGTGCTTTCGGTCAAGGACCACGGCCCGGGGGTCGACGAGGCCACGCGGGACCGATTGTTCGAGGCCTTCTTCACGACTCGAAGCCACGGCGTCGGCATCGGCCTCGCGGTGGTGAAGCAGATCGTCGATGCCCACGGCTTCTCCATCGACGTGGACAGTCGACCGGAAGAGGGCGCGACCTTCTCGGTCCGGATCCCCGAGAAGGATCTGCGTGACGCCGAAGAGCCCGCCAAGCCGAGGACTCCGACCGTCGCGACCGCGGCCGCGACGTTGCTCGCGATGGCGAGCTACGGCTGTACGGGCAAGGACTGGGTACGTCCCGACGCGGCTCCGGCGACCACCGTCCGCGTCGACGACGGATGGAACGAGGCGGCTCCCCGCGCGACGGCCACGGCGACGGCGAGCCCACCTCCCGCGCCAGTCGGTGAAGCCGCACCTGCGCCGCTCCCGCCGTTGACCCTCGCCCTCGGCGAGACTGCACCCGCCTCGGGGTCTCCTGCATCGGCGCCCAGTGGTGCCGTGTTTCGGAACACCTATTACTTTTTTCCGGAGGAACCGGGGTACGCCGAAACCGGCCCGACGCGCGGACTCTTCGACGCGAAGTGTCGCCCGATCCGAACGGTGAGCCAGACCTTCCACGACCAGCTCTGCGTGCAAGGGAGCGGGCGCCTCGCGAGCGGCGAGACCGTGAGCTTCGCGCGGCGCGGCTGCGAGTGTGCGGCCGAGTGCCCTCGTTCGGGCCAGCGGATCTGCTTTGAGCTACTCGACGCGGCGAGGTTCCCGTGGGGCCGCGGAGCCAACGGCCGCGCGATCACCCCGCTCAAGACGGTGGCGGTCGATGACTCGATCCCGCTCGGCACCGTCCTCTACGTCCCCGAGATGAACGGACTCCGTGACCTCGAGGGCAAGCCCCACGACGGCTGCTTCGTCGCCGAAGATCGCGGGTCGAAAGTGAAAGGCCGCCAGATCGACTTCTTTGTCGGGCGAGCCGAAGCGGGCGAGGTCTGGAACCGGGCAGTCCCGTCGAATCGGGGCGTGCACGTCGTGCTCGGGGCGAGCCAATGCGCGGCGCTTGCATCGAAGGACGCCGGGGAACCGAAGGCGCCGAAGCCTCCGAAGCCGCGCCGAAAGAAACGCTGACAACGCTGGCGCCGGTGTAAGCTTCCGGCGCACCTCCCCTTGAGGCGACTCGTGACCACCCAGGACACCTCCAACACGGCCGGCAACACTGGCGTTCGCTCCGCGAAGGAAAAGGCCAACGAGCGTCTTGGCCAGTGGGTCAACGGCAAGTACCGCATCGACCAGCTGCTCGGCATCGGCGGCATGGCTGCCGTCTATGCCGCCACGCATCGAAACGGCTCGCGCCTCGCGCTCAAGGTCCTGCACACGGAGTTCGCGCGCGACGAGAACGTCAAGGGGCGATTCCTTCGCGAAGGCTACGTCGCGAACAAGGTCGATCATCACGGCCGCGTCGCGATCCTCGATGATGATGAGACGGAATCGGGCGAGTCGTTCCTCGTCATGGAATTGCTCGAGGGCGAGACCCTCCAGCAGGTGTGGAAGCGCCACAACCGCAAGGTCCCTCCGATCGAAGCGCTGCGGATCGTCGAGGCGGTGCTCGACACGCTGGGTCCGTTCCACGAGCTCAACGTCATTCACCGCGACCTGAAGCCCGCCAACATCTTCGTGACGAACGAAGGGGTGGTGAAGCTGCTCGACTTCGGCGTCGCGCAGCTCCGCGAAGCCGGTGCCGGCGAGATGACCCGCGCCGGAACCGCCCTCGGCACGCCGTCCTACATGTCGCCCGAGCAGGCGATGGGCAAGAGTGACAACCTCGACGGTCGCTCGGACGTCTTCGCGATGGGCGCGACCCTCTACGCGCTCCTCAGCGGCCAGCGGCTGCACCACGGCAAGAGCGACAACGAGGCATTCATCCTCGCGGCGACGCAGCCTGCGCCCTCGGTCGCGCGAATTGCACCCGAGCTGCCGCTCGAGGTCATCGCCATCGTCGACAAGGCGCTGCAGTGGGACCGGCGCAACCGCTTCGCGAATGCACACGAAATGCGGGATGAATGCCGTCGGGTCATCCGACAGCTCGGCGGAGTCCCGTACGGCTCGGGAGGCGCGCCCGAGACGGCAGCGCAGGCGACGGCAGCGGCGCCAGCCGCCGCCCTGCGAACGGCCCCGGTTCCGCCCGTCATGCCGCCAGCCCCCGCAGCGGCGCGCGAGCCGAGGTCGGCGACCATCCCGGCGGTCGAGCCTCCGCAGGCGCCGCGCGCGCCAGCCCCGCCGCAAGAGGCCCCGCAGGAGCAGCTCCGGAGAGCTCGAGCGAACCAGGTCGACCTGTCGGCCGGGGAGCGAGCGTCACGCTTGCCGGACGGCTCCGAGGATGAAGATCCGCACGCCGCGCTGAAGGAGTTCTTCCACCGCTTCGAGCGCGCCCTGCCGAGCTTCCGCACCTACACCCTCGATCACCCCGAGTCGAAGGGACGCACCAAGGCGCTTCATCGCGTCGCGGCCGACGCCCTGCAGATCAATCCCGACTGCCTGCGCTGGATCGTTCATCCGTTCTGCTTCGTTGCCCGCTCGCTGAACAGCGACGAAGAACTCGCCGTCTGGGAACCGGGGGCGCCGAGCGACGTCATCCCCTACAACCTCTGCGCCGCCGGCGTCGAGGAGCTGAAGATCGGTCCCGGCGTCGAAGAAGACGAAATCTATCGCCTGGTGCGAATCCTCTTGATGGATCCCAACGCGGACCCCGTCAACTCGGACATCAAGCGCTCCCTCTGGGAGGCCGACTTCGCCCACATCACCTACCAGGTGTTCGAGGAGGTTGCGGCCGACGGCGAGGAGGAGAAGCTCCTCACCGAGGTCGCGCACCTGGAGTCGATGGCCCGCGAAGATTTGCGCGAAGTCGCTGCGATGGCGGTCTCCACGAACCAGACCGGCATCGACTCGCTCACGGCTTCCGCAGCGCTCGAGCTGAGCCCGATCGAGCGCACCGCCCTCGCAGGTCGACTGTCGACGGACTCTGAAGTCTGGAAGTCCCGTTACCTCGAGCTGGTCGTCGAGACGTACGCCGACGCCGAGAGCCGCGGCGACACGAAGACCTTGCTCGAGCCTGTCGCGCAGTTCGCCCATCAGTACCTCGCCCGTGACCGGTACGACCAGCTCTTCGGCACGTACTTCAAGCTCGTCGAGCGCATCGAGAACCTGTCGCGCCTGTCCCTCGCCGACCGCCGCCGCGCGCCCGCGATGCCGCGCGAACTCACCATCATTTCGCTCGCCAAGCACCTGTTCCCACCGCCGATCTTGAGGCAGCTGCTGCGAGCACTCGGGGTCGAGACGCTCCCGGCCGCGGCGCGCGAGACCATCTTCAACGGCCTCAGGGCGGTGCTCGGAGCCCTCGACGCGAGCTGGTTCGACGAGGCCCTCGCGGTCACGAACCAGCTCGAAGAAGGCGAGTCGCTCGAGCTCGTCATGGCCTACATCGAGCGGCATGTCCTCGGGCGCGAGTCGTTCGTCATCCAGCGACTCGATCAGCTGAAGCCTGCGCTCGCGCAGCGCTGCCTCGCGCTCGTGACGGCGACGAAGAACCCCGAGGCGCTCGCGCTCCTCAAGCCGCTGATGAACAGCTCGAACGCGGCGCTGCGCTGCGAGGCGGCCGCGCTGATGACGCCGTCCGACGAGCAACTCGCGAAGCTGCTCGTCGAGTGGATCGACGCGAACGATCCGAAGCTTCGCATGGCCGCGCTCACGACGATGAAGCACCATCACGTCCGCGCCGCCGGGCCCGGACTCGTGCGTGTGATCGAGGCATTCGAGACCTTCCGGAAGCGCCCGGTCGACGAGCAACGTCAGGTGTTCGAGTCGCTCTACGCGTTGAACCCCACGCGCGCCGAGGCCATGCTGATCCAGGTCGTCGATCAGCACGGGTTGATGTCCGACGCGCTGCTCGACAAGACCCGTGCGGTCGCAGCCGAAACGCTCGGCAGGCACGCCGACAACACCAACCCTGTCGAGGCCCTCGAGAACGCCGCCCGACGACGCCCCTGGAACACACCCGACCTGCGCCGCGTCGCCGGCAAGGCGGCAGAAGCGTTGATGACGCGCCTCGGCAAGGCCTACTCGAGCAAGGAGTTCGAGTCGTGAGCACCGCAGCACCGCAGCAAGCCGCAAAGCCCCGCGTCCAGGCAGCGGACGAAGACCTCCTCGCGACGGCGGTCATGGTCGAGCTCCACCGGCTCGTGAAGCAAGCGACGCTGTACACCTCCGAGAACGAAGCGCAACGGCAACAGCTGCTGGCAGCACAGCAAGCCATCCAGGATTTCGGCCGCCGCACCGGGACGAACCCGCGCATCTACTTCGCGGCCAAGTCGGTCTACATCGGTCGCCGCCTGTTCCGCGCCGGACGTCAGGTCTACGAATCGGCCCTCGAGGTGGCGGAGATCCTCCAGCGCTTCGGCGTGGATGAGATCGCGCTCGGCTACGACATCTCGATCGATGAGCTGAAGCAATTTCAGGTCGCCCTCGGCCTCGCGCTCCGGAACGCCGGCCCGCCGCCGAACACGCTGCGCTACGCGCGACTTCGCCTCCGCAAGGGTCGGCCCCTGAAGGCGCGACGCATGAACGAGGACCTGTCCCCGCAGGAGGTCCTCGTGCGCAGCTACTGCCTCGCCGTCGTCGCCGTACGCCGGTTTCTCGAGGCGCTGCAGCGCGGCAAGGTCGAGTCCGTCGTACCGGTTCAGCGCGTGGCGGAGCAGCTCGTCGACGTCACGCACGAAATGACGTCGAAGCAATCGCCGGCCTTTCTCGCGGGCGTCGTGCTCTACAACTTGCGCGGCGAGTCCGCGGGGCGCGCCGTCAACGCCGCGATGCTCGCGCTCGCCATGACACGCCAGCTCTCCGACCAGCTGTCGGTCCTGTCGCGCGTGGCGATGGCCTCGCTGCTGTACGACGTGGGCCTCCCGCGCGTGACCGGTGGCGGTCCCGATGGCGAGGGTCGCGTCGGCGCGATGCTCCCACGCGTCGGGCTCGAGCAAGAGCGGGAGTTGCCCGCCGCGACGGCCGCGGTCGTGACGATGATGAACGGCTGCAGCGACGCAGGGATGACCCACGCGGCGCTGACGTACGAGGCCCTCAGCCTCAATTTGCGTGACAACGCCCGCAGCGCCTACGGCGGCAAGCACGCGCCGTCGATCGAGGCGCGCATCGTCGCGACGTCGCGTCGATTCACCGAGCTCCTTGCCGATCCCGACGAGGAGCGGACCGCAGAGCAGGCCATGATGACGCTCCTGCGAGACGCGCGGGAAGAGGCCGATCGGACGACGGCGCGCCTGCTGATGGCGGCGCTCGGCATGTATCCCACGGGGACCACCGTCGAGCTCTCCAACGGCCACGTCGCGCGGGTGATCCAGACTCCGAACGATCCGCGGCGCTTCGGCTTCCCGCTCGTGCAGCCGGTGCTCGATTCGCAGGGCGGGCGGCTCGAGAGCAGCGCACCGATCGACCTCGAGCAAGCGTCGCACGATGGGCTCTACGTTGCGCGCGTCATGGCGCTCGGGGATGGCTCGACTGACGAAGGCCGCGGTCGCGCCGGAGCCCGCCGCGAGACCGTGCAGCAACGACCGGTGACGCGGATCCCGGAAGTCGTGCCACTGCAAGTCGCCGGGCCGCAATCGCAGCGGATCGCCGTCGACTCGACCAGCCCTGACGTCGAATCTCCGACCGAAGTCGCGCATGCGATCGTCCCGCCGGGCGCGACGCCGGCCCCCACGCCGGCACCGCTGTCGAACCCGGCCGTGACGCCGCAGCCGACGCCGCGCCCACTCGCGCTCGGGCGGATCGACCTCACCCCTGCACCACGACGAGCCCCGATTGCACCGGTCCCCGCCTCGAGCTTGCCGCCCACGCCGCGCTTCACGGAAGGCTTGGGTGCCGCTCGCCGACAAGACTTCGCAGACGCCCTCTCGAGCGCGCGGCCAGATGCCGCCGACGCCCTCGCCGTCGAGCTTCCCGCCGACGACGGCCAATTCGCCCCCTTCGGCGCGAGCGTGTCGGCACAGGGCCGCGACGATGCCGCCATCACGATGAGCCCGGAGCTCGCGCGCGCTGCGGCGACGTCAGCGTCGACGCGGCGTCACGCCACGGCTCCGATGCCACCGGTCGTCGACGATGGGCTCGCGGTCGAGCTTGGTGCCGCGCTCGACGCCGTCCTCGACGGTGACTCGACGGACGCGCTCACGGAAGACATCCTGACCCTCGATGGCAGCGACGCCGAGTTCGTCGAGACCCTCGACGGCAGCGAGGCCGAGTTCGTCGAGACCCTCGATCCCGAGTCCGAGCGTCGCCTCGCAGAGCGGGCGATGCCCGAAATGGAGTGGTTCGAGGAGCGCGCAGCAGGGCTCACTCCGACTGCGCAGGGCGTGCTCGCCAAGACGCCGCTGACCAACCTGTTCGTCTACCTGCTCGACCAGCAGCTGAGCGGATCGGTCGTGCTCTCCGCTTCGGATGGCACCACGGTATGTGCCTTCTACTGCGAGGAGGGGACCCCGCTCAACGTGAGGACTCCGGTCCACGTCGCACCGCTCGACTCGGTGCTGCTCGCACTCGCAGTCGCCGACAAGGGGACGCTTGCGAGAGCCGTCGCCACGATCGCGCGAACCGGGGAATTGCTCGGCGGGCACCTCGTGCGAAACGGCATCGTCGATGCTGCGATGCTCGAGATCGCCCTGAAGATGCAAGCGACGCGGAAGCTCGAGTACCTGCTCGATCTGCCCGGAGACACGGGCTACTTCTTCTTCAAGTCGCACGATCTGCTCGCGGGCTATGGCGGACTCGATCGCGCCGCGACCGACCCACTGACGTTGATCGCGACCGGGGTTCGCAGAAGGAAGGGTGACCCGGTCATCGACCAGACCCTGGCGCGGCTTGGCCAGCTGAGGCTGTCGCTCCACCCGGAGGCCGACATCGGAAGGCTCGGCCTGGAGCAGCCCGAAAACGCGGTGATCGAGAGGCTTCTCGATCAACCCAGCAGCCTCCAGGAGCTCGCGAGGTCCGGTGTCGCGCCGATCGAGGTCGTGAAGCGAGCCGTCTACATCCTCGCGATCACGAGGTCGCTCAACCTCGGCGCGCAGGCACGACCGCCGGTCGGATCGCGACTCTCCATCGCCTCGGTCGCTGCGCCTGCAGCAGCCCCGCCTGCAGCAGCCCAGCCTGCAGCAGCCCAGCCTGCAGCAGCCCAGCCTGCAGCAGCCCAGCCTGCAGCAGCCCAGCAGGTCCGCGAAACGAGCGCACCCCGATCTCCGACCCCGCCCCAAGCGCCTTCCGTTCCGCCCCTGGCACCGCCATCGGCGGGTCCGCTGACGGCGGCGCTTCCGCCGCTCGGCGAGCCACGGACATGGGTTTCGGGCGCGACCGCCACTGAACCGGTACTGCGGAAGCCGCAGCCGGCGGTCACCGAGAGCAGCGACGAGGTCGAGGGCGGGACGATGGTGATGGACGGCGCCACCGCACTCGTCCCTCCAGCTTCGCCTGCGGCGAGCTCACGTCCACCCGCGGACGACGGCGCGACGATGGTGATGGATGGCGACGCCCTCCGCCGATCGGCGGCTCACGCCGCGAGTTCGCGTCCGCCCTTGCCTCGCCCGCCGACGCCGCCTCCAGCCCCGCCCTCCTCGCCGGGGATCGCTGCGGCACCGGTCTCGTCGCGGGTCCCCGACGTGCGCCCGCGGCCCCCCGTCGAGGTGAAACGCGTTCCACCGCCGCGCCCATCATCGGCACCAAGCTCGACGAGCAGCCTGGAAGCGCCACCGTCTGAGCCGGGGGTCCCGCCGTCGACGCCATCACCGCCATCGGTTCGCCCCGGGCCTCCTCCACCGGTCGCACCGCCGCTCCGAGCGCCCGCCCCACCGCGGCCGACGGGGGTGGCGAGTGCGGCGCCCGCGGGGCCGCCGCAACCTCAGCCTCCGGCACCGTCACCGCCGCCAGCCGCGCCGGCGGTCGCTGCACCGCGCGCCCCCGTCACCTCCGCGACGACCACGCCCCCGTCGGCAGCTCCCGCCCCGGCAGCTCCCCCCCCGGCAGCCGGTGCAACACCCGCCGGTCCGCGAAAGGGACCCTCGCGCGAGGAGGTCGAGGCGCGCGCCGCCGAGGTCGAGAAGCAGAACTTCTTCGAGATTCTGGGAGTCGCCGTAGACACGCCAACGCCGGCAATTCAGACCGCGTACTTCCAGCTCGCGAAGGTGTGGCACCCCGATCGCGCGCCAGCCGATCTCGGCGACTTGAAGCCTACGATCGCGAAGATCTTCGCGCGCATCAGCGAGGCGTTCCAGACGCTTCAAGATCCGACGAAGCGCGCGGCGTACATGGAGTCGATGAAGTCGGTGGGCGGCAGCAATGCCGAGCGTGAGCTCCTCGAGAAGGCCGTCGACTCGGCGATGCTCTTCCAGAAGGCGGAGGTGCTCTTCAAGCGTGGCTCGCTCGCCCAGGCGGAGATGCTCGTTCAGCGTTGCGTCGATGCCGATCCCCAGCCGGACTATCAGGCGCTGCTCGCATGGATTCAGTCTCTTCGGATCGGCGACCCTCCGGTGCTCGGTCCCGGGCAGAAAGTTGACACCTATCAATCCCAGATTCGCCTCCTCGACGCGGCGCTGAGCGAGAGCCCCACCTTCGAGAAGGCGCTCTTCTATCGCGCGGAGCTGTACAAGCGCTCGGGCATGGTCGACCTCGCGATCCGCGACTTCAAGAAGGTCGTTCAGCTCAACCCGCGGAACATCGACGCTGCGCGCGAGGTCCGGATCCACGAGATGCGCGCGAAGCCGTCCCAGCCCCAGCAGGGCGGGGGGCTGTTCGGCAAGCTGTTCAAGAAGGAGTAACGCGCAAGGCGCGTGCGACGCTTGGGTCTTCGACGGGCAGCCAGCACAGCCTCGGGCAGCCAGCACAGCCTCGGGCAGCCAGCACAGCCTCGGGCAGCCAGCACAGCCTCGGGCGTCACTTGTTGTCGCGCTTGGCGCGCACGGCGGCGAAGCGCGATTCTCGCTCCTCACGCTCCGCGATCGCCTTGCGGCGCGCGTCCGCCGTCGCCTTGTGACCGGACACGCTCGGGTGCGAAGCCACGAAGTTCGCGTACGCGCCCCACGCATCGCGCGGTGGCTCCCACGCCGCCTTGAGCTGGGCCGCAAGCTCGTTGCCGGTGCCGGTGAGCGCGGTGGCGGACGCCTTGCGCTCGAGAAGCTCGGCCCGGTAGAGCATCAACCCCGCCTCGGTCGCCTCGGAGCCGGACTTGCTTCGCCCCTTTTCAACGATGTCGAGCACGTCGCCATCGCGCTTCGCCTGGGCGAGCAGCAAGTAGCCGCGGGCTTCCTCCGGCTTGAGATCGATGGCTTCCTGGAAGGCCAACGCCGCCGCGGCCCAGTCTTTCTCCGCAGCGCGGTCCTTGCCTCGCCCGAGGGTCGCCTCGTACTGGCTGATGCCCTTGACGTTGTCGGGATCCTTCGGCACGCCCTTCGACTTCGCGGGCTTGCCGTCGGCCGCCCCCCGACTGTCCCCAGCGGCCTCCTGGCCGAACGCAGTCGTGACGTCGAGCGTGGCGAGGATGAGCAGCGTGGCCGCGACGGTGCGCATGGAGGGACCCTACTACAACTTGCGCGGGATCGGAGCCTCTCCCGACCAGTCGTAGAAACCCATGCCCGACTTCTTGCCGAGCCAGCCTGCTCGCACCATCTGTCGGAGCAGCTGCGGTGGCCGGAACTGCTCACCCACCTCGCGATGCAGGTGCTCCAGGATCGCGAGCCGGACGTCGAGCCCGACGAGATCGCCGAGCTTGAGTG
>Ga0194129_10005549_pt1 | contig 16031 bp, 13 predicted proteins | sample TA2KigCa35mmetaG_FD_150862 | JGI IMG/M metagenome (GOLD analysis project Ga0194129, IMG submission 150862) | Freshwater microbial communities from Lake Tanganyika, Tanzania - TA2015038 Kigoma Deep Cast 35m | ecosystem: Environmental > Aquatic > Freshwater > Lake | place: Tanzania: Lake... | reverse complement strand
CGGTGTGCCCGTGCAGTTCCACCATTCGGACGTGCGGGCTCTGCTTCAGCACCTCGGCGATCCGGCCGAGCCTCGCGAAGTCCGTGTCGCGGATCACCGGGCTCCCCTTGTCGAACTCGATCCGCTCGAGGATCACGACCGGCGCCGGTGGCGGGGGCGGGGGTGGCGGCGGCGGCGCGAGCGGAGGCGGTGGTGGTGGCGGTGCGGGTGGAGGCAACGGCTCGGCTGCGCAGCCGACGAGGGTGATGGCGAGCAACCAGCTCGAAGAGCGTCCGGCGACCATGTGTCTCCGCTACGACGGATCGCGCTCGGCGCGAACCCCCGGCTCGCCGCTCGTCACGGGCGGCGCTGCGTCGCGCTTCCTGCGTGCGGCGACCGCCGCGATCGTGGACCCGACCACGAACGAGGTCGCGGCCGGGATCCACATGCGCGGCAACGCGAGCAGCACCGCCGCGGCGAGGAACCAGGTCCCGAGGGTCGGCAACCATGGGGGCCCTCCCGCTCCGTCGCCTGGCTCTGCCGCCTCGTCCGGTCGCATGACCACAGCCTACGTTGATTCGCGACGACGGTGCGCCGTGATCGATGACGCGGCCGACGAACGCTCGCCGAGCGAGCGCGCGAGGCTGCATCGGGCAGGGTGGGCGCGCTTCAGACGGCGCCGCTCTCGGCGATCCGGTGTTGCCTCAGCTTCTGCCAGAGTGTCTTCCGCGAGATGCCCAGCATGCCGGCGGTGCGGGTTCGCTGCCAGTCGCACTGGTTCAGCGCGCGCAGCAGTTAGCCGCGTTCGAAGTGCTCGATGGTGTCGACCAGCGGCTCGATTCCGGTCGCCGCGCCGGCGCGGGTGGGCTCGCTCGGGGCCGGTCCAGTCGACGACGGGAGGGTCGCCGTCACCGTCGGGTGCGGCGCGCTCGGGGCCGCGGTCGCGCGTGGAGTGTCGCCGTGGAGCATCTTCGTGCGCCGCTGCTCCGCGACCCGCCCCACGAGCGACATCAGACGCTCGAGGTCGAAGGGACGACCGAGGTGATGGAGGGCGCGGTCGTCGACGTTCGACGGGCGTTCCGCGCCTTGGCTTCCAGCGCTCATCACGATCAGCTCGCCCTCGGGCTCGTTTCGCCGCAGCCGTCGCAAGAGCTCATGCTCGTCGGGGCGCGGGAGGCGCAGGTCGCAGATCGCGACGTCGAAGCGTCGTCCATCGAGGCGGTCGAGGGCCTGCGTCCCGTCGGTCGCTGCGATGACGCAGTGGCCACGCTTGCCGAGCGCGTCTCGGATCGATGCGAGGAGATCGGGTTGGTCTTCCAGGACGAGGATGTCGAGAGAAGGGGCGGTCCGGTGGGAAATCGTTGCTGCCATGCTCATGGGGCGCGTGCTTCCGAAAGAGCCATGCCCGCTCGTGGCTCCCATGACGCGGCGCGCAAGGTGACGCGATTCGCGTCGAAACACGGCGATCCCGCGCATCGCGATGGAACCAACGTGGGGCGGAATGCCACAGGTGCGGCAAAACGCGTCGTGCGCGGACCGCGACATCGAGCGTCGCCGCTCAGTCGCGACCGTGACCGGGCCCGAGCACGAGGTTCATCTTCGCGACGGCGTCGAACCCCTCGACGTGCGGCGAATGGTGGCACGCTTCGACGCAGCTCTTCGGATCGGGCTTGCGGAGGATGAGCCCGCGCTTCTCGGGATCCTTCGCGTGCAGCGAGCCGGGACCGTGGCACTCCTCGCACTGCACGCTCTGGAGCTTCGCGTTGTGCGTGACCGTCGAGCCGCCTGCCTTGCCGTAGCCGGTGACGTGGCAGCCGACGCACTCGAGGTTGAACTCCTTGAAGCCGTCGACGAGCGTCTTGTAAGCGTGCGCGTGTGCTGTCCCGTCCCACACGGTCCGCTCTTCTTCGTGGCAGGTCGAGCACTCCTCGACGCCGAGGAAGCGCGCTTGGTTCTTCTCGGGCGCCGGAGGTCTAAGATCGGCGAGCGCGGACTTGTTGTGTTCGTTGATTTGCTTGTAGAGCGAGAGCATTCGCGCGGACACCGCGTCGTCCTTGCCCATTCCATCGCGGACCTCGTGCACCGCGAACCGAAAGAAGCTGCCGGTTGGGGCGGGCTGGTTCGTCGTCAGCGCGTCCCGCTCGGCACGCAGCGTTGCGAGATCCGCCTTGCGCGCGGCGATGTCGGCTTGCCGGGCCTTGCCTTCACTCTCCCAGCCGTTGATGCGCACCTCGAGCTCGCGGATTCGGCGCGAGAGATCGCCCACCTTCGCGGCCTGAGCCACGCCGCCCGCGTCGGCGAGCTTGGGGTCGGGGTCGTCCGCGCGCAGGTGCACGTCGACGACGGCGATCGACTGGGCGTGGTTCGCGGTCTCGACGACGAGCGTCGAGCCGATCAGCTCGGGTGCCGGCTGCGAGGTGTTCGCGTGCCCGCGACCGACCTCCTTGCCGATGAGCAGGACGTCGAGCTCCGGCACCGCGTCGGCGATGCGGAGCGCGGCGCCTCGCTGCAACGCGACGCTGGCGACGAGCACCTGGGCTCCGCGCGCGCGGAGTGAGTCGATCTCCTTCTTCACGAGCGCGACGACCGCTTCGGTGGCGGGCGGTTCGACACCCTTCGGTGGCTTCCCGGCGCCATCCCGAGGCGCGCTCACACCGACCACACCGACCTTCGTCTTGCCGACGTCGAACAGGGCGCTCGCCTGCACGTCGAGCGAGGCTCGCTCACCCCCGAGGCCGGCCGCGAGGACCTTCGCTCCGCTCCGACCTGCGACCCGCGCGAGCGACTCGCCGCCGTCTGCCCAGTCATTGAAGCCGGGGACGAACGCGGCGAGCCCGAGCGACTTCAGGCCATCGGCGATCGCCTCGGCCTTCCATCGATCTTGCGAGGCGCGCGCCGGCTCTAGCGTCGGATCGATGTAGAGGAGCGGGCCGGCGTGAAGGAGCAGACTGTTCGGAGCGCGTTCCCGCTGCGAGCGAACGAAGGCCGCGAGGTGGTCGAGCCCGCCGAGCTGGTCCTTGCTGCAGCCGCAGGGCTCGAGCGCGCCGGACACGTCGCTCATCAGGTACAAGCGCACCGTGGGCGGGTCGTCGGCGGTGGCCGCCTGCGCGTCCGTGGTGGGCTTGCGGTCACGCTTGCAGCCGGCGGACGCGACGAGTCCGAGGGCGAGCGCCGCGACGACGGCGATGGGTCGAGACCTCCGAGAGGGCATCATTTCTAGCGCTGAAACTCCGGATTTTCTGGGCGATCACGCCAAGCCGCGGGGCGCTCTCCCTCGCGTGCGACATCGCATTGTAGCTGTTCGCAGGTGGTCTGGTAGCGCACCGAGCGACCGCAGCCCGACGCGACGTAACGGCCGCCAACTTCACGAAACACCTCGATCTGCTTGCTCGGGCAGGCGAGATCTTTCTCGGCGCGACCCAAGACATATGGCTTCGCGGCGCTCATCAAGTTGCCGCTGAACTCGGTCCCCGCGCAGGCCGAGAGGCCGGAGACCAGCACCGCGAGCGAGCACCAACGCATGGTGCGAGTCTTGGCTCCCGCGAACCTGGAGTCAATGCGACACGCCTTGCCGAGCCCGGCGCGACGACGTAATCAGGTCGGGTGCTGCGGCTCCTGTTCGGAATGACGAAGGGCGTGGTCGTCGGGTGCCTCGTCGGCCTCGGGATGGTCGCCCTCGGGCAGGGGACGCCGGTCGCCTGGCTCGCCTACGCCGCGGCGGCCGCGGTGGCCGTGCTGGTCGCACCGATCGCCGGGAAAAAGCTCTGGGAGAAAGACGGCGCGATCCAGTTCGGCCTCAAGGCCGTGGCGGGTCTCGTGCTCGGCCCCGGGTTGATGTGGGTCGTGCGCCGCTTCGGCGTGCTGCCGCTGCCGGACCCGACGACGCTGCCGGGGGCCGACGCCGTGCCAGGGCTTACCGCGCTCCGCGGCGTGCCGCTCACATTCGGTGGCTTTGCGGTGACCTCGCTCGCACTCGTCGCGGCCCTGCTCGCGGGCTTCTATGACCTCGACAACACCCCTGCGAACGGGGGCTCGAGCCCGAAGCCGCCGGTCGGTCGGAACAAGCGCATCGATCCCGAGGTCGCCGCGCTTACCGGGCTGGACGAAAGCGAGCTCGATGCGGCAGACGACGCTCCGCGCCGGAAGACGCGGGGCTGAGCCGTCGTGCCGCCTGCCCGCATCGCGCTGGTACTCGCGTCGGTCGCGGGGCTGGGGCTCCTGCTGCGGTCGCTGCTTCACGTCCCACCGCCGCTCGCGCTCGCGCTCGCGGCGCTCGTTGGCTACCTCGTCCTCGTGGTGCTCGGCCTGCTGCGGCCGGAGCTCGGCATGTTCGCGGACGTGGTGACTGCCGGACCCGCGGACGCCCACGGTCTCGCGCTCACGCTCGACGACGGCCCTTCGCCTCGCTCGACGCCGCGGGCCCTCGAGTCACTCGCGAACGCCGGCGCGTGCGCCACCTTCTTCGTCACGGCCGCGGGCGCTCGCGCCCACCCGGACCTCGTGCGCGCGATCGTCGAGCGAGGTCACGCGATCGGTGCCCTCGGGCCCGGAGTCGGTTCGGGTCCGTGGTTTTCGGGCCGCCGTCGCACGAAGCGCGACCTCGAGGCGCTGCTCGTGGCGCTCGCCGACGCCGGGATCGAGCGGGTTCGCCACCTTCGTTGGGCCACGCGCGTGGTCACGCCCGGCGCCTGTGCAGTCGCCGCGCAGCGCGGGTTGTACCTGGTCGCGAGCTCGGTCGGCGGAGGCCCGACGCGCGGCCCCACGCGCGCCGACGCGGCCGACCGGTTGGTGCGTGGGCTCACGGACGGCGCGATCGTCCGCCTCGCCCTCGTCACCTCGGAGGGAACCCCCGACGCTGGCGCACTCGCGTCGCTCGATGCCGTCCTCGACGCGGTCGGACGACTTCAGCTCGAGTGCGTGCCGCTCGCCGATTGGCTTGGCGAGGAGCCCGAGCCCGCGTCGCTCAGGGGGCCGCGCAGGTCCGGGTGACGCGCCAGGTCGTCGAGCCCGGCCCCTCGCTCGCGACGGTCCCGCGGCACGCTTCGTCGGCCGGACTGCGACCGGTCCACTCGAACCCGTCCGCCACCTTCACGAGCAGGATCTCCTGCATCCCTTCGGCCTCGAGGCGCGCGCGCGCGTCCGCTTCCGGCAACCTCGCGGCTGCCACCAGCGACGAGACCGTGAACGGCAGGACCACCGACAACAGGCGGAGCTGTTTGCGCATTGCCCTACTTTTGCCTACATCTTCGCGCCGGCCAAATTTCCAGGCTCGCTCCGGCGGTCGGAAACTTTGCCTGGTATCCGCGCGGGCGATAACGAGGGGCCATGAGAGCCGCTGTGCTCATGCTCCTCCTTGCCGGCTGCGCCAAGTCTGGCGCGGCCAAGCCGAACGCGTCGGCCGCTGCCCCCGACACCACCGTCAGCGTGCCTTCGTTCGTGCGCGCCGCGTCCGCTGCCACCGGTGAACCGGCATCGAGCGCGGCGCCGGCTCCGTCGGTCGTCGCGCTGGCCGAGAGCGCTGCCCCGCTGGCTTCCGCGAGCGGAGCCCCAAGCGTCGCGGTGCCCGACGTCGACGCGCCGCCGGCCCCGAAGTCGGACGGCGTGTTGCCCGACGTCGAGGTGAAGAACGTCGGTCTCCACATCGGCGGAGGCCCGAACGACAACGTCACGAAGCGCCCGATCCGCGAGGCGGTGAAGCTCCACTTCGATGGGTTCCGAGCCTGTTACGCGAAGGCCATCTCGCCGAAGAAGGCGGACACGTTCGGCGTCGATCTGCGCATCCCCGGCGAGGGTGGCGTCGCGAAGGTGTCCAAGCCTCGCACCGCCATGAAGGGCGACGGCCTCGTCGAGTGCATGGTCGAGGAGTTCGAGAAGGTCGAATTCTCGAAGCCGCCGAAGGGCGTGCCGATGACGGTCAGCTTCTCGGTCGAGTTCCGCAAGAAGAAGTGAGCCGCATCGCTCACAGGTGGTCGACGAAGTAGTCGACGACCTTGCGGTAGACGTAGCGGCGGGCGGCCGTGCTTCGGTAGCCGTGCCGCTCGCCGGGAAACACCAGCAGGTCGAAGTCGCGGTCGGCGGCGACGAGGGCGTCGGTGATCCGCGCGGTATGCTCGTAATGGACGTTTTCATCCATCAGTGCATGGATGACGAGCAGTTTCCCCGTCAGGTTCTTCGCGTGCGGTGCGAGGCTCGTCGCAGCGTAGCCCGCCGGGTTCGTCGTCGGGGTCTGCATGTAACGCTCCGTATAACCGCTGTCGTACAAGCTCCAGTCGGTCACGGGGGAACCGGCGATTCCGACTCGGTAGCGGCTGGGTGCGCGGAGCATCGCCGTGAGCGTCATGTAACCGCCGTAGCTGTGCCCATAGAGACCGACGCGATCGGGGTCGACGTCGGGACGCGCGGTCAGCCAGGCGAGCGCCCGGAGTTGATCGGCGAGCTCCACCTCGCCGAGCCGTCCCTGGATCGGCGTCTCGAACGCATGACCGTGTCCGCTCGCACCGCGATTGTCGACCTGAAAGACGACGAAGCCGCGATCGGCGAGGTGCTGCCACAGGAGGCGCGGGTTGTACTCGTCCAGGACCGACTGCACGCCAGGGCCTCCGTAGACCACGACGATGGCGGGGTAGCGCACGCCCGGGCGCGCATCGCGTGGTCGCAGCAGCGCACCATGGAGCGGCGGCGCCGCTCCCTCGGCCGGCACCACGACCAGCTCCGGATCGCGCAGGCGTAGACCGTCGATCTCGGGATCGCGTGGCACCTCGACCCGGCCCAACTCGCGCGCCTCGCCGTCGAAGATGACCACCTGAGGCGGCCGATCGTGCGCCGAGTGGAGGTCGATGAACCCGTGCTCGAGATGGCCGCCCTCGATGCCATGCACGCCGGCCTCCTGGCTGAGTCGGACGAGCTCCCCGCCCTCGACGGCGACCGCGTAGAGGGCGCGCTCGAGGGGCTCGTCGCGGTTCGCGACCACGAGGGCCCGGCCATGGCGATCGGTCCCGACGAGCCTCGAGACGTCGAACGCGCCCGACGTGAGCCGACGAACGAGCGCTCCGGAGTCACCGTCGAGGAGCACCGCGTGTTGACGTCCCTCGTGGGGCCAAAGCACCAGCAAGCGTCCGCCCTCCATGGGGTGGAGCTCCGTCATCGAGGTCCACGCGGGGTCGTCGTGGGTGAGGATCGCTCGGGCGCGCCCCGTGGCGGCATCGACGCGCACGAGGGCGAGTCGTCGCTGATCACGCGAGAGCATCTGCAGGTGGATGACCTTCCCGTCGCGGCTCCACCCGAGGCGACCGAGGTAGGCGTCGCTCGCGTCGATGCCTGGGATCGATGAGAGATCGACCCAGGTCGTGCGTCCCTCGAGGTCGATCACGCCGAGCTTCACCCGCGGGTTCTGGCCGCCGCTCCGCGGGTAGCGGAGCTGCTGCAGATCGGCCTCCTTCCGGAAGCCGAGGATGGGGACCGTCGCGACGTCGCGCTCGTCGACCTCGAGGTAGGCGAGTCGATCGCAGGTGGGCGACCACCAGAGACCGCTCGGCTCGTGGAACTCCTCCTGCATGTTGAAGTCGCTCTGGCCGCGTGTGACGCCCTCGGGTGCGCCTGCGGTGAGCGCCCGCTCCGTGCCACCAACCTCGGCGAGCCACAGCTCTCGGCCCCGCGCGAACGCGACCTTCGATCCATCCGAGCAGAGCTGCGGATCGACGACGCCATCGCTCGCGAGCGCGACCAGGGTTCCATCGGACCGCCGCACGAACACGCGGTCGGCGACCGGCACCACCATCACGTTCGCGCGGCCGGCCCATGCGTACGACGTGATCCCCTGGATCTGCGTCCGCTGCCGCTCCCGGCGAAGCTCCTCCTCGCGGGACATCGCGCGCTCCGTCTGGATGAGGTCAGAGGCGCGCACGAGCACGCGGTGTTCGCGCGTGCGGGTGTCGAAAGCGTGGAGCGCCATGTCCGGTCCGCCATGCTCGCTCGCGAGGTAGGTGACGAGCGTCCCATCGGGCGCGAACCGCAGCTGACGAGGGACGTGCCAGCCGGGGGCCGGGAACGTCGCCATCCGCTCGGGGCTGACGAGGCTCGCGGAGGCGGGGAGAGGCATGGGCTTCGATGGCGTCATGGTGTTCATCGAGGAGGAGCGGACGGACGTGGTTCCGGTGGCAGTCGGTCGGCAGGCCCCGGTGCTGGCGAGCAACGCCAGCGCGACCACGACGGCCCAGGAGCGCATGCCGGCCTGCCTAGCAGCGCCCCGCGCTCCCGTCATCGAGTGCGCTCACCAGCGTACGCGGGTCGGCGGCAGCGGCGCGTCGCTCGCGACGCCGTTGATCTGCCCGAGCCGCCCGTCACCCCAGCAGATGACCTGGCGGTCGACCGTCTTCACGCAAACGAAGGCGTCGCCGACCCCGAGCGACAACGCGCCCTGTCGCAGCGGCACCGCGACGGTCCGGTTGCTCGCGTCACTCGACGAAGCCGCCTGGCGACCGAGCTGGCCGCGGTCGTTCTTGCCCCAGCACAGCACGGGGCCCGACATCGTGCGCGCGCAGCCGAAGCCATCACCGACGCCGATGTCGACGGCCTTCGCGACGCCCTCGATTCGCCGCGGCTTCGCTGCGCCCTCGACGCCCGCCTCCGGGCCCCAGCAGGTGACCGCGCCGTCGGTGTCGAGCAAGCAGGTCGAGTCCCCCCACGCGGAGAGCCCCCGAGCCGGGGACTCCGTCAGCACCGCCCGAGGCTTGCGACTCGTCGCATCGAGGCGGAGCTTCCACTTGAGCTTCTCGAAGGAGTTCCTCGGTTCGACGGGTGTCGGCGGTACGTCGTAGTCGCGCGCACCGAAGCACTTCCGGCGCGGCGGAGCGTTCACGCACGTCGTGTCGCGGGTGAGCTGCAGCTCGAGCGCGTCCTCGAACGGCTCGACGACGTGCGGCGTGACGGGCGAGGGGCTCCGTCCCGGGGCCGCGACGATCGGCCGTATCGGTGCGTCGAGGGCCGTCCCGAATCCGAGTTGACCGAGGTCATTCCTTCCCCAGCACGTGACTGCACCATCTCGGTCGCGCGCGCAGGTGTGATCTCGGCCGACCACGACCTCGACGGCGAAGCTCACGCCCTCGACGAGGCGCGGTTCCGCAGAGGAGACGAAGTCCCCGGTCCCGAGTTGACCAAAGTCATTGGCCCCCCAGCACCAAACCTGCGCGAGGTCATCAAGGCCGCAAGCGTGACGCGGTCCGAGGGCGAACGAGCGGAAGCGCGCCGCAGCGTCGAGTGCCTCGCCGTCCCACGGCTGCGACCCCGACGCCTGCCCCAGATTGTCCGCGCCCCAGCATCGCACGGCGCCATCGTCGAAGCTCGCGCACGAGTGCCCGGCACCGACCCGCAGCTGCTTCACGCCGATGCAGCGCGCCTCGGTACCGGTTCGAGCCGCCGTCGTCCCGCCGATTCCGCCGATGCAGAGGGGTCGATCGTCGGGGCACGCCGCCGACTCGAGCCACTGCCCGTTCGGGTCGCACTGCTGGATGCCGGATCCCGTGCAGCGGGTCGTCCCCGGGGCACATTCGCCGCAGCGCCCGCGGCCGTTGCAGACGCCACGACTGCACGCGGTGCCGACCGGGCGATACTCGGCGACCGGGCCGGAGGGGCGGCAGCTCCAGGACGAGCACTCACCGAGCGAACGCTGCGGGACATCCGCGAGGAATGGCATCGCGGTCACGCGACCTACACCGTCACACACGACCTGCGAGCAATCGCCTTGAGATTGCAGCGACTCCGGCAGGAGCCCACGAGGCGCGGGGACGACGGCGCATTCGCCGTCGGAGCACATCGCGAGCTGGCACGGCGACGCTGGGACCGGGCACCCCTCGCTCGTGGAGCATGGAACGTTGCCGGCGGCGTTGCTCGTCGCGCGACCTCCGAGGCGCACACCGCAGCCCGCGGACACGAGCCCGGCACCGAGCGTCGCGAGCGAGAGCCACCGGACGACCCGCGACGGGTTCGGTCGTGAAACGAAGCTCATCATTCGCGTTCTCTTACGCTGTTGCTCGAGGGGATGCCATCACGGATCCAGCGGCGCGCTTGCTCGATCAGGTGCTCGCGCGAGTTGAGCGACGGGTCGTCGGTGACGAGCTCGACCAGCGCGCGCTGCAGCTCTCCGACGATCCGCCCGGGGGCGAGGCCGAGCTCGGCCATCAGGCCTCGGCCATCGATGGCGAGATCGCGCGCGGTCAGGGCGGCGCCGGCGGCGAGCAGCGCGGCGGTGCGGGCCGACAGCTCGGCGAGGCGCGTGAGATCGTCGTCGGCGGGCCGGCCTTTGCCGAGTGCGTCGGCGCGTCCGAGCGCGAGCAGATCCGCCGAAAGCTGCGGCGTCACGCGACGGAGCCAGCGGCGCACGGCCGCGTCCGTCCACTCGGGCGAGTAGCAGATGAGGTGATGGCGGACGAGCTCGACGACGCGCGCGCGGTCTTCGTTCGAGGCGCGCAACCTCCGCAGGATGGCGTCCGACATCGTCGCGCCGATCGCCTCGTGATTGTAAAACGTGTAGTCGTTCGTCTTGTCCGAGAACTCGCGCGAGCGGGGTTTCCCGACGTCGTGGAGCACCGCCGCGAGTCGCAGAACGCGGTCCCCCTCGCACGCATCGAGCACCGACATCGTGTGTCCCCAAACATCGTAGGCGTGCCAGCGGTTCTGCTCGCAGCCGAACCCCTCGCAGAGCTCGGGGCAGGTGAGGGCGAGCATCCCCGTGGTGCGCATCAGCTCGAACGCGATGCTCGGCGAGCGCGCGACGAGCGCCTTCATCCACTCATCGTGGATCCGCTCCGCACTCACCTTCGCGTAGGTCGCGAGCGCCTGCGTGTCGCCCATCGCCGCGAGCGTCATCGGCTCGATCGTGCATTCAAGGACGGCCGCGAACCTCGCGCCGCGCAGGATGCGAAGGCCGTCTTCGGCGAAGCGCTTCGCAGGTTCGCCGACCGCCCGAAGGAGCCGAGCATCGAGGTCACGCTTGCCGTCGAACGGATCGATGAGCCGCTGCTCGAGGGGATCGACGGCGATCGCGTTCATCGTGAAGTCGCGCCGCGCGAGGTCCTCGGTGATGTCGTCGAGGAAGCGAACCTCGGCGGGGCGTCGACCGTCGTGGTACGCGCCCTCGCCGCGCAGGGTCGTCACCTCGTACGGCGTCCCGTGCACGAGCACCGTCACGGTGCCGTGCTTGATGCCGGTGGGGATGACCTTTCGGAACGCCGCGGTGACCTCGTCGGGCAGCGCGTCGGTGGCGACGTCCCAGTCCTTTGCCGCACGGCCGAGGAGCACGTCCCGCACGCAGCCGCCGACGACCCAGCCGCGCTTGCCGCGATCGCGCAGCCGCTGGCAGATCCCGAGGACGTCCTCGGGGATCGCCGCAAAGACGCGCGCGAGGTCACGCTCGTCGGTCATGGTCGAGCTCGCCTCCGACCTACCAGGGATCGACGACGCCGGACGGGTTGGTCTTCGGCTTGACCACCGGCGGCTTCACGGTGCCGTAGCCGGTCGGCGGTTGGCCAAACGGCGTGCGGGTCGTCGGGGCCCCGTAGGGGCTCGTTCCGTACGGGTAAAGTGGTGTCGCGCTCGCGGTCGTCGCGGCGCTCGCCGAGGTGACGGGTGCAGCGATGCGCTTCAGGTCGACCTTGACCTTCGGGTTGGTCCCGTCGACCTCGACGGTCGTGGCCTCGTAGTCGGGGCCAGCTTCGACGCGCACGGCGAGGCGCTTGCCGAGGACGACGTTGAAGGTCTCCGGGAGCTTGACGCGACGGCCGTCGACCACCGCGTGGGCGTCGCTCGCGTCGCTGAAGAGCAGGACCCCTCGCTCGCTCGCCGCGCCGCTTGCGCTGCTGGCCGTAGCCGTCACCGCGCTCGCGGCAGGGGAGGTGCCTTGCTGCCCGCCCGCGCGCAGCGCCAACACCGCGGCGCCGATCGCCACCGACGTCACCAGAAACCCTCCGATGGCGAGGCCGAGCCGGCTCGAGGACGCGGCCGGCGCGGAGAGCGGTGCGGGTGGCGTCACCACCGCCGAGGACGGCTCCGGCGCGCTCATCGGCACGCTCGTGGCGGGAGCGTCCCCCGTCTGCTTGAAGACGAGGAGGTCGGCCGCGAGCTGTTCCATCGACTGGTAGCGATGCTCGGGGCTCTTCGCCATGCAGCGCATGACGATCGACTCGAGCGCGGGCGGGCAAGGCTCGCCCTCGATGCGCTCGTGCAGCGGAGGTGGCGCCTTGTGCATGTGCTGCGTCAAGATCGCCATGAAATTCTCGGCGCGGAACGGCACGTCCCCCGAGAGCATTTCGTACATCATGACGCCGAGCGCATAGATGTCGGTACGACCATCGACGGCCTCCCCCGACGCTTGCTCGGGCGACATGTAGTGAGGCGTTCCGAAGACCGCTCCGGCCATCGTGAGCTTCGAGGAGTTGCCCTTCTTGTCGGAGACCTTGGCAATGCCGAAGTCGAGGATCTTGACGAACAATCCCTGACCCGCCCACGTGCCCTTCGGCTTCACGAGCAGCACGTTGTCCGGCTTCAGGTCGCGGTGGGTGATTCCCTCCGCGTGCGCGGCCGCGAGCCCGTCGCAAATCTGGAGCGCGAAGTCGACCGTCTGCTTGGCGGTGAGTCGCCCCGCGTCCTCGAGCAGATCGCCGAGCGCCTGCCCGTTCAAGTACTCCATCACGAAGTAGGTCGCGCCGTCCGGTGCCTCGCCAAAGTCGACGATGTCGACGATGTGCGCGTTGCCGATCGCCGAAGCTGCGCGAGCCTCGCGCAAGAAGCGCCCGACGGACTCCTTGTCGCGTGCGAGCTCCGCGTGCAGCACCTTGATCGCGACCTTCTTCTTGATGACCTTGTGGTGGGCGCGGTAGACCTTGCCCATCCCGCCCTGGCCGATCACGCGCCCGACCACGTAACGATCGCCGAGCACCGTGCCCACGTAGGGATCCGGGTCGCCTTCCGCCAGCTCGACGTCGTCCCCCATCGCGGTGTCCTCGTCGAGCAAGCTCGAGAGCGACGACAGCGCGGGCGGGATCGATGCGGAGCGCTCGCCGAGCGGCGGCGGCGCAGGGAACGCTGCAGGCGAGGGAAATACCGCGGGAACCGACTTCATTTGCATCGGCTGATCCTCGGAGGGCGGGACGGAGTCAGGGCCGCCGTACGGCGACGGCGCGGCGTCGGCGGGCAAGCTCGAGCGGGAGACTCGCCCACTCTGCTGACGCGACGGCGGCGGGCCCTCACCGAACGGGGACGCGCCGTCTGCGCTCGCCGAAGGCGCTCCTGATGCGAGCGACGCGAGCGGGCGCGGAGGTCCGCTTGGTGGCGGCGCCTTGTTGTCGTTCGCGAGGGTCATCGAAGTGCGTTCGGTGGGAAGCCCCCAACGAACGAAGAGAATACCCGAGATCGCGCCCGGGTCGATAACAACCGGAGCACGCCTTGCGGAGCCACGCCGATGGCATCTCTGCTATGAAGCGGGCGATGGGTTACCCGCTCAAGCTTGCCCTGCGGTACATGGGCTCCAAGAAGCGCGGGACGATCTCGGTCAGCACGGCCTTCGCCATCCTCGGCGTCGTTCTCGGGGTGGCGGCGCTGGCGACCATCATGAGCGTCACCGGCGGGTTCCATCAGCAGTTTCGCTCGAAGGTCCTCGGCGTCAACGCGCACGTCTTGGTCCTCAAGTACTCGACGAACTTTCGCGAGTACCGCGGCATCATGGACAAGGTCGCGGGGGTGAAGGGGGTCGTCGGCGTCGCGCCCTTCAGCATCAACCCGATGATGATCACGCACCGAGGCTCCACGGCCACGGGCGTCCTCGTGAAGGGGGTCGATCCGAACCTCAGCCTCGGCATCGCACCGACCGGCGGCGACGAGTGGAACGGCCGCTACCAGGGCATGAAGCCGGTGCTCGACCTGCCCGAGTACGTCATCGCCGGGTCGCTCGACGGTCTCCGCGCCTCCAAAGCGAGGCCGCCCGAGCCCAAGGACAGCTACCGCTCGTTCTTCGATGACCTCGGCGCGCCGCCACCGGCGTCGGGCAGCGCGGCCATCCCTAGGGCGCCGGCGCCGTCTTCGGCGAGCGCTGCGTCTTCGGCGAGCGCTGCGTCTTCGGCGAGCGCTGCGTCTTCGGCGAGCGCTGCGTCTTCGGCGAGCGCTGCGTCTTCGGCGAGCGCTGCGTCTTCGGCGAGCGCTGCAGCGGAGCCCTCTCCGGGGGCGCTTCGCAACCTGGGGGCGGGGCGCCTCGCCGTTCCGGGGAGCCTTCCCGACGACGCGCCGGTTCGCCGGCCGCGGCTCGAGGGAGGTCTCGCGGCGCTCCCCGACGAGGACGTGATCCCCGCCGAGCTCGATCCTGACCCGTGCCAGAATCCGCGGGCCGTGGCGGCGATGCCGGGGGTCGTCGTTGGCTCGACGCTCGCGCGGAACCTCGGGCTCGGGCACAGCGAGGGGCCGGGAGGCGAGCCTGCGTGGACCCTGGGTGATTGCATCACGATCACCTCCCCGACCATCGGCTTCAGCTTCTCGGACGGCGAGATCAAGAAGCCCGTCGCGAAGCGCTTCCGCGTGATCGCCGTGTTCGAGGCAGGCTTCGACCAGTACGACTCGAAGCTCGTCTACACCGATCTCTACGAGGCCCAGGAGTTCTACGACCACGGCGACACCGTGACTGGCGTCGAGATGAAGGTCGACGACATCGATCGCGCCGGCGCCGTCTCGGCCGAGATCGGCTGGATGCTGACCGAAGGCCTCTACCACACGATGGACTGGGAAGAGCTGAACCACGGGCTCTTCACCGCGCTCACCATCCAGCAATGGGGCATGAGCGCTGTCTTGACGATCATCATTTTCGTTGCCGCGTTCACGGTCATCGCGACGCTGATCATGGTCGTGCTCGACAAGCAGAAGGAGATCAGCGTGCTGAAGGCGATGGGCGCGACCGACGGCGCGGTCCTCCGGGTCTTTCTCTACCAGGGCGGCATCATCGGCGTGTCGGGCACGGTGCTCGGCCTTCTGCTCGGGCTCGTCGTCTGCAAGGGCCTGCTCGCCTACGGCTTCCCGCTCGACCCGAAGGTCTACTTCATCTCGCGGCTACCCGTTCTCGTGCGGCCCCAGGAGTTCCTCGTCACCGGCGCGATCGCGATCGTGATCTGCCTGCTCGCGACGATCATCCCGAGTTGGTACGCGGCGACGCTTCGCCCCGCGGACGGCTTCCGAAACCGCTGAGGTCCGGCGGCTGCCGAGGCGGCTCAGAAGCGACCGCGCACGATCACGCCGGCATGCTCGGGGGACGTGACCGGGACGACCTCGAGCGAGCGCGTGAACGGCGCCGGCTTGCCGGTGAGCTTCGGCCAGACCGTCGGGCTGGTGAGGATGAACGCGGCGCCGCCGGCGAGGAACACGCTGCCGAGGACCGCGTTCGTCACGCCTGCCGAGTACCACTCCGAGGCGTTGTTGCAGATGCTCCGGACGCGTGAGGGCCGCGACGCGCCGGGCACGTCGACCACGACATCATTCGCGGCGGTTTCACAGGCTTGCTGGTCCGGGGCGAGGCCCGAGCGGTAGAGGTTGAAGCCCGCATCGTCCTGCAGCTTGGTCGCTTGATCGAACGCAATTCCAGTGACGACCATGCCGACGACGCCGACGCCCGCTGCCGCGATCCCGGTGTAGAGCCGCCAATCGGGACGGGGCGGGGTCGCGATGGGCGCGGCCACCGGCGCTCCGAGCGTCGGCGGGGCGCCGGGAAGCCAAGCGGGCGGGGGAGCGCTCGCACCTGGGGGCGTCAGCGTGACGGGAGGCACCGGCGGCGCCACGGACACCCCGCGCGTGAGCTCCGGCGTGGTCGCAGCCGGCTCCGAGGTCCTGGGAGGCTCCGAGGTCCTGGGAGGCTCCGTGGTCTTGGGAGGCTCCGTGGTCTTGGGAGGCTCCGTGGTCTTGGGAGGCTCCGCGACCTTCGGCGGTGTGCCGACCTTGGGAGGCTCCGCGACCTTCGGCGGTGTGCCGACCTTGGGAGGCTCCGCGACCTTCGGCGGTGTGCCGGGGGTTGGCGGCGCGGACGT
>Ga0194129_10005546_pt1 | contig 16035 bp, 15 predicted proteins | sample TA2KigCa35mmetaG_FD_150862 | JGI IMG/M metagenome (GOLD analysis project Ga0194129, IMG submission 150862) | Freshwater microbial communities from Lake Tanganyika, Tanzania - TA2015038 Kigoma Deep Cast 35m | ecosystem: Environmental > Aquatic > Freshwater > Lake | place: Tanzania: Lake... | reverse complement strand
ACCGATATGGATGACGACCGTTGTTCAGTCTGATCGTCGTCGTCCAATTGTTCAAGTAACAAACGACACATGTCTGTTAATAACTGTTTATAATACTGATAGAAGAAATCACAGTAGATTCGTTGTTCGTCCCAGATACATTTATTATAAATAAACGTATAAATAGTAATCAAATCGGAGTTTGTCAACGAGATGGATTTATCATACAAGATGGAACGTATGAGAGGACGAATACATGCATCCTCTAAATATTGTCGTAATTGAGTCTTTTCTTCGATCGAAAGTAGTTTGGTCATTTGATTCGTTTTTTCTAATGTTTGTTCAAAGTCAATCAGTTTTTTTTTATTTTTAAGGAAGGCGTCGATAGCCTAAGATTTCAGCATTTGAACCATCCCCTAATTTGATAATCATTGGTTGTAATCGATAGGAAGACTGAGATACCAGTACATTTCCACTATATTGTTGCAAATTGATTTGATCGGTAAAATTTCCGTCCGGTAGATTTCTTATTCTGGAATAAGAACCACCCGGCTTGGTCGTAAATGTCCAGTGAGTGACCACTGAATTTTCTTGCCACGTTGAAGAGGTTGTATTGACCAGATAATAACGATTCGTGGCATCTATTTGAAATGTCGAATTTCCATGTTGTAACTGGAACACCGATGTATCATGTTCCTCGTATTGATGACAACTCTGACTTTTGTGAGAAAAATTCATAGTGTCGAATTCTTTAGCGGAAGAATAAAGCTTGGACTTTGAACTGACCAAGATGGATTCTGGTTCGGAATTCAGTCGTAGATAAGACGAATCACTCTGATTTAGATTGATATTTATGAAAGAAGACGATAATGTTTTCGGATCAAGTAACACTCTTTGACCATCTTTGGCAAACACGACTCCATTCCATGTCTGGTCACTTATATGATTTTAATGACTCTTTATTAAATTGATAAATTTGTTGTTGTGTCCATTTTTGTTTCATTTTTATACTTTATTTTTTAAAAATATAAATTTTATAATTTATATTTAATAAACATATTTTTTATCAGCTATTAATGATTGATGTAATTTTTAATTGTAGTCATTAATAATTGATTTAACAATATTAATCTCATAAAATAATTAATTATATATTATTTTTAATAAATGTACCTATTTGAACTACTGTTTTATCTGATTTTTCTCTCAAAGTCTGTTTAAATTTAATTACATTATTATTACAAATTTTTATAGCTTCCATATTTCTAGATGTATTTTCGTCTGTATCTAACATTATAAGTAAATCTTTACAATTTTCTTTAGTTGATAAACCGATACTAATATTTCCTGATGGTTGTATTAATTTATAATAATTATTTGAAATTTTTTCAATTATTAATGTTTTCGTTTCAGTATTTGTGATTATCTGGTTATTTTCATATTCTATTTCTTCAATAATACCTTTATAAGTTCCTGTCCAAGAAATCATTCTCTATATAAAGAAAATATTTTTTTTATCAAAAATATAATAATTTTATGTTTACAAGGTTAATACGTTTTCGTTATCATTGCTCTCACTTCCTAGTTGAATCACGGCATCTTTATTTTGACAGGTAAAACCAATATTATAGACCGAATTATATAACTCGATAAGTTGATTTATAAACTGTTTGAATTGTTGTAAAAAAAAAACATTCATTTATGTCTCTATTAATCAATCAATAAAAAAAAATATATTGATATATATATATATATATATATGAATACAATTTATATATTTGGACCTTTTAATACAGGTAACAATTTAATCATTAATATATTAAAAGAAAAAAATTTTAATATCAATTATATTATTGATAAACATACTTTACAACCTGATATCATAAAAAAAGTTTGTGAATCATCCAATCATTATGTTATTTTTTTATATAAACCTATTTATAATTGGTTAGCAAGTATTAAAAAAGCACCTTATTTTATTGAATATCAAGAAAATAATAGAATTAAATTATGGGACATTCGATTTAATGATATTATAGAATTATATAATTATTATTATTCAATGTATCAAAATTTTTTAGAATTATTTCCTCAAAATACAATTTATTTAAATTATTATAATTTAATTGATGAATTAAATGGATATGACTATTTAAATCAAAAATTACAAAAATTTTCTATCCATATAGAACGAAGTATTTATGTTTCTTGTTTATCACAACCTAGTAAAAATCATGGTAAAAGTGTTTCTAATTCAATAGAAGCATTATCCAAAAGAAATCAAAATGAACAATCTATGAAAGAAGAATATAAACATTTATCAAGCTCTTTAAATCATTCATTATATTCTTTTTTTAATGAATAGTAAATTTTAATTTATTAATTAAAATTATAGTTGTAAATAGAATTTACGAATAGTAGTACCATCATTCACAATTTTAGATCCGTTTGAAGAATAATAAGTTCCAGTTCTTCATCACTGGTAATTACACCTGTAAAATTCTATTGAAGATAATATTTATTACCACATGGATCGACGGCTTCAGTGGATACAAAAGCCACTTGATAACCAGTTGAATTACCTTCGGTAGTATTTACATAGGAATAATGATAGGTTGTGGAATCTAAACATAATCGTAATTTTTTACAAGCGAGCATTTTGAACGATATAATGAGCAGGATATATCCTTCTATATTAAGAAAATATTATTTATTTTTAGTAATGAATGAGTAAAATGTCATTGTCCATATTCATGTAATAATGAGCGACTTGGTTATAAATAGGTAATGACAGAGGATTACGAGAGATTCGAATTTCGATTAAACCAGGTATTTGCTCGATACCTCGGATGAACAGAGGAACAGAAAACGTTTGAATGCGATTTTCGGATAAATCGCAATGAGTCATATATCGGAAACGAGGTAATATTCGTAAGAAAGAATCTATCTCGGTAATTCGATTTTTAGAGAGATTGAGTACGCGTAGATGAGATAATTCTTTGCGAATGGAGAGAATCGAACGAAAGGATGAATTTCCGATATCGCAACGTGCTAATTCTAATACTTGTAATTGTGGACAATGATGAGCACGGATTTGTTGACATAGTTCGTTCACACATCGACGAGTCATTTGGGTTCGATTGCATCGAAGCTCCGTCAAGGATCGAAGATGATGAATACGCAATGCGATCGCTCGGTGACCCGAGGATATGAAATTGGAACTGATATTAAGAGATTGTAAAGAAGGTAGATGGGGGAATTGTTCCGATAAGATTTCGCAATCTCTATCATGCAACAGATTATAACTTAGATCGAGAACGCGTAGATGCGACATTTGTGAAATAGAATGGACACATAATCGTTCGAAATCCTTACTGACGATATTATGAGATAAATCAAGTACTCTTAATTGTGGAGGTAATTGAATACCAACCAACTCTAACTCATTATTACCTAAATACAATTCTCGCAAGTGCGGGAGAAAACGTGTCGATTCATGAAGCAGTTGTAAGAATGCACGACATTCGTTTGGATAATCCCTCAATTTTGCGTTGGTGAGATTCAATACGCGTAATGATTGCATGAGGGGTAATTTTTCAATCAGATATCGGAACTGACTCTGTGTAATGTTCTGAGAATCAAAGGATAATTCAGGCGTGTTACGAAGTATATTATCAGGGGTCATGAAATGATAAGTGGTTCGACTTAGTTGTCGAATACTGGGATCATAAGGTAAAAAGGACGACACATGTGATAAAATATAGGGTTCTTGAAAGAGGGACATCGAGGTGTCCGTAATATCTTGATCAGTAATCATGTGATAAAAAGAAACTAAATCTTGGTAAAAGAAGGGTGGAAGACCATGACGACGACGATACCGACTTGCGCTTATTTTGGATTGTCGTCGTACCATTTCTTTAAAATCAGAAAGCGAGATGGGTTTGGGATGATGGATCAATCGGCAAAATGCTAGGACCGAATATTTTTGTTGCGGAATCGTCATTTGTTCAAGTCGGTTCAGAATGTGGTTTCGAAGGATGGTTTCTTGTTCTTGAGTCGTTCGGCTGATTCTTGTCCTGTCTGACATGATAATTCGTGTCTTGTATCAGTGTTTATTAAAAACGATTTTTTTTTTTATTTTTCATCGTTCCGATAAATAATGATGGTAAAATAAAAAAACATAAACACCTTGTTCGTTAGTAACTTTCTTATGGATGTAGATTAATGTTGTTGTGAGACTTGTGTTTGACCTTGTTGTCGTGTTGATGTGTGACGTTGCGAAGAAGTATTTGGAATTTGACGTAATTCAATTTCTTTCTGACCTTGTTGTTTATTTTGACGTTGTGAAGTATTCATTACGACGGAAGACCCCTCTGCTGATTTATTACTGTTAAATAATGATTTAAAAGTATGAAATAGTTTAGTTCGTTGTTGGTCTGTCGTATGTTTATGGACTAAATAATAAATGTAATATACTAGTAATATGATAGCGAAGGATAGATTTAAACCGTTAACCGTGAGAGACCATTGTTTACTGTATGTACTGGTTGAGATGATCACATTATGCGTCACATCATATATGTTATACGAACTAATAACGAGAACCCATAGTAAAAATATAAAGGAGACAATTTTCATGAGAACATGTTGATTATTGTTTTGAATGGTAGTGATGTAATAAACAAGGATAGCGAATGCGAGTCCAAGCACCGAGATATTAAATTGTTGAGCGAGATTAAGTTTTTGCGTAATCGCTTCGTCATTTTTTATAGACTGGCGTATGGTACGATTGATATTGTATAGTTCCGTCGAGGAAGCAGCGATGATCAAGAGTAATAAGACGATGATTCCGATTTTGTATTTATCCATAATTTAATTAAATACAAAATAAAAAATATAACAACAAAAAAAAAAATATATATACAGAAAAAAATGGGAAACCAAATGTCGTCCAACCATCTCCATGAATCCATTTATGAAATAATGTTCAATAAGTCTCAACGTTCCGAACAAGAAATGAAACAATCGATTGTGCGATTGTTAGAAATGTTTTATCGACATGCAACCGACAATCTAAAAACGCATGTACAGAATGAGTATTTGCTCACCCACCGAGACTATTTTAAAACGACCAAGTTACAGGACGTGATTCAAATCTTATCCTCCACGATCGAATGGAAAGAGATTCCCGTTTATTATGCAAATGAATTGATATCCTATTTAATAGAATATGGTGTGATTCAAATACCGACCGATGTATTACAATACCAGTATGATAAAGATTTTGTACTGCATTTGTCGAAAATGATACCGAAAGAGGAAGATTTACATTTGATCCATCGAATCATGATTGACGAACAGTATGAGAAAGTGACGATCCAATTTCAATATCGACCAACGGATAATATAAAATCATTATCTCATGAATTGGAAATGCTACGACAGGAATACGATACATTGTCTAAACGAGAACAGAAAAAGGTAATAAAAGAACAGATTGAACAAACCGCAAAATGTTTAGAAACACAATCGGAATATTGGAAAGCATTGCAAACACAATATATTTCCATGAAGGATGATTCGTTCGAAGAGGAAATACAATTGATCCAGTCTTCTTTTTTGCCCCAGATGAAACAAATGAGTGAACGATTTGTATCGCAAAAGGATATCAAATTGGTTCAAATGGAAATTCATAAGATTGAATGGAAGCTTCATAAAATTCAAAAAGATTATCAATATATGAAAAAGGGGATACAGACGTTAGAAACCTCCATGCAATCACAGCAACATAGTATTTCTTGGATGAAATCCAAGATTTTCCAGTATTTCACCTTTTTAAAACAATTAGAGTACAGTCTTTATGAACTGAAAGTGGGTATCCAACGCTGTATGAATAATTATGATGATTTATTATCTAGACAGTTACATGTGCAAGATAAAATACAGGAAATGAAAGGCATCATGGAGAGCTTGAGTTCTACGCAAAAGACATCTGAATTGAGTATCTTCGAACAAGAATTAAATTATCGATACCGTTCTTTCCAACAAGGAAAGTTGGATATCTTGGAATTAGAAACCGAAATGATACCTTTTCGGTTTACTTGGACGGAACTCGTCAATCGTGTGATGACGACATCTGCGTCCGTTGCTTCTTCTTCATCGTCGTCGTTGTTGAAAAAACATGGCAAACAGTCCAAAAAAACATTGATTACGGAGGAGTTGACACGTTTGATGCAACAAAATGATGCGGTTTCTTCCACTGGAGGTGGTAGTCATTCGGAATTGGACCGTCTGATGGATCGAGCGATATTGTTACAAATCGTGGACAAGGCGTTGTATGAATTAGTGTTGAATGCAAAGCAAATGATTCGTCTCTATCAATGGACGAAAATGGATTATAAACGCTGTATGCGTAAACGAGACGAGATTCTTCAAGAGAAAAATACCTTTTTGACGACGATAAATGAATCTATACGTCATTTATCCGAAAAATCGCAAGACAAACACAATGGGATGGAAATGAATCATACCATGGAAGAAAAACAATTAATTTGTCGTTTTTATAATAAGTATTTATCTCATTTGGAAAAACGAATTCAATTCTATCAACAACAATCCTCTTTACAACAATATCAATTACAGCGTTTGATGAAAAATATAAAAAACAGTGTCGAATCCAATCCATTAGCATCCTCCATGTCATCCGAGAACAAGAATGGTAAACCAGTGTCTATTTTACCACACATGCAGGAATATTCGATTGTATACAAATCCACCAACCATCCGTCGTCTTATCGTGCAAGTACCATGATAACAACCGCTATCCCGAGTACAATCATGACGACCGACGATGAACGAAAGATGAAATTACGAGAACAATTACTGAAACGTGAAATAACGATTGGGGATATATTGAATCGTCCTCGATAAGAATGTTTATTTTTTTAATGGATGATGAATAGAGGAGTGACAAGATTGACACAACACGACCAAATTATATAATCCATTCATGGGATGAATAGAAGATTCATGGAAGGATTCTTGGGGTGTAATATGATGAGTTTGTAATTGAATTCGGGATTGACAACGATAACATTGATCCATGATTAATTTTTTATTGTAACGAGACGCTTTCATAGAAGAGACATCACTGTGTATATAGATATCGATTTTATTACGATATTCATAGGCGGTGGAAATAAACTCACTGGGTAGTCCCACGGCTTTGGCGATTTCAATTCCATAGGTATCATTTCCAGAACCCTCTTTCAATTGTCGATCATAATGAATTGAGATATCGGTGGATAATAAGGAAGACGATTTCATGGAATCGGAGGAATTGGTCGATACTTCGAAATGACATATTTTAATCTTGGACTCATTGGCGATTTCTCGAATTCGAGATAAGAAATGTAAATGAGTCGTGACCATAAAGGGAATCTTATGGTTTAAAAAATAAAAGAGAGAAGAGGTCACGATTCCTGTGGCCGATTTGGTTTCTGTTCCAGAGGTTAATTCATCGCATAATAGAAAGGAACGACGCGTCGCTTTTTTTAAAATGTATTGTAATTCACTCATTTCGGCGACAAAGGTCGAATGTCCTAAAAATAAATTATCGTAGACGCCGATTTTCGAATATAATCCATCAATCAGAGTATGGGAAAACGATTGGGCTGGAACATAGAGCCCGCATTGACTCATCCACAGAGCACATCCGATACTCTTTAATAAAGTACTTTTGCCTGAACTATTCATTCCATAAATGAGATATCCAAGGGGTACATTTGCGTCTTTGACGAAAGAAGACGTGTGGATGGAATAGGGTACAAATATCTTGTCTTGTTCAATTATTTCGTAAATAGGATGACGGAGAGTCTCGACGTGGAACGAATGTCCATTCTCCTCGGTTGGTTCTATCATGGACGGTCTACAATAATGATGTTTTTTAAAATAGACGGCGAGATGATAATAACAATCTAACATGGATATTTTTTCAATGACTCGCTCCAAGCGTTTCTCGTATTTTTCGAGAATCATTCGAGAAGTCGATTCGAAAGCTAAACGAACATAATGACTTTTTTCCAATTGCAAATGTTTATACTGGTTGGACGATTGATCCAATTCTTCGAAACTTAACTTAACTAGCGTCTTTGTTTTGGAAAGCTCGTAGAACGGACATTTCAAATGCTTGTGTTCAAATTGATACGCATCCCATTTTTTAGGCGTGGTGGTCAGATAATATTCATGATCGCCATTCGATTGTAATTTAAACGAATGAGAGGATACACGAAGTTCAATTTCCGAGAGTGTGGATTGTACGGACTTTATTTTTTGCTCGTATTCTATCATTTCGTGAACTGGCTGTTTCAAAAAAGTGTCATTCATCATTTCTTCCACATTCCATATACTTTCAACATCTGCAAGTATCATATCCAAGGATAAATCCTTGAAAAACTCAGACAGAGACGAATGATACGTTTCATAGACATGTTTGATACTAGACCAAAAATGTCCGACTTGTTTTCGACTTAGTTTCCCTCGTTTCCATTTCAAAAAATACCATTCTAAATCAGGAAAACTGACTTGCAGACGCAAAGAGTCCAACTGGTTCATAAAATATTCAATCAGATCCCAACGTTCTTGGATGATGGTAGATTCCAATAACGGTCGTCGTAAGATAGATTCCAAATATCGTTTTCCAAGATGGGTCATTGGTTGAGACAATAAATCAAAGAGCGTCTTTTGTTTTTTGGTTTGAACATAACTTCGGCGCCGTTCGCAAATGGACATGATATTTAATTCTAAAAACGCATCTCGATTATAATTCATATACTTTGTGTATCCTTCCAAAAAGACTGGATATTGCAATTTCGTAATTAATAATGGATCATGTTTTTGAATATATTCCAATGTCATGGATAATAGATCAATGATAGTTTGGTGTCGTTCAATCCCTAACATGGAAAAATCGTTCAATTCATAAATTTTTTCGAGAAAGGAATGTTTTATCTCTGTCGTCATTGTATCCTCCGATAATCGAGTAAGTTGAACAGAATCAAACAGAGAACGATACTCTTCTTCGTCGGTTTCGAATCCTTTAGTACACAATAACACTTCGCGTGGATTATAATTACACAGAATATGCTGGACATCTCGTTGATACTCCTCCGTGTCATTTTCATATACATGAACTTTCCCTGAATTCATTTCAATAATGACAACCGATACTAAAAATCGGTATTCGATTTTTTTATGCATGGTCGTTTTGTATTTTTCGAGTTGGACCGAAAAGACTCGTGGTTCTTCATTGGTAAGAGGTTGATGCAGACTCTCCTCTTCATGTTCATATCGCAATGTGTAATTGTAAATTCCTTTTAGGACTCGTTCTTGTTTATGATCTTCTTTTTGATCATAAACAGCCACTCGATAGCCTTCTTCATTTAATTTTGTCAAATGTTTACCTAACACATAGGTCGGAAATCCTACCATCCACGGATTTCGTTCGGAACTGGATTGTTTCCCGTTTTTTCTCGTCAAATGCATTCGTAAAACATGGGAAATCAATTTTGCGCACCCCTGAGACACTGGTTCATCTATTTCATACGCTTCATAAAAAGACCCAACTTGCATTAATAATAACAAATCGCCATCTTGAAAATCACGTCGGTGGAATTCTAATAATCGAAAATATTCTTCCAATAAAGGTGTCATGGAAATAGAACTCTGTTTTTATGATGACCATGATTTCTTTAAATCACTTAAACAGTTATAGGAGCACGACGAGGGGTGCGGTGTCGAACAGGGGTTCGAAATCGACTGGGGCTGTAATAAGGGCTATAGACTAGATGAAGAGGGCTTACTACTGTGCGTCTTCGAGGAGTTTTAGAACGGCTGGGAGTTTTGGTTTTCTTGACGGATTTCTTGACCGGTTTCTTGACGGATTTCTTGACCGATTTCTTGACCGGTTTCTTTTTGTGAACGGATTTCTTGACGGATTTCTTGACGGATTTCTTTAGGAGAGCCGATTTCTTGACCGATTTCTTGACGGATTTCTTAACGGATTTCTTAACGGATTTCTTGACCGATTTCTTGACCGATTTCTTGACCGATTTATTTTTGAGAACGGATTTCTTGACCGATTTCTTTCGGAGGGCGGATTTCGATTTGGATTTTTTAGTCAATTTTCTAGGCGACTTCCTAGGAGATTTAGAGGTCTTAACTTTCTTGTAAGTCCTTTTAGCTTTCATCATAGCTTCTTTCAAAGATACATTAGGATGTAAACGACGGTATAGTTTGAGATGCGCAAACCATTTTCGGAGATGTGATGGAACAGTCATATTATTTTATTTAATATATGAAAAATATTTTTTTTTCAATTTCAAAAAAAAACATTATTTTTTTTTTTTTTCTATATTATCGATATTTTTTTTGTTAAATGTAAAAAAAAAATATAGATATGGACCACGTCGTTGTGGATAACGCATGTCTCGTTATCATTCCTCACGCTGGTTATAAATACTCGGGTTCTGTGAGAGATGCTGTATTTAACTATGCCAAATCATCCCTTTATCTAATAACTGCTTCTTATCGACAAAAATGTATTTTATATATTAGCGCAATGCATTATCCGAGGGAACGCAGTGATCCGAATACCATTTATCTCAATCTCGAAACGAACGATCCCTTTCAATTATTTCCCCAATATAAAAAAAGCATTATCAAGGATAATCATTCTTTTCAATGGGTAAAAAAAGAATTAGAATCGGCCTTTCCAAACATTCCCATCACGAATCTATGTCCGTATTCCGACTGTGATACACAATCCTTGTGTCATCATATACATACCCAAATCCAATCTCATAAAGATATCTTTTTCTGGGTCATCTGCACAACGGATTTAATTCACTATGGAAAAGAACACCAGTATCATCCACGAGAATGGATATTTCCACAAGCCATGAAAATAAAAATCGAAGGACCCTTTATTCGATCTCTCATGGACGCGGATCTCTCTACGATGCGAACCTTATATGACCAGAACCATCATATATGCTGTGGGTTCACTTCTTTACAATGTGCCGTTCGATTAGCATCCTTATGGAATCAAAAAGGCGTCGTCATTGATTATCACGATTCTTCTCAATCCGTCTTTCCAACGAACAATATGGATCGTTATCGAATCCATTCCAATACTGATTCCTTCGTGTCGTATGTTGGTATTGTATATACTCGAACTTTACCATCCGAACCATTATCTATTTTAGATTGGAATATGGCATTTGGATGTATTGCAAGTGTAGTGGAACAGACGCTGAAACATCCACAAGAACGTGGATCAACCTTTTTATCGGAAAGAGATTTCTTGCCCGTGTTTAGTGGATGGTATCAAATACAACAAGGAGTTTTTGTAGGAACATCCGATAGAGACGGAAATGTCACTTCCTGTGTAGGACATTTTGAACCAGAGACAACACGATACAAAACATCTTCTTCGACAGCCCTTTATGTATACCAATCTGCGTCACGATGTGTGGAAGACTGGCAGAAACGATGGCGGAAAACAAAATCCGAGTATTTTAAACCGTATTCTTATACAATAGATGTTTTACAAGCACAGAAAGAATGGATCAATGTCCCTCTGTTAGATTTAAATGCGAAAACACATGGACACTACGGGATTCATCTTCAAGTGGATGGTTGTTCCGCTACCTATATACCCCATGTATGGGAAGAACATTGGCCGTATGATGTACAAGGTATGATAACTAGTCTATATCAAAAAGCAACTGGACATTCGATCACTTATGAAGAGATGATCAAACACCCCGAACGTTTTAACATTCGAGTCTATACATCACAAAAACATGAAAAAAAGTGTATATTCCATTGATAAAATAAAGATCATACGAGGATAAGAATTATCTGGTTATAGTAGGAGATTTGATTTGTTGCAGTTGTAAATAATATTCAGGGATGGGTCTCTGATATCCTTGTTCTTTGAGAGAAGCTAATACTTTGGTTGCTGCCATTTGTTTTGCATCATCCAACAAAGACGCCTCCGAGATGGACATGGTCACTTTTTTGTTTAATTTCTTGTCGATTTGATATAAATAAACCGTCTGTTTGTTTTCAGTCTTGACATTTTCATAACTCAGATTGCCCCAAATAAAAGGACATTGTCGCCCCGGTAATTGCTGTTTGTAATAATCAAAGGTCTCTTTCAAACGGGTAATCGGATCGTACAAATCTTCATATTGCAACGAAATCGGTAATTCATCCAATATAGATTTGAGTAATCGATAGCAAACGGAATAACCCGTTCCGATACCCAGTAACTGATCAATCAATAATTCAGTGGCTCCGAAAAACGCTTCGAAGACATCCTCTAATAATGATTTTTCTTTCGTATCTTTTATTTCTTTTTCATAAGAAATAAAATCCATAAACCCAAGTTTCGAGGCTAAATACGAAAAATGTTTTTTGCTGACTAAATTGATTCGTAGACGAGCAATCACCTTCACACCCTCTGTATTTTGTAATTCTGGAAATCGTTCTTTAATATACCACACAATTGATTTGTTACAGGTAACATCTCCCAGAATCTCCAAATACTCGTAATTCGACTCCGGATTCATGGAAATATGGGTGAAGGCTCTTTCATAGATTTGAATAGACTGTGAATCCGTCAGTGATTCAATATAAGAACGACGCAGTTTCGAACGCTGTAGTAATTGCTGGATAAACTGAACAAATTCGTCTCCTCGTCGTCCGAGAACGGAAACGCGACCAGTCGATATCACAGGTACATAAAACGTATTCATTTTGTTTTATTAAACAAATAATTTTATTTAAATAAAATCAATTTTTGCAATGATTACAAAGAAAACGATACAGTATCCAATCTTTATAAAATTTTTAAATTTCGTCACCGATCCTTTTTGGCGTTTTATTTATGAAGATATGGCGTATGCGAGATGTCCGTATGGAATTTATCTGCAAAAAAATTACTTATGTTGTAGTATTAAAAATAAAGAATTTATTTACAAACTGGAGGAAAATAAACCGATCTTGGAAACGTACGAAGAAATTAATTCTTTATTTAAAATGCGCGTTGGTTTATTATCTGAGAAGGAAAGAATCACACAAAAAGACTCGGTCATTCAATATCGCAATAAAAAGGATGACTGGCATAACGTAAAGAAAAAAATCATTCGTGAAACATTATTAGAACGTTATGTCATGGAAAAATCGATACAATATCAATTGAGTATGAATGTGATTCATAAAATGTTATGTTTGTTAATTATTGGTCTCATTTTCAAAACCATTAATTCCAAAGATATCATCTATCAGAATGGTATCATTGAAAAAGTACATGGATTCCATTTCCTACCAAAAAAGGTATTTATTACTAAAAATATTCTCGTTCATAAAATGATTAAATCGATGGAGGAAAAAGAACATCAGAAAAAATTATTATGTAATTACTGGTCTTTGTATCTCTCCGACATCAGTTCCATTGCCAAAACTTGATCGATTCAATCATTTTTTTTTTTAGATGATGATGTGTTCTCCTGTCTCTTGAAAACTAAACACCACACACACACACACACAAACGTAGTTTGATATAACGTGAGTTTGAATTGAGATGTTCGTTGTATATGTTGGATTCAGGAGTCTCCTTCGCCGACACTACCCTCCTGCTGAACCAGTTGATCCCATAAAACCAAGTTGGTCCGATTGAACCCCAAAAAAATGAGTGGATTACCGTTTTTTCAAGACCAGTTGTTGTGTGTATGTATATGATGTTACCTATTCATGATTGCATTGTCTATTCGTTTTTTTTTGTGAAAAAAAACAATGGGTCTAATGGTTTCTTTTTGTATGTGGTGTCTAAAAAACAGGTTACGATGGAAAACCAATGTTTCAATACACACTTCGTCGATATCATGACGGGAGTCCCTCATGAATTACAGAATTATATCCTACGATTCGTTCCCAATCATTTCCAGTCTATGAAACAAGGACTATTAAAACAAATAATTAAAGAAAAAAGACAAACTTTTTTCTTTAATATAACGTTAACAGGAGAAAGTGACATAAGGTTAGGCATTGGAGAATTTCATCCTGCCAGATGGATATGTCCGAATGGAAAAGAAGGTTGGCTCGCTCCCAATAGAAAAAAAAACAGGCAGGGAGAGTTATACATCGAATCGTGTTATCAACAAAGTAAAGAAATAGGGAGGCTTGATGGTTATATTTGTATAGGGTCTGAACAAATGCTACAATCTTCTATGGAAAGCCTTAATCTTTATCTAGGAGAAAGATGGATAGAGATTCGTGAAGAAGATGAAGAAGATTTTCCAGGCCTCTCTTGGGAGGAGTATGTTACTATTCGATTCGAATGCCCTTGGTATAACAAGACTTATTATGTTTCTGAAGTAGGGAAAATCCTGACCTGTTTCTTAGGAGAACCAGTGACAGTATCGGATTAGACGACAATCCATAGGATTCGGATACGTTCGAGAGTTGGAAATATTGAAAGCACAAGTATCCTTTTGCTGTTGCACAGTTGATTGAAGGCAATAAGCCTGCTGATACACACAGTAGTAATTGTAAAACACTTCATTGTAATAATAATCTATGAAACTACCTTTCTATGAATTGCTAATGAACATCTGAACTTCGTACTTCTTCAGATACAAAGGCATCTTTGCCTTTTGCCCATTTCCTATTCTATTTCTAGCTCTGTCTTTCTCAGGTTGAAGTTGCTATGTTGAACTTCTTTCCTCTCTATCTTAATCTTCAAGAGGTCTTGACACCTTTTGAATCTTGACACCTGATAAAACATTCACTAGGGATCTATGTATGACTATACTCATTGAGTCACACTCGTGTGGCCTCTGTGTCTTCTTCCCTCTGAGCCTTTCATCTTCTTGTTGAGTATATGAGGTATTCAGAACATAGTCAAACCGTAGTCCAAACATATCAATAGGATCGCAATTATTGTACTAATTCCCAAATAGCATTTCGTCAAGTCGAATGGTAATATCTAACCTTGATAGATAGTTGACACAATTACAGGTCGTTATGTTGTCATAGTATCTTTAGCCGTTAACAGGAAATACTCAATAATTCATTTGAAAAGCCATGTACTGTGGATGTTTACGTCGTATCTTGATCGGTGGATGAGAACGTAGACCTTCTTTATTAAAATCACCGAGTAAAGAAGACCATACCGTTAATTTTTTATTATTTTCCTCCATTTCCGTCTGTTGCTTGATTTGACTCACGATAATCTGAATGGTTTGGTTATTGATCGAACGCAAATCGCATCGTGGTTGTGATTGAGGAATGATATAACGAGTATGAATATCACCAATATTGGGTCTTGTCCCAAAACGATACACATTCGACAATACTCCTGCGATGGTTTCTTTGGACACGACGATATTTCGTTGTTGCGGATCGACGCCCGATAAGGCTTGGGTAATCGCTTGACTTAACGCTTCTAAATTGGTATCGGAATATAAATAATCAATCGACTCGTTTCCTTCCATGGTTTCACTCCATCCAACATTGGCCATATAATTTCCATCCCATGATGTCTTTTTCAAATTAGACCAGCTCGGTAACATGATAATTGGTGTCTTCTTATTATTTATGTGTCCTATTATTTTATTTTTAAAATAACTAAATTATCTATTTTTTTAATTTTGAAAAAAAATAGATATCCTATTCTATATTTTTTGACGACCATTTAAGGAAACGAAAAGGGAGGCGGAAGAGTTGGTTGTGGGTATTTTTGTAGATTTTCGTTGACAATAGGTATATTATAATTTTGTAATTGTAAATAATAAGGAATCGGTTGTAAAACCTCGTTCAGTTGTCCGGGTTGCACGATACTATCATATTCTTCGGGACGCAAATTTGATAAACAAGCTAATCCATTAATATAATCAATCTCTGCGATAATCTTTTTTTGAATCTCTGGTGGTAAATAAGACATGTTGGTGTAAGTTCAATCCTATTAAAAGAACAACTTTTTTTTTTATT
>Ga0194129_10005545_pt1 | contig 16036 bp, 13 predicted proteins | sample TA2KigCa35mmetaG_FD_150862 | JGI IMG/M metagenome (GOLD analysis project Ga0194129, IMG submission 150862) | Freshwater microbial communities from Lake Tanganyika, Tanzania - TA2015038 Kigoma Deep Cast 35m | ecosystem: Environmental > Aquatic > Freshwater > Lake | place: Tanzania: Lake... | reverse complement strand
GGACAAGGGGTCGACGGGGGTGATCCGCGCGTCGCTCACGACGCTGGCGCCCGCATAGCGCGCCCACGCCGAAAAGAGCACCCCGGCGCGTCGGCGACGGCGACCGGCGCCCGCCTTGTGACGCCCCGCGGCAGCCGCAGCAGGCACGACGTCGTCGCGTCACGGCGACAACGCCGGCCTCAGCCGCGCGCCGGCTCGTCGCCCCGGTGCCGCGTGTGCTGCTGCCCGTGCTGCAGCGCGTGCTGCAGCGCTTGCAGCCGCGCCATCACCGGTGACAGCACCGCGGCGGCGCCGCCGAAAACGGGCGCAAGCGGCGCCGCCAGCGCCGGGTGGCCGACGACGAGCTTGGCGCTCATCGTCGGGCCCGGGCCGTGGCCGAAGAGGCCCTGGTGCCACACGACCCCGAGCCAGCCGATGTCCGGCGCCTTGCTTTCGCCGCGCTTCACAGCGGCGAACACCGTGACGTAGCCGGGGATCGACAGCTCGAGCTTGTCGCCCACAAGGGGGTCGCGCTCGGTGCTGACGAATGGCGCGGCGACAGCGACGGTGGGGCCCACCGGGCGCGGGCCACCGTCGAGCTGCCAGACGTAGGCGGCGCCGCCCACCGTCGACGACGCGCCGATGCGCAGGTGCGCGACGACGCCGTCGCGGTCGTTGAAGCGCGACGCCGTGGCCATCGACCCGACGCTGAACACCCCGGGCATGACGCGAAAGCCGAGGCCGAGGCCGGCGATGACGTTCAGGTCGGCGAGGGCGGCGCCGATGCCTTTGGCCTCGCCCGATGACAGCGCGTCGCCGGCGGGCAGCGTCACCTGCCGGCCGCTGCGCTCGCGAAACACGAGCACGCGGTCGCCGGCGCCGGGCAGGACGCGCACGTCGACCTCGACGTCCGCGGGGATGCGCCCGGTGGCGCGGGCCAGCGTGCGGCGGGCCTCGTCGGCGAGCGCCGCCACCGCGGGCTCGCGCAGCAGCGCGGGTGGCACCACCGTCGCGGTGCGCACGGCGGCGACGAGGGCGGCGCGGTCGGCCGGCGCCAGCGACGCCGGCGGCGCGACCTGCGGGATGACGACGGTGCGGGTGTGCGAGGTCGGTCCGCTCGTGGTCGTCGGGTGGGCGCGCGCGGCCGCGGCGGAGGCAGACGAAGACGTTGCAGCGACCAAGCGGGACCTCCGGCGACGGGGCGACACGGGGCATATCGGCAGGCCGGGCGTCGGTGGGACGTCGCCGGGCGCACGGATCGCAGGCGCTCCGCAGGTTGACCGACGCCCCGCGCCGCACCCGAAGCGGGGCAGCCGACGAAAACCGAAGGCGTGACCACCACCATCGCTCTGCCGCCGTCGCTGCTCCGGCTGCCCGCCATCGCCGCCGAGGTGCGCCCGGCCACCGTGCGGCCGGTGAGCGCGCGGCCGCAGGGCGTGGCCTTTGAGGTCGCCGTGGCCGCCACCGCGCCCGCCGTCGACCCGTCGGCGCTCGACGACGGCGCCACTGTCGAGACGCAGGTGGGCGCTGGCGACGTGCTCGAAAACGGCGACCGTAGCGTCGCCGTGCACGACCTGCAGCGGCGGCTCAATCGCCTCGGCTACGGCGCGGCCATCGACGGGCAGTTCGGCCAGTCGACGACGACGGCGGTGCAGCGCTTCCAGGGCGACCATGGCGTCGCCAGGACGGGCCGGGTCGGCCCCACCACGCTGCTGGCGCTGCGCGTCGCCGAGGCGCGCCGGCCCGACATCGCCATCGCTCCGCTGTTCCCCTCGGTGGGGCCCGGCCGCCACCTCTCGGAGGGCGCCCGTGGCCTCGAGGTGCAGACGCTGCAGCGGCTCTTGACGATGGTGGGACACCCCACCAACGCCGACGGCTCGTTCGGGCTTATCACGCGCGCGGCGCTGGTGGACTTCCAGCGCGCCGCCCGCATCGCCCCCACCGGGCAGCTCGGGCCGACGACGCTGCAGGCGTTGAACGCTCGCGTCGACGCGCTGGGCGTCGACGTCGTCGTCCAGCTGGACCTGCCGGCGGGGTACGGCAGCCTCGAGAAGCTGGCGGGTGAGCTCGTCACCCTCGACGGTCGCTTTGCGACCACAACGTCGTCGGGCCGCAGCGCGCTGGCCATCGCGCTGGCCATCGGCGGCACCGAGGTCTTCGGGCAGGGCGCCACGGGCATCGACTTCTTCACGCGGCGCGGCGGCACCGGCAACAACATGCTCGGCTTCGCGCAGTTCAACCTCGCCTACCACGCCGCCGAGACCAGCAGCCCCCAGCGCTACGCGGCCTACCTCGCTGACATCCTCACCGGCGTCGAGGTGATGCCCAACAGCGATCCGGCGGCGAACCACGCCAGCGCGCTGTCGGCGGCCATCGCCGACGGTCGGGTGCGCGACGGCGCCGGGCTGCGCGCCTTCCTTGACGCCCGCGGCTTCGGCGGCTCGAACTGGCAGGGCATCGACGACGGCTGGGGGCGCACGCCCGGGCTCGGCGACGCTCTCGTGCGGTTCCTGCAGAGCAGCGCGCCGACGGTGACGCCGGTCGTCGCCTGACGGGTCGACGCACGATCGCTGCTTGTCTCGTGACCGGGCGGCGGCGCTTGCTCACGCCGGGGCCGCGCGCGCGCGCCCTCGCTCGTTGCGCGCCTCGAGCGGCGCCTCGCTGTCGTTGTCTCCTCGGACACCAGGGGAATGACGCGCGAGCGTCGTCGTCGGCGGCGGCGCGGCTCCGGGTCCGCGGGCGGTGCTTCAGGCCGGCGTGACGACGGCGACGGCGGTGCCCATGCCGTGGACATCGACGGCGCTGCCCGCGTCCAGCAGCGCGGCGCCGGTGCGCTCGCCCAGCGCGCGCCCGTTCAGCGCGTCGCGCAGCACGTATCGCTGCGCGCGCTGCAGGCCGAAGCGGGCGCTGTCGTCGTCGACGCGCCGGCTCAGGTGCGCTCGCGTCGCGTCGGCGCAGTCGTTCTCGACGAACAGGAACAGGCGTTCGGGGGCCACGCGCGGCGTGCACAGCACCCGCGGGCTGTCGGTGTCGAGGAGCGGGCGCTCGCCGGCCTGCCGAAGCAACGCGCGGGCGAGGTCGGTGGCGCCGCGCAGGCGCGCCCCGGGCGGGGTCGACAGCTCAGCGGTGTTGAAGCGGTGGATGACGTTGGTGCGGATGTACACGTGGGCGACGCGGTCGCGGCGGTCGACGTTGCCGGCGGCGCGGCCGCGCCCGCCCAGCGCGGTGCGCTCGTGGGCGATCACGTCGACGCCGTCGGGCACCGCGCCGGCGTCCAGGAAGCGCACGTCCCAGGCGCTGTCGAGGCAGCCGGCGAAGCCCGGCAGCTCGGCGGTGACCTGGCCGCGCCGTGACTTCGTCGGCCAGTGCCACGCGCCGGCGTCTTGCCGCGGCGCGCTCTCGGGGGCGGCCAGGACGGTGACCACCGCGCCGCCATCGTCGACGACGGCGTGGAGCCTTGCCTGCTCGTCCCGCGACAGCGGCGTCGGCGTCTGCAGCAGCACCGGGTGGTAGCGGTCGTCGCCCGCCGGGGGCTTTGCCAGCAGGTCGTCCTTGTCGATGACGTCGACGGCGAAGCCGGCGGCAGCCAGCCAGCCGTACCGGGCCGGGTCTTCGACCGCCCGCAGGCGCTGGCGGTGCTCAGCGTCGGCGGCGGGGCGGCGTCCGTGCCGTCGACGACGACGGCGACGCGGTTGGTGACGGCCCGGGCCGACAGCAGGGCCGTGCCGTGCTCCGCCAGGAACGCGCCCCACTTGCCGAGCACCGCGGCGCGCGGCGCGGGCGCGCCGTCGGCGGCGAAGGCGGCGCCGTAGGCGTAGGCGCTGCCGTCGCCCGCGCCGCCGTCGCCGAGGGCGCCGTCGTGCGCCTGCTCGTGGGCACCGACGACGGCTGGCACGACGTCGGGCCGACGGCGTCGACGGGCGTCGACGCGCGCTTCGATCGCGTGCTGTTCCACCTCGACGACGACGCGCTGCCGGGGCTGCTGCCGGGCCCCGGGCACCAGGGCGCGACGCTGCGCGTGATTCCCTTTCTCGCGCTCGGGCCCGCGCGGCTGTTCGACCACAACACGCTGGTCGCCGCCGCCGCCGCCTTCGTGCTCGATGCAGCCGCTGGATGGCAGGTCGTCGCCCCCCCGTCGACGTGCGCGCAGCCCGACGGGCCCACGCTGTCGTTCCTCGCCGACTGGACCGAGACGCAGACCGGGCCCGTCGTCGCCGGCCAGAGCGTCGTGCTCGACTACGACCTCGCCCGCAACTCGCCCTGCCGCCAGACGTACAACGGCGCGCCGACGTGGAGCGTCACCGCCGTCGCCACCTTCCTGCCCATGCGCGTGGTGCAGCAGGTCAGCGTCGTCGATCTGACGGCGGGCGAGGCGCGCCCGACGCTCGCGCGCCTGCACGCGCCCGACGGCGCCACCGAGCTCGTCCTGTACTTCCGCAACAGCGACCGCGCGGGCTGCATGGCGTACGACTCGGACTACGGCCGCGACTACCACTACCCCGTCGTCGCCGCGCCCGGCGGGCGCGGGCCGTCGTGGGTCGGCGACGCCGTGGCGACGATCTCACGCGCGGCGAGCCGCCGCTGCGAGGGCGCCGCGCCCTTTGGCTCGCGCGTCACCTTCGGGTCGTGGGCGCGGCAACGCGCGGCGATCACCGACCTGTGCTTCTCGGCGTGGGAGCCCGGCGTCACCGAAGTCGACAACCCCGACCTGTGGCGCGTGATGGACGCCCAGGCGCACTACCGCTTCGACCCCACACAGCCGTTCTCGACGACGTCGGTGGGCCTCGCCGGCCGCGACGGGCACAACGCCCGCTACGCCCTTGACCTGCGCGCCTTCGACCCGTTCCAGTGGGGCCGCTGCGCCGGCGCGGTGCCCACCATGACGGTGGACGCCTCCGGCGGCGCCGTCGAGCAGGCGACCCTTGAGCTGTACTTCACCGTCAACGACGTCGCGCTGCGCCCCGGCGGCGACGGCGTGTTTCGCGTGACCTACGAGGACTACGCCGGCAGCCCGCGCACCCGCTGCGATACGCCGTAGACGACCGCCGTCGTCAGGCGGCGCGCGCGACGTCGTCGCCGTCGTCAGGCGGCGCGCACGGCGGCGGCGCTCATCGCTGCGGCGTCGGCGGCCGCGGCGTCGGCGAGCGCCACCATCGCCAGGCGCACCTGCTCGCGCAGCCCGTCGAGCTCGCCGTCGCCGACGCCGGCGGTGGCGATGGGCGCGCCGAAGCGGACCTCGATCTCGCCGTCGTAGCCGACGACGAACTGGTCGGGCGGGATGATGTCGTGGGCGCCCGCGATCCACGCCGGCACGATGGGCACGCCGAGGTCGCGCGCCAGGTGGAAGCCGCCCTTCTTGAACGGCCCGAGCACGCCGGTGCGCGAGCGCGTGCCCTCGGGGGCGATCCACACGTGAACGCCCTGCCGCAGCACGTCCTTCGCCTTCTCGAGCTGCGCGATGGCCTTCTGCCGGTCCTTGCGGTCGACGGCGACGAAGCCCGACGCGACCAGCGCCCGCCCCCAGATGGGCACGCGGGTCAGCTCTTCTTTGGTCACCATCCGCACCGAGCCCGGCACCGCGCCCATCAACGCCGGGATGTCGAGCAGCGAGCTGTGGTTCGACATCACCACGCACGCCTGCCCGGGCGGAAAATTCTCGCGGCCGACGACGCTGAGCTTCGCGTTGCCGGAGCGCAGGATCCGCGGCCAGTAGCCGGCGATCAGGCGATCGCCGACGGCCACCGAGCCCCGCCCCCGCGCCGCCGCCCACAGGAAGCGCAGCGAGATGTCGAGGGTGTAGAGGATCGTGCGAAACACCGGCGCGCGCCCCGGCGGACGTCCATCGGGGGGGCGGGCGTGCTCGAGCAGGACTTCGCGGGACATGGCGCGGACGCTCCCCGCCCGTCGTCACGCCTGCGTCACGGCGGGCGGCACGAACGCGCGTCGTCCCCGGAGAACGCACGACGCGTGCCCACCGCCGGCGACGCGCGCCGTCGTTCGGACGCCTGCGACCGGTCGGTGGGCGGGCTGCCGCAGGCCGGCGCGAGCAGCGTCGAGCCGGCCTGTTACCGTCCCCCCGTGTCCACGCCCGGCTCGCCCCTGCACCTGACCCGACACCTGCTGCGCTGCGGGCTGTGGACGGCGGCGCTGCTCGCGTCCTTGCCGTGGCCGCCGCTCGTCGTCGTCACCACCGCCGGCTTGTTCTTCGCGACCTTCGCGCTCTTCCATGATCTGGCCCACGGCGCCCTCGGCCTGACCCCGCGCGTCAACGATTGGCTGCTTTTCGCCACCGCCGCGCCGCTGTTCATGTCGACCCACGGACAGCGTCACCTGCATCTGCGCCACCACGCCCGACCCCTCGCCGCCGACGACCTCGAAGGCCGCGGCGCCGTGACGTCGCTGCCGGTCGCCGTGCTCGAAGCGCCGCTGTCGTCGGCGCGCATGCGCGTCGTCGGCGTCACCGACGTGCCCGCAAAGATCCGCCCGTGGGTGCTGGCCGAGAACGCCATCAACGCCGCCTGCGTCGTCCTCGCCTTCGTCACGCCGAGCCCCGGGCTGCTGGCGGCCCTCGTCGTCGCCATCGCCCTGCAGTTCTCGATGAACGCCTGGGCGTCCCACGTGCCCCACCGCGCGCCGCGCTGGCTGATCGCGCTCGCCAGCCGCTTCGCCTGGACCGGCTCCCCCGTCGTGCTCAGCCTCGTCTACCACCTCGAGCACCACGCCCACCCCAAGGTGCCCTGCGCGCTGCTGCGCCCCGACCTTGACGTCGTGGCCAGCCCCCTGGTCGAGCAGAACCGCGCGCGCCCGCAGCCGCTGCCCTGGGCGCAGCTGCAGGTCGAGCAGCGCCCCCGACCCCGCCTGCGCGGCATGGCCTGACGACGACGCGACGGCGACCGACGGTCCGGCCGACCGACCGCAGGCAGGCAGACCGACCGCAGGCAGACGTCCACCAGACGTCAGCTACAGGGCCGTGAGGACGTCGTCAGAAGAAGCTCAGCGTGGTCTGCAGCAGCAGCGTGTGCAGCTGTCGCGTGCCCGCGACGCCGGGGACGCCGACCTGCACGTGCAGGTAGCCCGCCTCGGTGGACCACCACGGCGTCACCCGGCGCAGCACGCCGGCGAAGGCGCGGTTCTGGTCGAAGCCGCGCCGCGACGGCGGCCCCACGACGCCGACGAAGAGCTCGTCGAACACGACCAGTCCCCAGCGGCCGTCGTCCACCGGCGGCGTCCACACCGCGCGGGCCAGCAGCCGCGCCCGCAGGGCGACCTCGGGGTCAGCCTCGAACGCGCGCTCCTCGAGGCGGCCGCGCAGCAGGAGCTGGAGCGCGTCGACGCGCGTCGTCCACAGCACCTGCTGCCACAGCCGCAGCTCATTGGGGGTCCAGCGGCCGTCGAGCCACGCCGGGATGGCGCCGACGCCGGCCCACAACGACAGGCCCGGCAACGCCTCGAGGCCCAGCGCGCCGCGGAACAGGACCTTGTCGGGCGCGCCACCCGGCCACAGCGTCAGCCGCGGCTGCACCTCGAGGTAGTAGAGCGCCGCCGACGACGACGCCGGCTGCGACGACGGCGCCAGCCGCCCCTGCACGAAGACGTTGTGCCAGTGCTGCGTGACGTGCTCGTCGGCGGCGGCCTTCGGGCTGCACAGCAGGCCGAAGGCGAAGAGCGCCAGCGCGGGGGGGACAGGGAAACGGTGTGGCGCCATCGACGACTCCCATGGGGCGCGGGACGACCGCGCCGGCTGCGCGCCTGTCGAGGATCGACGCCAGACCGTCAACCGCGGCCGGAAGAGCGTTGACAGGTTCATCGGCGTCGCCAGCTTGACGGTGAGCGTTCGCCTTCCCGTCGGGGTGTCCTCCGCGGGATGCACGCCGCTGGCCGTCACGCCGCTGTTGCGCAGCGGCGCGCAGCTCGTGTCGACCAAGACACGAAACGGCACGCTCACCGCCGCGCTCTGGACCAGCGCGACCAGCGCGACCAGCGCGACCAGCGCGACCAGCGCGACCAGCGCGACCAGATAGGGCCGCGGGCCCGCCGGCGCGCGCCGGGCGGTCGAGGGCGTTGGCGCCGACGTCCTGTCCCCGGGAGTACGACACCGCGTTCGCGCGGCGCGAATGACCGGTCCGCGGTCAGGTGCTCGGGGTGTAACCGTCGACGGAGGCGAGCCACTCGCCGACCTTCGCGTCCGACGGCATGCGCCAGTCGCCGCGTGGCGACAGCGCTACCATGCCAACCTTCGGCGCATCGGCGGTGCACGAGCGCTTGAACTGGTGGGCGAAGAAGCGGGTCAAGAACAGACGCAGCCACTTCTTGTGCTCGTCGAGGGCGTAGCGGTCGCCGAAGGCGTGCAGCGCGAGGTCGAGGATGCGCGTCGGCGTGCGGCCGTGGCGCACCAGGTGGAACAGGTAGAAGTCGTGCAGCTCGTAGGGGCCGATGGCGGCCTCGGTGAGGTGCGCGATCCTGCCGTCGGCGTCGGTGGGCAACAGCTCGGGCGAGATCGGGGTGTCGAGGATCGAAAACAGCGTCGTGCGCAGGCGCTCGGCATCACCGCGGCTGGCGTCGCCGGCCCACGTCGTTACGCGCTCGTTGGCAACCCAGCGGATGACGAACTGGATCAACGTCTTCGGTACCCCGGCGTTCACGTCGTACATCGAGATGTGGTCGCCCGAGTACGTCGACCAGCCGAGCGCCTTCTCGCTCAGGTCACCGGTGCCGACGACGAGCCCGCCGGTCTGGTTGGCCACCGTCATCAGCACCAGCGTGCGCAGGCGCGCCTGCACGTTCTCGAGCGTCGGGTCGCCCAGGCGGCGGTCGGCGCGCACGCGCTCGACGAGCTCGTCCACCGACGTCGTCGCCGTCGCCGCCGGGTGGCCGATGGCCGAAAGGGCGATGCGCGACAGCTCGCCGATGGCGATCGTGCGCACGGTGGCGCCCAGGCTCTCGGCCAGCGCGGTGGCGTTGTCCTTCGTCGTCGACGACGTGCCGAAGCCGGGCATCGTCACGGCCACCAGCTCGCTGCGCGGCCGGCCGCACAGGTCGAGGGCGCTCGCGGCCACCAGCGCGACGTGGGTCGAGTCGAGCCCGCCCGACACGCCGAGCACCAGCCGCGGCGAGAAGCCCGCGCTCGCGCCGCTGGACGACGATGACGGCGACGACGATGACGGCGACGACGACGACGGCGACTGCAGCGCCTGCATGCGGGTGGCCAGCGCGTTGGTCTGAATCTCGAAGATCTCCCACGCGCGGGTGGCCAGCGTCTTTGCGTCGCGCGGGATGAACGGGTGGGGCGCGACGGCGCGACGCAGGCCGGGGGCAGGGGCGGCGTCGAAGGCGATGCGGCGCGCGGCGACGGGGTGTTGTTGCGCGCAGTCACCGAACGAGGACGACACCAGGCGCTCGCGCGCGAGCTGCTCGACGTCGACGTCGACGGTGACGAGCTGGCTGTCGCGGCAGAAGCGCTGCGACTCGGCGAGCAGCGCGCCGTTCTCGCAGACGAAGGCGTCGGCGTCGAAGGCGAGGTCGGTGGACGACTCGCCCGGGCCGGCGGCGACGTAGAGGTAGGCGGCCTTGCAGCGGTCGCTCTGGGCCTGGGCCAGCAGCCGGCGCAGGTCGGCCTTGCCGACGGTGAAGTTCGACGCCGACAGGTTGGCGATCACGGAGGCGCCGGCGCCGCACAGCCGGCTGCTCGGCGGCACCTGCACCCACAGGTCCTCGCAGACCTCGACGCCGACGACCAGGTCGGGCTGACCGCGGGCGCAGAAGAGGAGGTCGCCGCCGAACGGCACGTCGTCGACGCCAGCGATGCGGCAGGTGGCGCCGGACGCGAGCTCGCGGCCCTCGCGGAACCAGCGCTTCTCCTCGAACTCGCGGTAGTTCGGCAGGTACTGCTTGGGCACGACGCCGAGGATGCGGCCGCGTTGCACGGCGATGGCGACGTTGTACAGGCCCGTCGCCGTGGGGAGCAGCGTGCCGACGAGCGCCAGCGGCGCGAGGTCGATGGAGCGGCGCACCAGCTCGGCCAGCGCGTCGTCGCAGGCCTGCTGCAGCGTGCGATCGAAGAACAGGTCGCGCGCGGTGTAGGCGGGCAGGGCCAGCTCGGGGAAGACGACGACGGCGGCGCCCTCGTCGTGGGCGCGGGCCCACAGCGCGGCGATGCCCAGCGCGTTCGGCGCCGGCGCGGCGACGGCGACGGGGGGGACGGCGACGCTGACCCGGGCGAAACCACGCATGACGCGACCTCCGCAGGCGAGTCGTTTAGCAGCCTGCGGCGAAAAGGGCCGAAGCTCGTGTGCGCCGGAACCAGCGTCTCGGAGCCGAGAGCGGATGCCCCCCGTCGAGCAACGCTCGACCAGGCCCTGGCCCGCCGAAGGCGAAGGAGACCAGGCCGCCGAAACCGTCCGCGCCGTCGGGCGCGCTTGCGTTCGGCCAAGGCGACGAAGAAAGATGCTCGACGACCGCATCACCGTGCACGGAGTACGAACAGAACATGCCGCACGTCATCTCGAGCAAGTGCGTTTCCGAGGTCTATGCCGCTTGTCAGCAGGTCTGTCCCGCCGACGTCATGCACTTCGTCGCGAAGAACCCGCCGGGCTATCCGCTCGAGGGTCGGCCGATGATGGTCATCCACCAGGACGACTGCATCGACTGCGGCGCCTGCAAGCCCGAGTGCCCCGTCGACGCCATCCTGGCGCCCGACCAGCAGAGCGACCCCGACGGCGTCTACTGGGCGCAGATCAACCGCAACCTCGCCCCCGCCTTCGTCGGCCAGCGGGCGCCGGTGCGGCCGCGCAACGACCCGCCGCGGATGCCCGGCAACCGCCTGCGCTGACCCTTGCCGTCGTCGCCCACGGCCTCGTCCTCGTCGTCCTCTTCATCGCCGCCGGCGCCCCCCGGCAGGGCCGTGCCGCGCCACCGCGACGTCCCGGTTGTCGACGACGAGGCAGCGTGAAACCACGCCGTCGATCCCTGCCTCAACGCCCGTCCGGAGGTCCGCTGTGTCGTTCGTGAAGTCCCGCTGGTTCTCGTCGCGCGTCGGCTGCGCCGTCAACGTCGTGCGCTGGGGCATTAGCGGTCAGCCCATCCTGCTGCTGCCCACCGCCGGCGGCGACGCCGAAGAGGTCGAGCGCTTCCACCTGATCCGGGTCATGGGCCCGCTGCTCGAGGCCGGCAAGATCAAGATCTACTCGTGCGACTCCGTCGGCGGACGCACGTGGTTCTACCGCGAAGGATCGCCCGAATACCGGATGAAGATGCAGGACCAGTTCCACTGGTTCATCCGCGAAGAGGTCGTGCCGGCCATCCGCACCGACTGTAAGAAAGACGACGTCACCGTGTGGACGGCCGGCGCCTCCATCGGCGCGTTCCACGCCGCCGCGCTGGTGTGCCGCTTCCCCGACGTGTTCAGCAAGGCGCTGTCGATGAGCGGCACCTACAACCTGATGCGCTTCATCGAGGCGGCGTATCCCACCGACGACTTCAAGCGCGCGTCGCCGCTGTATTTCGTGCCCCATCTGGGCGGCAAGCACCTCGACCTGCTGCGTACGCGCCACATCCACATGGCCACCGGCGAGGGCCGGTGGGAGGCCATCAACGAGAGCTGGGCGCTGGCCAACGTGCTCGGCGCCAAGAAGATCCCGAACTACGTCGAGAGCTGGGGCCCGAACTGGCACCACGACTGGGAGACGTGGCGGGCGATGATGCCGAAGATCATCGGCAAGTGGACCGAAGGCCAGCAAGGCTGACCGCCACGCCCCACGCGTCCACCGCGACGTCGACCGTGACATCGCTCGCGGCGTCGCTCACCGACCGAGCGCTCTCCTCGCCCGCCTCCGGGCACTCCCGCGACCACCCTGCGCAGCAGCGAACAAGCGAGACGACATGGAACCCACCCGCGATCACAAGAACGTCGAAGGCGGCCTCGAGGGCGAGGCTCGCCGCGACTACCTGCACGCGCTGCTGCGCGACCTGCGCGCCCTCGAGCGGATGGTGAAGGAAGGCATGTTCGAGCGCGGCGTCAGCCGCATTGGCAGCGAGCAAGAGATGTTCCTCGTCGACAGCGGCTACCACGCGACGCCGGGCGTGCTGAAGGTGCTCGAGAAGCTCGACGGCCACTTCACCACCGAGCTCGGCGCCTTCAACCTCGAGGCCAACGCCGACGCGCAGCCCTTCGCCGGCAAGGGTCTGTCGGACATGGAGGCCCAGCTGTCGCAGCTGTTGCAGCAGGTGCGCGACGCCAGCGAGCCGCAGGGGATCATCCCGGTGCTGTGCGGCATCCTGCCGACGCTCGGCAAGACCGACCTCGGGCTCGAGAACATGGTGCCCAAGCCGCGCTACCAGCAGCTGAACCGCGCGATGAACGAGGCCCGCGGCGAGTCGTTCGACTTCTCGATCCGCGGCATCGACGAGCTCGTCGTCAAGCACGACTCGGTGATGGTCGAGGCGTGCTGCGCGTCGTTCCAGGTGCACCTGCAGCTCGCCGAGCCCGAGAAGTTCGCCCACCACTACAACCTCGCGCAGCTGCTCACCGGCCCGATCCTCGCCGCGGCGACGAACTCGCCGCTGCTGTTCAACCGTCGCCTGTGGGCCGAGACTCGCATCGCGTTGTTCGAGCAGAGCTGTGACATCCGCACGCCGGGCCTGCACCTGCGCGACTCCATCGGTCGCGTGTCGTTCGGCCGCGGCTGGCTGAAGGGCAGCGTCGTCGACCTCTACAAAGAGAACGTCAGCCGCTTCCGCCCGCTCGTCGGCGCGCAGCTCGCAGACGAGGACGACGGCATCAAGGCCCTCGACGAGGGCCGCGTGCCGACGATGAAGGCGCTGCGCACGCACAACGGCACCATCTACCGCTGGAACCGCGTGGCCTACGGCATCAGCGAAAACGGCAAGCCGCACCTGCGCATCGAGCTGCGCGTGCTGCCGTCGGGCCCGACCATCGCCGACGAGGTTGCCAACGGCGCGCTGTGGCTGGGCCTGATGGCCGAGCTCGGGCCCACCATCGGCGACATCCCGAGCCGCATGAGCTTCGATGACGCCCGCGCCAACCTGTACGCCGCCGCTCGCGACGGCATCCGCGCCCGCCTGATGTGGCTCGACGGCGAAGAGATGCTCGCGCCGCAGCTGCTCGTCGACAAGCTCATCCCGCTGGCGACCAGGGGCCTGCAGCGGATGAACATCGAGGCCGCCGATATCGCCCGCTACATGGGCATCCTCGAGCGCCGCGCGAAGAACCTGCGCACCGGCTCGAACTGGGCGCTGCAGTCGCTGTCGTCGATGGGCACGCGCGGCACGCCGGGCCAGCGGCTGACGGCGATGACGGCGGCGATGGTGACGCGGCAGAAGGGCGAGCACGCTGTTGGCGACTGGGAGCTCGCGCGGCTCGACGAGCGCGAGGCGGCGCACACCGACTACCAGAAGGTGTCGCAGTTCATGCTCACCGACATCTTCACCGTGCGCCCCGACGACCCCATCGAGCTGGTCAGCGAGCTGATGGCGTGGGAGCGCGCGCGCTACGTCCCCGTCGAGGACGACCGCGGCCGGCTCGTGGGGCTCGTGTCGTTCCGCGGCGTCATGCGCCACATGAGCGACATCGCCCGCGGCGTGACGAAGAGCGAGATGACGGCGCCGGTCAGCTCGATCATGCGCACCGACCTCGTCACCGTCACGCCCGACACCGGTACGCGCGAGGCCGTGGCCCTGATGCGCCAGCACCGCATCGGCGCGCTGCCCGTCGTGCAGGGCGAGCACATCGTGGCGATGCTCACCGAAGAAGAATTCGTCGGCCTCGCTGCCAAGGCGGTGGAGGAGCTGACCCAGCCGCCGCGGCTGGCGTCGATGTCGCCGAACCCGGCGCTGCGCGAGCCGACCGGAGACTGAGCCGATGCACGCCGCCCCGTCGTCGTCGCCGGTGACGCCGTCACCGGTGGCGCCCCTGCCGTCGCCCGCGCCGTCCTCGTCGGTGGCGCCTTCGCGCTCGTCGTCAGCGTCGGCGTCGTTCCCGCCGCGCTCGCCTTCGTCGCCGCCGCGCTCGTCGTCAGCGTCGTCGTCGCCGGCGGCGTTCGCGGCAGCGACGCCGAGCGCCGCGGGTGACGGCGACTTGGCCGACCTGCAGCGCGTGATCGGGCGCGTCCACGGCGCGCGCCGCGGCGCCTGCGTCGTCTTCGTCGCTGGCATCCACGGCAACGAGCCGGCCGGGGTGCGCGCGGCGCGGCGGGTGCTGCTGCGCCTGGCCGCCCTCGACGGTGGCAGCGGCGTGCGCGGCGACGTCGTCGTCCTCGCCGGCAACCTGCGCAGCCTGCGCCGCGGCCAGCGCTACGAGGCGCGTGACCTGAACCGCGGCTGGAGCGACGACGCGCTGGCCGCGCTGCGCGCCCGCGACGCTGCCACGCTGTCGGCCGAGGACGCCGAGCAGCGTGAGCTCGGAGACGCTGTCGACGCCGCCTTCGCCGCCGCCCGCGGCGATCGGGTGCTCGTCGACCTGCACACGTCGAGCGCGCCGGGCATCCCCTTCGTGCTCTTCGGCGATACGGTGGCCCAGTGCGCCTTCGTGCGCGCGCTGCCGATCCCGCTGCTGCTCGGTCTGGTGGAGCAGGTCGACGGCATCCTCGCCGAGCACTACTCGCGCCACGGCGCGGTGACCTTCTGCGTCGAGGGCGGGCAGCACACCTCGGCCGACGCCGAGCACAACCTTGAGGCGGCGGTGTGGCTGTCGCTGGCGCAGGCCGGCGTCGTCGACGACGACCTGGCCGAGGTCGCGCGGTCCCGCGCGCTGCTCGACGCGGCGCGCGCCGGGCTGCCGCACCTGCTCGAGGTGGTGTTCCGCCACGCCATCGCGCCCGACGACGATTTCGTCATGGAGCCCGGCTTCCTGAACATCAGCCGCGCCGCCCTCGGGCAGCTCCTGGCGAGGGACCGCCGCGGCGACATCCGCGCCCCCGACGACGGCGCCGTCGTGCTGCCGCTTTACCAGAAGCAGGGCAGCGACGGGTTCTTCTGGGCGCGCGCGGTCAGCGATCGCCGGCTGCGCCTGGCGGCGGCGCTGCGCGCGCTGCCCGTCGACGCCCTGGTGCGCCGGCTGCCGGGCATCCACGGCGACGCCGCGCGACCCCACCAGCTGGTCGTCGACGACGTCGTCGCGCGGCGCCCGGTGATGTCGTTGTTGCGGCTGCTCGGCTATCGCCGCGAGCGCCGCGCTGACGGCCGCCGCACTCTCGAGCGCGCGCCGCGGCCCTGACGACGGCGCCCTGACGACGGCTGCTGGCCGCCTCCGCCCGGCCCGCGGGGGAGCCGGCCCGGCGTTGGCGGGCGGCGGCGGGCGGCGGTGGCTCCGGACGCGGTGGGGGCGCGGGCACAGCCGTTGCGGCAGGAGGCCCGCAAAGGAGTCCCCCGATGTCCCAGCACGCCATCGTCTACCTCGACCACCACCACGCCCGCGTCTTCCAACTCGACGGCACGCAGCAGGGCGGCCTGAAGCTCACCGAGGCGACGCAGCGCGAGACCGACCAACGTCACCGTGGCGACGGCAAGAGGCCGTCGCACGAGGGCTTCTTCCACGCCGTGGCGGCGACCTGAAGGGCGCCAGCGAGCTGCTCGTCATCGACGATGCAGGCGCCCTGCAGGACGTTGGCGGCCATGAACAGCGGACGAGGGCCCAAGGGCATCTGACACGGCACAAAAAGACTCCACGACCAACGCCAGAGGACATCCTCCGCATCAGCAGTGCACTTCAGCCGCACACCGGGGTGCAGCCGGTCCCGCCGGCGAGCTTGAGGCTGACGTCCTCCGAAGCAGGACATTGCTGCCCGTCGCCGCCGTAGACGGCGTCGAGGATCGCGTTCAGGTCGTCGCACGACAGGAACGATGAGCAGCGCTCGAGCACGAAGTCCTCGGCCCCCGCGTCGCCGCCGATGGCACGCAGGCTCGCGACGCCGATCGCCGTCAGCGAAGGGTTCGCCCGGATCACGAGCGCGCCCCCGATGCTGGCCAACGCCGGCAGCGTCACCGTCGTCAGCGCTGCGTTTTGTTCGACAGTCAGGGACCCGCCGATGCTGGCCAACGCCGG